>Ga0307517_10000721_pt1 | contig 56904 bp, 78 predicted proteins | sample 23_EM_MG_FD_194515 | JGI IMG/M metagenome (GOLD analysis project Ga0307517, IMG submission 194515) | Populus trichocarpa ectomycorrhiza microbial communities from riparian zone in the Pacific Northwest, United States - 23_EM | ecosystem: Host-associated > Plants > Roots > Unclassified | place... | reverse complement strand
GTCATGGGTTTGGCAGACGGATTCAAGTTCTAGTTAGCATGCCTCGACAACCTTAGTGGTTATATGTTGACTCCTTCCAATGTTCGCTGATACGAATTTCTTCTGCCCGAGATTTCACCCGCGAGGTTTCTACTGTTTGATGTAATTTGCCCGCACCTCCTAACAATATGTATTCCCAAAGAATGTGTAATGCACATCAGACAGCGTCAGACCGGTACTGTGTTCGACGAGTTTAGAAAAACGTGGACGTGGTAATTCAGGGCGCGATCTGGGATAGCGACGAGTGGATAGTCATGAGTGTGCCCAGGACCACAGGTCCCAACATCAGCAACATGGTGATGAAATTGTTTCAACTTTTTTTCTTTTCTCAGCTTATTCTCAATTTATTCGCAACCGGGCAACCTTAGTTTTTTCCAACTTATATTGATGACACTAGTAACAAAAGGAAGTACATCAAGAAGCTATTTCAAACACGTGATGATCAATAAACTTGTTGACATAGAAGAAGGTGTAAATTCAGGAAGGGAAATCCTTCTCAGGACTGAACAATATTTCCAAGAACCTACCAAACTATAACTAACAGATACCAGTCTCATTCAGTGTTTACTCAGCAAAGGCATACCCAAACAAACCAACCCCCCAGGATTGTAAGAGATTGACCTAGATTACCTTGCTAGATCCCCTGAAGATCCGATCCACTCAGACAATCTTCACGAACTCACTAGTGCAAGTCAGTCAGATAAAAGACTAACTTAGCCTGAGTGTAACACAATCTTTGTTGTTGTTGACTCACTCTCTATTTACAGGTTCTCAAACACACCATACCTAGTAAGGACATTTCCTGCCTTGACAGCGCTTCCAAGTGCATGGAGATTGACTTGGGCTTTTCCTGATGGCCTGACAGACTCACCACATAGGCTGGATTCAGTATGTATGTCTTGATTCCTGCTGTTGCTTTATTGATCGATAAATCCATGAATGCTGAGACTGGTGCAGTGTCCAGGATCCCCACCACCATTTCCCTCAAGCTCAGTTCTTCAAGATAAAGGGTTCTTGTCATACAATGCCTCTCATCACTTTAATAGTTGCCTACCTCACTCTTCCCCATTCAAGCACACTGCATAGTTAGTAGTAGGTAGTGAATCTGAGTAATACATTTGTTACCAAACAAGTTCCGAAAAGTGCGACAGAAGTGAAGTAAAGTGAACAAAGTGAATAACCCCCAATCCAACTTTCCGTCCACTTCAAAGAGACCATGGCTACTTTGACAGTGTTTTATAACCAACCCTAAACTCCAAAGCTCTTTGAAAGTAGCGTAAAACTTTTACAACTTCTCGAGTTTTCGCAACTTCGAAGCACTCGAAAGTGCACCTGGTTTTGCTGATGTGCAAGCGGCTGAAATTGCATCCACAAGACGGTTACATTCCTAAGAGTAACCTCCTCCCTTCTGAAAAGTAATGAACCTGTTCAATTGGATCCCAATCCGACAATGCGCAAATCCCCAACGGCGAACCCCTGACCAGGGGGTTATCACCCTCAGAGTTCATCGACTCAACGAATGATGCATCGATACTCTGCATATCACTCCGGTCGGTCATTATTTCTTGATGACCTTTGCCTGCTGTAGTCAGACTCATCGCTGTCAAGTACACGTATGTACGTACCGGCTAGGGGGGAGAGGTGAGTTCCACAGTAGACACCCGAGAATGAATCAGTCTCCTGGTTCGAACTGCGATCCCATCCAACATCGCAACGATAATAACCAAAGCCGTCCAAAGTCGGCACCTCAGGTTCTCCATCTGGATTATCATCCCAGTCGAGGGTTGTTGTACGGGGAGCGGGTCTATCTTTGCGGAGACTAGAACTAGACACACGCTTTGAAAAGAATCTTGACGCAACACGAGGAGAAGAACGAGAGTATCCGTCCGGGCTTCGAGTCGCGACGGATCGTGGGTTGCCACAGGAATCCACGGCAGTCTGATGGAATTGTCGCACTCCTCCTTGGTGACTCCAAATCTTCCCCGTGTCTATCACGACGGTCGTGCCGCAGGCAAACGATGAAGAATCGCTTGGGAGAATACCGTCTTCGAGTTCAATATCCCAGGTCGTCGAACAATTGTCAGGCATCCCTTCTGTTCGCTCTAGCTGCGACGTGGCATCTTCTCCGATTTTCCCGGTGGACCCGGGCGTTCCGAAACAAGGGAATTTACTGCGAGCAAGTCCTCTGCTCAATGGGGCTGGATGTAGCTGTGAATCTGTCGAGGTGGATTTGGGCTCCCCGTGGAGTAAAGGTTGCGCTTGAAATGGAAGAGGTGAATGACTGACAGCGGCGTGCGGAACTGAACCCACCATCCGAGCCCGGGAGAGAGAAATTAGCTACAGTCGATGATGACTTTCCTTTTCCAAAAACTCCCCTATCGCTGGCTGGCATCTGGAGGTAGTCAGCTCCAGGTTCCAAAGAAATTGAAATGACCCACCGTCAGTCTCGATGGTCCAACATTCTGAGGGGCGAAACCGTAGAGAAATGAAAGGCCAGTGGGAAACCTTGATTTCTCGTGACGACGTCTTCTCTCCCCCTTTATCGGGGTAAGCTCTTCCGCAGGGTCGCTCGGGGGATCAGGATCAGGTGTCGTCCGTGTGTTTCTCGTCATCCCGATCAGTCGCTTTCGTTGTTTGGCCCCTAGAGGATTCTTCGTCGGTCGTTTCTTTTGGTTTTCGGTAGGCTTTCTGATCCTCGTGGGGTCTGCTTGGGTTGAACCATCTTTCAAGCCTCGAACTTCAAGGGGGACAGACGCGGACGGAGGGTCAAACTCCTGTTGGATGGTCACCAGAGGATTACGAGCAGTCAAGATGGGGGTCTGTAGACTGAAAGTTTCAGGCGGGGAGTCGCCAGGGCCGAGGAGATGGAGATCTGCGCCATAAAATGGAACGAAAGCGAGCTGAGCGTGGACGTAAGAGCGGACACGCCCAACCTTGTCAATATCCATTGGTGTCAGGCGTGAGAAAGTGGGTGACGGAGCAAATCGCGGTTTGAACGCGCCCCGTTCCGGTCTCAATCCCTTGTCTTCTCCTTCCACCTCTGAAAAATGCTCGCCGGATACGCCGCTCGCAGCCTTTCTGTCCACGGCCGTTGGTTCTCCTCGTCCGTTGCCCGTCACACCAAGGTTGCTGTCCTTGGCGCGGGCGGAGGAATCGGCCAGCCTCTCTCTCTTTTGCTCAAAGCCGACCCTCTCGTCACTTCCCTGAGCCTGTACGATATCCGTGGCGCCCCCGGAGTCGCCGCAGATGTCAGCCACATTGACACACCAGGAGAGGTAGACATTCCCCTTTTGTTCTACCCAACTCTCGCCGAATGACGTGGTGCCAGGTCAACGGTTACCCCGCAGACAAACTTGACGAAGCTCTTGATGGTGTCAAGGTCGTCGTAATTCCCGCTGGCGTTCCCCGAAAGGTAGGGTTACATTCCTCAGCGAAGCGTGCTCGGTGACTTATACTGTTTTTCCACCATAGCCTGGCGTAAGTTCACATTATTGGCGTCTCTTTGAAGACGGATTTCTCAATCCCTTTCTCCCCCCACGATAGATGACCCGCGACGACTTGTTCAATGTGTGTTCATTTTTTTCTCATTCCCTTGGACATTGCTTTACAAAGATTCTTGTAGACCAATGCTTCCATCGTCCGTGACCTTGCTTCCGCGGTCGCCCGCGTCTCCCCGGAGGCTCACGTTCTTGTAATCTCCAATCCTGTCAACTCGACCGTTCCGATCGTCTCTTCCGTCTTTGAGAAGGCCGGAGTTTACAATCCACGACGAATCTTCGGCGTGACGACGCTTGATGTTGTTCGTGCCGGTCGTTTCGTATCTGGTATTGTGGGAACGAACCCGATCGACACCCCGATCACCGTCATCGGTGGACACAGCGGCGCAACTATCGTCCCTCTTCTCTCACAATCGTCTTTCGGAAAAGGCATCTCCGGAGAAGCCTACAACAAGGTCGTGAACCGTATCCAGTATGGTGGTGATGAAGTTGTCAAGGCCAAGGACGGTGCTGGAAGCGCAACCTTGTCCATGGCTTATGCTGGTGCTAAGTTCACCAACGCCTTACTCCGCGGTCTGGCGGGTGAGAAGGGTGTGATCACTCCCACTTTCATCAAGAGCCCGTTTTTTGCTGACCAGGGCATTGACTTCTTTTCATCTAACGTCGAGCTCGGTGTAAGTGCAGAAAGCTTTGATCGGCCGTGACCGCGTTAACGCCATGTCCTCCCAGCTGAACGGTGTTGAAAAGATCCACCCCATTGGAGGGTTGACTGCAGAGGAGGAGAAGCTGTTGGAAGCATGCTTGCCTGAACTGAGGAAGAATATCGAGAAGGGCAAGGCCTTCGTCGAATCCTCTCCCTGACTTGCTACTACGCGTGTCTTAAAGTTATAGACATTAGAACGAGACTCACACGATATAGCGGAACATACCTAACGGTGTTTGGAGTACCTGCCGTTGACCGTTGTGAAACCGTCCTCATCCGCCTCAGGAAAGTCTGGCCCGTGGTCCGAGCCACGCCCATCTTCATCACCCGACTCCCAATCTCCCTCTTCCTCATCGCTACCTGTATCCAACCCTCCAGGAGGACCGGCATGTGCGACTATGGGTCTGTTGGAAATTGAGTTGGCCTGTTGTTCAAAATGGTGTAGACCGGTTAGATCACCCAGATGGATGTCCTTCCAAAGCTTTGTGATGTCTTTTGCGACCGACTCTGCACTCTCGTCTTCTGCAACGGTCTCGAATTCGTCGCCCATGATCTGAAGGAGCATCTCTTCGATGTACCCTGCATCGGGGGGCGGAGACTGTTCTTCAAACGTGTCGACAATGACGGAAGCCATCCATGTCCGCTTCTGGGTCGAATCTGGGCCGCCCCAACTATTTTGCACGGCGATCCGCAGCGCTGGCCACAATGCGAGACGAGCGATGACACCTTTGGCGAAGGATATGGAGGTGGTGGAAGGAGGAGGAGCCGGATTAGACATGTCTTACGTGGTAGATTTTGAAGTTGAAATTATTTCTTGTTCGATCTCATCGATCGATTCGACTCCCACCGACGGTGACCGCGACGACGGCGAGGGATGGTCTCCTCATCGTCCACAGAGTTCGAGTCCATAGAGACCAACAGGCTGCCGGCGGTCAGCAGCCTCAAGTCTCATTTCGAACAGATTGCAAACGCCAATTCTCAAATCCCTGCCAGCAAAAAGCTTACAGTTTCTGGCCTCGGCTTCCCAACCAGTACCAGTGGTCTCTTGACCGCCGACCGTATGGTTAGCCCCCGTCAGATAACATCTTCTGGTGATCTTCAAACTCAAGCCAGTGACCACGGCGATGAGCACCAGCCCACGGTTCATCTTAGGTCTGCCTCTTCCTCGTCGGACCTCAGGTCTTCTAAACGACCCCCTCCTCCTCCGCCAACTCGTTCCTCCAAGCCAGCCTCTCCCAGCGCATCTCCCCGTTTACGTTCCATTCCAATTTCCTCACTTCCCAACTCGTCCACCAGCCCAACTAAGCGTCCCCCTCCGCCAATACCCCCGTCACCCGTCTCCAAATCAGACATACCCCTCCCGCAGGCTGGGAGCGTAGCTTCCATGCGAGAGAAGTTTTCGAGGTTCGGACGGTTCGAAACATTACCTTATGGCTATGGCTAATCCGTGTATAACGAATACAGCAGCGATACCCATCAACCTCAATCCGTCCATCCACTGTCGAAAGCGGTTGACATTACCCACCAGTCGGAGACCACAGATAGCTCGCAGTTCTGGGACGGAGAAAACCTCATCTCTCTCCCTCCCCCGCTTCCTATGAGAAGACACGGGAACCCATTGGCTTCCGACGACAACCAACCAACCACTGGGGGTGGTCTCACAGCCCAGACCGACCCGTTGCAGGACCCTAAACCCCCCCGCACTGTTCCCCCACGCCCCCCGCCGCGCTCCAAAAACGCAGTCCCTTTGCCACAATCAATTCCCCCATTCAACAGCCCTCCACCGCTACCAGCTAGAAAGGCGGCCCCTTCCGTTTATGAGGACACCCCCCCTTCGCGCACCCTCGCCTTGCGCATCTCAGAGAATAAGACATCCTCGGAAACTTCCATAGAAACCTCCCCAACTGTCACTGAACGGAAAATATTCGGAGGCTTGCCCCCTCCACCAATTCGCCAGATTGGTTTGAGGGATGACCTCCCAGAATTCAAGCGCCAGCAGCAATTCTCTGACTCTTCGGACGAAGAGGAAGAGGAAGAATCGAAAACCAGAATCGACCTTCCAGACTCCAGCCGCTCGTCGCGGAAACCCCCCTACGCCGATTTCTATCCGCACTTAGAATCACACGTTTCCATCCCTCATAATGGCGTCTACGCTGTAGCCGGCAGCATTGTTGCTGTTGTTTCATCCCATGCTGTCAGATTGTTTGACCTTACCGTCTCCGAGGCGCCTCTGTATGCCTTGGACTTGAAGGACATCTCTCCCGATCACCGTTCAAGAAAGCCCACAAGTCTCGCATTCAGAAACTCACGTGCCCACGGTGAGAATGCCACTCTTCTTTGGATAGGGACAAAGGATGGTCACCTTTTTGAAGTGGACATCCGCTCCGCAGTCCTCGTTTCCTCCAAGATAGCCGCTCATGCGCAGGCTGTCACCCACATCTTCTCCGCTGGTCACATGATGGTCACGATGGACGATAACGGAAAGGTCCTCATCTTCACTCCGGATGATTCCCAAGATTTTGTTTTATCCAGCGCTCAAGCACGGGTGGTGCGAGTTGCCGATAAACAAGATTTTGTAAAACTCATTGCAGGAAGGCTGTGGACGTCAGCCCGGGAACCATCCTCCGGAGCCGCAAACTCCTCCCGCGGGCCGATCGTACGTGTGTACGACATTCTTGCGTTAGGAAGCTCGGGGAGGTCTCTCTTGCCAACCGAACACGTTGGGACGGTGACGTGCGGAACCATACTCCCCTCCAACCCTGGCCATGTTTACCTGGGGCACGAAGGCGGCACTGTCACAATCTGGACACTGGAAGGGGGACAGGGCGCACCAGAATGTGTTGATGTGGTCAAGGTGTCGATGTCTGATATCCTCTGCTTAGCTGGCGTGCACGACAGGCTGTGGGGCGGTTCCAGGGCTGGACACATTTCCGCTTACGACACCTCCCAGAAACCCTGGGTTATGACCAACTCTTGGGTCGCTCACAAAGACGTCCCCGTCACACATTTGTCTGTAGATCCTTGGAGCATATCATTGGTTGGGAAGCTATGCGCTGTCAGCGTTGGTAGGGATGAGAAGATGAGGTTCTGGGATGGCCTATTGGCAGTGAGTTGGATAGGTCTGTGCCAGAAGTTGCTTGTACCTCAAAAACTTGCTGATACTTCCCTTTACCGAAGATCACGAATTAATGACCCGCGAGGACGAATACAGTTCCTATCGCGAGCTGAGCACACTCATCGTTTCTTGGAATGTCGACGCCAACAAGCCAGATGCACTCACAGGCAACCCGAGCAACCTTGACTTTCTGAAGGAGGTTCTCACCGATGCAAACTCACCGGACATCATCTCCATCGGCTTCCAAGAGGTTGTAGATCTTGAGAATCGGAAAGTGACAGCCAAGTCCGTTCTCCTCGGTAACAAAACCAAGGCACATGATGGCACGATGTCGCAGAAAGTATCTACTTCTTACAAGAAGTGGTATGATCATCTCGTTCTCTCCGTTCGTCTCGCATATCCTGGCACACCATACCACGTAGTCCATTCGGAAAACCTTGTTGGGTTGTTCAGCTGCGTATTTGTCAAGGTATCCGAACGGGCTTCAATCAAAGATACACACCTCAACGTTATCAAACGTGGTATGAGAGGTAACTTTGGTAACAAGGTAAGAGAGCCGATGCCTTCCACAGATCTGATTTCACGTCCTCCTAGGGTGCCATCGTCTGTCGGCTCATTATCGACGATTCCTCGCTGTGCTTTATCAACTGCCACTTAGCGGCAGGTCAGCACCAGGTTCGTCAGCGGGGAAGGGATGTCGCTGCGATCCTGGAAGAACGCGCCCTGTTTCCCGAACAAAATACTTTCGATCCTTGTGCCTTTGTCAACGGAGGAGATGGAACCATGGTTCTCGACCACGAGATCGTCTTTGTGAGCGTCGATTCACCTTGTAGCTTCCCGTGTTTTGACAGTCGCCCAGTTTAGTGGAGATATGAACTATCGCATCGAAGCCCGTAGGGAAGTGGTTATCGCTTCCGTGCGCTCTGGAGAACATCAAAATCTTCAAGTCCATGACCAGCTTCTGAAAGAGATGAAACTCAACCGTGGATTTCGCCTCCGTTCGTTCCAAGAAGGACCGATCGACTTCGTCCCAACGTACAAGTACGACCCAAGGACAAACGAGTTCGACACGTCGCCAAAGAAACGAATCCCTGCATGGTGCGATCGCATTCTCTGGAGAGTGCTCAGCAATTCTAGAGCCGTGCAAACCCAGTATCGCCGTTGGGAGGCGAATATATCTGACCACCGACCCGTATCTGCCGTGTTCAACTTGACGGTCAAATCTATAAACCCGGCCCTGCGGACCAATGTCAAGAGCGACGTTAGGAAGAAGTGGTCTGGTCTTCAGCAACGACTTTTATCGGACCTCCAGAGGTTTTACGTTGATTGGGGGATTCTCTAAGTAACCATACGCACTCCTTGAAGCTTGAAGTTCCATCACGTTCCCACACCCCATTTGTATCACGCCCCAAGGACACTACTTATCGTCACTGTAATTTCATACGGACTCCTTTAGTTGTTAACCCCTTATTGTATCCTAATCCACTCCATCTTGATCTAAGTTTCCACCTTCGTCACTGCTTGAGGACCCTGACAACTCAGGGGCTCCGCCACCTAGGAAGCGGTTTACTACGTTGCGTAGGATCCTTACCGGGAGCGGCTATCATGAAGGATGGGGGCGAGTCTCAGAAAATCGACTAATGGATCGATTTACTTCACGCACCTCAACATCTGCCTCGTCATCACTGTCATCTCCTCCTGCTCCCCCTACTACGGGAGCTTGGTCGGCGGCATCTGGCTCGAAGTCGAGCACCCCTACTTCACCTTGTAGTTGACCTGGCATGCCTCCGTTGGGGTTCGGTGCGCCGATTCCATCTGCTTCCGCAATCATCAGGTCCTCCAGTGCATCTTCAGGTAACTGCGCCGCCAACTGTGCGAACTGAATAATTCCACCAGGAAATCGCTCGGCAAAATTGGGGTGCGCCACAAAAAAGTCCTACAATGCCATGAGTCTCAGGAGCAGCGAGGTGAGACGAGGTATACCAACCTGTAATTGTCTACGGAATACACCGTCTGGTATTAGCCTCCCCAAAAAGCGTTCTTCCCCAGCATTCAATCTTCGAGGGCGGTATCCTAGTACATCTTCGACACCCTGGAAGAATTCCGTGTTATACTCGCTAACCTTTAGGCACGGCGGCAAGGGATCACACGCAAGCTGTCTGGAATTGAGAATTTCTTTTGGGATGAAGGAGAATAAGGACCGGCATGTTTTCTCAAGGACGATGACATGTCGATAAATCGAAGTGTGGATCGTTGTTGCGGCCAGAACTGTGGACCGGTCCTCGTTTGTGCTCGTTGGGACTGAACACAGGGGCGGGAGCGACTCGATACACTCCGACAACCAAGAGGAATGACTGTCCCCCAGCCATAGATCCCCCCATCTCTGGACGTAGAGGTGGCAAAGGAGACGCACGGCTGCGTCCGTCGGGCTCGAAAGAGAACTTGGAAATGAGGCGTGGCGTCAGGTGGGTGAATTCCACTCGAGGACATTGGGGGCGTCTCACGATGCATCAACATGCGATTTGAAAGCGGGTTTGGACCGAACCTCCGCAGAAAGTGTTATACCCACCTTGTCCGCGAGCAACGGAAGAAGGGAAGGAAAACGCAAGACTGCGGCCACAAACGCCTTGGTACTTGATGTGTGGTCCTAAAATACAAAGATGTTAAGTGGCTGGCAAAAATGTAAGTGATCCCACTAGCCTGCAGCCTCGTGGAATCCTCGCGGATCTTCATCGCCAGTGCTCTGGTATACCACCACCCAGGCAGAATTGTTGGAGTGAGCCTCCCTGCGAAACCGTCTTGATTCGTTTCAAAGTATTCCCAGACGTCTAATATCCAATCGTGCGTTCCTGCCTTTACCGCGAGGCCGTCCAGATGCAGCAAAGATCCATGTGGGTCAGTCCATGGATCGAGGGAATACAATAACTTGGCGAACTCGAATGCCGTTCGAGTGCAACCCCGTCGGTGAAGGTCACTGTCAGTTGTCAGGTTACGACATGGTACGATATTGAATGCGTCCACGACCCACACAAGTTGCCGATGGAGGGCCAAAAAGAATGGCCGATTCTCGACACGGTCGAAATCTAGCCGATGACACCCGCCCATGAAATTGAATGCTCCTACGAAGGCTCGCTCGTAACTGAAGAGTGCCCTATCGATGAAATCGGAGGCGGTGCTGTATTCTAATATGCATCAGGTGAAAGAAAGGGCAGAAAACCGGATGAAACACCTTCTCGGTGACAGTACACTTCCGCGAGCTGAAGCAAGGTGTCGGCATGATAGGGTTGTGCGCGCAAAAGGTGATTGAACCCCTCAGGATCTTCAAACCATCAGGCCAGATTTAGGGACCAGCCGTGCGACCGCTTACCCCCAGACATGACGGTTTGCATGAAAGCCATGGTAATTGCTCGATACTTCTTTCCGTACTCCACAGTCCACCACACCTCCTCTGGTCGATCCGACCATCCGTAGCGAAACAATTTGTCCTCACATTCATCGGGAGTGAGCTGGCGAATGGACAGTCCTTCGCGCAATTGCGCCGGCCACCAGTTTGGTTTAGGATTCGTCAACACTGATCTCTGGGCCGCGTTCGTCCGTTTTGAGGTTGTGCGAGAGGTAGTCTTCGAGGAAACGACCTTGGACCCGAAGAATTTACGCATCTCGAGTTCGCCATCGAGATGTTGTGGGGAGATGGATAACAAAGCCACGAAGCGCTCACGGGGCGATGGTCCGGGGCTCGAAGTACCCCCGGCAACCGGCTGGAGCCCATGCGGGTCCAGGGATAGCTCAGCCAGAACCTTGTCGAAATCTTGATTATCAATGGATTGCCCAGCTTTAGCCTTCCGCTTCTTGGACTTGCCAAAAGCGTTGGATCGGGGTGGATTTTGAGCAATGGGGTCAGCAACGGACTGTTTCTTTTTCTTCTTCCCCTTTCTCACCCGGTCAGCATGACTCTCAGTCGATGAGTGACGGCGGGACCACACACTTTCTTAGGCTTTTGGGACCTATCAGCTGGCTCCTCTTCCTCAAGATCTTCGACCACCAGCGTGCCAAACTTTCGATATATCGTTTAGCCTCCAAGTCGTGTAATCAATCGTACAATTCATACCATCATAGGTTTGTCGACACCGGGTGTATCTTCGTCATCGATGCTGGACCCATCCTCAGCAGAACGTAGAGCGAAAATTTCCTCCTGTTGTCTGAGCTGTCTCTTGTTCAATCGCGGAGGCATGGTGGTGGTCTAGGGCAAACTTCCAGGACGATCGGCTCGGTTGATTGACCCACACGGAAAAGATAGATGAATTAACTGGAGAGGCGACGACTATTAAGAATACCGGGCTTGTAATTTACATACAGTTCAAGTTGCCTGCTTAGTGTTCGTGGTTGTATGCTCGTGCCTTCAAGTTGGAGCCAGAGACAACACCATGCTCAACCTTGTCACGACCAACTTCCTCCACGAGCCACTTCTCGTTTACTTTATCATTCAGTTTGCTGGTGATCGAAGGGATGTCGAGTCGCAGTTCATTGGCAATGAACAGTCCAACCTCTGGAACAGGTTAAGCGTGATTCGCAGGGATGAACACATAGATATCTCACCGGTGTTGTCGTGGTTACCCCTGATTTTCTCCAGGTTGGCGAGGGCCCTCCTGGTGGCATAGCCAATCAGGTTCACATCGACGGCTGAGTGGCCAAGCTGTGCAACTATCAGGCCGTTTTTGGCGGCTCCAATGATATACTATACGTACAGATCCCCACTTGGTCAATGCCCGGCGGTTCATAGACTGACCAAAGTGGATCCCGACACCAGAAGCAGAGGTCTTGAGAGCATTTGCGACAGCTATCTCTGTAGAACTGTGCATGCGGACTTTAAGAAACAAAAAAGAGATCTGGGGGTGCCACAAACTTTGCGTCCGTGATTCCATACTGAGCAAAAGTCTCCAATAGGAAGCCCTGAGGATCTGACCCATTGTAGTTGCTCCAGAGGCGACCGAGATAGTCAGAAGTACGCTTCGCAGCGGTGACAGCTTCAACATTGTATCTGCCATTGGACGGTCAATCGACACTAATAATCGAACACTTGAGGGACTTGCTGGTATTCGCCGGTGTCAACAATTCCTCCGAGACTGAGGGCACCACACTCATGATCGGCCGTACCGAGAAGCAGGGTCTCATCTGGAGCAGAATCGATGTATTCTTTCAGGTAATCAACTACCTTGTTGTACTGGGAACATTCAAAAAAGGTTAGGATGGTACCAGAGGTTGGGACAGCTCACCATCAATATCTCGTGCAGGTGACCGGGCAGGTCATTCCCGTGACCTGCGTGGTCGATCCGCTAGATTAGGACTCAAGTACTCAGCGTTGAGTCGTCTTCACAGTCCCACCACCACGTACCGAGGCCTCAACCATCTAGGGTCATATAAGTGGGGTGAAATACCATAAAATAAATACCCTCACCAAAAAGAATCCCTTGTTCGAGTTTTGGGTGGCACGTTCCAAAGACCTGACTGCAGTCTTGGTCATCTCCAACAGACTCGGTTCCTTGGAGTTATCCCTGTCCAGCTGCGAGGAAATGTGAATAAGACTGTGCGTGCCAGTGAATGGAAAGTGCAACATGCCTCGTAACTCATGTGATCAGCGGTAAAAAGACCAAGATAGGGTTTGGTGGCATGTTTCGCATTACCACCTTGAAGGTTGTCAAACTCGGTATGGTTTGTGAAGGTATAGTAGCCGTTCTTAGCCGCGAGAGCAAATACATTGGTGTCATCAGGTCGGCTGGAACCTTGCGTGGTGTTTGGGAGGAAGAATCTTGCACCACCTCCAAGGAGAATATCAACAACTGGTCCTAGCGGAGTTCCGCCGACAAGGTGTTTTGCGATGACTGACTCATCGTCACGGTTATACACATGGGAGGCAAATGACGCAGGGGTTGCATGCTGGGCAAAGGTTCAATAGACATAAACATTTTAGAAAAAAAAAACTAACCGTAATCCTAGATGTGACAACAAGACCAGTGTGATATCCTGCGGCTTTTGCAGCTTCGAGAACGGTACCGCAAGGATTTCCATCCTCATCAACACCAATGGCACCATTGTAAGTCTTGGAATGCAGAGTGAGAAACTGACGGGCTGGGATCCACAGAATTGGGTACCTTAATGGCGCAAGAGTAGGCGGTGGCAGAGGCCGCAGAGTCGGTAACCCAGGAGTCGGAAGACCTGGTTCGGATAGACCCGATCTGGATGGTGTCGGATCCAAGGACGTTGTTCCAGCCGTTGCGACTATTCTCCCACTGACCATAATTTCTGGCGAAGACCTCAGAAGCGGGGCCAAAACCATCGGGGATGATCAAAATAAGCTAAGTAACCGTTATATCTATTCAGACCCGGAAACAATTGACGGACGCGAGAAAGGGAGACACATTTTTTAATTTAGCTGGGCCATGGGGACCACCTTTCTTGGGTTGACCGTTCCATATCTTCCCCTGGGGGACGTTGGGGGCACCAAAGTCATGACCTCCGTTGTCAGTGGCGGGACGGAAGGGCCAGGAAGTCTGGAGAGGTGGGGCAGGACAGGTCGTGCTCTGGGCAGAGACGAAGCGAGAAAGAAGGGCGGCGGCGAAGAAGGCGGCGAGGGAATGCATTTTTACCGGGACTGGTGGTCAGAGGCAGGGAGAATGACACGCAAATGGGGCAGTAGGATTACTAGTACATAAAGCTAACTCGCCATGAATGTTCTCGGAGGAAGCACATGGAACGCATCGCGAACGTGTGTCGGGGAAGGGGATTCTTGATGGGCCGGTCTGTACTTGATGACGGTGGCAATTAGAGATTTGCATACAGCTTGCACGTGGAGATAGGCGTGTAATACCGTCATTTCGAGCATAACTACACATCGTATGCGACCCTTGTCGACGTCCACGCGTACCGACGAGTACATATCCCAGAAAGATCGCCGAACCCGCGAAGCCATGACATGGGCGTCAAACGTAGTTGATGACCATTCCCACACACCCGGCGTTCGATTCACGTCCGTCATCGATGAGTCCTCCGGCGGTAGTTCTGGTCGAGTGTTAGCGAAGACGAACGTGCAGAGCACAGCCCGAAACACCTACGGGCATGGGTGCCAGTTCCTGAATCCTACGTTCGCTCCCTCTTCATACCCGACGTTAAACCTGTCCAAAAGTAGCCGGAGCTCGGGCTCGGTCAGGATCCAGCCCTCTTTCAATTCAGCACACACCGGTAACCCATCGAGTGATCCAATCATTGGCCAATTTTCTGCGACCCTCATCGACACCGGACTGTAGACCATGTAGACCTAAACAACCTATCATTCCCTTCAGCAAACGAATTATCGAATCACGCAAACCTTGATTTCACTCCCATCCCCGACCCAATTAGCGGGTAGGTTACTCGATTCTCTTCCATCAGTACCGCCCACCCAAAATCCGTAAAACCTGAATCTCCCAACCTCCGCCTGCCGACAGGGGTTTTCCTTATCCCACTTAAAATTGTGAGACTTCACGTCCACGTTTTCGTCTGCGATACGGTCATCTGATTCACAGTCATTTCCCCCAACCGAAATCACCTCGGGACCCAGCTCTACGCTCGGGTGCACCGGTGCCGGAATTGTGTCCAATTGTTTCACCAGTCCACCCCGGACTGGTGTATGAATGCCTGGAGGCGGCAAAGTTCCAGAGCAACCTGAGTCCGCTTTCTGAATGACCATATACTGGACCGAAGTTAGTATTGGTTACGGGACGGTATAGCCACTCACCTCGATATGGGACGCATCGTGCTCCAGTACCATAGCGAGAGTACGTCCCAATTTCCGGGTGAGCGTGCGTTCCCCAGGTTCAAATTCTCGATAAAGGTCGAGTACACATCCTGACTTGACCACGGTACCCGGTTACCTCCGGTGAGAACAACAACCTTTGTGGGTCATGCAGGAGACAAACCCCAAAGACGGTGGTGAATTAGGGGGACATGCGTCATGTGGGGCGATCCTCATGAAAGGAATGTGTACCCACGTTGGAATGTAGCCGAGGTAGAACAGGCACTCGTGTCGCAAGTCGATTGGTTTGGCATGGAGCAGGTGAGGCGGTATCATGCCGAGTGTGGCGAGGTCCCAAACCTTCCACATCTCACGGAACTCTTGAATGGTCGGCACACCGAAGTGTGGTCCTGGTTCCAACGACGAGGTAGTAAAGCTAAAACTCGGACGCTCCACGGTGTGCAGAACGAGGTCCACAGATAGCCAACAAGTTCCGGATATCTGCGAACGCGCACTAATTAAGATGAGTAAAACGACGGGACCAAGGGGGTGGGCAAGGCACCTTGGATCCGGCGGAGACCCCGACACCAGAAAGCTGGACGTCGTTCACGGCGATGCGGTCAAAAAGCGATGCGCTGTACGCCTCCGAACCTAAACCCGGGCTTATTGAGCGATTGAGAAGCGTCACCCAAGAGCTGCCCCATCGCACCATCACTATGGTGTATATATCCAGGTGCAGTGATAGTCGGTGACAGAGGTGTCTAAACCTCCCCATGCGTGCAGTAGCAAAGTTTCGAAATCCGTGGCAGAACCCTGATCGAACAGTGCAAAGAGATCCGGAGACCCGTCTGGGAGTGACGCAGCATTGAGGGTACCGATACCTGGGTTTATGGCCACAAAATGCAACCCACTGGGGGAGGGGAGGACGAATGGGAATATCTTCACAGAACAATCGAGGCCTGAGAACGACCGCTGAGGAGGAAGGAGGAAAATGAGTGGAATCTATAACCAACGGGTAATTACATGTGAGCGCGAAAGGACGAACAAAGAGTAGAACCCCGAACCGCGCCAGCGAACCGGATCTTGAATGTCACAGCTTATCTCGAGATCTCAGTGGATCTGTACATAGAAAGGGGGACACGATACATACACCCCAGTTCACGTGTCCAGGTAGGTTGTCAGGGTTTTCAGGGGGAGGGACAAATGAGGGCAGCAGAGTCCCGGAGCAACAAACAAACTGTGACAAAGGTTACCGGGATCCGACCATCGCGTGCTGACCAGCAGAGACAAAAACAAGGGGCAACTGCTCTACTGCACCAACTAGAGGTCGCAAAGACGGGTGAGGGGCCTAGGTCCGTTGGAGAATATGTACGAGTATAACAGCTGCAGTATCTTGTCTCTGCGCATGAATGGTAATATAGGCAGCATGAGGGACGATGCCACCGGTTGCCAGCAATCGGGGAGAGCACCTCACTCGGGACGACGACCTGCAACCGAGGTTGGGGGATAGACAAGGTAGATCTTGCGTATTTTGTTTGGAATGCAGAGGTCACAGCATAGGATGACGCACTCGCGGTTATGTGATTATGATGAGTATCAATACAACAGAACACATCCTAGATTTTGTACAAAACCAACTACACTTTCACAAGCGTCCGCAGCCCACAAAATCATTTGCTGATCACGGAATCCGGAACGCCCAATTGATGTTGTAGAACCGAGACATTCTCATCTGTCGATCGTATCCCCGTTCGATCAATTGAGCCCAGGTTGTGTTGCTTTGGGGATAGCAGATGAGACCCACCTGAAATGATATGATTGGCAGGGGGAGGCCCAAGAGACCCCATTACTGGCTCGTCAACATCCTGCATGTCCCCAAGTTCAACCCCTCCTGTGATTGAGACGTCGTTGACCTGATAATCTGGAGAATGGACACTTGTTTGCGTCAGGCTTCCGCCAACGTCCATGGTTCTCGTCGTCATCATCTGTAGGCCGGTGGCGTAGTGTATATCGTGCATCATCGCATGCCTCTGGGGGGCCTCCGAGTCTTCGCCTTCCGCAGCGGTCACCCCATCCGGCTTTCTTCTCCCCTCCACCTGCTTCACGAAGTTTCCCCAAACAGCTCTTTCATCAGTCCCCATGCTTTCAAAGGCTGCCTTGACTCCATCGTCTGCTCTCCTCCAGACACTTCGATGTCGGCAAACCGTACTCTTGACGTATCGACAGCCGAAAACCTTTTCAAATGCGCATTTCTGGGTAAGCGTGGGTTGTTGAGTGACCAATGAATCCATCTGCTTGAATCCATCTGAGACCTCAGAGACTGTGTAGTCGTTCGGCCATCGCTTCAGAGGAGGGTGGGGGTGGTGAGGGAATGCAATGGATGAAGAACTACTAGACGAAGGGCCACCCGGCAACGATTCCTTGGGCGTGGGGGTGTACGCAAAGATTTGGTCAGTTGCAGCCCGTTTAGAGACTAGAGGGGAGGGGAATGGCGGAGGACTGGGGTACGCTTGATTGGAGGTGGATGATGGAGATGGATATGGTTGGACGTCAGTGGAAGGGACGATATAGCTGTTCCCTGGAACCGTGGTTGGAGAAAACGTGACCCGATCAACACGATAGTACTTGGCGGAATGGCCGCTCTCGTCAACGCTATCAGGAGCCGAACGTTTGACGGCGGTAGTGGGAGCGAGAACAGAGTGATAAGCGACAGTTTGGTGAAGGGGTCTTGGTTGAAGAGTGATCTCCTCCCTCAGCCCCGGACATTCGTCATCAGAAAGTCCCTCGAGGAAACTTTTCCGGACCCTATACAATACACGCTGCTCGCTTTCTACAGTCCTGACGGTGGAGACGGCATGTTGTTCCCAGTGGCCCGAGACAGGGTTGTAACAATCGACGAAGCATGCGGGATTCAATCCCAGGTCTGAGACTAGTTGCGAGAAGTGGGAGAGTTGGAAAAGGGGGAACGTTGTTATCTCCTGGGTGAGGCGGATTGGATCGTAGTGTGGCTGACGTGCGAAGTTAGACGGATGGGCGGAGGACCCGGAAACGTGGGATTCAAACCTTGTACCAAAAGACGAGGGTGATAGACCGCCTGAGGGACTCTTCTAAAGCCTGTCTGTCGAAGGTGCGCAGCTGGACTTGCTGACCCTGGAGATGTTGCTGGTACGCCGTCTGCTGGGCAAGAGACATTACAACTGACGAAACATTGAGTTTGTTGTGCAAAAACGAAAGTCGATCAGATAAGATACCTTTGTGGAATGGAGAGACTATGGAACCTGCTCGCCCTCGTCCAGGGACCTCTTTCCTGGATTATCTAAGCCGGTCTACCGGACCTCTCCCGCCTCCGACCACCGGACCCCCGGGATCACGTGCCGCTCCTTACTCCGCTTGACCGTGCCGCAATGCCGAACGCCGACGGTCTTCTCCCTTCTCTCACCATGCGGATGTTCAAGGATTCAATTCACGGTTACAGTGCGCTTGTCTCCTACGCTCTGACTCTTCGGCTGATTATCCTCGTGCTTCCAGTGCCATTCCCGCCAGGGGTATGCCGATTCATCGACACGCAAGTTGCCGCTTCCCGATGTGCTTTATCGATCCGTTTATCCCTCCGTTTACAGTGCCCATTTTCAACGACTACGGCTCGTCAAGCAGCTTGGCACGAGTTACAGGGTATGGCCAGGCGCAGCCCATAACCGGTTCGAACACTGTTTAGGTGCCCCTTCCGCGAGCCCTCTCCACGTGTTTCCTGCATGCTCAACACTTTCTCCAGGTGTAGCACACCTGGCACGATGTATGGTCAAACACCTCAAGGACCAGCAGCCGGAACTTGGTATCACAGACAGAGATGTTGAGTGTGTTCAACTTGCCGGACTGTGCCATGATCTCGGCCACGGGCCTTTTTCCCATGTATGGGATGGCCAGTTTATCCCGGTTGCACTGTCGGTTACCCTCGTACATTATTCCCAATCTCTTATTTCTCTGACCAAACAGCTTAGCCCTGGAAAGCATTGGAAGCATGAAGATGCATCTGAAATGATGTTTGATGATCTTGTCGCTAAAAACAACATTGATCTGCCCGAAAACGACATCCTATTCATCAAAGCTTTAATAGCAGGCGATCCCAGTCGTTGCTTGTACGCATTTCAGGGTGTTACCCTTCCAGTGCTTTTTATACAACATTTCCAGGGACAGCAGCCCCCCAGAGAAACCATTTTTGTTTGAAATCGTCGCAAACAAGAGGAATGGTATTGACGTTGACAAGTGAGCACCTCATACACTTTCACATCACGCACCGTTGACCTTTCCACCAGATTTGATTACATCGCCCGCGATACAAAGGTCACAAGCGACATTGCATCATCGATCTGTATGGATAGGTTTGTTGCTGAGGAATAATGCCTGTGACTGTCATTGACGCATGGTTCAAGGCTCATAAATTGCGCCCGAGTCATCGATGACCAGATCTGCTACGACATCAAAGATGCAAACATGCTCTTTGAATTGTGTCACACACGCTATAGCCTTCACAAATTGATCTATAGCCACAAGACAGGTAAGGTTTGAGCGTACATTCACACTTGTCCCTTTCTCATCGCTTGTCCAAGCCCGGGCGATTGAGTACATGGTTGTAGATGCACTCCTCGCTGCGGAACCCATAATGCACTTCGCGGACTATGTAACTAATCCAGAGAGGTATTTGCATCTTACCGACAGCATCATTGAGTTGATTCAAATGTCCGATGACCAAGTGAGTACTGTCCAACTCTGTTCTTGGTTGGGATTGACCATCCCTAGAACCTCATCAAAGCGCAGGCGATCCTAGACCGCATAACATCAAGGGATTTATACAAAACAGTTGACTATAAGGTCTTTACGTGGGACTGGAAAGGGAACCTCCGCAAATTCTTCAACCCTGAGGCAATAGTATCAGCTGCCAAATCGCACGAACCTGAAAATGATGAAGAACGTGCTGCCCTTCTGGAGCTGTCCACCCACCATGTAATCATTGATGAAGCGGTGCTCCACTATGGCATGGGCAACAGAAATCCAATTGACAAGATTAGGTTCTATTCCAAGCGAAAACCCCAGGGTATGCATCCTCCCTCTTTCAGACAGATTGGATTGAACGAGGGCCCTAGAATGTTCCAAAGCCGAGCACGGTGATATATCATCATTGATGCCTGCAACCTTCGGTGAGGTTCTGCTCAGGATATATACCCGGGACGTCCGGTTCCTTGGATTGATCCAGCACGGATACCGACTTATCCTCCAAGGCTTGCCTTCATTGCCAGAGGAAGAACTTGCAGCTTCCGGTTCCGACCAGCCATCCACACCCGCAAGAGCCAGGACCGCATCACCGGTCCGATCTTCTGGTGGGCGGGTGTTCTCGAACAATTCATTTACGACCGTGAAACCAGGCTACGTACCTCTTTCACCAACTGTGGAACATGTAAAAAGGAGGCGGGAAGATGGTGGTATTCTGTCGCCCCGCAAAAAGCTACGGTCCGGATGATGTTACGTTTCTTCCGCATCCTCGCGTCATTTTACGATCCCCACGGCTATATAGACTATCTTCTATTGACATCCATTAATGACGATCATGCACTCTATACGAATAAACTGCAAGGCTTCGCATTCGCATCCGTTAGAGGATAAACGCCTCATGGCCTTACACTAGCCCTCTGCTCAGCTCCCCCTTCTCAAGGCCATTTGCGCCACCATTGCTACTTCCTTCCCCGACGACGGACGAGCTCACCGGTGGTTCCATTGCTACCTTCCTGGAGAGACCCCTACCTCTGGCCGCAGAAGATGCCCTATCCCCTTCGGGAGTTTGGTGGGAGCCAGGCGGCTCGATGAATGACCCATCATTTTTACCATACTTTTTGAATGTCCTGAGGATCATTAGAAAGTTGAGCAGTCCAAGGAACACAAATGCGGTGATTGCCAGACGAGGCCCAAGGGCTTGAGTGGGTGTAAGACGGGGCCAACCACCATTCTCTGGGTCATTTGTTGCCCCAGCTCTCCACACGTACGAAAGTATCGAAACGATGAACGTGATTACCGACCAGGCTAACCATATCGAGGGGGTTGCAAGCAGGACCCACACATTCCACAGGATTGATGTCCGCGTCTTCTGCGCCTCCTGTCGCGGAAATCAGCGACGCGTACACTTGTATCTTTATGGGACTCACCTCCGCCCAGGTCGAAGCACGATGCATGCTCCTCATTGTGCCAAACCGAATGATGAAGAGACAGCCAAAAGTGAGGCTCATCAGTGCACAAACTAGGGACATGAGGGCAGTAGTTCGTGTGACCGGGTCGTATGCCATTTCTGGTACTTGGAACATGGTGACGATCGCGCTTCAACGAGGAGCGTCAATACAGTAGTCGAACTTATCGAGCGGGGAGACAACGAACGAGCAGATGAGGGCAGAGACAAGGTTGAGTGTTTTCCACTCTCTGAGGAGTGAATCTATGAACTCTTCCCAGGAATTCTTGAATCTTGCCAGAGCGGGAGACACTGCGGGAGGAGTCCAGTCTTCTGGGAATGGGAGCACTGGTGGCGCTGCATTGTTGATAGCGCGACGGCTTGTGGTCGATAGTTTACTGGGCCGGTTGGATTCGATGATCCGTTGCATATCATTCCTACTGACTTCGGCATCCTCAAAGATACGAGCCACGCGAGAGAAGTATACTGCAGGTAGGTAGAGAAGAATGCAAAGGTAGAGTTGGCGTGGCAGCGTATCGGAGAACAAGCCCCGGTCACCCGAAACTGGTTTTATGGGGATGCAGCAAGTGATTGGGAGTGATTGTTCGTCGGTGCTCCTGGGAGAACAGATTCGGAAGTGCCATTTGAACGGGTCGATAGGGATGAAGGGCTCGTCTCGCGAGTGGGTCCGATGGAGAGCCCATTGTTGTAGAAATCGTAGAGGAGAGGCTGCACGCGAGGCGGACCGACTGGGTGACAGCGAACCGGGCGTATCACTCTGGGGACAGGCGAGGTTGTTATCCCCCACCGGTTTCGCGGGGCTTTGATTTCGTGGGGTGTTTCCTGTGCGCTTTGCAGGGCTGAGGCTGCGCGGGGTATTCCCCGCATTTCCTGAGACTTGCAAGAGAGGGGGTGAGGTGGGAAGGCGGTCTCTTGAGGTTGTGTACGTACTTGGATGTGCACCACGGGATGCACTCCCAATGCAAGGGTCACTTTCGAAGGAGACTCGTGGCTGCTTAGAAGAATATTCTTTCCCTGCGAGGGCGCTGTCTGACATACTCCCTTGGAAGTGATGGGTACCAGAAATGGTAGGGTCGGAATGATATTGAGAGGTGGGGAAGGACTGCGTGTTGGCGTTACCAGAACTGACCCCGTGCTGCTTTGAGGCGGCCATGGCAAGAGGCGATCCAGGAGACTTGGCTGTTCCGGGAGAAGGGGAGTGCTGATATTTGGATCGACAGGGTTCAGCGGGTGGATGGGTGGTTGGTAATCAACCCACCAAGTCGGTGGGTATCGTCCCCTGGAAGACAAGTCCAGGTACCCGTCTGGAAGGAAATGGGGGAGGCAGGGCCAAGAGGGATTGCAAGGGCGTGCTAGTTCAACAGTGGACGCCAGATAAGGGTGACCACAGAGCAGGTAGCACAGCCCGTTCTGGTCGTTGACTCTCGTCAACTGTGCTGACCACCAACGCGCAACTCCGCAGACGCAACCCACCTCGGGTCACAGAATCACCCAGAAAGTCGCTCCGGGTCTGAGCTGAGTCCCAGGTTGTGGTGACAAGTTCGCTGTTGGGGTTGACAATCCTCACGTGACCAACGCGTCTCCCTTCACCATGAACGCGATGTCCCCTGTCCCGACGATCATCCACTTGGGCGAACAGCATTCGATATCAGAATCCATGGCTGCGAGACTGACTGCAGTCGCTATTCAGCACGTCTTGTTCTTGAAGAACCAGATCCCCTTGTGAGCTAATTCAACACCCCTTCCATTCGGTTTTACTAAACTCGCCACTGCAGTCCGGTCGGGCAGCTCTGTAGACTGCCAATACCACCTAATTCCAAATCCTCCAAGAAACGCATTGACCTGCTGGACGCTGTCGACACGCTATCTTGTCATTTACACTCGACGTTTTCCGCTCTTTCTTCCTCTCTCGCCCTCAATTCCCTTAAATATCCCCACAAATCCGGGTATGCCCAAGTGCACCTTCTTATCCTCCTGGGGCCCAGCATCTTTGGACCACGATCTCGTCTTCTCCTTACAATTGATGGCCTAAAAGTGCAAGCGTTGAACTTCGGGACCGAGGGAAAAGCCTTGACACACTACAAGGACGAGAACCAATGTAACGGAAGAAACTCCGGTAGGGGACTGAATCGTGTGCACACGATGGACCAAGTTCGCTTGCCCCTCTCTTCTATACCACCTCCCGCAACCATCGTTCGACATGAAAACGATCCCATCAGCCCCGAGCGCATGGAAAACCATACATCATTAGATTCGACAAAATCGTCTGACCCCTCTCCTCCATATGAATCCCTTGCTGGTTCTCTGGGAGAACAACAGGCCCTCTCTGCTGCAGAACGGTTGCTTTCCCGCTCACTGACGATGGCCTGCGCTGAAGATGGAACCGTCCTCAACGCAGAACTAGGTCCCAACTATTCTTCCGCCCTTAAGCTTAAACGCTGATCTTTCACTAGAACCCACCCAGACCCACGTTCTTATACAGGCCCCACGTAGATTTGATCACCCGTCTTGGGTGCCGAGGCAGAATATGTCTCCTGGGCTGGACTCTGTCCTAGATGGATTGCGAGGCCACGACGGGACGACCAAGAAGGGAAGTTCAGGTGTCAAGACGGACGAGGTTTTAATTCGCTGTGACTACGCAGAAGTTTCAGCAGCCACGAGCGACAATCCGGAAAGTGTCGAGGCTGATGACCTGATATGGTGGAGCTGGGACGGGAAGATTATTGGGTTTGGTGATTTGTAGGCTGACCCGTCGTTTGGGCTGGTGCTTTTTGTTTGCTTTTATGTTCTGTATGACCATTCATCAATCTATGTATTACCACGCTTGCATGACATCCGATTAATGTGTAACGGATGAACGAGTGGTAGCGAGCGAGGGGAGAACGCATTCTTGGACGAAATAAGCATGGAAACGATCATCCTCGGTCAGCTCTGGATGAAAGCTAGTGAAGAGGTGATTGCCTTGTCGAAAAGCAACGATCGTCCGAGGGGTCAAAGGGTCGATAAGGCCCCAATTTTCTGGAGCTGGATGCTGTGTGTCTGGCAATAGCTCAACAGGTACGCGAGCAATGACCTGCAAGGGAGGGTCCTCAGGAGTCGGGTCAATGGAGAGTACAACCTGAGGGATGACGTTAGTTTACGGTCTAAGCTAGTGGAGATGAGGACAGTACTGGGGCACGAATAAACACTCCTTGAAATGGTCTTTCCGGTTGGGGCAATGATTGTACAACGAGTGGGACCTCAAAGGATTCGACCTGGGCGGATCACCGTCAATGATGATAGCGAAGTAAATCTAAATCGGTCGCCCCACCTGAGATCCCCATCCATTCCGGGCAGTTGTGACGGAAAGACAACCGAGGAGATCCTGGCCACCCTTCTTGGTATTTGTGACATCGCGAGACATGAGGATTGCGCCAGCACATGAACCCCAGACGGGTTTGATCTTTAAGAACTCCCGTAGAGGGTCGAGGAGACCAGATAGTTTGGCCAGGAGAGCAATCGTTGTTGATTCTGCAAGATGAAGGCTGAGAAGGGGGTGGGGATAAGGATCAACGCGAGATGAGTAGTGTACCTCCTCCAGGAATGACAAGAGCATCACATGTCTGAAGGTCCTGAACGCTTCGAACAAGATTTACGGAGATCTCGGCCTGGAGACTCAACTTTTGTAACATGAGTTGATGCTCGATGAATGCACCCTGAAGGGCTTTTGGAACGATAAGATGAAAAGATGACGACTAAAAACGAAACCGCACCAAGGATTCCGATGACCACGGAATTGGATCCATTCTCAATGAGTCCGCTCATCGGCACAATTTGTCTCAATCTGCGGGACAAAGCGTAGGAACGATCTGACTCGCACCATGCACCATGCATCATCACACGCGTGGGCACAGCCACCCGACGCGACCCTGCCATCTTCACAGGGTGGAAAAAAATGCCAAAATTTGTAAAAAGCACTGATTCAGAATCTGAGTGGTCCGGGTGGTATGAAGAGCGCGCGGAATCTCTCCAAGTGTGTGCTACTAAGTGTATGTACTGGTGTCCAGAAATTTCCGATCAAATCCGGGAGGGTCTCAGGGGAGTCACGCAGCCCGTCACTCCGTCACGCGCGTCGCTCCCCCTTGTCTCTTTCCACCACCAGATACACTCTCCATCCCTTCCGTCATGGCTGAACTCGATACTGACCTCTATGGTGGTCAGTCTCCTACCTTTTCTTTTTCTCTTGTATGGCTGGCTGACATGACAAAGACCTCTACGGCGCCGACGACAACGACTTCGCCAGCGCGACCGAAACTGCCCAGGATCTGTCCAAGCTCGACTCTCAGGAACCAGACGACACCGAAGAGCCCCTCAGTCCCCCAAAGCTAGCTGAATCTACGTCAAAACCTCCGCTCAAGGTGGAACCGCTTCAACAGTCTTCAATCGCTCCGAAACTCGAGCCCTCTCCACCCATCACCCAACAGATTCCCACTTATCAACAGCAGACCCCAGACTACAATCAAGTCCCAGCGCCTCGAACCGATGACTATCAGAACATGAACAGGCCCGTCCGGCCCTCAGAGATGAAGGAGGAAGGGTAAGTCGCCCAACTCGTCTCCCCCTCGCTGATTCCTCTCTACGACTACTCGGCGACCATCCGCCGAAGTAGTCATTGGTCGTAGTGGCAAGCAGCGCACGTAGCACATGCGTCGTCCGTAGTTCTGTCGTCGTCGTCGTCACTGCTCGCCTATCAGTCTAGCTAGACCTAGGATATCACCGTGGCTCCGTCTACGTCTAGGCTACACTACGCTACAAACCACTCGGTCGCACTTCTGTGTGTACGGGCGCTCCTGTTCCCAACATCTGTCCCATCTATCTGTCTTCCTCCTTCTGCCTTCGCCTACAACGTCAATTACTAATAACAATTCTCGTTCTCTCTCCCTGGTTCCCCGGCCATCTTTCCCTCACTCCAGCAAAATGTTTATCGGCGGACTCAATTGGGATACAACAGATGGTATTTTAGTTTATGCTGTCTGTCAACCCGCACATCCGGGAGCTAAAGTCGTGATTTCAGAGGGTTTGAGGAACTACTTTTCCCAGTTCGGTAAAGTCGAAGCTTGTACGATCATGCGCGATGCCGGTGGTCGGTCTCGCTGCTTCGCCTTTTTGACCTTTGAGGATCCTGCATCGGTCAATGCCGTCATGGTCCGCGAACACTTCCTCGACGGAAAGATAGTGAGCACTATTGACCATCTCGGTTACCCCCTACCTTTTCTCACCTCGGTTTTTCTTCAGATCGACCCCAAGCGAGCGATCCCCAGGCAAGAACATCAGCGTGCGACAAAGTTATTCATAGGCGGACTCGCTGGGAGCGTCACCTCTGAGTCTATGCGGGAGTTCTTTTCCCAATTCGGTCGAGTTGTCGATTCAACAGTCATGTTGGATAGAGAAACCGGCCGCAGCAAAGGGTTTGGGTTCGTTTCCCTCGAGAACGCAGACGTTGACTCCATCCTTGGCTTTGGCAAACTCGAGATTGATGGAAAACTGGCAAGTCCTTTTGGGGACGTCCCCACTCGATCTTGTACTTACCGGTGGGGTTTACAGATCGACGTCAAACTCGCCCAGCCTCGGTCAGCGAGAGATGGAACAACCAACCCGGGTGCTGATGGTGGTAACACTGGTTTCTCTGGTAACACTGGGGGATTTGGTGGCCAAGGACAGTTTGGAAACGTGGGCACCATGCAAAACGCCACGGGAGGCGGCAACACACCCTTCGATGCCAATGCCCTGGCCTCATTGTGGACTCGCATGTTCCAGCAGATGGGAGGTGGTATGAATCCAATGATGGGCGGCGGTGCCATGAATCCTATGATGGCTGCGGGGATGGGTGCAGGCAATATGGGTATGGGCATGGGTATGGGCAACATGGGTGGTATGGGACGTGGGGGGCCGATGCAAGGGATGGGAAATATGGGGATGCAGGGGCCTAACGCTGCCACTCTGGCGGCGATGGGACGTGGGATGAACCCGAACATCCCTCGAGGACCACGCGGAGCGCCCGGAACTGGACCAGGCACTGGTTCGGGGACAGGGGTTGGGCCGCAGAGGACTGGTCAGCGAAGTCAGCACGGTTACCACCCTTACTCTCGTTAGGCAGCCTCCCCGCCCTAGACTAGGCGTCTGCTGTTTTTAAGTACTACTTATTATGTATTTTCACGACGTTCGACTTGGCCTAAAGTACCATTCCCATTATTTCTGGTTTAATGTAACATCTACTGCCACCTCCCCCCCTCCGGTCCGAGGCTGCTGAGCCCTATGCTGCGCTCGGTCGAATGTTGCGAGGTACTGGACTGTAATATTAACCATAAGTTGGCGCTTCTCCAAGAAAAGTCTATGGGAACCAACTTTATAAGAGTACAACGATGACAGATGGTGATCTACAGATATTTCACCGGGTGTTGAGCATGGCGGAGGTTTTTGCATCGTAGAAGAGCTCATCTAGTTCCGATACGTCCCTGAGCTCGATTTGGGCGCGGCCAGCGAGAGATGCGAGGATAGAGGCGGGGGTGAGAAGCTGCAGGACGTAACGTAGCGATCGAGCGTCCCCTTCCTGAACAAGACGTTCGATAACGCCGGAACCGAGCTTGAGACCTTCGGTATTTGCCCGGAGTTGCAGTACCTTGGCGATCTGACCCGAGTCGTAAACATCTGTCTTGACGATCAAACAGCTACGGCGGATACTAAATATCAGAACGGGTAGCCGGAAAGGGCTCGCAAAAGGACATACCGGTCCAAGAGGTCGATAGGGATCCCGTGTGGTGCAACTATATCGGACGTTCCACGGACAAGGGTTTTGCCTCTGTTAGTGGCCAACACCACGGTAGGTGCCATTGGGGACTCCAGGAGGGAGTTGAGGTAGGTGAAACACTCGATATCGAGCATATGAACCTCATCGATGAATACGACCCCTGGAACGACCTCTGCAACACCCTGGTCAACATAGCCCTTGACGACTTTATTAACTTCTCTGCGAAGTTTTTCGGTGATTTCTGTCCTGCCACTCTTGACCAGACTGCCCATGACGCTCATAATATCTTGACCGCCCTGTGGCCGGGCGTTTGCGGCGTCAAGGTCACCAAGGGTGACATCCTGAACGAGTTCCTTGCGCTTGTGAACATCGCCCTTGGGCAGAGGGACATAGGTTTCAGACTCGAGGTCATATGAGGATGCATAGGCATCCGAGCGGCCGACACGTTTGACGGCACCAGTGTTTGCCTCGATGTAGATGACGTCGCCAACAACGATTTTTTCCTTGAGGATCGCCTCGTAGATGCTAGGATCTAGCCGAAGCTGTTTTGTGCCTTTTGCGGTCTTGAGGCCGACGATGACGTGAGAGACGGTTTTTCCGTAGCCACTGAGGGGGTTTTCGGACTCGGTTGGGGTCAGTTCTGTGACTTCGCCCTCGTAGACCTCTTTTGTTTCTTTTATTCGAAGACCTTGAGAAAGGTGTGATTAATGAGGGAACATATGACGGGTGGAGGGCACGCACCAATCGCTCGTCGGAAGGCTTCGGCGAGAACTTCAGTCTTTTTCACCTCTGTGCTATAGACTTCGGAACCGACCATAGGGCAGAAGGGGACTTTTGAGCCGAGCTCTTGCGAGATGGCGAGAGCCAAGGCGGTTTTACCGGTTCCAGGCGCACCGACGAGGAGAAGGGCACGACCAGAAAACTTACGCGACCTGATAAGGTCCACGACGACGCCGCAGGCCTAGAAGAGGATCCTAGCAATTGACTTCATCTTGGACGGGATAAGAGAGGGTTAATCATACCTCTCGGGCGTTGGTCTGACCGATGAAGCCAGCAGCATCGGAGGCGGCGTAACCATCCTGGGTGAGACCGAGACCTTTTATGTGAGAGTGGACGGATATACGTGATGATCGTGCGACGGTTGTGGAGGATGGTGGAGGGAGGGCGTTGTGAGCGACGGTGGTCGTCTGCTGCTGCATGGTTGGCCGGGTAAGTGCTTGAAACCGAAACACGTGTTTCGACGGCGACGACTTTGGCGTGGACTGTGTGCTACGACCTGGCTGGACACACTGAGGCTCTTCACTGCTGGGTTACGGTTCACAGATGATGTCAATGCTGTCCACGTGGACGTGGACGAGATTGACGGGAGAGAGGATTACACTGCATGCGGATGATCTGACTGTAGTCCACAGCCTTTCTCACTCATCCTCTCCCCGTTTTCTGACGGAAGGAAGGTTTAGCAGGCGGGGAGTCATCTACGCTGTGCCATCCGATGCACCGGCGACCTTGTTCCCTTGCTCTCTCGCTCACTCGCCCTCTGTATCTCTGTCTGTCTCTGTCTCTTTGCACACTCTTCGACGATTGTGCGGCGCGGCTGTGTTGCCACCCAACTGGGCGACCCATCCTACCTCTCTTCTGCTTGCTCTCCAGTAATTGTCCCAGTCGAACGCCCGCCCGTCGCCTTTTCCTTAACCCTGGCTGTGTTGCCTGTCCACTGACGCTCAATGGTCCGGGTACACGTCTACTTCGTTAATCCTTCTCTCCGCTTTCCGGCTTCATGCCTGCCTATGTTCATTGCCGTTCATTCCGGTGCTGTGTCCTCTGCTCTCCTCTTATACTCGTGCCCCGATAATCCTCTCGTTCGCCGCTTCTCTTTGATGAATTCGTTTCGTAGATCCACACTTCACGACACCGCCAGCAACTAACGTCCTATAATATATATGCATCTTTCTCCCCACTTTATCCTCCCTACCCCTTGTACATTTATGACTTCTCGTCCCTCCCGCTACGGTCAGCCTCTCCCCGGTGTCCGCGAGCTCTTTCCAGGTCCGTACTCATCTGTCACCTTCCCACCGTTTGCTAACATACGCCACAGACCTTTTCCCTATTCCCCAGGTCCCGCCTCCGCCAATGACTTACGACTCGCGACGACATACCACTCATGACGTGAGTTCCGTCTCTCTCACTCATCTTTTTGTCTCGTTTCAAACCGTTTACAGTGGACGAACACATCATCTGCATCAACTCCCCACCACTTCCCTCCCTACCGGGCCACCGCCCGAGGCACCGCAATCGGCACCACCGATCATCAGTATCCACCCGTTCATTCCAACCCAACACAGCAGCGGCCAATAAACTGTGACATTGCTCCCAGCACGTCCATCCCCTACATATCCCCAAGATCCGCGTCCCCAGAAATCTCATCCCCTTGTTCTCAGCCTCGCCAACAGGTCGAATGTGGAACCGGTCCGTCTAGCCTTCCCGACAACGAACCAGCAAGCTCTCCCATGACGTCGTCACCGCACACGGCGTCCTGTTCGATGGAATTCGCATCGCAGCCAACTTCTTTTGACCGAAGTTCGGTCGAAACCAAAAAGCGGCACAAATGCGACGTCTGTGGTTCGTATTGGGGACGACCCAGTTCTCTGAAAATACACATGGTCAGTCATACGGGAGTAAAAGGTGCGGACATACACCGTTTTTCCAGTTTGCAGCCAAGCTGATGTCAACTGCCTAGAATTCGTATGTTCCATCTGCAAGCAAGACTTTGGAGTCAAATCGAATTACACCAGACACATCAGAGTCCACCACAAGGACTCGGGTGAAGGAATCCAGACCCGGGCCCCTGGTCGGCGGCGGCATGGACCACGCCGGCATCAGGACATTGGACCCGTACGATTCGTAGACGAAGGGCCCAAGTTCCAAGGACAGTGACACAATACACTACTTTCCGGGCTTGACGGTGCTTTTCGGAGTCGTCGACTGCTCTACTTATTCGCTTTCTGTCCTTCGCTATCGTGCATAAACTGACTCTTGATAATCGCATTTATAGACGGTCTTGGCTGCGTCGCAATAATATTACAGTATGTAGCTTATCGCGTAGCATGTAGTATTTATAATCTATGTATGCGTAATGCACTGGCAACCACCGGCGAGAAAGAAAACTTTTGATCAAGGCCATCACTAGTACCCAATACCTTGAGATCGTCGATAAGAATGTCGACCCCGTCCAAAAGCGGTGAGTAGATTTCCTGTGGGTGGCTTCGTGGCGTGCTGAAGATGTTCGGTCTCAGTGCTCGTTGGTGTTATTGGAGGCAGCGGGCTCTATCACCTCGATAATCTCACTCTTGTGTGAGTCACGGTCACTCTCATTCAGATCCTTGCCACCGTCTGACATCTTGAAGTGAGACCATCAACCCGGAGACGGTACGCGATGTTTCGCTAGATCCGTCGTCCATCATCCCATCGCATTCTGTCTCTCTAGCCATGGGGCCTCCCCAGCGCCCCAATAACTATCTGTTCCTTGCAATCTGGGACGAAGATCGCCTTCCTAGCTCGCCATGGTAAAGGCCACACCATCTCCCCGACTGATGTCCCGTCACGAGCAAATATCTCGGCTCTCAAATCCCTCGGTGTGAAGGCAATCCTCGCCTTCTCCGCAGTTGGTTCGCTCCGCGAAGAGATTGCACCTGGGGACTTCATTCTCCCGTCCCAGGTCATCGACCGTACGAAAGGCGTTCGTCCGGTGAGCTTCTTCGAGGGAACGAACATTGTTGCCCATGCCGCGTTTGGGGACCCCTTTAGCACCAAACTTGTTGCTTGGTTGGATAGTCGAGTGAGGCAGGTGTTAGAAGAGGAAGGCGGGGGTGTGAAACTCCACACGGACAAGACCATCATCTGTATGGAAGGTCCCCAGTTCTCGACCCGTGCGGAGAGCATCATGTACAGAGGTTGGGGTGCCGACTTGATCAATATGAGTGTCTTGCCTGAATCCAAGCTGGCAAGAGAAGCGGAACTGGGGTGTGGTTGTCTGTGCGAAGTCCACCGTGCTACTCTCGCTGACTTTCACTTCATTTCTAAGGTATGCTCTCATCGCTACTGCAACCGACTACGACTCGTGGCGACCAAACACAGAGGCGGTCACTGCGGCCGAAGTGTTCAAAACCCTGCAGTCAAACGCAGACACCTCTAGACGAGTCGCTGCAAAGATCCTCAAGGATCTGCACGATGCAGCAAGCAAGGGCGACATTCTGACCGAAGAGGTCGGGTCTATGAAGTTCTCGATAATGCCCCGAAGCGAAGAGCAAAAGGAGGAGGACGTCCACAAACTTAGTTATGTCCTCCCAGAGTACTTCCAGCTTGTGTAGCACGTGACTCGATAGCTGGAGCCTTCTCTTTCCCTCACACGCACCTCACTCATCTCGGTCCATGGCGTCCGTCCTGGACTCGACCACAACGACGACAAACAACCTTATAGGCAGCCCAGGTCAGGCGAACGTTTGAAAGCAAGCATAACTTTTGGACTAAAATCCAAACAGAGCCACCGCGTTTGTCCCTTGTGATTGATAAACCCCCATCGTCTTCGCCCTTTCCCTCCCCATCTTCTTCGTTTTTGCCTCCACCCAGGCCCGGTGCTCACGAATTTGCAAGCAAACCGCCCTCTTCAGCCAGGTTTAGTCGGAAGAAGATCGTTTTGAAAGAGGACGTCCTTGACAACCAGCCCACGCAGGATCAGCAACAGCAGAGAGAGACGATGACGGACAAAAATGCTAATGAGCCCCGGACCTCCTTAGCATCGACTCCCGTTCGCGATTCGACACTTGTGTCGTCGAGACCCGCCCCGCCTTCCCCTGCAATTTCTCGTCGAACGTCGACCGCCCTTTCACAACGGTCGACCTCGTCCGGGTCAGAGATCGCTCGCATGCCCTCCTCTTCGAACTCCAAGCGACTCTCGAGGCTTAATCAGGAAGTCAAGTTTGACACTTCCTCTGCTGAACCGCAGCAGACGACCACTGAACCACAGCGATCACTATTGGTCAAGATCCGTGATTTTGCGTTCCCCACAACCGACGCCCGATTCAGTGGTCGGGGTCCGGACGTTCCCCGGCCCAACAGGCATAATAGGACCGGATCTGACGCGTCCTCAGACGATGGCAGCGATTCGGATGGGCGACGTAACAGCGGATGGGGGGGCTTCTCGTGGTCCGGATTCGCCAATCGACTAAGTTGGTCCTCATTCGGCAGTGGAAGGCACCAGTTATCTGAAGGTGCAGAACTCCCATCAAAGACGGATTTCGCCCGCAATTTTGACGCTTCTTCTCCCGCTGAGGAAAAAGGCGCATTCTCGTACGATGGGGTTGATGAAGAAGATGATGATGGAAACTACGACGGGGAAGAGGAAGATGAAGAAGACGGGGGCCCTCTCATCCCTGGCAGATACCGCGCGTTGTACGTTTTCGAACCTGAGGGGACTGCAGAGATGGCGTTGGAGGAGGACCAAGTGGTGCACGTCATCGGCCGGGGTGGTGGTGTTGGTTGGGCCGTGGTAGAGAAGGAGGACGGGGGTCATGCACTCGTTCCGGAGAGCTACCTTGAACTTGTTGAGGTCTCTCGAGAACACTAGTTTGCTTTGTTTCACGTCCGTTATCTTTCCTTGTTGTTGGCGGGCTAAGGTACAATATAGTACTATCTTCTATTATCACCGTGTGAAACATCGTCCGGCCTTTAAATTTCATCTCATCTCGTTCCCCCCTCCTTTCTCCCCAACATCCACCAGCCATGGCCAGACAGAGATTCGAGGATGTGTTCCCCCGCATTAGATCCGAGCTGATCGACCATATCACTGCCCAAGGCATGCCCAAGGAGGCCATCCAGTGGTATACCAACGTACGTGCCACCGCCACCTTGCAGCGTCACAGCGTGTGCTCATCTTGAACAGAATCTCAACTATAATGTGCCAGGCGGAAAGCTGAACAGAGGCATTTCTGTCGTAGACTCACTCCAAGTCCTCAAGGGCACAACCTTGACCGAGGATGAATATCAGAAAGCCGCAATCCTTGGCTGGTGTGTAGAACTTGTAAGTTTCGTCTTGTCGTCTCCTAGATAGGCCCTTCCTTCCTGACGACCGCTTAGCTACAAGCTTTCTTCCTCGTTTCCGACGATGTCATGGATTCTTCAATCACCCGTCGGGGGCAGCCATGCTGGTACAAGAACCCTGAGGTCGGGCTCATCGCCATCAATGACGCGTTCATGCTCGAGTCTGCGATTTACCACCTCATCAAGAGTCATTTTAGACAAGAGAGCTATTATGTTGACCTTCTCGAACTCTTCCACGAGACAACTTATCAGACGGAGATGGGACAGCTCATCGACCTGATTACTGCCCCCGAAGATCGTGTGGATCTTTCAAAATTCAACTTGACAAAGTGTGTTAACCATCGCCATTGATGGCATCGTCTGACCTGCGTGCAGGCATCGACTGATCGTGGTCTACAAGACCGCTTTCTATTCGTTCTATCTCCCGGTGGCTCTCGCCATGCATATGGCCAGGATTCCAGACACGCATCCGAGCCCAGTTTCTCCTAACGAGTTCATCAAGCCTTTCGACGTCGCCCTTTCTATCCTGCTCCAGATTGGAGAATACTTCCAGATCCAGGACGACTTCTTGGATTACCATGTTCCACCCGAGTTGTTGGGTAAAGTTGGTACAGGTGAGAAAGCCAATCTCAGAGGCGGTTCAGCGATAGCTGATATGCGGCCAAGATATTTTGGACAACAAGTGCTCCTGGGTGATCAACACCGCGCTTGCGGTCCTGGACACTACGGGGGCCTCTGTGTCCGTGACGCCTCCATCATACGCGTTGGAAAGCAATGCGGCATTCAATAAAGTTAGAGAGTCCCTTTCTGCGACACGCAAAGCGGAGATTCGTGCGATCCTGGACGAGAACTACGGGCGAAAGAATGGAGAGAAAGAGGCCAGGGTTAAGGGGGCGTTGAAGGAGCTGGATATAGCAGAGATCTACAACGAATACGAAGAGGGCGTATACATCAAGTTGAAGGGGGAGATTGAGAAGGTGCCAGAGGGACCGGGGCTTGGCCTTCGACGAGATGTGTTTACCAAGTTTTTGAGCAAGATCTACAAGAGACAGAAGTAGATTACCTAATTGCAATCAATCCACTTCCCCTCCAACGACCATCCTACGCCACTCAAGCCGCTGCCGCCGTCCCCCGCCACCGCCGCCCCCATCGACCTCCTCTCAGTCCTCGCCTTCGACGACGGCAATGATGGTCTCCGACATGTCTTTGGGTTTCCTCCCTGGCACAAACGCCAACTTCTTGTCTCCAAACGAATCCTCGAGTATCTCCCCTCCGCAGGATGCCACAATCGCCCCCTGGATTTCTGCCCAGGACGACGAACCAGTCGGTCTTTCGTTGCCCCTCTCGTTATCCCCGTGCATTCATCCTCTTTCTAGCCCACGCCGCCCCCGAAACCCAACCAGCGGCTCATACCCAGCAAAGCATCACTATCTTCTCTTGTCTCGGGTGGATCCAGCCGTTCGGGAAGTCTTGTTAACCTCCCCTACATTCATCATCGCTCTGGCAGATTCAGCGATGCCCACAGTTTTGACTCATCTGTCGCCGAGTCGTTCAGCTCTTCTTCAAGCCTTCCACACATTGATTCTCGCGCGGAATTACGGAAACCAAAGTCTTCTATGAACCTGCTTACCAACATGATGAAGAAACGTTCCAGGAGCAAACTAAGAGACGACTCTTCTTCCATCCGCTCTTTAACCCACCCCCCAGTCCCACTCTTACCCCTGCAAACATCAAGGAAGGATAGATCGGTCAAAGGCAAGAAAAAGGCTACCTGGAGCTCCCAATCCGATTCCACTGTTTCCCTCAACAATCCTGCTACTTCTTCCGAGACTGTCTTCAGGCTGGACACAAACCTGGATGAGATGGAAGGAATCGTCAATTTGAACCACCATCATGACAGTAGTTCTCTCAGTAGTGGCATTGATAGTCAGCTTTCTGACGTTAGTTTCCGCCACGTTCCATATACTTCCCCCCCGACATTCAGTGACCCCTTCCTACCTTCACCCTCCGTCGTCAGACGAAAGCACTACGACAACCGGAAGATCTCCCCAAACACCGTCCTACCGGACATCAATATCTTTAGGGTAGACGACGACGCATCCACTTCTTGGACGGCTCCCGAGAGCTGGGCAGTCGAGAAGGAGGGCGTGACGAAACCAGAAGAATACGGGTCAAGTTCTGAAGAGGATGCTTCTGCGGTTACCTCCCCGACCCCTGGTCCTCCAATGTCCATCGCGATGAAACGAAAATCCCGCCGCAAGGGGCAATCCTCGCGACAAAACGGTGGGAGACCTGGCTCGTCACACGGTAAACCGTACAAGATACGAATATACAGGGCAAGCAACACATATCACGTCGTCTCAATTGGTCTCACCGCCACAGTGGCCGATGTTACGTCCCAGCTGATCAAAAAGTTGCTTGATCCTGACCGTGAGGTTCACCGACTTTATTTAAAGGAGAGGAATCGGGAGCGCGTCCTTGCCATGACGGAACGTCCCGCGGATATCATGCGACGGAGGCTCGAACAAGCCGGCTACACTGCGGCCGACGGACTCGACATGCTTGGTGCCGATGATATGCGGTTCCTCTTGACGTTTGTGTATAAAAGCACCCTCCTCGGTCCTGCAGTAAGACATCTCTTTTGTTCTTTTGCACCTTTTACTCACGTGGCCTCTTTCAGGAGGAAGAGCTGGCTTTTGATGATTTTGAATACGTTGACCTCACCGGGAGAAGCCTCAAAACCGTGCCCGTAGTTTTGCACAAACACGCTGACACGATCAGTGTCCTCAATCTCTCGCGGAATCCTATGCTCGAAATCCCACTCGACTTCATTCAAGGGTGCACAACTCTTCGTGATTTGCGACTATCCTACATGGCCATGAAGAAGGTTCCCCAGAGTGTCCGGCATTGCGCCACCCTCCAAGGCCTCGACCTCTCCTGCAACAGGATCGTCGACCTCGAGGATGCCGCTTTAGACCACCTATCCGGGCTGACGACGTTGAAAGTTCAGAACAACAGGATGGAACGACTCCCCTGGTATTTTCCGCGCCTGCGGTCGCTCAAGTTCCTCAACATCTCGAACAATAAGTTCAAGACGTTCCCAGAAGTAGTCACGCAAATGGAGGGTCTCGTGGACTTGGATCTCTCCTTCAATATGATTTCCGAGCTTCCTGACGGTCTAGGACGTCTGCGGTCGTTGGAGAAATTGGTCATAGTTGGAAATATGGTTTCGCGAGTACCCGATGACTGCAGTCACCTCTCAAATCTCCGTATCCTCGACTGTAGGAGAAACAACATGGTCGACCTCACGGCCATTTGTTTGCTTCCGAAGTTGGAGACCTTGCACGCCGACCACAATTCCGTTCATACACTGGAACTGTCCCTAGGGCCCTCAGTCACAGAGGTAGATGCATCTCACAATGACATCACTCAGCTAACGCTGGTCCCCGGTCCAATCGGACAACCCTACGCCCTTTGCACCCTCGACGTATCCTATGCCAAGTTGTCCACGCTCGATAACTTCGCTCTCTCAAACCTCACTTCCCTCCGATACTTGCGGTTAGACCACAATCGCATCCGTTACATTCCAGATTACGTCGGAGATCTCCATTCCCTAACCTCCCTGTCGTGTTCGAACAACCAGCTTATAGCTCTTCCAGCAAGTCTCGGACGGTTACAGAAGTTGGAAGTGCTCGATGCCCACAACAACAGCATCGAGGACATCCCGGTAACGATCTGGAACTGTGCATCCTTGACCCACATCAATTTCACTTCGAATCTCATTCACACATGGCACGAGCCTTCCGCAGGAACCCCACTCCCCGAGTCGTTACCCTCGTTACGATCGGGGAGCATCACATCCCTTCGAAAGGGGTCGACCGCTGGTTCAGTCTTGAATGAGTTCTCGTCCCCTTCTCGCCCCCCTTTGGCCTACTCACTGGAACGATTGTTCCTAGGAGAGAACAAGTTTGGCGATGAGACTCTCGGTCTACTTGGGTTCTTTGCGGAACTCCGTGTCCTGAATCTCTCGTTCAACGAGATCCAGGAGTTGCCCCCTTCGTTCTTCGGGAACCTCACCAAACTAGAGGAATTGTACCTCAGCGGGAACAGCCTCTCCACCATTCCAACGGAAGATCTTCATCGGTTGACACGGCTTCAGGTGTTATTCCTCAATGGTAACAAGTTGCAAACTCTCCCGCAGGAACTGGGTAAAATCCAGAGTCTTGCTGCGCTGGATGTCGGCAGCAATGTGCTCAAATACAACATCAACAACTGGGAGTTTGACTGGAACTGGTGAGCGAGGTTGATCCCCTCCGCCGAACCACACCGACCATTACATCCAGGAACTTTAACCAAAACCTGCGGTACCTCAACCTTTCCGGCAACAAACGTCTCGAGATCAAACCGGATACAAGCCCAAAACTCTCCAGGGACCAAAACCAGCGGAAAGTGCTTGCAGATTTTTCCAGCCTACTTCAACTACGGGTCCTGGGTCTCATGGACGTGACCACAATCTTTCTCCCAACTATTCCTGACGAACATGAGGACAGGCGCGTCCGCACATCGTCATCGGAAGTCAACCAGATGGCATACGGGATTGCCGATACCCTTGGAAAGACCGACCACGTTACCATGTTCGATCTGGTCCAACCCCAATTCCGTCAAAATGGCAACGAAGCTGTCTTTGCGCTCTTCGGAAGGGCCCAGCCGATATCAAGCAATAACCGGTTCTCGAAATACATCCGTGACAGCTTCCTTCTCGTCTTCTCCAAACAACTGGAGGACCTCAACAAAGATGACACAGTGCCAGATGCTCTCCGACGGACGTTCCTACGACTCAATAAAATGGGTCACGACTACCTACAATCCAGCGCATATAACCAGCGCAAAACCTCGCACGCTAGTATTTCCACAACCCACTACCCCGAGAAGTCTAGTGGCCGTAGTGGTGCTTCAGGGATCGTCGTCTACATCTCCGACAAGACCCTCTACGTCGCCAATTCCGGGAACGCTCTTGCGGTTATTTCTCGGCACGGACAGGCGGTTATGTTGTCCCGAAAACACGACCCGTTCGAGGAGATCGGGAGGATTCGCTCCGCTGAAGGTTGGGTATCACCGAAAGGGTTGGTCAACGATGAGATCGATGTCTCTCGATCCTTCGGCTTCTTTCACCTACTGCCTGTCGTTAACGCCTGTCCGGATATCTACACATGGCCCATATCCGAAGTTGACGAATTCATCATCGTCGGGAACAGGGGGCTCTGGGATTTCGTCTCCCCGCAAACAGCAGTCGATATTGCCAGACAAGAACGGGCTGATCCGATGATTGCCGCTCAGAAATTGCGCGACTTCGCGATCAGCTACGGAGCAGACGGCAGCACGATGATTATGGTTATCAAAGTTTCCGATATCTTCAATCCTGGACCACGGGAGGCGACAAGGCGGAAGAAAAAGGACGATATCTCCAGCCGCGCGATACGTCGATTGGACGACGAAGTTGACGCTCCCAGGGGATACATCGCATTGGTTTTCACCGATATACGGAACTCGACGAGGCTATGGGAGACGAATGCGGGAATGCCAGCTGCGATGAGCCTACACGGTGACGTTCTTCGTCGGCAGTTGCGGATTTGTGGGGGATATGAGGTGAAGACCGAGGGAGATGCCTTCATGTGCTCCTTTCACACAGTCCTCTCCGCCCTCTTGTGGTGCTTATCGGTTCAGATTGATCTCCTCAATGCGGATTGGCCGGCTGACATCCTGGAGAGTGACGAGGGGAGGGAGATTAGGGATCAGAGTGGTAGGCGGGTCGCGAGGGGGTTGTCTGTACGCATGGGCATCCATTGTGGTGCTCCGGTGTGCGAACCAGATCCCGTCACACACAGGATGGATTATTTTGGCCCAATGGTCAACAGGTCCTCGAGGATCAGCGGCAGCGCGGCTGGAGGCCAGATCATGTGTAGCGCAGACGTGGTTCGGGAAATCAACGCCAGAATCCTTGAAGCGGATCCGGAAACCGAATTCTCTTACCTGCAACCCCCTGCGGTGGTGGAGGCAATCCGAGCCATTGGTGTGGTTATAGAGCCGGTTGGGGAAGTCAAACTGAAAGGGCTGGAAGTTCCGGAGTTGTTATCTATCGTCTTCCCACGAGAGCTCGAGGGGCGCAAAAACATGGAACAGTACGAGGCGATGAGTGCCCTCACTCTGAACCCCAAGATCCAATTCACGGCCGAGCAGGTTCGGGCGTTGGGAACTCTGTGTTTGCGATTCGAGAGTCTGTCCGCGTCCCAGGTGTTTAACCCTTTACCCGATCGGAAGGGGAGTGCGTCCGGGTTATCGGACGACGCTGGGCAGGGCGGACTAGTTCGGTTTGCTGGCAACCCGAATCACCTGTTACCTTCGTTTGAGAAGCTGGCGGACGACGAGCTGTTGTCTGTTCTTGGCTCGTTCACGGTGCGGATAGAGAACGCAGTGAAGATGTTGCTGCTTCAGCATTACACTGGGCAAGGGATTTTTAGTCACGGCGGACAGTTGAGTTCGATAGAGCCGAGCGAAAGGACTTTGGAGCAGCTAATATCGGTACTTTGTTTGTAATACGCCCTCCCTTCCCCTTCTGTGTATTTTTGCTTGTAATTTCATGCGTGGTTTGCTTTTTCGGGTTGGACAATCGCGTCACGCTTTCGTCTGTGTCTTCTTCTTTCATCTCTTACGCATTAGCATCGTAATATTGTAGGTACCGCCGCAAGAAATCAAGGCGACCTGCATTGTTCACATTCACCCCACAGCCTCTCTCATGCTCCCTAACGACGACCTCACGGTTTCCGAGACTCCCGACGTTGATCGAGATCATCCGGATGGCCGCCTGGGCGGGGACGGGTTTCTCTCCAGGAGAGCCCAAGGGACCTACCAGCATCCACAAATACGATCGTTAATTGCTAAGCACTGCGAGCAGCTTTCGAGCGGACTCGTGGACATATTCAGAACCGAAGTCGAGAGAGAGGTGAAACAACGGGTGTCCGAGGTCATCGTTTCGGAGGCTACCGCCTGCTGCGAACAGCTGAGGTCGAAAGACGAGGCTCTCCTTGTCGCAGAGACCAGATTCAAGGATTTGCAGGGGCAGCTGGAACTCAGCAACCAAATGTGTTGCCAGCTCCAGGGGAGGATAAGACAGCTGGAGGCCACGGAGGTGGAGCTGAGGATGGCCTTGAACGAAAGAACTGGGGTTGTCAGGGCATTTCACCCCTCAGATTATGTTTTCCATTCACCCACTTCTCTCGCAGCAGGCAGGGGTCGCGCCACTCCCACTAGATAGCAGACATCTCACGGTCGTCTACGAGAGGAGAGAGAACAGGATGCTATGTCGATTATGCGTGTAGGTTACCCCCGCACCCGCTTGAGAACTACTAAACCCTCTGTCTCTACCCAGGGATGGTCACTCCAAGAACGAGAGCCTGCCGGTTATTTCATTCCAAGAGGACGTGAAGCTGTCCACACTAGCGTGGCATATTCAACATCAGCATCCGCAAGATTACGGAGTGTTACTCAGCATGGCAGAGGAGGAGTTGAGCGAGGTTGTTAAAGAAATGAGCCGAGTGGGAGGCTGAACTCCGTGAGTTTCCCGTAACCCTGAATTCGCATTAGCAGGAAATTATGTGTATTAAAGTCTAGGATAGATCGTGTGGTGTGTATAGTCCCCCTCATCCCTCTACTGCTTCTTTTGTTTCCCATATGCCTCCACTTCGGCTTCAGCCCGGAGACCTTCAGCCTCGGCCTCACTAGCCAACCTCTTTTCCAGAGCCTCCAGTTCTTCGGGGCTCTTGGCGGCCTCCTTGGCGGTCTTTACGCACTTGACATAGTCGTGATACTTGTCGTCGGTACCCATGATATAGTCGCACCAACGGAAGGAAGTGGAAAAATTGTTCACGAAAGACATGTGGTGGAAATCGTGGTGATCAGCACCAGCCCAGAAGGGGAGGATGTGTTGGAGCGACCAAGGGAAATCGTAACCACTGTGAGCATCAATGGCCTGGAGGAGACGGAGGATGATCCAGATGTACATGGTGAAGATGTGGAAGTTGCCAGTGCAAAGGACGTAGAAAATCGGACCAGTGATCGTCCCAGCACCGAGGATGAAGACCTCGGCTGGATGTGCGTACTCAGCAGCAAGGCCGAAGGGAGCCGAGTATTTGTGGTGAATTTTGTGAATGTGCTTGTACATGGGACCCCAGTGGAGGAATTGGTGGGCTGTCAAACGTGGTAATGTAAACCCCTCTCTTCCCTCGTGAGGAAAAGAAAAGCGAGTGTTTGCGTACCGAAGAAGTGGAACATGTCTTCGTAAACAAAGAAAAACGCGACCTGAAGAGCAATATGCTTCCAAGCAGGGAAGGGCACTTGCCAGGTGCTCATTCCGAGACCCTCAGCAATTGGGTGAAACAACCAAATCTTGAGCAATGCGTCAGAACACGAGAAATACGAGCCAAATTTCACGACATACCATGGGGAGCTGTACGGTAAAGTGGGAAAAAAGTACACCCTTCGTGCACTCCCACTGATCCTTAGCCGTAGGGAGCTTGTCTGGCTGAAGTTTCCACCGACGAAAGTAAGGGATGGCGTCGATGATGATCCAAGGGACGCAACGTCCAAAGTAGACAATCTGTGGAGTTTGCGTCGATCAGGAAGAATTAGCAGTAAACATAAGACGCGTACGGACCTCATGGAGGAGGAAACTGGCAAGGCCGGTAGCGATGACGGGGTCACCGATCAAGAGGTACCAGTTGACCCATTGCCGCTCGAACCAATTGAGAGAGGAAAAGCCTGTGCTGGCGTAGAGCTCCTGTGCGGAATATTTGTGGAAAATGGAGGAGGAGGCAGAAGTCGTGTTGAGGGACATGACCGAGGGAGAGAGGGGACGACGCGGAGGATTCGGGTGACAACTGGTCTTCTTGTATCCTGTCACACCTCGAAAAATCGGACCACTTTGTTCTTCCCACGACTGCTACGCCTCTCGATTGTTATGTAATTATTGTTGTTGTATTAGCAGTGTCTAAAATGGTTCGAGTCCCAAACTACCCTGGCATGCCCCCTCGACGTCTGCAATCTGTCTCTTTCTTCAGCGCTCACATTCATCACGGTCTAGCCACATACTCTCACCTCCTTCGGTGCGTTCACACTCAGAATCGTAGGTCCAGTCGAGCCGATTAGTATATCGTCCTACAGCGGTGAAATAGGGTTATAGGTGGCACCCCTTAATGGTATAGCTAACGAACCTCAATCCGAATTCCGATGTTGTGGAATTCCTTGGGGAAATGGGGGGATGGGGGCACGTATATCCCTGAACGGGTCAATTCGAATAGCGCTGTATCTTCGGTGGGGAGCTTACCGGGTTCAATCGTAATGACCATGCCCTCATGAAGCCTTGACCGAATCAGAAAGGAACATTCGACGGAAACAAGGTAGAGCAGGCTCACTGCTCATTTCGATCTAAATGATTGGATTCGTGTAGGTCTATCAAGGTGTCAACGTTGACTGGAGTGTGCACGTGGAGAATCCACAGACCAATTCCAATATGATGGCCGACAAAATGCGGATAGAGCTCCCTTTCTACCACACTCCGAGTAAGATGGAATCCAACGCTAATTTGTTTCAGTTCTGTGGTCAGGAGTTCGGCAGATTTTCGGTGGAGATCCATCAAGCTGACACCTGCAGCCTCGGAGCACATTTTTATAAGGTCTTTTTGCGCATTCAGGACCGCAGTGTAAAGATCCCGTTGGGCAGGAGTATATGTACCAGACACAGGGTACGTTCGTGCTTATATAAAAAAAGTGAATTCGTGTATATGATGGAAAAACACGCGTGCGTACTGATGTCTGAAGCATAGCCGCTGGAGTAAATGGATGGGGGTGTCAGCAGACGCTGTCTGGTCCCGAAGGCCGAGATCTCACTTGAACTCGCAGCCAGCGTCAACCAAGACCAACTCCCCTTGGAGGACAATCTGGTTGTTTGAGGTGTAATGAATAGTCAAAGCGTTGGGGCTTGACGAATGGGATCAGTGGATAGAACGGGAAGGTTAGATCACCACTTACCCAGAAGCGACGACAGGCACGTAGGCTGGTCTTTGAGAACCAGCCACTGCACATAGGTATTCAAAATGGGACGCGATGGCATGCTCCGACGTGTTAGACTGGGTGAATCGCATCGTCTGTGGAGAGTAACATCACTTTGGGTAGTAGAGGAAGTGGAAGGTGGATTGACCTTGGCAAAAGCGGTGCCACTGATATCTGCGGCTGCTCGCATGGCTACTTGTTCAGCGAGGCTTTTGATGGACCGTAGTTTGGCCACCACGGGGGCGAGAGGTTTTCGCCTTGAGCTGTTGAGGGCTTCCATGATGGTGTCGTATTCGGACCTCGGTTCCGAAGAAGGGGACAGGTATTTCAGGATCGACCTCGGAGAGGACCTCCGAGAGGAGGGGTTGATAATGTCGACATAGATGTTGTCGTAAGCGGGGAGAAGCGAACGTAGTGTCCTCGGTAGGGTGTGAAAGGGAAGGGATTCATCGAAAGTGAAGTGTGCCTTGGCATCTGCGAAAGTTGTCCTGGTTGCAAGGATTATGGACGTGGGCAGTTCAAGGGGGGGCAAGGTACTGACCTTGCACCATCCCACTTTTCCTTCTCTGGGTTAGAGCCGGACGAGAAGAGAGACATTTTGTACCCTCTTTGGGAGCTGGTCTTTTCTGATTGGGTGAAGGTTGAACGAAGGTGAGCTGCAGAAGGTGAAAGAGACGGACCGAGTACAACCGCTGCGTCGGGCTCGTCGAAACCAGTTAGATACCAGAAGTCAGACGCTTGACGAAACTTGTAACTTGACGAGGTTAATGACAATTTTCCAGGAGTTGAACAGCGTGACACACAATATCTCTGGTCGCGACTTTGTGAGGAAGGCCAAGGGGGTGACAACAAGCGGGGGGACGTACGGTTGCTCATGTATTTGACCTTGCCACCCATGAGGACCACGAGAGAGCTGTCCGGGAGAGTTTGCACAAGCCTCTGTCGCCTAGACTCATACTCGCAGGCAGAAATTCCGGGAGTGAGTTCATCTCTTTTGACTGGGAGAGAGCAAATCAGAATACGGTAGAAAAAAAAAGAGGATTGACTGACTGAGGTGGGGATGCGAAGCAAAGACTGGTTGTCCAAACTTTGCGGGCTTGGTCGCCGTCGTCGACCATCTCCGGATGACGGTGGGGAACATGTGAGGATGAGTTACTTGCGACCTTCATCTGGCTTTCATCCCTCCTTCACCTCCTGCCTCCCCCTTCCTTCTCTCGCCTCTTCCTGTTCTCTCCATGCTCTCTACTCTCTCCCACCACACCTCTTCGTCGATCCAAACGAGCTGACCGACGACCACGACCTTCGCACCGCCGTCGACCTCGAAGCACCCGTCTTCAACGTCGACCAACATCCGATCCACATTCTCTACAACATCACAGAAAACTCAGCTCACTTCCACCCGAATGGGTCCGTCTGCTTTTCCCTCCCCATCCATGCGCGTTATGGGACACCTTCTACCTCTGACCTGTATCCTTTATCCATCGACTGCCCTCGAGTCTTCTCCTCCTGCCCACGATCACGTATGTTTATCCTCTCCCCCCCGCCACAAGCTAACCGGCGAAACTGTTAGGTAACTCCGAAGCGGTATCAAGGGTGGATGAAATTGCCAAATTTCTGCGCACGGAGGATATCACTCTGCGCGTTTTTCAGCGATCAGCTGACTGCGCTGTATCGCTCCTTCTCCCTGTTGGTGACCCCAGCGTTCTGAAAGATGTCCAGCTCGGCACTGCTCTCGTTCTTCTGTCGGCGGCCGTCTACTGCCTATTTGCATTCATCAAGACCTTTCGCCGACTAAGAGCACAAAGAATAGCATACAAGGAGGATTAGCGACCGTAGTCGGTGGGACAACGCCTGCGCCCACAGGATAGAGTCAGGTGTAACAATGGTGATGTGTAGTAGAATGGTGGTCATGCAACAATACACGCTCGTCTTTTGCCAATCTTGCCCCATTTGCCCCGCATGCTCTCCCGGAGCGCGAGATGAAAGACCTCTTGAACACCCACTCCAGTCTTGGCTGAACATTCGACATACTTTGCCCCAATCTCCTTTGCCACCTCGGCTCCCTGCTCGGACGAGACTGGGGTTTGACCCTGCGCACCAAGCATCCGTCGTGTTTGCTCGTCGCGCCGGAGATCCGTCTTGGTCCCGACCAAGATCAGCGGTGTCCCTTCACAAAAATGAGCGACCTCTGGATGCCACTGTAAACGACCGATGATGAGAGGGTGCGTTCCATTACATGTTTGGAGCCCCTCGTACCTTGTCTTGAACGTTCGCCAGACTTGTCGGAAAGTCTACGGAGAAGACTATGAGAATAACGTTGCTCTCCGGATAGCTTAGGGGTCGCAGTCGATCATATTCTTCCTGACCGGCAGTGTCCCAGAGCGCGAGTTCGACCGTCTTGCCGTCGAACTGGACGAGGGTAACATAGTTCTCGAACACCGTCGGTACGTATGACTGCGTCGTGCAGGTTTCAGCAGAGAAAACACGGGTCAGATTTTTCGCTGGCGAACCTCGGGGAACCTGTTCTCCGCATACACAATCAACAGACATGTCTTTCCACAGCCACCTTTGCGTCACAAAAGATCAACACTCGGTCGTGAGTTGAGAGAGAAACGGACGAACCATCGCCAACGACGACAAGCTTTCGTTTCAGGTCAGGCCTTTTAGGGTTGTCCATAGAGAGAGAGCGTGTGGCAATCAGTTGTTGTCAAAGGCAGTGTCATTGTGATGTTCCTGCACCGGTGCAGTCTTCCGCACCTTCCCACGAATACTCGTCATATCGTTATTCCACAAACGCGCGATATACCTCCGTCTTCTCCTCCTTCCCTACAATCTTCACCTTCGTCTCTGCAGCTATGAAAAATACCTCCCCTGTCGTCGCTTCCAATTCTTCTCCCGACCATTCGATTTTGCAGCTGCCTCCAGTCACTATCGCAATGCTCGGTCCCCTGAGCCTCCGGTGCACCTCCTCGCTCCCAGAACCAAGCTCTGTCTGTAACACAGAGAACTCCGGGATGGGAGGGCCGAACAGCTGTGTGTGAGAACAATTCCCGAACGGCACCGCCTTCACCGCGTGCTTGCCCGCATCCGCAGACTCATATGTCAGACTTGAGACAAGGTTTGGGATATCTCGCAACTTCGGAGTCAGCCCGGCGCGAATAACGTTATCAGATGCCGCCATGCATTCCATTATATCTGAAAATCTTTGGTCAGATCGTCACCCTTCTCTTCTATCCTTGACCCCTACCTCCAGACACGTAGGCGTGTGGTTCTCCCGCCCCCAAAAATATCGCTTCACCCTCCTCGAGTTCCACGTAGTTCAGCACAAATGGGCAGAAAACCCCAATGTCTCCTGGGAATTGGTCGTGCAACCGTATCACCAAATCCACCAATTGGTTTTCCCTTCCGTTCACCCGTCCCGTTCTGTAACGTTTGACCAACATCTCCAACGCTGGAACAAATTGACTTTCCTCGGCAGTCATGAGTGATGTGAACAACTCTTTCAATAACTTCCTTGTCTCCAGAGAGGAGGCGGGATGAGAAGCAGAAGTGATGAACGTTTGTCGGACCGTGGCAGGGATCAATCCCGCAAACTCCGGAACCACCTCCAGATGCGATACGATGCGGCCGATAGGAAGGAATCCACAGAGTGCTGAAAATGGTGTCAGAGCGATTGCCATCTCTGGTTTGTGATTTCCATCTGCATGCCATGTGAGCGAACAAAACAAGAACCATTCGTTTGTGAGCACCTCTGTAGATGTGGGGTTGTTCGGCATGCAATTTCTCTGCGGTGGCCTTGTCGGGGTGTGTCTGGATGCTTAGTGCCTTTTCGATAGACAAGACCTTGAACAAGAAAGGCAGGACCCCATCCGACACGCTGAACCTTTTGACAATTTGTGCTCCAATATCATCCTGGTTTTGTTTGAGATAGTCCGAAAGCAGATCGCCCGATGTTGCAACTTTAGAGGGAGAGGAAACGTGGGTTCCCATCCACAGCTAATTCCCTGCCTTCAATCCTGGCTAACATAGATGAAAATTTAAAATCACCTCAGCATATGGTGCGTTCTCATCGAGTTGAAAATCGGGGAGTTTTGAGGCTACGGCTAACCGCGCAACCTTGGACGTACTCCCCCGCTTGCCCCAGTCATATCTCTGTGTAGTGGGAATGATCCTAAACACGGACGGCATTGGGAGGGGTCGGCGTTGAACGTTGAGGTTTGAGATCACGGCCAAACGGTGATCGATTATGATACATGCATGGGATAATGATAGTAATATATGTTTAACCATCCCAACTGATGATCACAAAGCACCTTCGAATAAAAGCTTCCGGGGTTTTTGTATTCTAGGCGGAGGCGTGAACAATGCGGGTCTGCTCCACCTTGATCAGCGATGGACAAAATACCAACAGCAGAACACTGACAATGATGTGCCACAGCTCGAGGCTGGATTTCCAATGATAATGCTTTCGGAAACCCCAGAGATGCCATCGGTCTTTCCCACTGCAGATGCGTCGAAGAGGTGGTCGGTGGTCTTTTCGAACGATGCTAACATTAGCACGCTGTCCTTCATCTTGGCTACGCCAAACCTAGTGATTCCCAGCACCTCCCCCTGAGCGCAGTGTGAGCAGGATGATAAGCTTCCGCAATGCCGAATCACTCGCCTTGTATGTCATGACATCACCCAACAACATCACATGTCGTGGGTCGATACTCATTCCGTGCGACTTCATAGTATACTGGATCTCGTAAATAATCGTTTGCCGCGCAGCCTCGATTCCGAGGACTTGGGCAACTTCGATTACGTGATTGGAGGTAGTGTTCTCTCCAACGATTCCTGTGTAGGCTGAGGACACGGGGGGATTTCGAACGGGAGAGTGGATGTTACCTTCTGTGATCATAACCTTTTGCAGACCGTAACCCTCTACCAGGAGTTCCTTATCACCTTTCTTTCCGCGGAGGTCATCCTCTTCCTTGATGTTAATAATCGCTCTGTGGATGCTCGGGACTCCCTATCAGGGATCTTTGGTCAGCGGTGATAATCCGATGTCTGTCACCGTTGCTCACTTTGACGACCACTTCTGGTAATGCACGACGAAGTTCCCGGAGCTTGTAATATTTGTCTGGACTGTCGATATAAATTCGAAGGCGATTCCTTCGTGGGATCACTGTGACCCACTGTTGGAAAGGTGAGAGACGAGGAAGATACGACCAACCAACACTCACGTCGTGCTTGATCTTGAGTTTCTTAGCAGATACGATGGCCCATTTGATTTCGTCAAGGGTCAGCTCAAGCTAAAGCCATGAGCACAAAGGCTGGAAGTGGAGTCACATATTTTTGTACCTGCAGCTTTCGGATACTGTCCACATCAACTATAATGCCGATGTATGTATATTCGGGTGCCCAAGCCTCTTCGAGCACAGATGCGATCTGTAGGGTTGCTTAGAGCAAGCGATGAATGAAAGAAGAGGGACATTACATCCCCGAGGTGCGTTTTCTCCAGTCGACCCTTAACAATACGCGCAGATGCTTCGCTGTCGTTTGTCACAAGTTTGCAGCTAATAATGGGGGTGCTGATGACTCTGGCAGCATTGATGATCTCTTTGATCCGGGGGACACCGAGAGTCACATTCATAGATGCCACCCCAGCAAAATGAAACGTCTTCAGAGTCATCTGTGTTCCTGGTTCTCCAATCGACTGCGCCCCAACCGCCCCTACGGTAGATCCTGGGATGAGGAGGGCATCAGCGGGGTGTAGCAACCGGGCTGGGAGGAAATACCAGGTTCAATCTTCGCCTTGACGAATTTCGCCCGACAAGCCGCCAAAAAGTTCCGCAACTGTTCCTCGGTGACTCTCGCGGTATTATCGATCACTACCACGGACGCAAGAGGCTCAGCACAGAATGGAGTTGTAGACAAAGGGTTGAGCCTACCTTGGCTATGCCAGTCTGGGTCGCGTTGCATACCCTTTCCCAGTCCATCTGGGAGGCCACGCCGTTTCCGGATAATTGCCAAAGGGGTGATTATGTGCTGTTCCACAAACGTGCGGATTGTGGTAATGTAGGCGTTCGAGCATTCTGCGCCGAAATCTGGGTGGGATAGCCCAAGATCCACAAAGTCCGCAATCTCGTACGATAACAGTCCGGGGGTCTTCTGCGGACTAATGGACTGCAATCGCGTCAGCCTTCGGTGATAGTAACAGCGATGACAGTTCGCCTACCCGTGCATGGCTCCATGTGCGGACGAACTCGACCGGTTGTGCATCGCCCTCCAAACATCCTGGATCGAGTCCATCGTCCCCATATGTAAACTGCACCATCCCCCCGACCGCATTCCTCACGGACGAATCGTAGTGAGTAACTAGGTCCTCCAGTGCCTTCATGAGACGCCGTTGCATATACCCTGTTTCCGCCGTCTTCACCGCTGTGTCAACAAGGCCCTCCCGCCCAGATATTGCGTGGAACAAGAACTCCGTCGGCGAAAGCCCGGTGTAGAAGCTGTTTCGAACGAACCCCTTGGAAGGTGGTTCCCTTGACTTTTTCGGGAAATGGGGGAGGGACCTATCTTGAAAGCCATCCGGTACCCGATGGCCCGCAATAATCTGCTGCCCAACACACGCAACCATTTGAGACACGTTGATAACGGAGCCTGGAGAATATATAAGATTATCGTGTTTGTGAATATTTTCTAAGAACGGGCCAACCCTTTGAACCGCAGGTGGCCATGATCAATGGTGCGTTGTGACTCGAGAGCTCACGCATACAGATTTCACCTAAGGGGGGTCAGAACGGTGGTGTTGGTCGGGCTGTGTCATACTTACCGACTTTGTCTCGAACTTGCGACAACACGGAGGATATCATGGCTTCTAGTGTCTGTTCCTGGTTACACCCTGGCTTGTTCTCTAGCTTCCCTTTTTTCGCGAGGGTGATCAAGTCAAGGCAGTCGAAATATGCCCTTTGCACAAGCGACTCTTTCTTCTCCGAAAGGATGGGACCCGGGATGACGTCGTTGATCCCCAAGGAGAAACCTATGTTTGCTATTCCTTGTGTGAGAAATTGAGACTCCGCGAACCAGATTCCAGAACAAACCGAGCCAACGGGCGCAGACCTTGGCGAGCCTGTTCATAGCCGCAGCCGCCTGGTGGGGACCATAATCACGCATGATGACACCGAAAATGGACTTCTTCTTTCCGCCAACCGTGGCCTTGTCCATGACTCCACACATGATCTCACTGTTGACGACCACCAACCTGCCGTCGTTTGGTGAAAGATCTGGAGCCGGGTTCTCAATCCTGGGGTAGTTGGCCGGATTGGGCTTTTCTTCCTTGTTACACTTGCATTCTACGTTGACCATGACATTGGAACTGTGATTGGGGCGCATGAGGACATTAAATATCTGCTTGCCCGTCCACAGGCACTGCGGTTTCCATATCGTCGGAGGTGGGATGTCTATGTGCAGGTTGGCATCTGCGAAGTAGGAACATACTTGGGTGAATTGTCTGCGATCGAAAAATCTGTCCTTTGAGGACAAGAGCCATGATGCAGTGATAAAATCCTGGATAGCTGCAATGACTGGCTCTCCATTTCTTGGCGTCACCATGTTGTGCTTCACATTCATCAGTTCAAGGGCCTCGGTCCTTGCCTCCTCCGTTTGGGGGACATCTAATAATACGGTTTGTCGCCAACTCATGCGGAACTTCAAGATTAGAACGCACGAAGGTTCATCTCATCTCCGTCAAAATCGGCATTGTATGGGTTGCAGACGCATTCATTCAACCTGAATGACCGCCACGGTCGAATTTTCGCCTGGTATGCATGCGTAACTCGGGCACAAGGACAGGTGGGGTGCTAACATACCTGGTGGCACATGATCGACAACTAATGCCCCGTCATTGTGGTTCATGAGGCAAAATGGTACCGAACTCACCCGATGTAAGCTTGGCTGTCGGTTGAATAGCACAATATCCCCATCGATTATATGTCTCTCGACGGTGTCGCCGATTCGCAGATTGTCTGCGACTGCCTTCCTGTTCCCAAATTTGAGGTACTTTTTGAACCCGCTCGAGCCAGTTGTCACGTAATTCGCGCCCGGGTGTACGTCGCAACCATTTCTGACGGAGGATCTGAGCACTTCGATGTTATGCTCCGTGACCCTTTCTGGATACGTGAGGACCTTGGCTACTCGTTCTGGGACGGCGACTTCGTCGATACGGAGGTTGGGGTCTGGAGAAATCACTGTGCGACCAGAAAAATCGACACGCTTTCCGGAAAGGTTTCCCCTGAACCGGCCTTGCTTCCCCTTGAGTCTCTGACAAAAACCCCGCATTGGTTTCTGACCCATCTGAGGAGGAACACCTGGGAGTTCAGAGTTGATGTACATTGCAACGGATACCTGGAGGAATTCCCATTGTTCCTGGCGAAGGTCTTCAGAAGAGCGAACGCGTGACGAGACACAAGAAGAACATGCCATGAACTGGGAGATTGGAGCGCCTTTGGCAATCCCCTGTTTGATGAGTGCGTTTGTGAAAACTATCTCTGTGAGTTTGACAGTGATGTCGTCCTCGTTTGAGGCTCCATCCTGAGCCACAGAAGGGCGAATGCAAACGGGAGGAACGGATATGTATTGCCAGATGTATTGTTCCGGCCTCCCAAATTCTGAACGCAATCCAAGGAGTTCACAGTCCTGAGGTAAACTGAGACACCTGCCAAGAAGCACATGTGATCAGCGCTGGCTCACCTCGTCTGAAATCCGCTTGAACAGACTGAGAACCTTCGCGGGATTCAGGTCTTCATGTACAGCCTTGCTCAGGTACGAGCCGAGTTCTTTCTGGCTCTCGACAGCGCGAGCGAAGGTCAATTTCCATCGTTCCTTGTCGTCTGCGGTCTTTTTGGCTCGGAACTTGTCGTGAATGATCTTGAGGGCACCTGCTTTCTTTACAGTTCCGTTGATAGAACCACAGTGAGGACAGTCCACTGCCTTTCGAGCAAGGGCGTTGATCGCCTTTGTGAGAGACTGGCGGGTTAAGTTTTCCAGGTTAGGCCGGCGGAAGCGAGTAAGGTAGTCTCGTCTGTCTTTCTCCCCAAGCAGCACTTTTGCACACGTCTAAAAGCAACGGATCAGACAGGAGAGCTGGCCAATAATGTGGTGCGTGAACCTTGCATATGCACTGAAGGATTGATATTGTGTGCTTAAAGTATCCAATGTGGAACACAGGGACAACGAGCCTTATGTACGCGTAATGGCCGACACAGTCGACAGAACTGAGACCACAGGTCTCGCAAAACGCATTTTTGTCGGTGGTCCCCTAGACGGATGATTAACAAGGGGAAATGCGGCGAGAAATGGAGAAAGAGCACCAGACGCCTGTCTAGGACGCCATCCTTGACGGGGAGGCGGTCTGCGGCTGTGTACAGTTCTCGATGGGTGACTTGGAACTCTGAAAGCTTGACTACATCCTGGGGGTTGAGGAGAGAGAATTGCAGTTTCTTTATCACTTTCGGGTGGTGATGGCTGACGGTCTCCTTCATCAAGCAGTGACGGTGATCGAGAGAGATTGCGCGTCCTAATCCAGAACCATGTCCAGGACTTCGTACGATAGGCAAGCTCTTCCCCCACCATCTCCGCCTCTCCTTGCTGATATCTCCCAGGTACCTCACCGTTTTCTCTCCAGAGGGCCGTTTGTATCAAGTCGGTTAGTCCCCGTTCCACACGACACCAATATCATCCACCGACTGTCCCCCAAGAGTATGCCTTCAAGGCCATCTCGGGCTCAGGCCACACTGCAATCTCTGTCCGCGGAAAGGACACCGCGGTGGTGATCACCCAGAAAAAAGTCCCGGTTGGTCCCAGTCACCGACGTCCCTACCGAACCACGCGTCCTCATTTGTTTGAAAGGACAAGCTTTTGAACGCAGACACGGTCACCCATCTCTTCAGCATCACACCGACTATAGGTTGTGTCATGACTGGTCTAATCGGTCGGTACCCGCCTGCTCTGATCTCCGTCCATTTGATTCACTCCCCTTCAAAGCCGATGCGAGGAATCAGGTAGCACGCGCACGCTCAGAAGCCGGTGATTTCAGATACAAGTACGGATACGAGATCACCCCAGACGCTCTCGCAAGGCGGTTAGCGAACATCAACCAAGTGTACACACAGAGGGCTGCCATGCGACCACTTGGCATCGGTTAGTCTCCTCGTCCTCGCCAATTCGCGCACAGCTATATCACCTATGTTAGCCATGATCCTCATCGGAATCGATCCCGAATTCGGACCTCAGTGTTTCAAGCTTGATCCTGCTGGCTATTTTGTCGGATTCCACGCAACGGCTGCCGGGCAGAAACAACAAGAAGCCATGAACCATCTTGAGAAAAAATGGAAGAAGCTCAACAATGGTGGCGGGGCTGAAGATGCCGCAGCTGCTGGGAAGACACTGGCCAAGGACCAAGTAATCGAGGTAGGTTTAAAGTTTCCTCGGGTTCAAGCCTACCCCTTACGTTTGTGAACTCCAAGATGGCCATCGAAGCGATTTCGACGGTGCATGCCACGGATTTCAAGCCGGGAGAAGTTGAGATCGGGATTGTTTCGGACAGCAAGGATGAGGCGGCTGAACGGAGGGGGCAGTGGCGAGTGATGGATGAAGCGGAGGTGGAGAGACACTTGCTCGCGTACGCTGAAAAGGATTGAAGAAATGTGTATCATATTGTTGTCTGCGCAAGATGGATATGTAATTTAATGCAGTGTCGCTCCTCCGCTCTGGAAAGGACCTGTGAGCGTGAAGGCGGCATAGATACTATGGCGGACACTGACCAGGACCGCGTCGATTTCCTCCTCCGAGATCTTTTTTACCCGACTGTTCCAATACCTGGAGGGCGCCTCCCAATACTCTTGGTAGATAGAAGCACCGGGACTCGACCCGTTGGCATTCGCCCTCACTGGAGACTGAAACTTCTCGAGGAACTCCCTGAATGATTTCTTGAGCTCTTCGGGTGCAGCGGGGTGCGCGTGTTGCGTGTCGGGTACTTTATATCGATACGTCAGTTCCTAACGAAACCACATTTGGACCAGGGCTACGCATACCGGATGGCCAGGACCGCTTGCCGAGGAAACGGATGAGAGGACGGTGTGCAGCGGTCAGCCTTACGGTTGGGTGCATGTTGCAAGGATGGTTGTTTACGTCTGTTTACAAAGATCTACCAATCCTCGACCTCGTCATTGTCGCCTTCGTCTTCCAGCGGCGGCCAAAACGGAATGGGCTCTCCTGTTGCTTCCGTTCCTCGCTCCCTTCCCAGGTCATCTAGCGCGCGCACGGATTCTCGGAACATCTCTTCCGCAACGACCGCGGCGGAATCCGCACACTCCGAGATCAGTGTCGTGATTTGCGGCACTAACCATCGGTCTTCGAATGTGGAGGACGAGCCGTGTTCCAGTTGCGTATAGAACAGGGAAAATATTGGTTTGATCGGTTGGTCTCCGTTGGTCAGGGTTAAAGTAGCTTCAAGATATGGTTGAAGCGTGGTCTCAGGCGAAACCCTGGAATCATCCAATGTGATTGACAGGTACAAAATCCCTGGCCAGGTTGTCAGAGCGAACGTGATCAGACCGACGGCCACACAGGTGGGACATACAATTTCCCTTTGGCGTAGACATACTCCCTTCACCGGTCACAAACACATGGGCCGCCGTGGTTTCCGATCCACCAGGAAGCACCGATGGTGGGAATATTACCAATGCTGTGTCCACCGCCATGGTCGTGGGTCGCGGAGATCCTTGAGATGTCTCGACCTCTGGGGGTACAAGAATCAGAGGCTTGTCGATGATGGCAATACACCGGGCTACTGCAGTTGTCACGCCAGTGCCTCTTGGGCTAGGGGGTTCTATGGAAGATATAAGTAAGTCGCAATCGATCGTTTCGTCTAGGCCGTCGAGCGAGACGGAATAGCGGCGAGACGTTAGTGATCTTGCCGAAGTCGAGGACATGCTGTGGCTTAGAACGTAAGTACTTCCGTTGACGGCCGAGACACGACAAAATCCTTGCACGAGCTCCCCTAAACCTCCATAATGGCCGACGAGGAAAGGGGATGGTCCATAGCGGCCGCTGGAACGGAGGTAATGGCGCACTCGTTTCAGGGCCAGCAGTGTCGGCTCTGTTTACATAAGCATCTGCAGTGCGATGGATGAGGTGGCCACGAACCTTGAAGGGATGAGCAAAATGCGAGGGCGAACACAATCGTCTCCGCAATAGTTCTCTCTAGCATAAAAGTCGAGGTCAAAAAGTCGATGAAAGATGCCGACTCTTTGCCGTGGAGTTCTGGTTTGTCCTCGAAATCACCAGAGACAAAAGTGAAGAAGCGCATGAGCCGACGCTTGTCAACGAGGGAGATATGTTTGTTGTTGAACACATCTTCCTTTGCGTTTGGGACGTTTTGAACGCGACCAGGAGAACGATAGAGAGCGACCTTCTCCAGGAGCTTGAATCCGCCGTACCTGGATACACCGGAGTCAACCAGGGTGGAGATCAGGGGACCGACAGAAGGGATGATGGAGGGCGAGAGTGATAACGAAT
>Ga0307517_10000720_pt1 | contig 56933 bp, 48 predicted proteins | sample 23_EM_MG_FD_194515 | JGI IMG/M metagenome (GOLD analysis project Ga0307517, IMG submission 194515) | Populus trichocarpa ectomycorrhiza microbial communities from riparian zone in the Pacific Northwest, United States - 23_EM | ecosystem: Host-associated > Plants > Roots > Unclassified | place... | reverse complement strand
CGCGTCGCGAAGTGCGGGGTAAAGGGTAGGAACATCAACGCAAGCGAAGACGAACGGAACCAGAAAGGAATCCATAACCCCAGGGAGGGGAGGCCAAAGGCCCCAGAGAGAGGAAGGAGATGAAGGCTTGATAAACCCCCGAGCAGATGCCACGGACGGGGAAGATCAGAGGCGGTGGACACTCTCACGATGATTTCCCATGGTGTTGAGATTTCAATCGCTGGAGGTGGAGCGGACGAGAAAGATGCAGTCGTAAGGGGGGCATCTGCCCTCTAAGCAACATGCGGTTCCGATCCTCTTTCCTTCCTCCCACCCTGCCACAATCTTGCAGTATGGGTAAACCTCGTGCTGCAGCCCTAAATGAAGAGCGCAATTCAAGTTCTAACCAAGAGGATTCGTTTAGGATGACAGACTCCCTAACTGACATCGTTCCCGCCAAACATCTCGGAAGGGGTTCCTATTCGAGCTCCGGCCCTACGTCAGAGAACCTTAAACTACGATATGTTCTGTAGAAGCTGTCCCTCCGGCATGCGGAAGTAATTGCTTACCTCAGCTACAACCCCCCAAGCTAACATTCTCTATCCTCCGCAAAGGTATATGCCTTGTGGGTGAAAGGTGGTCCTAACATGGTCCAACAATTCCTTCTACGCATGAATACGATCATTTCCTAGGGGGAGAGAGTTGGGAATGGGCTGATGTGGAGGGAGTCTTAAGGTTGATTTAAGACCTTTTTTTCCGTTAGGATTGAGGCGAGAGTTCCCAGGGCTAGGGGCGTGTATAGGGGATGGGGGGATTTTCCAGAGAGTTAAGAATCCGCAGCCAGCCTAGAGCAACCGAGCTGAACAGAACTAAACTAAATCAATAAAAGTGAAGCAGAGCTGTCTACTGGGCGTGTCGGGCGGCATCTTTGGTGGGTATTTCCTGCTGCTGCTACTGCTGTGGGTTCTTGCTTTTTGGGTAAGGCCTTTCTCTCATGTCTCCCTAATCTCCCTTGGTATGATAGAATGAAGGGAGACTAGCTAGAGCTCTAGCGCTACCCATTCCATATGACCGCAGGGTGGGCCCTGATCATGGATCCCACGTCCCAAGGGGGGTTGAAGGCTTGGCTCGGGGCAGACTTGAGCCAAGCTCGAGCTTTTGGAATATATTTTCTTCTTAATCTCACTTCTCAAATCCGGCAAAGGGTGAGGTAAAGACGGGGGGAAACAGTAGGAGACGAGTAACTGTTCTCCCGGTAATATCCTTGTTATTCTATTCAAATTCTCCTTCACAAGTGTTACTAATAAATATTGATTACAGTGCCAATGATATTATTACAAAAAAGCGAAATCAGATGAGACCCGCCACAAGCCCCACTCCAGCTCCGAAAAGCCGGCTGGGCTTACGAGAGGTTGAAGATAGGGAAACTAAGTTTGATGCGAGGAGGAATCGCAAGCTGAGGAGGTAAATGGACTCTTCCATGAAAATGCCATTCGTATTTGATTTTGACTTTCTCTTGTTTAACATTTTGAATATTATTATTCTCCCCTCCGCTCTACCGTATTGCTCTCCCTTCGATCTTCAAGCAAGTGATATCCTGTGCCTACTAACAAATTCAGGCCCGAGTCAACTCGAGCCGTTTTGCTCAAGCCCATAATTGCAGGCTCGAACTTCGCAGTAAATCTTGAGCGGCTCGATCCCACTTGCTCATAAGCCCAGTCAGCTCGAGTCCAGTGTCTAAATCGGCTCAATTCGGCTCGTAGCAGGCCGATTATGAGCGACATTGTCAGTATTACTCTCATTTACTCCAGTGGCCGAAGAGTTGGAGCTGGTATCATGAAATCTCACGCGGTGCCCGGGAAATCCTGGCTCACCATGTTCACTAATGCCCCCTTCTACTTCACCCGATCCCTCTGGAGCCACTTCCGTATAACCATCTCTGATACTACGGTAAGGGGGCTAATGGGTTATACGGATTACTAGCGAATAGTCCAAAAGGATCAATACAGCTCGAACAGCCAGGAAATGGTAACAGGGGTGCACGATATTGGTTGATGTGAAGTATATAGAGCAAGGGTGGGAGTGCTAATATAGTCACTTCTATAGAGGAACAACTAGGAGAGTGACAAAAGAATAGATTCGTGTTCCGCGAGTGAATGGAAGCATGCGGAGATAAAATGAAAAGAAACCCAGGGCATTGGGCCTTTTATAGAGAGTTGGCGACAGAAAAGGAAACGGCACAGAAGAAAATGTAGGAAATCCACTCCGGTCTCGCATCTCTAATAGCATAGATACAAGCCGAGTGTCATAATAACTAGCTAGTACTAGTCTTCTCTATCCCCAACGTTCCACGTTTCTACTACCATAGCCAAACTGATATACAGGTGCCCGTCAAGAAATACCTGCACGTTTGTCTGAATTAGTATGGACGCTCAGATGTGCACATGCCATCTTCCATACAAATTCGTGATTCCTGTGCTCAGATATTATTTGAGGGGTACTTGGAAGAGTTTTCCAAAGACCGGATGGTTCCGGTGCGGGTGTGAGACACTAGGTCCAGCCATGGTATGTTCCAACAGCTGCTTCATCAGTGCCATGTTTGCTCTAAAGCACGGCGAGCGTCTTACATGAAGAAAGCACATCTTGTTTGGGTGCGATAGTCATTCAGACTGCGGTATTTTGGGGGAAGCGGGAGCTGGGTTGGCCTATTATTGGGAGAGTACAGTAGTTAAGGTGGACTTACCTCCTTTCCACCATAATAACATTTATGTGGTTAATGAGAGGCTGGTATTTGGTGTCGTGATTCAATGAGGTTTGGGCCATAGTGCCAACACAAGTGTTATTTCCAGGTGGCAAGCTGGATGTAGCAAGAGCCGCAATTAGGGTCTTTTAGTATCTGTCGAAATAGCAGAGATCACGATCAGAACTTTAATTTCGCACCGGCTAGGTTTTGTGCGTGTCTCATCTCCGCCCATCACGTTCTATCACCCGACTAACAAAACGTAGGGTTTCAGTTATGTCGATAACGACCTTCAATGGCGATTCCACATCGCCTCTCAGATCCCCCTCGCCACAATTATAACTAGTGTCTCGGCGCTTTCTGGGCCTCCGAGGCTCGACGCTATGTTCTGTTTGTGCTTATCCTGAGTGAGCTCAACCACGGATGCGACGGAGAGGGTACCCGCGCGATTAGTGTGCTGAGAAAAATGAATACTCCTGATCCAGATACACATACTGAAGAGCGGGTTATCTTAGAGGCGATTCATTCTATGTCTAGCGTTTGGGAGAACCTGGCGTTTAAGGACGTGTTCACTTGTGGAAAGAGGACACATTCAAGAGGACTTTGATCGGTGCCCCGGGTCAGATGTTCCCAGCGGCTTGGTGGATGTAATGCCGTTATTTACTATTGCTCCGGGTATTCCAGGGAAATCGCCGAGCACGAGCTGCCGAACTCACCTTTTCATGGTGCTATTCGGGAATTCAATCTAGCAAGAACAATGTCGCTCACTGTCGATAGTGTAAGCACTACCGTATATGCGCTTCAACCCCTCTCCCCTTCGTGCTTGTCGAGCGCGCTGGGCGCCGGAAGGTGTTTTTTTAGAGGACTGCCGGGCAGACTGTTGGTATGATGGTCGCACTTGCATCCCTAACTCCCGGAACCACGCAAACGGCCAAATGAGCTGCACTCAGATTGTCCCTGTTTACCGCTACATTTGGTGCAGCTTGGCTCAATATTAAGTATGCTTTTATTTCCCTCTCCTGGTCTTTTGACGGGACTAACGAGTGACTAACTATGCAGTACCATAGGTGTTCTTGTGATAATGGGCCAATTAAAGACTAGATCTTTAGTACGCATCTCCTCTCCAACAGCTTGTGGGGAATAAACTCCTGATAGCAATAGGCTACCCAATCCCCCAAACAATCAATGCCTGTAATGATAGCAAGCGTCGGTCGGAAGACATAACTATTCCCCACCATCTTCAATGCATAGTTCTTCCTGATAACCTGCTGTCCCGGCATCGAGACGGCAGGCTGATCACTTGAAGAGCTAGAGGTGGTATTTGCGAAAGCGCATGTTGACAGCAAAGGTAATGCCGGAGATAGACAATGATCAGGTCAAACATGTAGCAGCCGAACCAGATACTCGGGGCGATGTTAGGGGAGACGTTGAGAAAGGAAGCCCGGGAGCGTTGGGGCCGGCAGTGATAGCGTACCGCCGCCGAGAGACGAATAATGAGTTCGCATTGCGCGGAGAGGTCGCCAGTGTGGATGGGGCTTGGGGATAGAGAGGGAATCGGCAAAATACTACCTCTTACCTCTCCCCTCCTCCTCCTCCTCCTCCTCCTCCTCCTCCTCCTCGCGCTAGTTTCCTTTCCTTCCTCTCTTTACCGGCACTGTGACGGTTTGTGATGCCGATAGAGCAAGTCGAGGTGGAGACAGAACTCGCTTGAATTCAGATATGATCTAGAAGTTGGCACATCGATTGAGTGAAATTCACTGGATATGATGCCGGTAGCCCTATCGGAGGGCGGGTGATCACCATAGCCTAGCCCTATCAACCCCTCTGGTACTTGTAACTGTCAGACAGAAGTGACATGCGTTGTTGAGTCATGCGTGCAACAACGGATTTTTCACCCGCTCGCTACTCTGCCTCGCAGCTGGGGATTCGTGGGATGGTTACACGGAAACCATTCTTCTCGGAGAGCATTGTGGGAAAAGAGTGAATGTCGACGCGCTTATGATACTCTCTGATCTAAGTACTCACGTCATCTTATTCTCTTGTGAATCCGGTGACCGTGAGGCACCACAGTTGACCCCTTTCCTTCCCCAGTGTCAGCTCGCTCGATTGAGAAGTAAGCTCAGTAGAGGTCTTCATTGTAACTTTTTTTTGTGTTCTTTCCGGGTAATCGCCCAGTGGTATTCTGCTTGGAAGCTGCATTAGCTAATATTGTTATGCCACCATGCTCACCCAAGTCAAAATACCGGCGCCATACTAGTAGGCTGAGTACAAGTACTTGTACTAGTACAGTTGCTTTGCGTCTGCTTGTCTGCTCAAGAGCAAAGAAACCTATCAACTCCAAGGATCAAGCATAACAAACCTCTCGTATCCAGACGGAACGCCTAACTGAACACTCTCAAAAAATGTCCGTGGCAAAAGACTCGGAAACTTTTCGAGTATTGAACCACTAATCATGCTTTCTCCCCCCCTCCCCCGCGCGACATAGCCCACTCTGCCTATCCATTCCCCAATCCATCCAACCATCAGCCCTCCCGGGCCTGCAAGTGCCGTAAAACCGCCCAAAATCAAAGCAATGGAACCACTGAAACTCAGCCTTGCGATGGGGAAAAACATTCTCCACGTCGCTCTTGGCTGAATAAAATCGGTTCACCCCTCCTCCGTGCTACTTTTCCTACCCATCCACCCATCCATCCTTCCTTTGTCCACCAACACCCACCCCGCGGAGACGAACACAATACTGTCCATCTATCAACTAAAGATAGATAAAGAAGAAAGAAAGAAAAAGGGATGCCCCGCCCACGAGAAAAGTCGATAATCCGCTCGGGCATATCCACGCTTCTACACAGGAGCCGCTCCTCCTCCCCTTCCTCCACCTCCACCTCCTCCACCTCCACTTCCTCTCCCAAGCGAAAGCCCAGGGGCGAAACCGCTCTAGAGCGGTTCACTAAAGCCAAGAACGTGCATGAATTCCTGACTAAGAGGACCCCGCGCGCCCTCTACGAAAAGGAAGCCGCGACATTGAAAAAAAATGACAGGCGAAAAAGTGGTAGTAGTAGTAGTAATAAAAGGGAGAGCTTCACGGTGCTTAGAGCTCAGGTTTACAAGAAAGGGGAGGGTAACGACTTTAAGTACTCGCCCATGCTGGCTGCCAGGATCCCTGTAATAAGGGTGGATCCGCCGGACGACATCCCGTTCGAGCTTAAGGTTCAAGAGTTGAGGATTGATAATGGGATTGTTACCCCGCCGGGGAGTCCTGTTGAAGGGGGCGGTAGTGGTATTAGGGGGCCAAAATTGAGGATGACGATCCCCAGTATCCCGCCAGTACACACCCCTCCATCACCTCCCGAGTCCCCGATCCTGCTCGCCAGCCCTACCCGCCCTCCACCGCCGCCACCACCACCATCACAGAAAGCGGCGCAAGGACACTCCCCGTTCCTGACATTATCAGACGACATCATACTCAGAATCTACACCTACTCCCCGACCCTATCCACCGCTACAACCCTCTCAGAAACCAACAAACGACTGCACACACTATACACTTCTACAGCTCTCCACATCCTCCAGAAAGTCCTATCAAGAACCTCCCCGGCTGCCTACCACTTCCTGAACATTCTCCAGACATCATACACACCAGCAACATACGCGGAATACCACTCCGTAGCAACCGACACCGTCCGCACATTCTCGTCCCTAATCTCTGCCCGTTGCGAGTACTTGTGTCCGGGGAACGCCTTCGCCACCGAAGAAGCGCTCTTCAACGTGTGGTCCTACTGCACGCTGTTCGCCCCGCCCTCGTCCTCGCACGATGCACAAAAGGGGTGGCTACAGAGCAGCCGCTTCTCCAAGGAGCAGGTTCTGGATATGTTGAAAGTATGGAACTGCATTTCCGTCCTGCTACAGCCATTCCTGAAGGAGGAGAGGTTGGCCAGGATGTACGGTGTTGTGACCACGCCCAAGGATGCGGAGGGCGCGGAAACGAAGGTGCTCAGGGAGTTGGAGGGCTTCGTGGAAGGGTTGCTGGTTAGGGGGTTGGATACTCTCCTGCCTATCGTGCGGTGGGGCGAGGAGGAGCATAACCAGCGATATGCGATTGTTGTGGCCAAGGGGTTGAACAAGGTTAGGCATAATGGAGCGGAGAGTGGGAGGTTCTTGAAGGAGGTGGCCAGTGGGGTGTACAAGGAGATGTGTATTTCCGAAGGGCAAAGCAAGAGCAGTGGCGGGATGGTGGGGTGGGGGCCTACTTTTGAGGAGTAAATTAGGTAGATGGTCTGTTAAGGATAACGGAGCGAAAAGAAGGGTCCCTTTGTATTTTCTCTATCCTTTCCCCCTTTTCCTTACGAATGTTGGGATGGAGTGTCAAATTTGTTTTGGGAATTGGTGTTTTGGTGGAGTTTTTCTCTCTCTTTTTTCATTACCTTTAGGCGTACCTATATTTCATGGGCATTCACGTACTGTGTCCGAACTCCTTTGTCTGTCAATCCGGCATCAATAGAGCTTATCGTTGGGCAAACCATTGTGCCCATCACTAAGATAACTACGTAAGAAAACTACTATGCCGGAAAGGAGACAGAAAGGTGGACAAATTATCATATGATTTAATGTATTGCCCAAATAAACAAGCAAGTATAATAAAAGGGAATCGTAATATCTCGTCCTACCCAATCCCATCTAGCCCATCTAGTCCAACATATGATGGATATGCACAAATCACAAAAGAATCCCCAACGCCCCGTTTAAAAACCCCGCCCCACCCCGATCCACCCGCACCCAACATAACCCCCACCAAACTGCCCACCTAACCGGCGTACCTAACTAAAGGCGGTACCCTAATAGGGATGTACTCGAACTTTGGCAACTCTGCAGCGCTATCTCTCTTCCGCGCTCCCCCTCCGCTACCTATGGGCGGCGGAGACGGCGGCGGGGTAAGCACATCTCCGTTTCCTGCGCTCCTGCGCTTACGATTTTTAGGTGCTTCCTGCGATTCCACCGAGGTGGATGTGTCGAAACCGAGGCTCCGCCGACTATCCTTGAACCAGCCCTCAGCGATTCGTGGAGTTCCGCTTGAACGGGGGGTGGGTAATCCAGTTGACGCACCGGGTGAGGGGCTCACCGGGAGTGATGTAGATGGTGCTGTGATGGTTTGTTTACGTCGTCTATCTCACCGCGCATTAATCAATGCCCCGCTGACAGGCGTAAAGGAAAAGAGAGAGAGCTTACGAAAGCGCAACAACCCCCGCAGCCGCTCCCTCCCACTCCTTCTTCAGCACTTTAATCTCCTCCACGCTCCCTAGTGGTGCCCCGCTACCCCATATCGCCCTCCCGCTTCCCTCCTCAATTTCCAAAACCCGGTTCTGCAGCCGGGCCGCGAGCCTCAAGTCATGCTGGAGATCGTCCACTTCCTCCCGCGCGCGCAAGGCCTCGCTACCGTACTCCTCCCACCAGGAGCTATTCTTCCTCACTGCCTCACGGGTACTCCTTCCACGCGAGGGCGCGGACGCAGCTGGAAATGTGCGTCGATGCGGGGGCGGCGGCAGGAGTGAGGGGACTTCGATTATTTGGCTGGGATCCGGTGCCGGCGTTGGGAATGGCTCGAGGGAGTGTGCGAGAAGGAGGAGGAGGGTTGAGTGGTAAGTTTTTCCGGCCGAATGGAGGGGGGGTGTTGGCGGGGTGGGTTTGGAAGCCCAGATTGACATTTCTGCGGGGGTTTATAGATAGCAGCCGAATGGTGGTGTTAGTGGTAGTGTAGTAGCGGTAGTGTGCTGGTGTTGACAGAGGCGAAGTGGAGGTGACGGTGCGTGAATTATCGTGAGCGGGGTTCCTCTCGTCGGCGACGTTCGGCCCGTCTACCCGCTTATTACGGCGAGGATAGCGGTGATGTTGGCGGTGCAGCAGTGTAGTGATAGTAACAATCTCCTCCAGTGCTGTAGATAAATGGCGATCTAGTTATTGAAGCCGGGATCCAGCTTAGCGTTGCTTTCTTCTTTATCTCTTCCAGCTTACTAGGTTTGCACAGTGATGCACACCGTCGCCGTCTTTCCCCCACTCTTTATCTCCCACGGATCCCTAGCGCGGACGCCGTAAGTGCTCTAGTTGTTGTTAGAAAGAAAAAAAACTAAGACCAAGCCTCTTGATAATAAAACTCCCTTCCACCCCCCAAAAGAAAATAATATTTTTAACCGCCCCTTCTTTCTTGCTTTCCCGCCTTCTTTGTTGGTTTCCCACCCGATCACATGAACAAAGTGCAAACACTGGTGCGGTTGCCGGAAGCGAGAGAAGGGATGGCGAAAGATGAGAAGCAAGAAAGGATCTAAGAAAGAGGCGAAGTCCTGCTTCCTTCATCCTCTCTTTTAATTCAGCCTTCGCTAACCATTCACCTCCAGGGTTGGGGTGGAAAAGGAGGGTAATTTATTACTCTTTTCCTTCCAAATTGAATGATTCCGCCCGTGCGGGGCACTTGAAACCGTGGGCCTTCTCGGTCATAGGGCGCCAGTTTCATGATTGTACTCGAGTAGGGACGGGGTTATCATATCGCAAAGAGGAAATGGAAGGAAGGTATTGGGTTATGCCTGCAGCGTGGTGTTGTTGTGTTTTGGTGTGCGTATATTTGGTACCGACGACCGCGGCGGTGGTGGTGGTGAGGGCAAACGCTACGAGTATTGAATTTTAAGTTTTCGTTCCAGTTTAGGGTTAGAACAGCGAGATAATATGATGTAAGCTGCCAGAGCGGCTGAGTTGAGATAAATGCGGTAACAGTCCTCAACTTGCAGGAAGTGTCATGTCATACAGTATGATACGATATCTTGGTTCCTTTAGGGTCATCACAGCGCGCGAACGTCCGATACGGCTCCTCTACATAATATCGAACCACAGCCACCCCACAATGACCCTCGCCCTACTATACCAGTCCCTAACGTAACAGCCGTTCAAATAGTGGACAAGACAGAAATAGACCACCCCTAACGACCAGCATTTAAAATTCCCCTTCCCCCCACCACCACCCAGCACATCCCCCGCCGCCGCCACGGCAGCCAAACTCCTCCTCTCGGTCCCCCCCCTTGGTAATCCCGCTAACCCCCATCTCTCTCCCGGGCACCAAACTCACTCCCAATCTCCAGCAGCAGCAGCGAGCTACAGTAAACCGGCTCCATAGAGTTCGCCATACCTCCCGCTCCCCCGCGCCCACCCCGCCCCGAGGAGACTCTAGTATAGCACAGATTCCCGGAGAGAGGACTGATAGCAGGCGCGGACGACGTTGCGATGACAGCGCGACGGCGGCGACAGGGCAGACGAGGCCTCCGAGACGATTGAAGAGCAGCTGGAGGGTAAGGATAGGGTTGAATCCGGTAAGGGACAAGGTTCTCGGAGGTTACGAAGAAAACAGTTAACGGCGGCGCAGAGGCCAGGGGTAAAGCTGCGAGTGTAACGAGGAGAGTTGGCGAGGCAGCTAGTGGGGCAGCATTCGAAGCCATGGAGTGGGTTGGCGAGAAGGCTGTGGGGTGATGCCCGCATCCACTACCGGTACTACCGAAGATTTGGCTAGAGTTTGCCCAGAGAGGCGGTTTCCCAAGGAACCGATGCTATGGGCGTCCCTGCGGATGGGATCGGTGGAAGGTTAGTTAGTTCTATTCGGCACCTCCTCTAGAAAACCCGCATGTTCCAAGAAAGCAAGTCCGGACAGCGCATCACACATAACCTCGACCCTCACTACTAGCACCTCCAACATTGCTGAACGCGGGCACGGTGCCGAAGCAAAGGACTTCGTCGACGCTTCCCGGGGGACAGCCGGGAACCCCAGCCAAGTAGCCGTCGGTGCCGCCACCGGCACCGCGTGGTCCACCACACGGGCAAAGCGGCGCGAGGGTTGTGTTTACTTCAACCCAACCTTTATAATATTATGTTTGCTACAATAGAATACGCGCGTAAGGGGTCATTATACGGTATGGGAGGATGGCGGAGGGTCATGACGTATCGAGCTTATGATCGATTGATTGCACGCATATAGGTATTTAGACGTCATCGGCCCTCACTCGTTGATTCCTGATGCTTCTGTTTAGCGGCTGCGTTTCGGTAGTATTGCTCTGTTGGCCGACAATGTGTATTGTTCTTCCAAAGTATTAGTAGTGGCAGCGGGAAGACCCCGACTCAATTTAGGTGCTCTTAGCATGCAATAAAGAACGTCGGAATACTCCTAGAATGGGATGAGAAAGATCACCAAAAAAGCGACCGGTGCAACGAAATCCATCACCTCACCGGAATCCTGAAGAACTCGAGAACAGGCCCTCAAGTAACCGGGACACTGCGGGCAAATTATTGTCTCGGACTTTTTGATATCTCATGTCCACCAGCGTTTTTGGATTACCCGGGTTATTACTCCTCCCACTAGGAGTGCCCGTCCTGTACGCTGCGGGGCATACCAGGCAAATAGTGGCAATTGCGGTTATAACAGCATTTCGCTCGCAAGGCTACTCGAGTAAACACCTTGCCATCAACAGTGAGACAAGAAATACTCAGTGCTAACACCACCGTAGCGTTTCCTACCTTCTCCGCATGTTATCCACGGCGGGAAGGTCTCAATCACAGCAGCATTTGTGGCACCGCACGGTACTCCAGTACTTAGTACTCGTATTGTACAAGTAACACTGGTGGTGTAACTATACGGTGCGATACAATGCCCTTTCACAAGTGCTCCGCCAAGTCGCCATCGCATGAAGCCCCACTACAACCCCACACATTCCGTCTGCCGGCAACACGGCTTGTCGCCTAAAATAGATAGTCTACTCCTGCCCCTCCGGAGGAAGGCCCCACCCCAAACCACAGCCCTGGGCGATCTCATACATGGCCTTGAGCTAACCGAGCCTCGGGTTCACGATACGTTGCTCCGTAGTCTACTAGTAAATTAGAGCTCAAACATTGTCGGCCGAATTGGGCCAGACCGTCCCTGGTCTTGCTTTCCTACTCTTAGTCTATCGGAGCCCAGGAAGCCGGTGTAACCTGCGACAAACTTAAAACTCTAGAAATTAATTAATTTTCAGTCAAGGGGGCATACTTTCCAGATCTCGCCATTTTCCTAACCAGATCTCTAAGGCGCAGCACATGACGGGCTGAGGGATAATAGCATTCTCATTGTATTTATGATTAAAATATTCCCGACTAATCGAAATATATGTTTCCAAATTTCCCAGTGTAAAACAGTAAAGGAAAAGTGTGCTGCAGTAGCAGTAGTAGTGTCAATCTGTGAGTTGTTGTCCCGGTCGTAGATACAATTTATTTAACATTTCCCCTAAGAAGACTCCGATCCAATATGTAAGGTGTAAAAGGTACAGGTGAAATATATATATTGCAGGCCTGCTGCGAGAGTGGAGAGGGAAAGAGGAGGAGAGAGGGAAAGAGAGAGGAGGGAGAGAGATAGAGAATGTGTGTGTGCTTTGGGGGTTGGTTGGCTTTAGCGCCCGGCAAGGTATCGTAACAAGAGACCTAATACCATTAGCTGGGTGGGTTAAAGGATATCCCCAATGTCAGTACTTACCAGCTTCTGATTTCTTCGCTCTGGGAGCGGAATACGACCGCGTTGGCGGGGGCGGGGGCGGCGGTGGCGCTGAGGGTGTCCATATTGGCAGTGATCGGACCGATGCTGATTGTGGTGCTAGTTGTGATGAGTTTTGAGAAGTGGGCTGCGATTTCGGTGGCTTGGGGAGGGGTCTGGCTTTGACGAGCGTATTCCTTGGAGCCTTGGGCGGCTTTGGGGGTTTGAACGAAATAACCGGCCTGACATTCTCAACAGTGATCACCTTCTCGACTGGCCTGGTATTTTCTTTTATTCTCTCCTTCGGTTCTTCCTTCGATTTTGCCTTCCGCGCCGATTTTGCCTTTCCGGCAGGTTTTGACTTTTCCGCAGGTTTGGTCGTCGGATCAACTTTGTGTTTCTGGTTTGACTTTGTCCTTGTAGGCTTTAGTCCTGGACTGGACGGACCTGAGCTCTTGAGGAAAAGCTCGACGTGGCTCACGATACTCAGAAATAGTGGGCTTTGCATGGATTCGGGCTTGCATATCTGGTGGTGATCGCAATTTACTACATCAATAACTGTTTCTTTCCGGCAATTTGTCACTGCATATTTGGGCTCTACAATCTATATACCAGCAATGTTAACTCGCGACCGTGTGAAAACATTCGAATGAGTGTATCATACCATTCCAATGCCACCCACTCGCGCGGTCTCGCGAAAGCATAAAACTTGCTTCCTGCCCCAAGCGCTGTTGAACTGTTCCGCCAGTGTGGCCAGCATCGATGACCGATCTCGTAGCACGTGGAGAAACTCGGATCGTGGAAGGAAGGCCTGGCTTAATGCCGTTGCCATAAAGAGCCTCTGCGCCCAATATGACCCGCGATGAGGTGTGCCCATGAAAATTACTGCGGGGGCAGTGGAGAACAGATACGACCAGGACTGCCCTGGACTTGATGCAATAACCATAGCCTTTGTACCAAAAGCCAATTAACAAGGGGTTTGTTACAATGATGAGAGCGTAGACTGACCTTCTTCACTACAATTCCTCCAAGACTGTGTGCAAGGAAGATCACGGGCCGCGTTGGTCTGTCGCGACTGCTGCTTTTCCCTTTCTGAATCTCATTGTATTAGTCTTAAGATCTGTGAGTGAGCCTGAGAGCTAACCTTTCGCCCAACATTATCAGCGACCAGCGCTCTCAAGAGTTTCGTTGCATGGAGTGACAGATCATCCTCTGAGCCTAGGATCGCTTTCGCATTATAACCATAAGTCCATACCCGACCTTTAGGGATAGCTTCCGTAAGCCAGGGAGGCCAGAATTCGGAGTGCTTGTTTGTAAATGTGCGGGAGCGGTGGCCACCGAGCCCGTGGATGAATACTAGATCTGCGGAATGATCTCCGTCAGGATCAGAAACAAGAGCAAGTCCTAGATCTGCAGACATCCTCTCGATGACAGCTAGAGTTGAATGATTGTAAGAGAGGGAGAGTGGAAAGCGAAGGGAGCTCAATTGTAGATACAGTGAGGCTGGGCCCCCGAACTTATTGCCTTCTCGGCTAGTGGGTCAATCTTGGTATACGCATTTCCTCAATTTTGAGAGGGGATGTTCCCCTGGCACCTACAGATGAACGGGATTGAACCAAGTGCTCTGCAGGAGCGCGGATGGGTGAAATATCACAGCCAACCGTTGCGGTCAGTTGAGAAGTAGAGCAGTGGGGCGAAGCCCTGCAAGCAGCCTAACGACTTGCAGGGCGACAAAACACTTCTCAAGAGACCAACCGGAGGGTTCCTCGTAACTTGACTAACTAGGATTCTGTGTTTTAAAGAAACGATTGGATGTGAGCAGCTGTTGGACAGCTCTGAGGGCCCAATAAACTTTCGGGCGCTATCCGCCCTGCCACCGATAACACACTTGATGATTGGTTGTTGAATTTTGTGGTTCAACCAATCGAGGTGCTGGGAATTGAGCTTATTTTATCGCACAGGTACCAACGCCCTCTGGTTGGGTGAGGTCTCTAACAGGAGAACATCGTTGTCAAGCAACACCTAAAAGGGGACTTTGCAGATACCGGTAATCGTATGTTGCTAAGACGTGAGTTGGTTGATGAGAGCTAATTACCGTATGGCAGAATAGTTTGAGAATTCAGAGACTGAGGGTGGGGTTTCCGCTTCGCTCCCTAACGGTTGGGATCAGAAACCTGTTTCCGGCAAGTGCCAGAGAACCACAGAGAAGATGATCCTGAAAACCGGTTCCCCTCCTAGGGGTTTTTTTGGAGCTAAACGTCCAGAAAAATGTCTCCCGAATATCTGTTTTTTGTGTGGATTTTTGTCAGAGTTGGCAGGTCTCTAGTTTGGGATGGCGGCCCTCAGAACGTAGGCGATTTAGCATCAGAACCAGTGATGGCCTAGCACCGCCTCACCCCACAAGCAACACTGTATCCGAGGGCATCTTCACGGATGATGGGTTCCTAAGAGACATATGACCGGTACGGTAGCCTGTTCGATTTTTCTGCCGCCGTACTTACCGTACTCGCTATTGTGGTGAGTCAGTTTATTAGGATTCGGAATCCTGGGGGCCTTTTGTTAGTGGCCTCGGGACGTCTCAAATCCCAACCCATCATTGCCAGCGCTGTGGCAGAACCCCTCGCTCCAGCAGCGAAGGAAACCCAACTTCTGCAAGTTAGGATATCTTAGAGCGGATAAAATAATAAGTAAAAATTAAGGCGTGCCGTAGATAAGCTCCACGACCACGACAAGGGAATAGGAATTTCCTCTCCCGCTAAGCTCCTGAGTACTCGAGTGCCGAGAGATGGAGCCCAACGGAGCCAACGCAGAGATTCGGGGAGTTCCGCCAAGCAGCCCGAGCACTTAATTAAGCTTTAACCTACAAGTATGGACTAAAGGGACAGCTCATTACTCGAAAATGGAAGTCAGATGAAGCCAGAAGAACTCAACCAAGCGAACGTCATTCCCTGCATCTAGAAACTGGGGTAGCGAGGGGAAAATTGACCGCATCGGAGACAGTTCCTCCAGAAACCAGGCACAAGCGAAGGGGATTCTTTTCTTCATTTCCCGGGAGCAAGAGTCTGCCAAGCAGGCGCAAGCGCTGGCAGGTTCTAGCGGGGAGTCCATCGTTACGTTGGTAGTGCGGGGTACCAGATGAGATGCTCGGACGTTTAGGCCAGCTGGCTATGCCGAGTGATCCCGGCCACCCGTTCCTCGCTTCGTTTCATGCACAGAATGCGACATACAATGAGGTGATGCCACAGCAAGTTTCGAAGAAATCACTGGAACACTTTCGAAGACCATCTACGTGGACTATTCTCCTGGCCGGCCTCCACCACCTCCCAAGAGTCTGCAGGATGAAGTTTCAGAGAAGACGGCACATATATATAGATATAGCTATGCTTCCCCACTCCAGAGTGGTGTGCTAGGATCCTCAAATGTGTGTACGGGCTCTGGGCACTGTTAGATGCTTCCGGCATATCATTTCATAAGTGGCCCTCGGGGCAGCCGATAGAATCGAATGGAAGATATAGAGCGGACTCGACGGATTTAAAGCACCTGGTCGCTACCTTAGATGACGTGGAAAAGTGGAGAGTTGTGGTGGCCCAGGGGCAACCGAGGAGGAGTTTCCCGTATCTCCAGTCATGTTACCAGGGATCTCCTTCTGAAGGGAACTCAGGCACGCATTAGACCTTTGGGGAAGTCGGGATTTGCGATAATAAGAGGGGGGGGGATGGTTTTGGCCGTGGGCTCAGGGAAAATTTTTCACCATTCGTCGTCCGGTCGTGAGATAAGGAACAAGTCTCCCCATCCTCGTAACGAATAGAGATTCCGCCATCGCCGAATACCGAATAAACGGGAAACTTGCTACTGGGGCTCGCCTCCCATGGTTGGTTTATATGGGCTCTTCGGTAGCCTACTTGGTGTATACTGTTGAAAGCTGTCACTTCACACAACTCATTACTGAGATTCACACCGAAATCGGACACTCCTCGCTACTCACCAGAATTAATATCCTTTTAAGAGTCTTCCAATATCTTCTCTCGTACGCGGTTAGAAGACTCCTAGAACGTTTTATGTGAATACATGTTCTACCCCTCTTCTAGGCCGGGGTCCATGTATCTAAGCGTTACGGGTATGGGTTTTGGAGAGGTTATGGGATGGCGGGGGTTGAGTGCCGCTTGGGAAATCAGGAGGGAATGACTCGAGAATTGAAAAGAAGAAATGGAGGAGGGATTTGCTGATACTAAAGGGGATACGATATTCTTATGTAGAGCACTGGCTAGCCTTGGTACAGGTATACATAACCTTCTGGTTCGGTTGCTATTGGGCGGAGGAGATTTGGCGCAAGACGTGTTGTTGGTATTATGGAATAGTCGGCAATGGTGTTGCGGATGCATTTATTATAGGGTGTGAGGTGGCTTCTCTTGTGATGGGCCTTCAGTATCCCTCTGGTTCCTGGGAAAATTGGGCACAACGCACCCATCTGATTCATTCCTCTGCTCATGACTTTCAGAATCATAATGTAAGATCTGTGGTGCCTCTATGGTCATGAACGTTATACCCCCTCATTTTTGATCACTAGAACGGCAGCCCTTTCCTATTCTATGGGGCCAAGAATTATTGTTTTTCAGCGGTGGGAAATCCATCTAGGCACTTTCCTCATCTTTTCCCTGAAAACCCGGGAGCGATCACAGCTGCTCTGTTCTGGCCAAGTACTCAAAGGGCTAAGGTTATGTAAAATTCGACGTTAGTTTAGGGGACTAGGATGGCTGACTAACAGCAGGATCTGCTGGGAATACCGTTACTTGACATTCTCGAATGCACACGTTTGCCCACCGCTATTTGAGGTGTCACAATGCTGATCCAAGAAGGGAGATCCTCTACTCTGTCCCCCTTTCCCAATATCTCTTGGCACAACCTCCTAAATGCAGTGCTGGTAACTTGTTAGGCTCCGAGCACGACACTATAGGAACTAAGTGGGTGGGAATACGATTATTGCCATATACTAGTGTTTTAAGTGTTATCACTCTTGGTTTAGCGTAGGATCATACCCGGTACGATGAAGTCAACTAAACTCATGATAATTAAAGCGTAAGGCAAAAGGTATTGAGTACGGTATCCTTAGTTAAGGTCGGAAGAGCTCTGCTCCTGTAAGTGGAACTGCAATCAGGGTCACCTAAGTGTTCTGAAGGGGTGAGTAGTTGAATATATACTCAATATTAAGGTTTCTAATCCCGGTGCATGCTTTTGGTAACAAGCCTAACCTAGATTTATTATCAGGGCCCGCGAATGCCAATCGCAGCAAGACCTTCCAGAGCCCCGCCCTTGCCCACGATGGCACAATCCCCGCCCGGCAGAGGGGGGCTTGAAGTTCTCTGTTATCTTCGGTGCCCCACCTAACTTCTCGGTTTTAGGGAGGGTAATATTACGATTGGAACTCCCTACTCTTCTGCAGAATGGCCTGGGATACGAGTTTAACTCTTGAACTTCCCTGAGAAACGGTCTACCTGTGTCAAGCGCCATGCAGGCAGATGCGATTAGGGGATATTCTTAACTGGCCGGTCTGTTTCCGCGTTAAAAGGTAGTGGGCTAGGCTGCTGGCTGTATATACCAATGGCCCAGACCACTTCCTACTTTGTCAGTAAAATATTGGGGGGGTTCGGGGGCTAGTACCAAATACAGCCCTTATCCTAACACCTCTCATAGATGGAGGTCGCCCCGCAAGTTCCAACCATATATTTTTGCCAGGAATTCTTGTCCGACGCTACTGCGCATTCAGAAACGGTTAACTCGGAAAAACAGAAAGGGCTTGGCGCAGGGACATAACACCAATTCCGTGCGGCAATATTCAACTAAAACGCACATCCCTCATAGACTGTCGGCTCAAAAACATACGCCAGAGCCTTAACTAGAGAGCGCGGGCGAATGCGCCTACCCTGGCCCACAGGACTTGCCTACAAGAGACCATGCTCCATATCTTGATGGTATCTCCGAAAATCAATGCTAAATACACCAGATTTATTGCTTGTCACGTAGAGATTCCCGGGAAAGTCGAGTCAACAGGAACGCAGATGGTGTTCCTTGGGCCGCCGTACGAGATGCAGATTGTGGAACAAGACTCACATATCATTTCTTAAGTTGGGCCCCGTTGAGTGAAACTCAAGGACCTCTTTCGGAAGGTTCTTCGAAAATATTTATAAGAGATATCTCAGATGAAAGCCCGCAGATAACTCAGCTTGCAACGTGTGTTCCCAATCTAGTACAGCCGATTGCGGGAGATACTTTGAAGGTTCGGACATCTAGCTTTTGCAGGGTATCTGGAAAACGTCGCCATCTTTGCTCGGAGTAATCGCTCCAAAATACCCTTGTTTTTTTTAGGAGATAACGGAGGTTGAGGCGAAGTTTCTGCCTTCTGACTTTAGCACACTTTCTCATATGGCGCGGGCCCACCTCTTTCGATCTAGCCCCATTGCTTGGTCCCCCTCTACATAAACCCCAAGGATCTCGGGGTTCAGAAGATTCAAGTCTAGTCGAAACTGCTGGGCCATTTACTTTTCACATAGCGACATGGCCATTCCCGTATTTTGGACCACGGTGCCGGGGCTTGCCCTGGGAGTCTGTCTAGCAAGTTTCATAGCAACTATAATCTACTTTGCCAAAGGAACCTCAAGAGGCAAGAACTTTCCTCCAGGGCCACCTACGCTACCTATTCTCGGAAACATGCATCTTGTGCCACAAGAGAGACCATATTTGAAGTTCACAGAATGGGCAAAGCAATATGGTGGTATTTACTCAATCAAGATTGCCAAGCAGACCATTGTTCTCATCAGCGATGTCAAGATTCTTAAGGAGTGAGTACATGTCGAGTACATGTCCTGCCAATACTTTAGGAGGCAACAGTTTCTAATTTGCCCCTCAGATTATATGATAAGCGTGGGGGAATCTATTCCTCTCGGCCTTTGCCTCACATTGGCGCTGAGATTGTTTGCCCGGACCAGACCCATATCATCTACATGCCATACGGCGAGACCTCGCGCAACTACCGTGCACAGTACCATCAGTTCATGGGCCCCGGGAAGGTCGAACAGATCCTGCCTTGGCAAAGCGCTGAGTCAACACTCCTGTTAAAGAAGATTGCAACAAGTCCAGATAGATACTACGAGCACACCATGCGCATGGCGACGGCTGTCATCTTGGAGTCAGTATTCGGCGTCTTGCCAAAGGATTACGATGACCCAGAGGTCACTGAGCTTTGGACTGTGCAAAGAGAGTTCTCCGAGATTTTGGCATTGACAGGTCCACCAGTCGACCACTTTCCGTTCTTGAAATGGCTCCCCGACATCGTGTCACCCTGGAGAATCCACGCCCGAAACGTTCGCGCCATGCACAGGAAACTCTACTTCAGACTCCTCAACCTAAACAAAGCGAGAATGGAAAAGGGGGAGCGATATGGAACATTTGTGGAAAAATTGATCGACGATAAACCCAAGCACGGCCTTAGCGACGAGCGAATTGCGTATGTTTGTGCAACTTTGGTGAGGGGGATCCCAGTTAGTTTGATTTTTTTAATTGGGATTAACTCTTTTACAGATGGAAGCCGGGAGCGATACTACTGCATCCCAAGCTCTTGACTTCATGATGGCATTGCTAGCATTCCCAGATGTTCTCAAGAAGGCTCAAGAAGAGGTTGACCGAATATGTGGGACATCAAGATTACCTGCTCTTGACGACCGTGATCAAATGCCATACATTGAAGCTTGTGTCAACGAGGTATGCGAAGTTATCAGGCGTCTGCATGCCAATCTAATCACTTTCCAGGTTCTTCGGTGGAGACCTCCGCTACCATATGGTGCCCCCCATCTGCTCATGAAAGGTAACCCACCTCAGTCAAGCCTTTACCATACTCAAGAAAAATAAGGCATCTGACATCAAAGAACAGACGACTGGTACGAAGGCTACTTCATGCCCAAAGGAACTGTCCTATTCCAGGTCCAATGGTAAGCTGTCCTACCCACTCACTTGCTATAATACCAACGGAAAATAGGGCAATGAACATGGATGAAAACGTCTACGAGAAACCTCAAGATTTCATGCCAGAACGGTACATCCGGAACCGTTTTGGCACGAAATTTGACGCCGAGAAGGACGCCGAAACCGGCCGCAAGGAGCAGTACGGTTTCGGTCTCGGCCGAAAGATTTGCCCAGGTCAATGGTTTGCCAGGAACACACTCGTGAGTTATCCACCCTTACCTAGGTACATATGTTGTGATGCTGATGCCGGACAGTTCGTCCTCTTTGCCAAACTCGTCTGGGCATTCGACATGAAGATCCCTGCAGACCCCAAGACGGGGAAGCCGCTTCCTCTCGACACAGACGTGCGCACAGCGTTCATGGACGGGCTTACCACCACACCCTTCAAATTCCCCATCGAATTCAAGATCCGATCGAAGGCTCACGAGGAGGCCATGAACACTGACCTTGTCGCGTCGGACAGGATCTTTGCAAAGTATGGTGGGGCTACGGTTTAAGTTATACAATTCCTTTTCTCTTCATATGCATCAGGTGTTGGGTGGTCGAGTTATATAGCTATCCAGAATGCCCACTTTTCTTTTCTCCTCCCATTGTATTAAAAGTTCAAGTTGGGGTTAGTTGATCTCGTGGCACCATTTGGATCCCGTCAAACCTCGGGTATCAGAAAGAAGCGATTTGTGATGTTCGTGCGCTAGAGATAATGAGATGCAAAGCAGGCCCGCGTGTATTCACCCATCTGAGAACATAATTGCTATTCACTATAGTAGTACCCGTGTGAGCTCCAACCAAGATCATTTTGGATCCCACATTTAGCACCTTAGGGCTTGGTATGTGGGCACGCACCGTCCAGGACCTTCTCTGAACGAGGTGTGATGGAGAAGCAAGAGATGACACCTTTACATGTGCCCCACCCGTGTAGTAGTTTTTTGTGATAGTGGCATTTGAGAGGATGTTTTACGTCTGGTGGCTGGTATCCCTAAAGAGTGAGTTTCTATGATGCCTTCATGTAATACAAGAGGTAATCCACTGTGGAAATATGTCGACATTAACCAGATGATGATCTGGCCGATTTTGCCGTGCTCATTAGTCTTAGATACTTGGGGTGGGGTTCTTTGTTTTCCGTTCGGATTATCACCGTCTTTGTTTTATTTTTATTGGAGTGCTGGCTGGGGGAGGGGGTAGGGGTGTCAAGGGATGATGTGAGCGGGAGACGGTGGGAAAATGGCATACTCAGTATGAGATAGATGGGTGGGGGGGTGGTTATGCTTCGAAACACTTCTCGGATTATGGACATCGTGACTTGGCCTTCCAAGTACGTGCTAGGAGAGTGGTATGTGATTCTATCAGGACGCAATACTTCCTTCCGTACTTCTGGCAAGCACAGAAAATACTAGAACAATCCCAAGCCTAGGCCTCCGGGAGGCGCTCTTCCATGGTAGGGGGGTTCTCGCTTCTCAAGCTCCGGTACGCAGATCCTCTCACTCCCATCACCGGAGCAGCAAAGCCACACAATCCCACCTCTTTTCGAATAAAAATATAATCCCCTCCTACTGCCTTCCATTGGTCGTCGCCGGCAACTCCCAGCTCACAACCCATATATAACTTCAACACCCAAACCCAGGAGCTCTCCCCGAACGCTCCCTCCCGATCCCTTTATGGGGGTAATACTTCCTTCCTTCCTTCCTTTCTTTTGTTTGTGGGATACATTCACTTCCTCGCACTCGCTTCCAACCTCCGCTCCAATTAGCAATGCAGCAATGGTCCCTCGTCCGAGCCCTTACCCAACTCACTTTTATTGCCAACGCCCTGGTGGTGGTGGCCGTTGAGGGCAAAGCTCTTGACGAGGCGCATTACAAGAATGCGCCCAGATGCCTAGTTGATTGTTTGGGGCAGTGGGAGGTTTTGGAGTATCCTAAGGTTTGTCTACTTTGGGTTTTACTGGTTGCTTTTGGTTAGAGGGCGAAGTTTGGAATTAACTGATGGAGGTTGACAGTGTACGCCGAAGAAGCGCTACCGTGACGAGACTTTCAATGCCGGGGATTTCGTTAGGGACAGGAGGGTTGCGAGTTGTTTCTGCGGGGATTCGGAGGTGTCGACAAGTATTGGGGAGTGTGTATATTCGAATGTGAGTTTCTTAAGGGGATTTTTTGGTTAGTGGTGGAAGTTTGAACTAATTGATTTGTATAGTGCGGGTCGGGGGAGATGTGAGAATTGGGATCTTCGATTTCTAGGAGAGTTGAAGCTAACAGATTACAGTCTGGGCTCTCTCAAATGGGGGGCAAAGACTTGTGTGGCAGCCGGGGCTCTAAGGGAGGATATCGAAGGTATTTTAGACTTTTCATCCTATATTAGATCGGGTTGTACTCAAATCGTATAGATATCGTGAAAAACTTGGAAGGAACGATCCGCCGGAAAATATACTGGAATTCACTAGAAGGCAGCCATATTTATATGGGCAAGAAGGTATCACAGACAAACCACCATCCAACACCATACACTCAGCATAGGCACAGCAAACCCGCCCCGATGAGGACATCCACAACCACGATGACACAACCGCTCACCAGCACGGTATGCCAACCGACCGCCGTAAGCACACACACTGTCACAGAAACATGGACAGCAACTGCCTACGGACTTACAGCGATGGAGACCAAGACTGTGACCAATACCGCAACTCGCACTATCACTATAACACCGAGGCCAGCGACCACGACAAGTGCACAAGTGAACACTACCATGACGACAAACCTCACTTTGACGCTTACAACTACTACAACACATACCTCTTCGGCAACTCTGGCTCCCCCTCCCACCCACGTCGGCATTGATCCTCTCACAAAAGAGCTCAACGGCCCATCTTGCCTAGCAGACTGCTACAACAATCCAAGCCTCGCCGGATGGTTCAGTGACCAGCGATACAGAAGAGACGTGCACCCTGAGGTAACCCACTGTGGAGAACCCCCTAGCGAGGTAATCCGCCGAAGTTAACATTCACCGAAACAGTGCATGAAAATCTACAGCAGATTCGAGCAAGAGAGCGCCGGCGTACGAAATTGGATCGAGGAAGACCAGGCAAAACTCACTCGCTGCGCGTGCACCCACAAGACCTGGGTGAAGGCTATGTCGGAATGTGGGCTTAGAGAGGTATGCCACATATTTCTCCTGACCGGTGGGCGAGGGCAGAAATGCTGACGTTGAGTAGTGTGCGCTCGACCAAGTCGCTACCCAGCAAGCTGTGGTTTTTGGATACCAAGTTTGCTCGAAGAAGGGACTTATTGAGTTTCCTTATGCTGATGGTTCGCAAACTCCCCACTTCTCTACTTCTAACCACCGCTAATAGGGGAATGCGCCACAGGTCTGGTGTCATCGCTAGGTATCAAAGTTCCCGCAAACGTCACTCTCCCAGATCGTGTCACTATCGCCTCAAATGGTGCTGGTGGGGCACCCAGCTTCCCAATGCTGGACGAGGATGGGGAAAGAATGATGTTTGGATCCGCCGCTTGGAAAATACTTCCCGAGGATTCCAGATTGGTACTTGCACTACTACTCCTCATAGCCGGTTTCATGGCTGTGCGGTGAGAATAGGCGTTGGTGATTGCTGTTGCTCCGTTCGGATAATTCTTCACTGGAATATTTGTAAAAACGGTTTCCCCCCCCCTTCTAAAACTTCTTTTTTCTTTTTTTTTCTAAAACTTCTTTTTTCTTATCGTTTCTCCATGTGTATGTAGCCAGTGTAGATATGCGCGATTCGCGACTGGTTTCTCCTTTATATATATCCCTCCCTCTCTGTCTCGCACTTTCTTCCACCATCTCCTCCCTCTATCTCCTCCATCTCTTTCTTTCTTTCTTTCTTTCTCTCTTTCCTTCTCACTTTCTTTCTCGCACGGGATCGATTAGAGGATGGAGCGAACCATGGGCTAGAACCTCCTCTGCGCCCAAACACCGATCACTCACCGCATCATCCCTCCCGTAGTTAGAACCCCCTTCCCTTCCCATTAGACCCGCGAACCAAGCAAATATGTGTATGATACAGCATAACCCCACCGGATACCCACCCAGCTCCGGTCTTGAAGCTTAGTTTGCTTCCGTTCACCGTGACCGGTAACAGAACCGGACTAGGCCCCCCGAGCGACAGACCGACATACCGTACACACAGTACCACGTGAGGTTTGCGCCGGGGGATAACCTAAGTATGGTAGTGCATGAACAGGTAAATTACCCGAGCAGATGAGCGGATGGGAGAAGATGTGAGGTTGGCACACTGAGGAGGCTACACGGCAAGGTGATTGTTGCGCGGAACAGATAGATAGATAGTGAGAAGCGTAGGAGGGTGGGAGAGTGAGAACGAGTGATTGGGGTTAGGGTTTTTCTACCCTCAAAAAAAAAGAGAGAAAGAGAGACTAAAGTGTGAAGTGAGATGGTGGGAGTTGGGGGATCGCATCATACTGAAAAAATTAGAAGTTAACTCGGCTTCCCTGTTGGTGTTTGAGATCGATCGTGGCGCAGCGCGGTATATACAGTGCCGGTAGACACCGGTATGTACGGGACAGTGCTCACGGAACCGGAACCTCGTGCATAGAATTGAAACAAAAATAAAAAAAGTGACAAGGGCAAAAATTGCCTTATGCAGGGACAGTAAATGTGCGAATTGTCTGGCGGAGTGAGCACTCGATTGCAAATACCGTAAGCCATAAGATGAGCTCATAATGCAGCAAATGACAGTCGAATGAAGACTATCACATAAATTCTAAACAAAGTGGAAAAAGTCTATCCTACTGAGCTACCGTATATCGTGCGGTGGCGAGTACTAGTACTGTACTGCGTCATGCGAACCCCAACGCGCGGCGCGTGAGGCACGCAAAGCACTAAACGCGTCTTCCCAACCCCCCCTGCGCACCACCGAACCGGGGTGGTATAGGGAAAAAAAGATTATCAGTCTGAAACAATTAGGCTAGCTAGAGTGCTTAGTAACTTTTTGTTGAAAGAAAAAACAAGAATTGTTGTATCGCATGTGGACATTGCTATAACATTTGTAGCGAGCCGAGGGACCAATATTGTATCGTAAATCTGCCCTGGAGGGCTGCCCCGGAGGAGTGAAGGAATCATCGACTGGTGTATTGGTATAACGGGCGATGGGGAGCGTCTTCGGGGGTATTGAGTTTTTTGAGGTTGTCGGATTTGTCGGGATTCTCAGCCTCATTGACGTTCTCTCCACTCTCTTCTTCCAGCTCCACTATCTCCTCTCCTTCCAGCTCCAGTATCACCCCTCCCAGCTCTGTACCCTCTCCCTCTAGTTCCACTTTCCCCTTTCCCTCCTCCTTCTCCCCCGCTTTGACCCCACAATTTGACTTTTCCTTCCCTTTCCCCTGCTCCTTCTCCCTCTCCCTCCCCCTCTTTTCTACCCACACGCTCTTCCTTCTCTCCTTCTCCCTATCCTCAAACTCCTCCAGCTCCTTCTCTTTCTTGTCGAACTCGTCATCCTCGGAATATGTCATACGCCACCACTTCTCCCCCTCCCAATCGCTAGGCTTCCGCAACGCAGCCTCTACCTCCAACCCTCCATTTCCTCCCTCACCATTTGCCTTCTCCTCCCTCTTCTTCTTTTTAGGTGGACCTTGCGTAGATGGTGGCTCGTCTTCCCCCTCCTCCCCCTTCTCTTTCTCCGCCGAAGAGCCGTGATGGGAACGGGCGGGCGATCCCGCTTTCCTCAGGCGCTTTCTCGGACCATAGTAACGTCGAGCTGGGTTTTGAGTGCACGGAATGTCTTCTATATTGTCTGATTCCAGGATGTCCAGGGGGTCTAGGGAATCATCCGAGTCGGAGCCTACAGTCGAGGGTTGTTAGCGGATTCGGGAGTCAAATTCTAGGGTAAAAGGCGGAGGAGTGAACCTTCATCGTCTTCTGGGGGAGATGGAGGGGGTGAAGATGCTTTGGCCGTTGACGAACTAGCCAAGGAGGAGGGAGATGAAGGAGGAGACTCCATTTGATCCAAGCGGAGTCGCGGGTATCTATTTTGTGTTGGGATGGGAGAGCCGATCTCCATTTTTGGCCTGGGTGGCGGGAGGTAGCTGCGATGTTTGTTGCGTGTGGAGGGGTAACGTGGGAAAGAAGATATTTATAAGGGAGTTTGACTGGCGGATGGGTGAATGGAAGGAGGAAGGGGAGAGGGAGAGGGAGAGGGAGAGAGGGAGGGAGGAGAATAGAAACAAGAATAAGGAAAGCCTTTGAAAGCCTTTGGGTTCGAGTTCGTCGTGTCTGTTGTACTGGTACCTCTATGTTACTAGCGGTGCAGGGCTGGGCTCGTTTGAAAGCGATTTTACAAAAAGGGGTTAGCGTGGAACCCCTGTCCAGAAGACTCGTCTTTGCCAAGCATCATACCTCCGCTAGCCGACTGCTAGGATCTTTTGGGGTTCAGCCCGCTTTGCAGGACATCAACAACCCAGACTTGAATATTACAAGTGCTTGTATCATACTTGTATTGTCGAAGCTTTGGAAATGTGACGTTGTGGTTCCCCTCCTGAAAGAGAGAGTTTTCTTTTTTTATATAGCACAATTTTAAGTATGCCATTGGAAGTGAAAAGAGCCAAACTTTCTACCCTCTTTCTACCCCCCCCCCTTCCCTACCCCTTCCTACTCGGCAGCTTGCCCCCCCCAACCCATCTAAGTTTTCTTTACCGGGGGGGCGTTTCTTCAGGCCCCCCCTCGCCCTGCTCCTTCGCCAATGCCTCAAGCTTGTCTTCGCGGCGGATAATGCGATTGTCAATCATATTCATCGCGGTGGGGATAGTGGACGAAGCAATGGTGGCAAAAGCCATTGGGTGTTCAGCGATCCTGGCCGAACCGAGTATTAAGTCTAAGTTAGATGCGGTGACATTGCCCTTGTTGCTGGCTCTGGGTTTCGTGGGGTGGAGGATACATATGATACACTGATTTGACAGGAGCTTGGTGCGAGAGGTTTAAGTGCCCTCTGATGCCCGTTGACGGTATTTTGTTCGGTAGCAGAATGGTGACTGCGAAGAAGGCACATACTAGCTTGAGTGTAGGCTTATTGTTCAGTCATACAATTAGGTGCATTCTAATCGACATGGTATTCTAGAAAAAGAGGGCGATCCGTGAAGCAGCAGGGTTGAAATGATAAGGACTGCGAGAATACCTATAAGGGCCCTGCCAGTGGGGTTATTACGGTCCGGTGGGAGATGGGGGAACCTACGATACCCACCAGCTCACGACCCGTGGTGTTAGACTCTGGTGAGTATTGGTAGCGATTTTTTACCTCACTATTTTCAACTAAGCGTCTGCAATATAGAACTCAGCTAGATCGCACAATTTTCTCACTTTACAAAGCCCAACGCCTGGTCGAGCTTAAGAAACAACGTGGCCATATTATCGGACGCCTGAATGCCGATTTCCAAAAGGCTTGGTTTGGTCGAAATTCTACTGGGGAGGCCGCTGATATCGAAGGTATGACCTATGCCGAGGTCATCCGCCGTATGGTTGAACTCATATACGTGAAGCATGAAACACTTTCAACAGTGATTAGAGTAGCTCAACCTTACTATGTCGGCTAACATTCTGGTCGGGGCCTCCTAAACCTGGGCAAGCGATTGGGGCACCAGGTTACACCCCGGCATCAAAATACAATCCTCCAAGTCCATGTCCAGCAACACCAATGGTGATTCCGTAGGTAGTGATGGCAGGAGCGGAGGTGACACCCCTTTCTTGCCGGCCGGATCTGCTGCCGAAGTTCGTATTAACATAAGTAAAATGAGAGAGGATGAACGGTGACCTAGCCTGATAGGTAGTAGGGATGGCACTGTGAATGATGCTGGCAGGGGATAACCAGAAATTGGCGTAAGATTCCTTAAGCTTTATGTAGTTGAAGAGGCTGGTCGTCGGGGCGGCTAGATTAAAGGCAAGTTTGATCTTTCATTTTGCTTTATATTTGAGGTTTTGATTGGCATGGGGAATCCCCCCGTATTTGATGAATAACTGTCTCTGCATGTTAGTTATTAATAATTCACGCTCTACCAAATATTTGTAAACAATGAACCACTTCAACTCCACTGCAAGTGTCGTGGTAAGAAATTTCTTTTTTTTCTAAGTTATGACCATTGTAGTAAAACCTTCCCATCACAGGTCTAGACCATGAACGTCCACCCTCCCTAAGTCTATATTCCTGAAACAAACTATAAAAAAAATGAACACCAACATCGCAATAACTAGCATTCCGCGACGGTGGGAGGGGCGGGGTATTCCTGGGTCTTTGGGGTTCCGCCGGGCGAAGTGATGGTGTTCGTGGTGTGTTGCATATCATGGGGGGTTTGCTCGGTATCGGGGAATTTTTTTCGCCGCCACATTAGCCACTGCGCTTACTCGTAGGTATAACCTTCTTCCGTACGTCCCCCGATGTGGTCCTCGAGATCCGCTGGGAGTGTCCAGTCAATGAGCTGACGAAACTCCTCCTCCCGAGCTTCTCTTACCGCCCAGCACTGTCGCACGTACGTTCATTGCTTTAATCATGTGTTCGTATTCTAAAGGTATTGTGTCAGAGCAGTTGAAAGAAGATTGGTAGAAATAAATCTGCTTACTACTGAGCTCTTGTGCAATCTGCCAATTCAGACTATACAAGGCCATCAACGTCTCCTTATAGTTCATCAATCTGTTCTCGATGAGACAAATTTCCATTACCACATGCCCTGCATGAGAAATTTGATCCCCCCCCTGATCGCCGCTGCACAGTGTTCTTAGCCGTCCAGTCCGTCCGTCTTCGGGGTAGGACGGGACGAACTACCACTCATAGTCGTCTTTAGGGGGGTAGGACAGACCACGCCCGGGAAGGTGGGGACCGGACGGACTATCCCCTGCAGTGTTGATAGTGCCGAATTTCCCTACATCGCGCTAAAATGCAAACTAAAAAAATTAGCTTCTCACTTTTCTTGATATGTCAATGGAGTGATATCAAAAGCATTTCAGGTCAAGTTATGATGCAGATATTTTTCCGTCAACGGGAGCACTAAACCTGATATGAGCGTAATTCTAGCCACAGCCGTGAGGTACCGTAGAAACTTGAATAATTGAACCGTGTGTCATGTCGTTGGACTTTCCTCTCTCAGTAAGGTCAAGAAAATTTTGTTTTTTTTTCTGCCTCGGAAGGGGGAAAGAGACTGTGTTTTTGCTGTGTTTTTTGCCTCCGTTCCAGAGAAGGAAATTCTGGACTTCATAGCACACGGTTCACTTATTCGAGTTTTCACGGTATACTGCGAAGTGACCTCCGAAACTTGCAAACAGGACCACGAGGGGGTTCCTATGCTTGGAAACAGCGGCTGAGAAATATTATAACATGTAGTTAGTAAGGGGGATATTTCGAGGCAGCAGGAGTTTTTAAACAAACCAGTAAACTTATTGAGATTGGCCATGGTGTGTTGAGTGGGTGGTGGAGAAGTTTGTGTAGTTGGCGGGAACAAGTGGCCGAGCGATGTCGTGCCCACTAACCGTGCCAAGGTTCCAGCCACTTTGAAAGACGCTCAGCGACCCCCAATGTTTGACTGCACTCCAAGTGAGTGCCCGACACTAATTAGCGGACAAAGAGATCCCTGAACTAGCCCTGGGAATATATAATCATTCTAATCTTTCACTCCGGGGCATCGCTATGAAAACCCTTCCATTTCCGCCACTCCGGTCATGGGCGATGGCCGGACAAATGGCTTTTAGTGCGTGGGGGTGCTGTGGCCGGGCCGCCAGAATAGACCGCCTGCACCGGCCCCCATGGGAAATCATACTATACACAGCCCAAACCAAGACCCCCGCCGGAAATAAATGATCCGGGTTTCAACTTCTAGTCCGCCCTATAACCAGAGCCGAGCTTAGTTATTGATAATTCTGCTTTTGCGGGGGTGTAAGCCAGGGGAGATGTTTTGGTTCCGGTATATCGTATACTGTACTAGTACAGTATCGTATCCCAAGACCACCCCTCATGAAATTGCGCACAACCATTCACAAATCGACCTGTTGGCCGGAAGTGGCAGCGGTGGGAGAATCTGGCAAGGGAAATAAAATACTTCTGATACACTCTTGCTACACACTCACACGGGTAGAGTGGAAATTGATGAGGTGAGAGAACATCATATCTCATACATGTCACCGGTTCTGCGGCAGTGTAAGGCTAATAATTCTACTTGCATGACCACTGGATGCCAACAAGATCACCCCCGGTAATGTCTATCCTACCGGGAATATTTGGCAAGGACTGCTCCTTCGATTGCCTGGCCCATCGAGCAGGCTTATATACTGAAGTGACCGCACGGCTCATAGAACCTCAACAGCCGTCAGGACAGGCTGCTCTTCTAAGTTCTGGGCGATCTCATGTCAAATCATAGGATACCGGTATCCTTTATATTGTTTTGTCCCTTCCTTCGCTAGGCTGGTTACAGGGCCCTATGTATTATAGTGAGTATACATCTCGTGCACCGCCGAGCTTTCCTGACGAATATGCAGGCACTTGATTGGAAATGCACATACTCCAGCTACGGCACTGGACGTTATTAGCAGTCCTCTCTTCGGCCTTGGCCACAGGTCGAGTAGTTCACACATCCGGTGAAGCCCAACTTTCGAACCCACACAGTAATGATATCGACGCCCGTGGTCATTCCGAGAAAAGATACTTGTAGTTCACCTCTTTTATATCTTAGCTACGAAGGATGCTTACTCTACTAGTCTACCCCGCTCGCCCGATCCTAAGTCGCCACCGCCAGTAGATACCGATGGTATAGGCCCTGAAGTCGAACCGATCGAGAGCGGGTCAGGCTCTGAGGATCGCGGTGATCCCGGAGTTGAAACCTCATCCACAAGAGAAGGCGGGTCTTCCACAGAGTCTGGTGATGGAAATCCTAAAGGTGATATAGCCACGAGTGAAAATACCCTTGTGGATCCAGTAGAGTCTGGGTCTGAAGATACCAACCCCTATTCAGACACCGCAGGCTCTGCTAGACCCGCTGGTGAACCTGGCGGGAAATCCAGATCTAAGAAAGCCCCCGCTAATGAGGATTCCGATGCGGGACCTGCAGTCTCTGGGGCTAAATCCAAATTAACAGAGTCAAGCGATCCCGCGGAGACATTGGTAACTGATTCTGGGTCAGCCGCAGGTGGTGAACCCTTACGCGAGAAACATGCATCCACATCAGCGGAATCCAAGGCACTGGGAGGGAGTCCGAGTACGAGTGGCCTGGACACCGCAGCTGAGACTGGAGAGGGAGGGGCTAGCTCTAATCCCCAAGCGAAAGACGAGTCTCTTAGCACGGGGAGCGAAAAAGGCCCTAGCAAAACCGAGAGCTCTAGCAGAGGTGGGGGACTTAGTACAGACAGCAAAACTCCTGAAAGTAATATCGGCCCTGCACAAAAGGAAACGAGCTCAGAAAAGAAGCCCATCCAGGAGGAGGGGGCAGGGGCCGGCGGAGACACTCCCAAGGACGGTGTAGCAGCTGAGGAGGAGACATCTAAGCCTGAGGAAACTGGGGAGAATCCAAAGAAAGGAGAATCTGGCAAAGGTAGAAGCCTGTGGGATAAGCTAAGTGGCAAGAATAAGGACCCAAATTCAGTCTCTCCGAAAAAGGGGAGCAGGTGGAGCCTTTTCGGGAAGAAGAATAAGGATCCAAACGCCACAAAAAAGAAGAGCGGTTGGGGTCTTTTCAGGAAGAAGAATAAGGATCCAAATGCCGTCACTGCGAAAAGGAAGAAGGGGTGGGGTCGTTTCAGGAAGAATAGGAATTCAAATGCCGTCGCTCGGAAAAAGAAGAGCAGTTGGAGTCGTTTTAGGAAGAATAGGGATCCAAACGCCATCACTCGGAAAAAGAAGAACCGTTGGGGCCTTTCTAGGAAGAAGAATAAGGATCCAAATGCCGTCACTGCAAAAAAGAGGAAAGGGTGGGGTCGTTTCAGGAAGAATAGGGATCCAAATGCCATCACTCGGAAAAAGAAGAGTCGTTGGGGTCTTTCTAGGAAGAAGAATAAGGATCCAAATGCCGTCACTGCGAAAAAGAAAGGGTGGGGCCGTTTCAGGAAGAATAAGAATTCAAATGCCGTCACTCGGAAAAAGAAGAGCGGTTGGAGTCGTTTCAGGAAGAATAAGGATCCAAATGCCATCACTCGGAAAAAGAAGAACCGTTGGGGCCTTTCTAGGAAGAAGAATAAGGATCCAAATACCGTCACTGCGAAAAAGAAAGGGTGGGGCCGTTTCAGGAAGAATAAGAATTCAAATGCCGTCACTCGGAAAAAGAAGAACCGTTGGAGGCATTCCAGGAAAAAGTCCAAGAAGCAGAAGAATCCCAAGCGCAAGAAGAAGAGCACATCATGGTGGAAGAAACTGTTTGGCGGTTGGTCTAGGAAGTCCAAAACGCCCAAAGCGAGAAAAAAGGGCCCAAAGCGAGGCAAGCCTTCTAGACCTACCAGGAGGAGGAAGGGAAAGACTTAGTGATGATTTGATTCTTGCACGATAATTCCCCATTTTTCTCCCTACTTCTCATTTTCTCTCGCATTTCACGTTTTTATTCCTATTTCCCCTCCTACCCTTCGCGCCTTGGGGTCAGAAACTCTCTCCATCCCGCTTGGTCCGCTTGGGCCGGGCTAGACCAATCATATTTTGCCCATTTCTGTACTCGTAATAAAGCTATCAAACAGGCGCTCTTATCATATACACCATATCCATAGAAAAAAATATCAGGATTCTATCGTCTGCTTACTTCATTGTCACGTATTGCCAGCATATTTCCACGGGTAAACAGGGGGCGTGCCTCAGTACCGCACTCGCGGTCTACCCTCCACCGCCCCACCACCATTTAATATCTCCCCCCTGGGTGAAATCTCGTCAAAAGGCCGATACACATCACTGATACACCCGTAAAAACCCCAGCCTAACACGGCGGGTAAGGTAAGTCTGACCGAATGAACTATTGTACCTTCCTCGCACAGGTATCGGCTCCAGTAAGCAGTGCACGCACGTCAAGGGGAAAAAGGAAGTGAGGAAAGCTTAAGCATACAGCCCCACAATAAGCCAACATAATATCGCCCGTACTATAGGAAGTTTAGAGACTGGACGGGGTGCTAAAGGGTTGGAGTGTAGGTTGAAAAAGAAAAAAAATGACGGGGATGAAAGGAAAAGCTAGGAGGTAGTGATAGGTGCGCACTACTAAGGTTTCCTGAACCATAAAATACGTACGCGGGCAGGTAGAGCGCTGTTATATTTTACGAAATCCTAATACCATTTAGTCAAGTTGCCTAAAGACATATTGTTATGTTGTAATGAGGTTATACCTTTTGCACTTCTGAAATACGGTCCATGAGCTCCACATGCCGCCTGGAAAACCCCTCCCATGTCATATAACGTCAGTAGTTCTCGGATGATTTGCCGTTGGAGAATTGGGATAGCTGTTCTGCAATAGATTTCCTCTGAGCAAGGAGGTTAGTAGATGTAATCCAACATTATTGATCAATCGGTATCTTACCTGAGTAGTGTGGAATCTTCTGTAAGATCCCATACGGAGGTGAATACCAGCAACAAAAAGGTTGTCTAGGGGGGTATTCAAGGGAAGGGGCATTAGTGCATCACCTAGGATATTTCAAGTACTTGGGTAGATATTATAAATGGACAGATACAGGGCAGAAGTATGGCACAGTGTATTGCTAGCAGTGGCGGGAACTGACCGCGGTTTGTGGGGACACTACCCCCTACCTCTCCCCTCCTCCTCGGGCTAGTTTTCTTTCCTTCCTCCCTTTACTGACACTTTGACGGTTTATGATGCCGATAAAGCAAGTCGAGGTGGAAACAGAACTCGTTTGAATTTAGGTATGGTCTGGAAGTTCGCATGCCGATTGAGTGAAATTCACTAGATATGATGCCGGTAACCCTGTGAGAGGGCGGGTGATCGCTACAGCGTGGCTCTACCAATCCCTTGGTATTATACTTGCAAATTTTGGACAGAAACATGCATTGTTGAGTCATCTTCACCCGCCACTATTCATCGCAACTGGGGATTTGTGGGTGGTAACGGTACACGGAAACTATTCCTCTCGGTAAGAGCAGATAATCGCCACCGCCATTCCTTCGTCTATACTCAAGTACCGGTATTACAAGTACTATGATGTCACTTCGTAAGCTTCCCCCTACGGCATGGAACGTGTATCATAATTAGCAATTATGGTGGGTATACATAGAAAGGAGGGGTAATGGGAGTTTGGTAATATAATCGACACAACGATCGTTACCAGTGATTTACGGTATCAATCCTATAGGTGCCGGCGTGCAGTGTAAGAATCTCGAGCGATGAAGCACCATAAGAACTCGAACGATTGAACCCAGGGCAGGACGTTAAGGTTCCCTTAGCCGGTAAGGCCTAGCACTCCTATCTAGAAGCGGGAGCTTCGGGCGTCCTAATTTGAGGTTCAATTATTCGAGTTCTGGCCGGCGATTCCTCCGGCAGGACTACCAGTGTGATAGAGAGGCCTTCACCCCCCCATGCCGCCCCACGAAGCCACATGCGGTCCCATCCTCCACCCAAAAATTGTTGAGGCGCTCCTGGCTGATTCTGATCTGGTTTGATTCTCAAGTCATAATTTTATTTAGAGAAAAGGATAATGATGAAATAAACAGTACAGGGAGTAGGGGTCAAGCGAAAATAAGACAAGAGGGGGCTATGGTAGGTGGAGGAGTGAAATGGAATCACGCCCCCATCAAGAGGCTCAAGTAGATATTCCAGCCCAAGGCAACTAAACCCCCAAATAGTACTCGTCGTTCCACAGGGATGAAGACGAAGGCGATTATTGAGACGAAGGGCCAGAGCTTGTAGGATGCTAGCGATAGAGGAATGAATTCCTAAAAACACCTCCGTTACTTATCTAAGCCATGAAGACCACTTCGCCTCCACTATAAATCAGTGAGGGGGAACTTACTGCTCTCACATACCGAACCACGCCCTCCATTGGCAATCCGTGGAATCCTGCCATCGCCGCAAGAAACAGTGCATTGTTAACCGGCCCGCCAAGGAGTTGGTCAAGAAGAAACTTGCTAAGGGTATTCGATTTAGACACACGAGTTTGCTTGATAGTATTCCCGTTCTCCCCCCCCGTTACCTTTCTGTTGGGAGCGGGAACTTTGGCGGGGAATGCCGCTTCCAGCCATTCCTGCCAGAGAAAGTTTGGGGGGGTGGATAAAAGAGCGTAGAGTGCGAACTGGTATGCTGGTGTGAAGTCGAAAGATAGGGATGTCTAACAGGAGAGAGCATTTTTATCCATTTGTTAGCTCTCACCATTTCTTTCGTCTTGGAGTGCTGGCTGATGTGAGTGTGGGAATGAGCGGGGTACATTTAACTTGTATGCCTGAAGGGACTGCGCGAGAAGGTTTGAAAACCCACTCAGCAGAGCAGCTTGTATCGAAGCGTTGATGATGGCGGACATGCTCTGAAATTCCTTGGAAGAGCAAAGGGCTGTTTTTTTCTGTGTAAGAGGAAAGAACAGGTTTAGGATAAGGGTTGCGGCTCAGAGAGAATTTCTCTGGAATGTGGACAGAATTGAGTGAAAGGATAAGATGCGATTCGATGCAGGATTCCGAAAATAATGGCCTTTGTAACAAAGGGGCGTTCAGGCAGAATGGGTGGATCAGGGCGGGTTAACATCAGCCTTTCGATCGAGAATTCTTCATTCATTATCGTACATAGGAGCAGCTCCCGACTCCTTCCTGCTCAGGCTCTCATTGGCTGTTGGTTGAATAGTAGTTTTTCCAAGGGCGGGTCTTGAATCGCTTCCTTTTTGGAAACCATTTGGCCGGGGATGTGGTTTAACGGCTGGGCCCAAGCTTCTATGCTCAAAGTTACGTTTTCATCCACCAGTTAACATTTTACCCCTTTCAGCTTAAAACTCTTGAACTGCCCCGGACTGTCGATGTTTGACACAATACTAGTTGATCTTTCTCCGAAAAGCGTACCAGATACCGTCGCACCCAATTCAAGTACCTGAGGAGATATCTTGGCTCATGGGTTGTCAACTAAGTTCGTGACAAACCACCGTCTTCGGGCATTCGTGGAATTTGGAGTGTCATAAGGTATAGAGGACCCTAAGTGCCGAGTGAGGTAGTGGGCGGCTCTCAAGATGTAGGATAGTCCTTGTTCAGAGCTTTCCCCACGTCTGCCCGCGTATGCCGGAATCGGGGACCCAGATGGGAATATGGGCAACTCGACGGTCACCGGCATCCAAAGCTTATACCCAACACCATAATCCGGGATCCAGAGCAGCATTCGCTCTCTCCGCCTCTCCCGGGACTGATAGATGAACAATCTCATTTAACCTCCCAGAATAACGGCTCAGGCGCAGTACGAGGGCCTAGATCAGCTACAGGCGGCTGGCGGTTGCCCGGAGGTGCTGGTAATCTTTACAGGACAGTAGGTCCTTTTGACAGACCAATCGATCCCCTGCCCCGTGGGAGAGCTCCCCGACTTCTAGAGAAACAAGTAATTGTCTCACGACAACATTCCATTTACAGCAGAGCGAAGAATGAGGCGGTGGGGAGGTATCGAGGCAGCAGAGGTAGACTAGGTCAGCACCAGTGGAGCGATGCTGGGGATAATGGTGGTGTTTACACTTTCCTATTATAATGCTATATAATACATATCGGATTGTTTCCCGAGCTGTCTCTAAAACAAATCATTCAAAGGTTCCAAGATAGGGTGCCGAGCACAGGGTGGATCAAATGATCGGCTGCTCAGTGGGTACCGCTAGTGCAGGCGTAATACAAAGATGTTACGTAGGCAGGCATGGGTTGTACGTGTAGTAGGTAGCCGGAATTGATGGGTATTCTGCGGATGTAAAACACGCATTTTACCATCTCATATTCCCCTCCCCCCCCCACCCCCCACAGCTCACCAGCCTCACCATTTCTGGGCCTTTGACGGATATTTTCTACCTCGGCATTCTGATTGAGTATTCGGGTCATAGAGTTTTCCGGCACTCTGAGAGAGTGCACAAGACAGAGTACGATATTGTCCTTCTACACCGAAGCCTTTTCCACCATGGCACATATCCCCGCTTGGCAAACCTTTGCCCTTCTCCCGCCTGCTCCTTTTCCGTGGGGCTATTTCTGGGATGCCGAGGAGATCAGGCATCAGGAACATCTGCATCGGGTTTCCCATGCCCAGGTTCTATACTCCCATCGTACGGACTCGCCTGAGGCTATGAAAGTCTACAAGGACTTTATTAGCGAGCAGAATGCTTGGATGGCCGAACAGGAAGAGTTGATAGAGCGGGAAGCCCAGGTTGCCATGAAGGCTCGTATGGACCGTGCGTCCCGATGGGCCGAAGAGTGGAGGCGGCTTGAAAGTGGTGAGACAGTGGAAGATGTTTTGATGGTAAATTACGCATGTTCCTTGGCTTGATGCAATCATCTAATCTCGCCTAGAAGACAGGGGCAACTCCTATCACGGAATCACCCTTTAGACTAGGGGATCCTGTCACCCGTGTGGATATAGACCCGATATCGCTGGACGATGGTTCTACGCCCAAAAGCATTAGTACCCTGAATCTCCCTGAATCTCTCGTTGATTGGAAGCAAAGCCGGAGTTCGTATAAGGAACTTCAGAATTTTAAGCTTAATTGCACCCCAGAACATCTCCCTTGTTCCGGCAAGATGGATGAGGCTACTACCACAAGGATGCAAAATTCGGTTTCGGATCCTATGGGAATTACCCGGGAACTGCAACAAGATCCCAACCGACAAATTCTGTTCAACCCTCTAGGGCAAAACAATAGCCGCGGTAGCGATGTCGATACTCATTCAGAAAGGAATAGGTTTGTCATCAAGCCTTTCATCTCCTTTCCACCTCCAGGTTTGGGCCTCCCGAAGAAGAGTAGGGCCGAGAACTTTGCCACTTCCAAACTCCCCCCCGCCATGACAAGTTTGATACAACAGGGAATGGGTTTAGCCGGGGGCGAGGTTATTAAGATATGTTCGCACAAACGCTGGACCGATGGTGGAGACCTCCGTTATGAAATTCTCTGGAAGCCACATGATTTGGATATTCAGCCGCTGAAGGTCTGGGTAAAATCAGGTGATTTCATGGCTGCGAACAAGAGGGTCATCTTGGATGAGTATCACTTACGAAATAAACTTGGGATAGTGTATTGGCGGAGTCGGCTGAAGAAAAAGCTACGCACTTCTGGCAGTCTTGGTGTGAAGGAGATTAAGGACGCATTGGACGAACGAAAGCGCTCACTGGTAGTTAGGGGGAGATACGATGACCGTGCAGCAGAACTGCTGGGAAAGTGCAGATGGGTGATGAGGGGTGAATGGCAACAGAGGGGAAGAGGGTGGGCGGCTGGGATTGAGGTTACCGAACGCTGGAAGAAAGCCTGGCAAGACGTAGATGAAGTAGAAAGGAAGATCGGGCGCAACCCTGAGAGAGAGGCGGCGTTTGGAACGGTAGCGAATACTGGCGGAAATGATATTTTCTGCTTGAAAGAAGTGCAATCGGAGGAAGTGCCATCCCTGGCGGTGGCTCGCACTTGCGGCTCTTCAAGCTTCAAACAACTTGACGCGGGGCACGTGATAAATCCTGCACACGATCACGACACCGAACGGATTTTACGAGACAATCACAAGATTACTAGAGAGGATGAGGAAGAATGGAGAAGTTTCTTTGGAAGCATAAATTGTTTGGGTCTAGTCATGGTCAATGCTACTGATTCTACAGTCGGGGGAATATCAGAGCCAGGAGGAGTTACCGGAACCTTCCCGAAGGCGGCCGAGACATGGCGTATTGGCCACTCTGAAAGCTTGACTCTGGAGGCTCGGAATATTAATAAGACGAAAGGAGATTTCATCAACCTCCTTAAGCAGGATCGCTTCACCAGAAAATCTAGATCAGAAGCCACCTCAGTTCCCGTGTCTGTGCAATCCGAGGCAGGGTCTTACTTGCTGCCCGAACAGGAGATGTTTTTCTCACGTTGGTTTATCAAAGATAAGCATCAAAATAACCCGCTAGATGCAGCAGATACAGTCGCCTATAAACCAATTTTACAACCCTCTCAGGTAACGGAGACGTCTGGAGGCTTTAGTAGGACCATCGCTATAGCCAGCACACCCCTTGATGGGGAAACTAGCGAAGCGCGCCAAAAATGTGGGAATGGAACGCCGCGGCTCGGTTGCACGACCACTCAAGAGGAGGTTGGGAGGGGTGAAGCTCGTACTCAAGACTTGATTAGTGGAAGTCCTAAAGGAACTATCACCAGAGACGTTGCTGTACAGGCATCTCCTTCCGCCAAGTCTTTGGCAAGATCGAGGGCTAGGCAAAGCGGAATAGCTTCGAAGAGCAACAAAGTCATTGGGGGGCAATTGGACGACGACTGGCGTGTGCGGTTTCTTGAACTTTTTTCACATACGCCCGGTTTGACCGATTTACTTGCTGGGGCAAGAGCTTACTCGGGCGACTGTGGTTCGACGCAAGCCGCAGAATATGTCCATAGTCCGGTTGCATCTCTGAGAGGCGATGTTGTGCGTATCTCGTCGCTGGATGGGGAGGAAGGTACGGAAGAGGATTCGGAGGGTAACACTGAGCATGGGGAGGGGAGTGGCTCGAGCCACAAGAAACCCAAAAGAGAATTGGGGCTCAAGAGCGATCGAGACCGAAATCCGCCGCAAAGCGTGGCTCCCCCGCAAGAGACGTTGTCGTCGCAGGACGGGGTGTCGCGACTGCTGACCGAGGTTTGGTTAGTGCAGGAAGCAGCTCTAACTAAATATGAGCTGGCTATGCGAACCTTAAACGACAGCTGCGAGAGAACGAAGGCGAGAGGGAAAGAGTTGAAGAGTAAGAAAAAAGAAGAGGGGCTCACACGTGAGGAGCGTAGAGAGTATAAGAAGTTGAAGAAACTGTTGGTCCGATACCGGGCCACGAGGTGGTTTTTGAGTAAGATCGGCATTCTCCTTGGGCGGCACAAGCCACAGCCGCGCATCTCGCGGGCGTCACTAGGGCCTTGTGAGATAAGCTGATGAACTGCTGGGTGTCCTGTGTACTGTATGAGCATTGCCTCTACTTCATTGTCGTTTGCCTTCCCCTTTCCTGCTCTTGCTGGCACCCCATTACTGCTACCAAGAGGTCACCTGTTTGTCAGTCCTTCCACTTCCCTAGTTTTCTTTGATTGAAAAGGCAGATTTCATGTCAAAAAGAAGGAAAAGTGGTTTATGGGAGATTGGATTGAATGGGTTTTTTTAGGGGGGGTTTTTTTTTGAGATCCTAGTCTGTCGCTGCTGTCCAGCGCCAGTACCGGTAGATTGCGGATGAAGGACCGCCAGTGTGGTAGTTAGGAATAGCAATTCGGATGCATCGACATCCCCATCACTCATCACCCGCTCTGCCGTGATCCTTGTACTGTACCGCGCTCATCCCATGAACTGTACTCGAGTAGACACGGCGCTCGTTAGGGCCAAGACATACTCGAAACTAGGGTATGTGGTGGGGGATCAGGAGGGCCTCACGATAACAACCTCGATGAGAATCGCGCTGGCTTCTGGTATCATAATAACGAGGATGGCAGCAAATTAGCTGTGTCAGGTTTCGTAGAATCCTATCGATGAGTGACCTTGCGACCTTCATCTCATGAAGGGTTCTCTTGATATCTACTGTAGATTCTGCTCCATCGTGTACATCGGCTCTGAGGGTCCGTGTCGAGAGGATAATTTGTGTATGCTCCTTTCAGGTTTTACCGGGGGATTTTGCGTATGATACCTAAACCTCACACAGGAAATGGAAAATACATATAAGAGATCAACAGAAAATTAGGATGCTGTGTAGATTTCCTGTGTTCCCTCAAACTCGTCGATAAATTTCTTTTTGGGAAAATGTCTGGTTTAGGCCCCTGTAAAAATGGGTTGGGAACCCTCTGTTTGGTATGATACTACAACTATACGAAGTATGGCCTTTTCACATAAATTGCATTTCCGTCGCCTAATATGTCTCTCTAAGGCTTTTAGAAAGAAAAAGGAAGAACTCTAAAAACAGTCAGATCCAGTATATTTTAATGGAATGTTTAGATTTTTCGTGATTTTTTGTAATTGCGTTTTCCTGCTTAGAAGTTGAAGTATCATACATGAGAACAGTATTAACTTATTTTCTTGGCTGTGAGTGAAACGTGGGGGGGGCTGATACGGTAGAAATGCTGGCAGGTAGGAGTGCTAGGTTCTGGACCTGGATGACCGGACAGCCAAGGATTAGGGGCTCACTGAAAATGCTTGGCTCAATAATCCCTGGCTGTCCGGTCACCAAAGGCCATACCCTAGTGCCGTCGTTCACAGCAAATGACTAATCCTTCCCAGAGAAAGAAAAAAAAGCTGAGTCCTCTGTCTTCAGCTCTGGCTTAGTTGTCAGATTCTCACAACCATCTCCTCCCACTCCGCCTGAACCTTTCCCAACTTTCTCCTTTGCGGAGCTAGTTTTTCTTTTCTTTCCACATCTCCACTCAGTTTTTTGTTCCAAAAAGTTATCCCTTTTTCTCACTTCTTTTCATTCTCGGTTCATAGACTTTCAGCTCGTTTCGCTGCTTTAGACTAGATTTCCGTTTCTCTGCCTTTTTTTATTTTATTTTTATAAACATCCTTCGACTCGCTTCCCGCATTTGCGCCGCGCTTCTGCTCTACCGATACTACAGGCTGTTTGTTCTTGATCCCGCTATCACACGAATTATTTCTTATGCCGGGAATTTTGGACGCTGCGAGTCCTTTGACCGAACAACCTCCAAAAATGTCGCTCACGGATACTGCTATTTCTGACTACCTCACGGCTGTCTTTTCCGCTGATTCATCTCAAGGCTCACTCGATGCCGCCCTGACTTTATGCAACGCTATCCTCTCAGACCCTGCCACAGCCCACTGTTCGTTCCACACTCTGTTTCCCCCGCTGGCTAAGGCGGCCGCGGATAAGAAGTCGGGTACACGACGTGAGTCGGCTATGATCGTCTACGGCGCGCTGTATGAAAGCTTTATCCCCAAGTCCCCGATAACAGAAGTCTTGTTGTTGAAGGAGACTCTACCTATTGTTTTAGACGGGCTAGCCGATAAAGGTGCTGTTGTTCGCGAGGCCTCACAGTATGCTATCGATGCAATGTTGGGGCTTTTGAGGGAGGAGGCTTTGGTTGTTGGTCTTGTTCGGGTACTTATGGCATATATTGGGGGTTCTGGCTCCAAGTGGCAGGGCAGAGTAGCAGCACTACTATTGATTGGAAAAGTTGCGGAAAAGGCTGTCACGAGAGATGGGTTTCTTAAGGAAGTAATGGGCCGGGAATTGGAGGCCCTGATTCCCGTGGTCGAAAGTGGAATGCATGATCTCAAGAACGAGGTTTCAAGAGCCGCTGTGAAGACCATGACAAGCTTGGGCAAGTTGCTAAGTAACGATGATGTCGCCAGACACATTCCGACTTTGATCAAAACCATGAGCCACCCGTCAAAGGAGACCTTACAGAAGGCTATTCACGACCTTAGGTATGCGATCTGTTTGTGTCGATCGTCTTACTATTACTAACTTATTATCTAGTCAAACCACTTTTATCGCAATCGTCACCTCACCAGTCTTGTCTCTTCTAACTCCTCTTCTCGAGCGGTCGCTCTCATCACCACAGACCTCCCAGGATGTTCTTCGTCAAACAGTTATCGTTGTTGAAAATCTTACAAAGTTGGTTCACGACCCCGTAGAGGCTAGGGAGTTCCTTCCCCGTCTTCAACCGGGCGTGAAGAAGATCGAAGATACCGCTGCACTTCCAGCTGTTCGCTCGTTGGCTAGAGATGCGAACGCTACAATGGTTAGGGCTATGAGGGTCGGTACTGGGACCGACGTTCCCGAACGGATATCTGTTGACGAAGTTGAAAAAGAGTTGATTGCGAGGGTCGCCGTCGAGGCCGACAAGAAGAAGCTTTGGGAACAGGATGGAGTAAGACGATATATCGCGGATATGGGCCGTGAGTGTATTGTTGCTCGCGAGTTCAAACGGATTCCTAGGTGTACCACGGTTTACCTAGAGCATTTCGTCAGCCAAAGCGATGCTAGGCGGGTTGCGGCTGAAGTTGAACAATGGGCAAGGGACGAGACACTCAACCGGTTCGGCAGCGGGATCGGGGAAGTTGATGAAGAGCACAAACATGAGGTCGAAATCGTCAACGCTGACTTCTCCCTTGCCTATGGTGGGATGATGCTTCTAACCCATACAAATTTGAAGCTTTACCAAGGCCACCGATACGGTCTCTGTGGAAGAAATGGCGCTGGGAAATCTACACTCATGCGTTCTATTTCTCAGGGAAAGCTCGAAGGATTCCCTAGCAAAGACGAATTGAGGACCTGTTTCGTCGAGCATAAAGAACGTGATGAGCGTGATATGAGCATCGTCGCATACATCCGCCTTGCGCTCGAGGAAAACGGCGACAAGAATATTAGCAAAAAGGAGATTGTTGAGACCTTGAAGAGCGTTGGTTTCGAGGGCGAGCGAGCAGAAATGAACGTTGGCCAGCTCTCGGGAGGATGGAAGATGAAATTGGGTCTCGCGGAAGCTATGCTGAAGCGGGCTCAAGTCTTGTTGTTGGACGAGCCGACCAATCATTTGGATGTGAGCAATGTCCAGTGGCTACAAAATTACCTCAAGTCGCATACGGAAATCACCAGTTTGATTGTCTCCCACGATTCAAAGTTTTTGGACGAGGTTTGCACCGATATTATTCATTACGAGGATAAGAAGCTTGTTTATTATAAGGGCAATCTTTCTGAGTATGTTGCTCTCCAAATCTTGGCCCGAGCCGGAGCTAATATGTGTTAGATTTGTGAAAAAGCGGCCGGAGGGCAAGGCGTATTACTCTCTTGATGTTTCAAGCGTTTCGTTCAAATTCCCCTCTCCCGGCCTCCTCACGGGCGTCAAGTCAGCAACTCGCAGCATTATTAAAATGACCAATGTTACCTATACATACCCCACCGCCACCAAGCCATCTCTCTACAACATCACTACTTCACTATCCCTTTCGTCTCGTGTCGCTATTATTGGTGGCAACGGTGCCGGGAAATCGACGTTAGTTAAACTACTTACGGGTGAAATGGTTCCACAAGAAGGGAGGGTAGAGAAACATCCCAATCTCCGAGTTGGTTACATGGCGCAACAGTCTCTCCATCACGTGCAAATGAACCTCGAGAAGACCCCATCACAGTACCTCCAATGGCGTTACTCCTCTGGGACCGATAAAGAAGTTGCGATGAAAGACACCCGTTTACTCTCGGAAGTGGACAGGAAGCAACTGGAGACGCCGGTCGACCTCGGTGATGGCCGGGGACCGCGGCGTATTGAGGCTCTCGTTGGTCGCCAAAAATGGAAGAAGAGTTTCCAATACGAGACTAAATGGGCCAACCTAATGCCAAAGTTCAACACGATGATCAGCCGCGAAACACTGGTGGAAAAGGGATTCTCGAAACTAGTCCAGGATTTCGATGATGCCGAGAGTGCACGCGAGGGTCTTGGGTACCGTGAGTTGGATGTGGCATCCATTGAGAAGCACTTCGAGGACGTCGGGCTGGACAAGGAGATCGCAATGAACAACGAAATTGGCGGTCTTTCCGGCGGTCAGAAAGTCAAAGTTGTTATCGCAGCAGCCATGTGGCCGAAGCCACATCTTCTCATCCTTGACGAGCCGACGAATTATCTTGATCGGGAGTCCTTAGGCGCATTGGCTACGGCTATTAAGGAGTTCCGCGGAGGTGTCTGCTTGATCTCCCACGACGCGCAATTCGTGTCCCAACTCTCTAACGAGGAATGGCATATTGAAGCTGGACGGATGGTTAAGAGGACTAGTAACGGCAGTAATATGAACCTATCTCTTCCTTTAGATCTTAGCTCTCGCCCTGGTAGCTCCGCGGTCAGTCTTGCGAGTTCTGCCGTTAGCTCCGCTGCTAATACCGACGCTGAGGATAACAATGGCGAGGGAATGGAGTTTAAAAGCGTTAAAAAGGGGAAGAAAAAGAAGTATACCCGTGCCCAGTTGAAAGAACGAGAGGTTAGGAGAAGGTTGAGGTACTTGGAGTGGTTGAATAGTCCCAAGGGGTGAGTGCATATATTCCATCGTCTATTAATTGGTTCTGCCGACTAATATTGTGTTTTTATATAGTACACCAAAGCCGGTTGACACTGATGACGAGGCTTAGCGGGTGGTGATCTCAGCTTTGTTTTATTTCTTTTGTTTTTCTCTCCGGCAGGTGGGCTAGAGGAGGTTATAGACGGGGAATAATGGGATTTGTGTTTCAGTCCTTTTGCTTTCTGAGTTGTATTTTCCTTTTCGTGTTGGGTAGCCTAGAACTTGGGTAGATATTCGGGCAGTGAGTGAGGTGGCTAGGGTGGGTCTATTAACGAAAAGAGGGACACGTTCACACAGGATTTGGTTTGTGATAGGTAATGACGAATCGAAGTAATGGTAGTGAATATAAATGGAGCGAGGCTGCAGAGATGTAGGAATGGTGAAAGCTTGTAGCCATGATGCGAAAGGACAAGAAAGGGAACGGAGCAGGAAGAACGGGGAATGACAGGAAATGATGGAGAGCGAGAAACCGTACAAGAGGAAATGGGGGAGAAGCGGGAGGCAAGAACCCAATGTGAGTCGCGAGGGCCTCGAATGGCTGCGAGAAAGCAGAGAAATGAAAACGGAATTGGGAGTGGGAAGAAAGAAAGCGAGGATACCGTGTGAAGAGGGTAGTAATTAGCTCTCGGTTTCCAGACAAAAGACTAGCCTAGCCGCACCCTGCTATCCCGGACGCCCAAAATCCAAGGAATCTGTTCGGTCCAATAGGCGGTTTGGACGACGTGTTAGGTCTCGGTGCAAGGGAGTTTAGAACTCTCAAAGGTTCAGGCGGAACAGTGAAGTATGCGGATTATCGACATCCAAGATAGTAGGGTCTATCTATGCTCGGGGGGGTGAGATAGGTCGGGATCACTACCGAGGCGCTGAGTGACTGGTGGGGGGCTAACGTCGGTTGAGGAGTTCGAGTGATATTACATGGGTCGAATTAGGGGGGAAAAAATCTGGCGCGCTCCTGGCTACTGTTCTGTCATAGATGGATCCTCTCACTCCCTTTCGTTCACTACGGGATGTTTAGGGATTTTTGGAAACGGAAATTAGAACCCAATGGAGATATCATACTCAATTTGTTGAGTTACTATGTACCGGCATGGAAAAACTACTTTGGTACCAGATGATCACCAAACTTTGAACGACGAGGACTTCTGAATGACAATACCTTTCCGAATTATAATCTCTTAAGTGTGCGATTGGAAGCCAGTGCTCTCAACCGGCCCGGGCGTCCAAGGCAGGGTGGGTAAGGTCGCCGTGCCCCGGCGTCCCTCTTTTGTAATGACGGCCTCCATCCGCAGGTATTTTGGAGCGAGACACCTATAGGGTCCTGAATTCCTTCTCGGGTAGCGATTGAGGCGGACTATAGGACGGGCGTCCGCCCCGGGCAGAGTCCTAGATCGGACGTCCTTGCCGTCCTAAGCAAAAGCCAGGCGGACTGGGCGTTTGGGAACATTGTTTTAAACGGATTAAGCGGATCGACGATGACGGCCACAGCAAACAGAAACGCCAGGAGTTCACACAGCAAAAATACGATCCCCGGTACAAGATTTCGGCGTGAGTGGGGAAGTTTACTCCTTCTTCAATATCTATCGCTCAAACTATTGACTAACTAACGCCAAAGACAGGAGCAGATATAAACTACGGCCGAGCCGTCCTCCTATCCTGCCAGGAATCGCCAGGCATGTCTATTCTCGTCGGTATCTCCCCCTTTCCATTTTCTATACTCTCGTGCTAACAAAGGAAGGACAAAAACTCCCCGTGTTCATATCCTACGGGCAGCAAGCTCTACACGCTCCTTGTCAGTTCTTCCGCTTTCCTTCTAGTGGATGCATCGATCCAAAAGTCTAAGCGCGTTCCCGGAAACTATGCGAACAATCAAACAACAATCGGGGGTGCATCCTGAGCAGCATCTCGACTTCCAACAACTGGTACTCATGAAATCCCACCCGGCACGGAAAGCAAGCATGATAGATAGTGCCATCTTGACCTCGCGCTCCTGACAAAAAATGGGAAATATCAAGCGTTTTCTTCGGGGTATGATTTAAGTTTTTATCTCCAACCCTGCTGGTGTATACTGGTATTGCGCCTGGAAAATTGGCTGGTCTGGGGATGGGGGAGGCGTTCAAACTTAAGAAAAGGAGTGAATAATTCAGGGTGAAAATGAACTCACAATGAGCTTGCAGTCGCAGTGAAATATAGAAAGATGAACTTGATAGTTGGTCCGTCTGGCAGCTGGGGGCAGGCTGGGGGATGTATATCTCGGTATCAACTGACATAGTTCCAGGTAACTCAACAAACACTAATGAAACGGACCGGTGTAGGGGGAGTGGGTCCCCTAGTGGAGTTTTACTTTGCAATAATGGTTTGGAGGTTGGCCACACTAATATTAGGTAACAAAGACAAACTCTGATGAAGGGGAGAAAAGGGACAAGTGCTGACAAGCGGTGATATTAGCTGATTAGCGATTGGCTGCATGTGTAATATGCCGTGCGGGAAAGCGGTCGCAATTGCATCCTTTTCCTTTGACGTGGTGCCTAAAATGGCATCCTATCAGCAAGTACGTAGGATGCGCTAGTCAAACTCGCTGTGAGTAGACTGGAAGGGAGGCCTAAGGAAACAGCGTGAATGAGGGAGGGCAATAGGTTGACGGGGACTGTGGCTGGACCATACTGTGAAAATTCTGAGGTCTACTGCTTCCAAAGAGCTAACATTCATACGCATCGATAATCGAGATCAAGGTAAGGTAGAAAACGGAGTCGGGCCTTGTGATTCACTCAATCAAATTCGATAGAAGTCGCCCAAGGGAGAGATTTTGGGGGGAAGAAAGTATGAGTACAAAGCAGTTGGGGTCCGAAAGCATCCCCCAGGAACAGTGAGGACAATATGAATCAGTCGTGGACGGGGTGATCTCATATTTGGGTCCACACTAGGACTAGTTTGGGAACTAGATTTTAAAAGGGCCATGGGTGCAGATCTTGTAATAGAGTACGTTTAAGGCGATAGCGAGGATTGGATTAATATAAAAACCATAAAAGAAGGCAAACCAAGGAAATCCCCATCCCCAAATCTATCCACGTACTACCCACCCTGCTCAAGAACAGAGTGTAACTCCCACTCCCACCTCGCGAGCGAACAGCCCCGTAGATCCAATCCCTTTACCGACGCTCGGCTGGTAGTGTCCTAGCCTTCCACTCTGTCCCCACTCTCTGCAAACCGGTTTCTGAGGGCGTTGAACTCGACAAGCAGCTCCTGAAGGGACTCCTCGAGAGCAGTGAACTCCAGAAGCTTCCGCTCTAAATCGTCCGCGCGGTGCTCGAGAGCTAAGACCCTCTCGACAGCCCTCTCCAACTCAGCGATCTGGTCCTGGAGAGCGGAACGGTCAAGGCTACGGCGGATCCACTCGTCCGCGAGGAGCAGTAGAAGCCCCACGAAGATACTAAGTAGAGTGGCTAATGGAGAGCCATCGATAGCGATGAAATCTGAGGAATGTGATAGGACCAAGTCAGTAACGAGATACTTTGAAACTTCTCAATTTCTGGGACAAACCGGCATTCCCGGATGGCATGGTGAAGCGTGTGGAGAAAGGATGAGAATAATTTAGGTTTGGATTATTGAGAAGGAGGAAGAAAATCCCTGCTTGGAGCTATGCGGAAGAGGGTGATAAGGGTGGGGGGGGGGGGGGGGTGGAGAGTTCTGAAGAGACTAGAGGAAGTTTGCTTCTGTCCACTGGCCGGAATGGCAGCGCTGAGAATATGTGTAGTAGTTACGCGGCAGCAGGGTTTCTCCTCCCGCGGGCAGCCTTATGATCATCGATGCCGGATATTTTTCCTTCGCTGCGGGCAGAGGGTTCCCCTTATACCTGGTATATTAACCTAGATTTTCCGTCAAACTCATCACGAGATCTGCTGAGATTATGACGCCCCAATTTGGCTTAGGGCTGCTTGGACATGACTGTGACATGGAAAAGCTTTTTTTGCACCGTGAATATCCCAGCTCCACAGGGCCTCATTCTCCAGTGTGATATGTTCTTCACTGTGAAAATGGGGAAATATTTACAAAATACAGACCTGGTTGTAAAGTTCTCATACCATTCCTGGAATGGTGCAGGTAAAACAGAACCTGCCCTTCTGGCCGAGGCACACAATTATCGAGTGAGATATCATGATGCCAACCTTGAAGAAATAATAGGTATGAGAGAAATCGTAGAGGGGAGAGGGTCCTTTGCTTTCTGGGAAACCAATTGGACAATAACAGCAAAACAAAAGAATAGGAAATCTAGAAATCATCCATATATATCTAATCCTTCGATGTGAGAGGTAACCTTATTTTGTATATCATTGACTTCCATAAGTTGTATTTCTGGGCAAAATAAGCTATGATACCGATCAACAAAGAAATACCAGTACATCAAAATCTGAGGCTGAAAATGCACCATAACTTATTTTGTGTGGGAGCGCCGCCGTACTATACTATATTTTACTTTTGCATGCCCGGAGTAAAGGTTCACCTTGGTGGAGACCTAGGGCTTAGACCTTCGGTACTAGCCTAAGTTGGGATCATACACCTCCGAGCCAATAGTTATGGCATCATGAGACATCATTCGTGCTGTCCCTGGCCGCCCCCTACTGTAGACAGACTGGAAACCATCTGGTGAATTGGAACACAGTTAGTAAGTAATACGGGGTCCGCTGAGTGCATACCCACAATGTCGTGACGTTTATAAAAAAGAACTGCTATTGCGCACAGCAAAAAGTTGGTCAACCCTCGGGGTCTTGGTCAATTTTCCGAACCGTCCGGGGGCTCCACAGGGAGGGCGGGGGCAACCCCAAGGAAACGGGGCGGGACTGGCCGCGTCTAGCGGCCCTGTATAGGGAAAATTACCTAGGAGACTGCCGTTCCTGGCTATGACTGCCGGACCTGACATGCGATTCCTTTACCAGTATAGTCAGATGCACTAGACAGCCGCCCCTCGGGCGGACAGCAGGGGAACTGGCATGACGGAGGCGATTGTGGGAGGGATCATAGGGGGTATCAGAAGACTGGGGTGCAGGGAAGAATTAAGGGGGGGTGGCCACAGAGGGCAGGTATTAGGGGCGGCTGGTGGGGGTGGGAATAATAAGTGAGGGGAACTGTTGGGGACAGCGGAGATGGATGATGACCGCTGGGGACCGTTAAAAATAATAATGCAGAGGTAAAGATCGACGGCGGGGGTTTTACACAGTGGAGTGGAACGCCTAAAGTGGAGGCCCAAGGTTTGAATTAAGGAGAGATGAAGGACATGATTGATTGTAATAAGTTCATCTGAAGGAAATACTTGAAGAGGGCTGTTTACGGGAAAGGGTGCACGCCAGAGCCAGGGAAGGAAAGGAGGGAGGAGAGAAAGGGGGTGAAAATATTTTCATAGCTTGCGCATCAGTCCGCTGATGTGTATGCGTTCCTCGGGGGCCATAGAGTGCGGGATAGGTGAGTAAATACGGTGCTATAATAGTCGCCCTTGGGACCCCCCTTTAGCTAGTCCATATTATTATTATCACCATACAAAAGAATCTCCCTCGGCCATGTGCGATACTTCCCACTACTTTTTTGATGAGGCACGGACAGAGTTGAGTCACCCAACGAAATAGCATATCACCCCAGCAACATGGCAAAGTGTTGTGCTATCATGAGCTCTCACTCGTATTTTTCCAGTGTGTTGTATGGCCCCAACTCTTATGAAGGGTTGTCTCATTAGGAGATTGTGGGAAAAAGGTTCGGTCATACTCTAGGTATCGGTACCAATTGAGCTTGTCCACAGTATGCCAATAGTATATTATGATTAAGGTTATTATGCCATGTCGGTCACTCATCTGAGGGACGACATCGGGAATGCTGCAAAATCGCCGCATATCTATTAGTTAAGATCTCGCATTATGTGATGTTATGTCCACCTGAGTCCACTATTCAATCATCGGTACCCAAACCTCAAGTGCGGTGATAGAAAGGAAGGGTAATAATTTCAGATACCCACCTCCGGTGCTCCACTATTCGGGTTTTTAGCCCTTCCCAATTCCGTCATTTTGGCAAAGTTAAGGCAATGCAGGCACCATGATCTAATCAAAGAAGCAGGATAGGCTTAATATCAAGAATGAGACATAATAAACAGGGAGAACGAGTTGAGAGAAGTTTGGTTCACAAAACGAGCTGGTGGAACCCGATCACTGACTACCCAGGTTGCGATTTTGTTGCTGAAAAAACAGAAGCGCGAGAGCAAAACAGTGAAAAAGAAGAAGCGAAAAAATAAGGAAAATCTGGGCAAGGCAGACAACTGTAATGCTCCCCTCCCCCTCTTGACATTTTCAGCTGCACTTTTTTTCTTCCTCTGTCGATACGCGCATCGTGACGTCTAAGTATGATACTATTATACGGTAGTTGCCAAGTTGCATCTCCATCTTTTGTCTCTACCAATCTCGGACCCGTTATCTTACATGCGGTCAGTCGGGTAGTTCACAGGAGAAATAATTGGCCTTACCGGAAGCTAGATCAGTGCTCTCATCCTCTTCGAGGGTCATCTTGTTTATCAAATCGAGCAAACCTAGGGGGTAGTAGAAATAATGGTTAGCCGTGGACACAGAATACAATACAGAAAGGGGACAAACTGTGATCTCGAGCTCTGAAGACTTTCTCATCTCTCTGACATGCCACATTTGTCTAGCACTGGCGGTATTTGTGTATCTTGTCTCGGGGTGGGTGAAGCAGTTCTCTATCGAAATCAGAGTGCCCAACCGTCCTGGGCGGACGGCAAGGCCCTGGCGGACTATAGTCTCGGGCGTCCCGGGCAGGGTGGGTACGGACGGCTGGGCAAGGAGTCCATCTTTCATAAAGACGGCAGTCCTATGAGTTGACGGCCGGGCCCTGCAGTCTTATTGGGAGCGGGATCTGCTGGTAGGGCCCGGCGGTCATCTCGATGGATTGACGTCCCATACAGGGCCCTGGCGTCATCTGCAGGACCCGGCCGTCACCTACAGGGCCCGTCAATTACCGTCAGGGCCCACCTATAGTCCCTGTCAATTTTCTGTCAGGCCTATAAATCGCAAGCACCTTTTATCTCACACTTTGGTTCCTAATTAAATACTCCGTATGCATGCACAGGACTAGTGTGAGTAAGATGGCGAGTATAGGTTGTTCTATATAGCTTTAGGAATAAATTCAAGTTATGCATTCTTCAGGAATATATGACTAATTTTATTGCGACAGTAGGGAAAGGTTGTAACTCCATGTCAGCCAATCGCCTCTTCGTTAATGGTATAACTGATTTATTTATAACCACCAGGTGTGTCCACCTTATATGCACCTTATATCCATCTCTCAAAACTACAAATTCTCCCGATACACAATGTATACACACATATTCCTACATTTTTTAACATATAGTTTTATATGAACAATTTGTAAGAACTTAAGCCTTTGACTCGGATGTTAGAAGCCTTATCTCACTCCTCGGCCATCAGCCGTTAACGTCATTCCCGGGTATGTGGCTCATGACCGGGATCCGGCTCACCCATAGCAACCATGAGAAAACCAAATCTACTTTTAATTATCTCAACAAATAAATGAGGTACTACCCTGAGAATCAAGCTACAGGTACTTTGAAATATAGAGAATCTGAAAATCCAGTTTTTATTTCTTGGTGATAAATTGTTATTCCAGTATAGTGGTTTAAAGATTGGCTATTTCATAAATAAATTGCAGTTTTTCATAAGCATAAAAAAATTGAAAACCCTGGCAGAATTAAATAATAAAATGGATAGAAGGATAGTATAAGTCTTAGATATTTAGAATAACCAGATTTTAATTTTCTTCATAATCATTTTGGAAAGCAACAGGAGTTAGGAGGGGGGGAAAAAATTCGTCCAAATTACTACAAATTGGATCAATTTTACCATGCAATATCTACATACGTAGTTGGCCTATGAACTCACTATCTTGGAATTCCTTTTACTATCATATCCTAAGGTAGTATATAAATTCTGAAGGTAAATAAAAAAGTTTTACATGCTTTGTGTATTGATCATTGTCAAACTATTAAAAGGTTGGAATAAATTCCTATGGTATCTTTATGTTGTGATAATAACTTATTCAAATGAACAAGAAGTTATTAAATTAACATAAAGGTTCTTGGAAGTCTAGGAGCACTCTTTGGGGCCAGGTCCAATGATAGCTGTTGGTCAGGTTTTATATTAATTGCCTTTAGTTACAAATCAATAATCCACTTTGTACCATGCATTATAATTAATATACACTTTAAACTACACTCCAGACTGTCTACTCTAGTCTAGTAAACCTGATCTTATTAGTAATTGACATGTAGTTAGCCTAATGATTTGATTTCAACAAGTTGATTATTAACATACAGCTTATGAGTTCTATAGCAAGCATCTTTAAAAACTTGTATGAAATATAGAAGGATGTATTTATCTGACTTCAAACTTCATATACTAACTTCAAAGGTCATCATAAAGGTTATTCTAGGATCATGAGTTCATAGGCCAACTATGTATGTAGATATTACATGGTAAAATTGATTCAATTTGCATGTAATTTGGGCGTATTTTCTCAATCTTTTTTAACTGCTATTGCTTTCAAAAATAATTATGAAGAAAATTAAAATCTGGTTATTCTGAATATCAAGACTTATACTATCCTTCCATCCATTTTATTATTTAATTCTGCCAGGGTTTTCAATTTCTTTATGCTTATGAAAAACTGCAATTTATTTATGAAATAGCCAATCTTTATACCACTATATTAGAATAACAATTTATCACCAAGAAATAAAAACTGGATTTTCAGATTCTCTATATTTCAAAGTACCTGTAGCTTGATTCTCAGGGTAGTACCTGCTTTATTTGTTGAGTTAATGAAAAGTAGATTTGATTTTCCAATGGTTGCTCTGGGTGAGCCGGATCCCAGTCATGAGCCACATCCCCGGGAATGACGTTACCTGTTGTCTATGCCAATTCCCTGGGGTGACCTCTTGTCCCGTCACCTTCAGGGCACACCTGTCACGTGAAGGTGCACAGCAGATTCCGCAACCTGAGACACCTGTAGTCACCGCCTATCAGTCCCGGGCGTCCTTTCAGGTCCGCCGTCCGTCCTGTCCAGACCCGAAGATGGACGGACTGGACCATTGGGTTCACTAGCCCCTTCTCCTGATGTAGAGAACACACAATTTCCAGAATATTTTTCAGTATCCCTTGGGCGGTCTGAGTGTAACAGGTTTATTCCTGTCTAACGAAAATACAATAGGACCAGCGATAGTCCTGCTAGCGCTGGTGCTAAGGGAGGCTTCAAGGGACCGGTAGCTAGAAGGATAATAGTTGAAGGACAAGTTGAACTCAGGGACTCAGGGATTGCCGTTCAACCAAGTGTATTCTTAGACTGAAGGTCTGTCGAAGTCTGCTGTCTCCTGCTAGCCAGGAGACTGGTTTAAATACAAAACCCAAGAGCGATAACCTTCCTGCAATCACGATCATTACCAGTATCTGCGCACATACCGGAGTCCTGTAATCCTGCAAGACCAAAGAAAGAAACAAACAAACAGTGCTCAGCCTTCGCCAGTGCTACATGACCATTCCATACCAGGAATCCTAAATATAAACTTCCAACAAAGCAAACTAAACATAGCAATACGATAGCATAGCCTATCTGACTCAGAGACAGTGGCGGAGCTGAAATAAAATCAAATAAACCAAATATAAATCAACTAAACATAGAAGATCCTGCACTGCCCGCTCCTGTGTACCGTTACCGGAACATGTACACATGTTACACTGAGACAGTCAAAAATCGTCAATGGCACATCATTTCCTAGTAGGGGTGAAGCTTTTTTAGAAAGGGTGCAACGGTGTGGTTGCACAACAACCTCAACTCTCATGCCCAGTCTCGAGATACATATGAGATGTCGAACAGAAAGCAAGTACGAGCACCTTTGACACCCCGTTCTGCCAATCCCCGATTGCCAAAGAAGTCGAGTATCCAGAAGAACCCAACAAAAAAGCAGAGAGCGGCCAGCAAGCCGAGTTTAGAAGAGGTGGATGTGACCAGAGTTGGAAACTTCAATCGATCCGATGCAAATGAACAAATCGCCCACACCCCCTATACCCCTCTCAGCCCACGAATAGACCACAAGGGTGAGCCGCTGTTACCCTGGGAAGGTCCTAATATCACCATAGTTCAAATCGTTGAGCTATTTTGGGATGAGGAGGCCATTGAACTACTTGTGGTTGGAACCAACAGGTACACAAAAGAGAAAAGAGCTGGAGCTGGAACCCAAAGACGATGGAAAAGAGTTACCGGGAATGAGATAAGAGTATTCCTCGCACTGTTAATCTATATGGGGGCCCGCAGGGGTATGGGAAGCCAGGGGTTTTGGAGGTATAAGGGTGGAGATTCGATACTTCGAACAATGTCACTCAAGCGCTTTAGTCAGATAAAACGCTATCTCCATATCTTAGATCTAACGCAAACCCTTTCTCGATCCCATTGGCATCACAAATTAGAGCCTTTAAATAGCCTAATTCAGAAGAGATGTCAGCAATACTATCTTCCTTCCTCCAATGTCATGGTAGACGAGATGATGATTCGCTTTGGTGGTCGTAGCCTTCACACATATCGGATGCCTAGTAAGCCTATTAAGGAAGGTTATAAGGTGTTCGCATTGTGTGATTTGAGCTACACCTATAACTAGATGTTCGCTTCCCGGTCTGAATCATTTGCTGAACTCGTTCCTCAGGAAGGGCTTACTCCTACCAGGTCAGCAGTATTTCAGTTAGAAATAGCCCTACCATATACCTCTGGCCTCCACTTCAACATATACATGGATAACTATTTCCCATCTATTGCTCTGTTAGAGTGGCTACGGGAGGTAGGATTGGGTGCTTGTGGAACTGCACGAGTGAATCGGAAAGCATATCCCCCCCACCTTGACGACAAGCACCCCAACATACCATGGAATGAGGTTTCGGGAGGTTCAGCTTGCCCAGGTGCTACTGTTCTCGCCGTTCAATGGCAAGACAACAGTGCTGTACACTTTCTCTCTACTATTCATAACCTTGAGGATAGAGTCATCTCTGAGCGCAAGAAGCCACGCCTCAGTAGCAGTAATGGCCCGGCAATTCAGAGGGTATTTGGTTATTACCCTAGCAGGAATAGTTTACCTAATAATGAGCGAGGTATATGGCTTCAAAGAATGACCATATACCCAAACCCAAGTTCCCGGAGTTAGGAGCTTCACAGAGGCATCTGGAAGACGACTCGGAATACTAAATGAGAGCACGTTTCAAGATATATTTAACTGATTGGAACGATGTTAAGAGATTACTACTCCTCTCATTTTCTAGTTGCATATGCGATTAGCTGCATAATGCTTTCATAGCTGGATATCTATTACCCTAGCGGGAATAGCTTGCATAATTATGCGCGAGGTATATGCCACCATAAGGGGAGAGCATATATCCGAACCCAAGCAACCTGAGTAGGGACTTCCCGGAGGCATCTGGGAGACTACTCAG
>Ga0307517_10000719_pt1 | contig 56987 bp, 64 predicted proteins | sample 23_EM_MG_FD_194515 | JGI IMG/M metagenome (GOLD analysis project Ga0307517, IMG submission 194515) | Populus trichocarpa ectomycorrhiza microbial communities from riparian zone in the Pacific Northwest, United States - 23_EM | ecosystem: Host-associated > Plants > Roots > Unclassified | place... | reverse complement strand
CGACAGAAATTGTCAGGTCCTGATGCCAGGCAACAAACCAGTTAGATTGTTCCGGTTTATCGAAATAGATTGACTTTACAACAAAATAACTGTCACCAAATAAGCTGTTAATTATTTGTGTTAATCTTCGTTAAAGATCGTTGTCTTGATTTGAGGTACTTCCTTTAGAAATTGCCTGATTGCAAACAGATCAGCATTTTTGCGAAAAGTTGGGTTGGACTTATCTGCGTCATTAATTGCAGCAATCAAATCATTCACCTCAGCTTCAGAATAAACATCATTAATAACTGTAAAGCCATTTTCGGAAATTTCGTCCTGGTAATGCGAATAATCGGTCATTGCACTTATACCGTCTTCAACTCCTTATTCCTTCTGAATATGGACATCAAAAACCCGATCACCATAATTATGGTACCCGACCAGAAGAAATTGATATAAGGAAACCGTACGGCCTTCATCACAATGTATGGCTTTTTGTTTTGGGGCTGCTGATAAACCATAATTTCTTCCTTGCCTTTTTGCGGGTCGATCTTTGAGAAACGAAGTTTTAACCCGGCATCGTCCACTTTACGCGAGAAATCAAATACGCTGCCGTTTTTGATCATGTATACAGGTTCGGCGGTATAAGTTTTACCATTCGATACAATCTCCAGTTGAGCGCCTACTGCAATGTCCTTGCCCGTCAATGGAATATTTTCAACCCGTGCGTTCTTGTCCAGTCCCTTTAATACAATGTAGCCTTCGCGGTAGCGGATGGTATCGCCTATGCTAACCTCATGCGTTATCGGTGCATCATAGTTTTTATCATCATCAGCTTCACTATGAGCTGCTGAATCGCTCTCCATACCCGAGTTCACAGGCGCCATGGTGACGTGTGTATAAAGGTCATGAAACAGGTAATGTTTAGTATCAGGTGATGAAACCAAGCCCATTTTTGCATTGAACTGGGAGTTAGGTTTCAGTAAAAACTCTTCTTTCACTTTGCCATCGGCTCCCATCAGTTTGTAATCCACCTTAAAGTAATGGTTGGGCATGGATAATGAATCACCTGTATAAGTTACCACGTAATCACCCATTTTTATAGGCTGATTTTTATACAACATGATGTTTTCTTTGGGATCATTACGCTTGGCAAATTCCGCCGAATACTGTTCGCCGGTATCGTTGATGGATACTACTTTACGTGCACCTGCAGCAATCACCGCACCTACCAATATCAACCCAAAACCAATATGCGCCACGGCTGAGCCGGCGAGTTTTATCTTTCCTTTAAAAGCATCTGTCAATACCTTTCCGTTTGACATTACGCTATAGATAGCGCCCAGCATCACCAGTGAAAACACTACATGTAAATGATATACACCGGTTACGTAAACTACCAAAGTGGTGATCAATGCAGAACATACAAAATAGACTACGACCGTGATATAAAATTTAGTCATATCCGTCTTTTTGTATTTTAAAAACTGGGCAAAACCCATCAGCAGCATAACCACCACACCAAACCCTGCCTGGAACACATTATAAAGTGTAACCGGGTTATTCGGCGGGGCAATGTTGGTTTTAAAGATCGAATTCCAAACCGGGATAGAGGTAACAATAATGAGTTGCAGGCATGATAAAGCTAAAAACACTGCGCCAACAAACATCCAGAACTCGCGTGAGTAAGTTTCTTCTTCTTTTTTGGTGATCGGCAGTTCCTTCCAACGGATAATGATTAACCAAACCGATATGATGAGGAAAATAATCACATCAACCACCAAATGCCAGAACATACCCAGGTCGGTAAAAGCGTGCACCGAAGTATCACCTAAAATACCACTGCGGGTAAGGAATGAAGCATATAGCACCAAAACAAAGCTGATCAACACCAGGAAAGTAGCAGTGAAATAGGAATGTCCCGTGTTTTTATAAACGATCATTACGTGCACCGCACCGATCAGTGTCAACCATGGGATAAGGGCTGCGTTTTCAACCGGATCCCAGGCCCAGAAACCGTCAAAATTCAATGAGTCATACGCCCAGAATGAGCCCATGATAATCCCTGTTCCCAATACCATTACCGCAAACAGCGAGTAGGAAATAGCGGGCTGTACCCATTCTTTATATCGTTTTTGCCATAAGCCAGCGATCGCGTAAGCAAAAGGAACGATCATGGATGCAAAGCCTAAAAATAGCGTTGGCGGGTGGATCACCATCCAATAGTTCTGCAACAGCGGATTTAATCCGTTGCCATCAGTAATATAGCTCAAATAGTTTTGGTATAGATCAGGTCTCTGCGCAAATATAGGTGCCGATGATTTCAGGTCGATAGCATCGCGCAGCAATATAAATGGCGAGCTGCCTACTCGTTGACCAAATATTTCAATACCGATCAGCATAGATGATATCAAAACCTGTGAAAGTGATATAACGGTCATGACCGGCTTTTCCCATGATTTGGCCCTCCATATCAGGATGTTACCCAATACCGCCTGCCAGAAACCCCATAGCCAGAAACTTCCTTCCTGCCCTTCCCAATAGCTGGAAATAATATAATAAACCGGTAAACTTTTTGATGAATGCTCCCAGGCATAATGATACTCAAACAGGTGGGTATAAATAATATAGAACAGGCAGGCACCAATGCCAATCACCGACAGCGAGTTGATATAAAAGGCAAACCTCGCAATACGCTTCCACGAATTATCGAGCGGATTGGTATTGGTTGTCGCGAAATAATAGCTGATGGTTGATAGCAGTGCAGCTCCGAATGCAAGAATAACAAAGAATTGACCCAGGTGCCCGGGTAAAAGGTGTTCGCCTTTAAAAGTATCCATTAAAATGATTTATATGTCGGCCTTTTTAGCGCTGGCCTCTGTGATTTCAACCTTGTCCTGAGTATATTTTGAAGGGCATTTCATCTGGATATGTGATGCATGGAACTCGTTGCCCCTCATCTCGCCTACCAATACTATTTGCTCCGAACGTTCAAAATCCTGTGGTTTAGTACCCGGGAAAACTACTTTGCACTCTTCGCCATTTTTTTTATCTTTCATGTAGAACGAAAAATAGTTTGCATCCTTGGCAGCGTCATAATAAAGTTCTTTCTGTTTATCCAGGTAACCTATTACATGCAATTCGCCATTAGTGTTTTTAGCATCAGCAAATGATCCGTAAGTACTGGTACTGCCGTAAAGTCCAATGATCACAGCAATTGCTACCGCGATCACAACTAAACCTATAATCGAACTTTTCTTCATCAGTGGTTTTTAATCTGCATTCAGGACTACAAAAATACTAAACATACATTTAATAATGTTTATTATATGCCATTAATATTATTTAGAATCATTCTTAACGAATGTTGTAAAGTTTAAAAGTTGGAAAATTAGTATCAACATAAAAAAGGCTGTATACTTTCGTAACAGCCTCGTATAACCTTTCAACATTGCAACTTTACAACGTTCCAACAACCTGTCTCACGGCCAAACACCAAGGTTCTGATAAGATACCGCGATCTTATTGATTGCGCCTACAAAAGCAGCAGTGCGCAGGGTATCAATTTTATCGGTGTGCACATAGGTTTCCCTGATCTCGTGGTATGAGCGGATCATGGTATCCTCAAGTCCCGAGTTTACCAATTCCAGTTCAGATGCCCCTTTTACTATAGTTGAACGCTGCAGCGGAGTTAAGGCTACGCCTGTTAAGCCCTCTACCATATTCACCAGGTTGGTATTAGCGGTTTCTTCAAAACGCTTGTTCATACGGCCAAATGCTACGTGCGACAGGTTCTTTAACCATTCGAAATAAGAAACTGTTACACCGCCTGCGTTACAGTACATATCAGGAATGATAATACCACCATTCTGATAGAAAACAGCTTCTGCCTCCGGTGATACAGGACCATTTGCACCCTCAGCTATAATTTTCGCTTGAATGTTTTTAACATTTGCGACGGTGATCTGATTTTCTAAGGCAGCTGGTACCAAAATATCACAAGGCTGTTCTAAGCCATCGTGAGAGTTTTTGAACTCTTGTTTTGCTCCGGGATAGCCTAATATCGATCCGGTCAACTTGCGATGTTGAAATACTGCCTCTATGTCAAGTCCATCAGCGTTATATACAGCTCCTTCAAATTCACACAACCCAACAATTATGGCCCCGTACTCTGCCAGAAATTTTGCGGAGTGATAGCCCACATTACCTAATCCCTGCACAATTACCCTTTTACCTGCAATCCCGGGAAGCAGGCCAATCTTTTTCATATCCTCGGGTACATTTACACATTCCCTAACAGCAAAAGCAACGCCACGGCCAGTCGCTTCACGACGCCCCTGGATACCATGCAGCGCAATAGGCTTTCCGGTAACACAACCCATAGCGTCCAGTTGGCCCGGGTTCATAGTAGCATAAGTATCGGCGATCCAGCTCATTTCGCGTTCGCCCGAACCGTAATCCGGAGCAGGAACGTCAATGCTTGGGCCGATGAAATTCTTTTTGATCAACTCTACTGTATAGCGACGGGTAATGTTTTCCAACTCCTGTACAGTATAGTTTTTGGGATTGATCTTGATACCGCCTTTAGCACCACCGAAGGGCACATTTACAATAGCGCATTTGTAGGTCATCAGGGCAGCGAGGGCCATCACCTCATCCTCGTTCACCATTTCGCTGTAGCGGATACCGCCTTTGGTGGGCGACTGGTGCTGTGAGTGCTCTACACGCCATGCATCTATCACCTCAAAGCCATTTCCTTTACGGATAGGAAAACGAAAACGGTAAACACTGTTACATGATTTTATCTGGTCGAGCAAGCCATGATCATGTTTAGTAAATTGTGCTGCGTAGTCAAAATTCTTACATACGTCGCCAAAGAAATGAGTTTCCTCTCCGAGAACCAAACCATCATTGGTCATAACGGCGACTGAATTATTATTTGCCATAATTTAGTATTGTGTAATTATTATATCCTTAAAAAAGTGCACAAATTTGGCACAAAAATTATCAATATTGCAAATACAAAATTGTTAGTGTTTAGGGTACACTGCAAAAGAGAACGTTTAAATCCATGTTTAAACAACATAGATTTAGATTTTGAACTAATTTCCTTTTTCGATTTTTTTTAATCTTCTGTCGATTGAGAACAGGTAAATGGCCAATCCAACAAAAATAATGCAGATAATACCTATCACGACATAAATTTTGCCGGAGCTGCGCATCGCATCGGCCATTTCCACATTGTTAGGTTGTTGTGCAAAAGCAGCAATGCTGCAAAGGGCAACGCAGAATAAAACAAAAAATCTTTTCATCAGGTAAATTGGTTTTAGAAATCTCACCTATCATTTTTACAAGCCTCTCCTTGAGAAGACTTAGGTGAGGTTGTCAATCTATACTATTTCTTTTATATTCAATTAAACGGATACGATAACGAATAGTTGCTATCCAGATAGCCAGTAAACTCCACCCAAGCATTGCCGGGTAAAAAGCGACCTTCATTCCATTATCCAAATCATATTTTCCAAACGCAGGGTTACCACCACTACCTGGATGTAATGAATCTGTCATCCTTGGTAAAATAAATATCAGCACGATCATGATCGGGAATGCAAAAATATTGTAGATGGCCGATATTTTGGCCCGCTTCTGTTCCTCATCAATCGAATTACGCAATACAAGATAAGCACAATACAACAAAAATGCGATGGCTGCACTGTTTTGTTTTGGGTCGCCGCTCCAGTACTGCCCCCAGGTATACCTGGCCCAAAGCATCCCTGTAACAAGACCCAGTGAATAAAACAACAAGCCGGTATTGACACACTCAACTGATGCAAGGTCGTATTCCTCCTTGCCTGTATTTAAATATTTAATGCTGTAGAAAACGGATATCACAAACACCGAAAGCATCCCCATCCACATCGGCACATGAAAATATAAGTTCCGGATGGTTTCGTGAAGGATAGCCAGTTTAGGAACGGGGAAAAGTAAGCCGGTGATCAGCGTAGAAAAAACCAGCAAAACAGCCAATACCTTCCACCACGTTTGATAAATAATTTTCATATCGATTTGTGCAGCAAAGGTACGTTGTAGAGGTGAAAGGTAAAAGGATAAAGGTGAAAGGTTTTAATGGTAGAAATCATTATTTATCCGTTTCCGGTGAGTAATCATACGGTAGCAGTTCAGCCAGCTTAGATTTAGACCATGTACCCTCGTTAAGAGGAGCTCCGTTAAATACGACTCCATTCATATCGAATACCGCATATGGCTCAAATAAGGTAAGCACGCTTATTTCAAAGTTCGGCATATCCAGAGGACGGTAAAGATCCTTAAAATCGGACTCCTCGCGTCTTTTGGTATAGATCACATAAAGACACTCCGTAAAACTAATGACGAACAATCCGGGCTTTTCTGTCTTTGCAAATATCTGGTAAGACTGTACCTGGTCCTGGCTAAAATATTCATGAAAATATTTTGACAGATTTTCCTTACCTATCCAGTAATTCAACGAATCGCGGCTGGGGTGCACCTCTCTGAAATATTTAAGTTTTTGTAATATTAAGCCTTCCTGCGGGCGATCAGGATTCAATTCACGATGAAGTCTCTTGAGCATAAAGCCTTCCTGGGCCAGTGTTCCGCTATATAACGATTTATAAAAATCGCGTGATGAACCATAATAGGTTTCCTGTCTTTTTAACTTCCATGCCTTTTTTTGTTCAGCGCTTCCGGGCAACTCCTCGAAAACAGCTTTCCCCTGCCATGATATGATGCCCGTTATCCCATTGTTTGAGAAAGTATCGATCAGGAATTTTACGCGATAGCCCAGGGCCCTGTTTTCCATTACCAGGAAATCATCCGACCACGCCTCCAAAGTATGTCTACGGGTGCTGTTGACCAGGTTGACAACATGCGGATTAACCACTACGCAGCTTTTTGCATTTTCTGTTGTGCCGATAAATGCTTTTTTAAATTCTTCCCAATTCTTTTTCCAGTTAGCATTGGTAGTGATCACTACACCGCGCAATTGATTTACTTTGGGTAGCAAAGGTATATCGATGTTGATAGGCTCATTTCCTACCAATATGGTCTGGCTAAAATCCTGAAATCCGATGGACGAAGCAACAAGGTCATACTGGCCGGGCTTAACTCCCACCAGCTTAAATGAACCATCTTCTGCCGTTACAGTGCCATATGACGAGTTACTTAAAAACACGCTCACTTTACCAATACCTGTATGCGATACAGATGTGGTGACTTTCCCCGAGATGGTGATGGTTTGTGAATAGACAGCAAAAGGCAAAAAAAACAGGAATAACAGGAGCCTTCTAAGATGCATTTGGCAATAATTACCTCAATTAATTTTACAGCACTAATTAAGGCAATTATTATGAATTATTTATGAAAAGAGCATTTTCTGGTCGGAATTTTAATCCTGTTCTAATCTTTAAAGCGATCCTTAAACCTTCAAAACAGCTTTAAAATACGGTTACGAACCTACTGAACGCTGGCTAATCGCGCCACAAATAAGGGAACAGCAACAGCGAAGTAGCCACAACAATTACATTGATAGCGCACAATACGCCCAAATTGCTATAGCTCATGCTTCGCTCCAACCCATCTATTGCATTTTTGCTGAGATGCACAAGCACAAGGATAACCGGAATAATAACCGGGAAACTCAGGATAGCCATTAGAGTGCCGTTGTTGCCGGCCTTTGAGGCGATAGCTGATATCATGGTAAACACAGTGGAAAAGCTGATGCTACCCAGTAATACAGAAAAGAAGTAGAAAAGCGGGTCGCCGATGGTATTGGTAAAAAAGAGAAGGTAAACCAACAGGGCTAAAATACTCAACAACGACATCAGCAATATATTATAGATTGTTTTTGACAGAATAATAGCCTGCGGACTCGCGATGGTATAATAATAAAGTAAACGGCTTTTACTTTCCTGCATAAAACTTTTGGCGATAGCATTTACCGAAGCAAAAAGCATAATGATCCAGAACAGTATGTTCCATACAATGGGGTATCCCTGGCTCCCTGTGAAACCCGGGGTAAGCCTGAACGAAATATAACAAATAAACACTGTTGACACCACATAAAGCAATACCCCGTTGAATGCATACTTTGACCGCCATTCAAGCAGTATTTCTTTTTTTACCAGGTTAAGGGTTTGGTTGAACAGATCCATTTTGTTGCAAAGATAGGTTTTGTAGTCGGAAAAGTCAGGGAGTCGGAAAGTCCGAAAGATTCTACTTCCTGTCTTACGGACTTTCCGACTTACGGACAAATCCCTAACTTTACATCATGCCAATTACATATTATCGTTCACCGGTTGGGATCATCCGTATTACTGAAGAGGGTGATTTTATTACTTCCGTACATTTTATGGATGAGGAAGTGGAGATTATACCTCCTGAAACAAATTTGCTTAAACTGGCAGTACTGCAAATGGATGAATATTTTGCAGGTGAAAGAAAAGATTTTGATCTGCCGATCAGGTAGCATGGCTCTGATTTTCAACAAAGTGTATGGCAATGTTTGTGCACCATTGGCTATGGCAAAACAATCAGCTATGGACAACAATCCAAAAAAATGAACAATCCCCTCGCCATACGTGCTATTGCATCGGCGAATGGTCAAAATCATTTGGCTATTGTAGTGCCCTGCCACAGGGTAATTGGTTCTGATGGAACCCTGACCGGTTTTGGCGGCGGCTTATGGCGAAAGAAATGGCTTTTGGAACATGAAGCCCGTGTTTTGGGCGTCGGGCAAACCAGCTTATTTTGAACAATTGACAAGCTATTTCTAGTCAATTTTTTGATATATGTTTTCTTTGGGGTTGATCACTCTAAACTTACTCTTGAACTCCGGGAACCTGATGGTTTCCTTGGCGCCAAGACACAAAAAGCCGTTCGGGCATAAACTTTTATAAAACAGCCCTAAAATCTTTTCCTGCAGCTCAGCTTCAAAATAAATAAACACGTTACGACAACTTATCAGTTGAAACTCGTTGAAAGCATTGTCAGACACTAAATTGTGAATTGAAAATAAGGTATTTTGCTTCAGTTCGCTGCGAATACTTGCTGCGTCATACATAATGTTGAAATGATCGTTCAGTGAACCAGGCAGATCGCATAGCTGGTAATTTTCGGTATAGCCTTCTATTTTACGCAGACTATAGGTGCCTTTACGGGCCTCGTCCAGCATTTCGGTATTGATATCGGTACCGTAAATAAATGATTTCTCATGTAATTTAGCCTCGTTCAACAATATCGCCAGCGAGTAAACTTCTTCTCCCGATGAACAACCCGCACTCCATATCCTGATATGCGGAAAGCCGGATAAATGAGGTATCACCTGCGCTTTCAATGCTTTATAAAAAGAAGGGTCACGGAACATTTCGGTAACGTTGACCGTAACTTCCTCCAGGAACCATTGAAAAAATTGTGGGTCGTTAACCAATACATCCCTCAACTCGTAAAAACCCATTCTTTTCATCATAATTATCCGGGAAAGCCTTCGCTTTAACGATGCTTTTGAATAATTAGAGAAATCAAACCCGTGTGCCTTTTTTACAAGATCAATCAGCTCATAAAGCTGCGGCTCTGTTAATGCACCTGGCGAAGTAGTCATAACTTAAAATTTGGACCACCTGAATGGGCAACTTTACCGCTACCCATTCAAACTACTATTGCTGTTTGATGTTTCGGGCTGAGCGGGCATTTTAAACCGTTGTTTCTCGCTCAGAACACCTGCCAATGACAAGCAAGGACCAGCAACTAACAACCACCATCCCCATTTAAATTTGATTTGTTTGGCTAAAAACCTGGAGATAGCGTGGAATGGTATAAAGGTAAAAGACGTATGTATTTTTAAAAGAGCCAGTATATAAAACAGGAAGATCAATATAACTGATAGCCATGCAGCCATACGGGCCACTTTAGCTTGCATAAATACAACGCCTATAATGCCGACAACAGCGATCAGCAAAACTACAATGCCATAAGGTTTATTGGCATCGTACATATTCCATGTAGTAACGCCGAAGGGGCGGAACAAAGGACAATAGCTGGCAGCAATCAGCACAACAAAGCCGGCAAAGGCCAGGAATGATGCGGGTCTCATATATTATTTTTGTGAAATTTCCATTTTATCGGCAAAGTGCGCGCAGTAATCACGAAGATCTTCTACAATGTTTTTTTCGCCGGTTGCACGTAAAAAACTGTCGCCCATAGTTTGCAAAGTCTCATAGAAAAAGCGTTTCATATCGTCAACAGCCATATCTTTTGTCCAAAGGTCAATACGGAGTGTATTTTTGTAATTGTGATCCCAAAGCGCCAGCATCATTGATTTTACAGGGAGTGCCTCCTTGTTTTGCGCATCGGTCGACTCCCAGGTAATATTTTCGGGCACGTTGTTATCATCAAGGTCTATGGTCAGTTTTATTTCAGCTTTCTTCATTTTGTTATTTAACCAATAAAAATATAATAGTCGCCAAAGTTATAAAGCTTATCTCTACAATCCATAAACTTTTGGTTTTGGGGAAAAAATTACGGAGCATCAGGTCGAGAAATGACACTACAAAGGCAAACAGTAAGAATATAAGGGTGATGGTTCCGCTCCAGTGTTCGTATTTGCTTCCCGTGATCTTAGCACCGTAAATGAATACATATACAGCAAGAAATAAAAAGAATGCAGTCGCAAAATTTAAAGGCGTTATTCTAAAATTCATTTTAACTAATGCTTTTTCTTAAAACTTTTATTTGAGCGTGCCTTATTCCCGGCTTTTGAATGTGGATTAGCTTTGGCCCTCGCTGCATCAAATTTTTTACGCTGATTAAGTGTTTTCTTTTCGTGGAAGGCTCCTTTAAAATCAGGATCTTCTTTACGTTTTTGCAGATCGATCTCCTTTGCCTGGTCCTGGCGCTCTTCATAGGGCGTCTCCTCAACAAACACCTCGCCGGGTAAATCGATTACCAAGATAGTTTGCCTGATGAGCTTTTCGATCTTACGGAGGTAATATAACTCGGCGGGCGTACAAAAAGTGATCGCTTCTCCCGATTGCAGTGCTCTGCCGGTACGGCCTATACGGTGCACATAGTCCTCGGTAACAAAAGGCACATCAAAATTAATCACATGGGTCACATCATTCACGTCTATACCACGGGCAGCCACATCTGTCGATACCAATATCCTTACCTCGTCATTTTTAAAGGCGTTCATGGAGTTGATACGCGTATTTTGCCCCTTATTTGCATGCAGTACCTTTACCTCCTCCTCACTGAATTTCCGGGCCAGGAATTTGTAAACATCTTCGGCAACCGAACGTGTTTTGCAGAAAACCATCAGCTTTTTAATATCCCCTGTACTATCCAGCAGGTATTTTAGCAGATTGATCTTTGTTTTGATATTAGGTACAAAATATAGCCTTTGATCTACAGTTTGCGCCGGTGTAGCCTGAGGGGTAACCTCGATCACCGTAGGATGTTCCAGAAAGTTGGCGGATAGCTGGTGTATCTTTTCTGACATGGTTGCCGAGAAAAGCAGGTTCTGCCGTTTACGCGGTACTACTTCCAATATCCGGTTGATCTGCGGCATAAAGCCCAAATCCATCATCTTGTCTGCCTCATCCAGCACTAAAACCTGCAATAATTTTGTGACCAGGTGACCAGCCAGATAAATATCCATAAACCTGCCGGGGGTTGCCACAATAATATCGACACCTTTAGTGACTTGCTCTATTTGTGTTTTAGGCCCCAATCCTCCGTAAAGTGTCACCACCCGCAGATCCGTATAAGCAGTAAAGGTTTTTATATTTTCCTCTATCTGCATGGCCAATTCGCGTGTGGGGGCAACGATCAACGCGCGGGGATGATCGCCCTGGGCATATTTTAACCGCATAACAATGGGCAAAACGTAAGCAGCGGTTTTCCCGGTACCTGTTTGTGCTATGCCCATTACGTCCTGGCCATTTAGTATCGGCGGGATGGCTTTTTGCTGCACGGGTGTGGCTTCGGTATAACCTGCATCAGCAATAGCATTCAATATCTGACGGTTAAATTTAAAATCCTCGAAAGTTGCGCCCATGCGGCAAAGATAGGATTTTCTTTAAGGTGAACGTCTGAGGTTAAAAGAAGTCGCATTGATATAGAGTTTGGCCGCCTTATTTTAATCTTTTCCAGGGGCACCAATTTTTCTATATTTTTAACCCGAATTTATCTACACCTATGCACCAGATCAAAGCAATTTTCAGCAATAAGCCTTTTATACTTACATTATGGTTTGGCTTAAGCCTTGTCGCAGTAATAAAGGGAGTTTTGATTAACGATGGCACCACCCATAACTATAACAACTATATCATCTACAAACATAATTTTCTAAATTTAATACAACAGCACAGTCTGTTTGGGCCTCAGCCCCAATATTATTTTGATCTTAACCACTACGGGCCGGTCTTTGCCTTGATAATTGCACCTTTTGCCTTGCTACCCGATAAGATTGCCGTTGTATTGTGGGTATTTTTCAATGCATGGATATTATTTAAGGCTGTGATGATGCTGCCATTAAATCGATCTGCATGCCTTATCATCTTACTAATAAATGCCAACAGCATGATGGGCTCATCGGGCAATGTGCAGGTAAATCCACTCATTACGGCGCTCGTCATATTCAGTTTTATATTTATCAGGAATAAGCAGGATTTTTGGGCGGCATTAGCTATTATGCTGGGTACTGCCATAAAGCTCTACGGTATTGTGGGCCTCGCCTTCTTTTTCTTTTCCGACAACAAGCTTAAACTGATTTTGAGCCTATTATTCTGGTCGGCTATATTATTTGTTTTGCCGATGCTGTTCTCTTCACCCTCATTTATTATAACCACTTATCGCGACTGGTACCCTGATCTACAGGCTAAAAATATAGCCAATGTAACTTCCAACCGTGCCTATATGTGTGTAATGGGAATGATAAAAAGTGTATTCCGTTTGAAAAACCTGCCTAATTTAGTTGTACTGATCCCTGCTTTGCTGATCTTCGGGCTATCGTATCTAAAAATAAAATATCGCAATAACGTACAATACCAGTTATTGATGCTGTCATCCGTGTTAATATTTACTGTGATCTATAGCTCTGGTTCAGAATCACCCACCTATATCATTGCATTTATAGGTGTTGCCATCTGGTTTGTCAATTTACAAAGGCCAATCAGGGTATTTGAATGGTTTTTATTAATATTCGCATTACTGATAACCAGTTTTTCCAATTCAGATGTGATACCACGGTATATCCGGGTAAATTATATTATACCGTATGCATTAGTAGCCTTACCTTGTTTAATGATCTGGCTAAAAATTATTTATGAAATGCTCACCAGGGATTTTGAAAAAGAACTGGTTACAGCTAACCAATAATGTCCCTAACTAGGTTTTGAAGGTTCTTAGAGTTAGCACTCATGCGGCAAAGACAGGGTTTTATTAATTTCGAATGTTTGATTTCGGATTTCTATTTAATGATTTAGAATTTATATATCCTAAATTTGCCAAAAATCATTAATTCCGAAATCGTAATTCCGAAATCCGAAATAAATCTATGTCTTCCATCCTCATCAAATCAGCCACTATAGTCAACGAAAACAGTCAATTTGTAAGTGATCTTTTGGTAAAGGATGGCTTGATCAAGCGGATTGATAAACAGATCGATGTAGTTGCAGATGAAGTGATCAATGCCGAAGGTTTGCATCTGTTTCCAGGATGTATTGATGACCAGGTACATTTTCGGGAGCCCGGATTGACTCACAAGGCGGATATTCATTCAGAATCAAGAGCAGCAGTTGCAGGTGGGATCACCAGTTTTATGGAGATGCCAAATACTGTACCCAATACTTTAACCCAGGAATTGCTTGAACAAAAATATGAGATAGCCTCACGTAATTCATTGGCTAACTATTCGTTCTTCATGGGTGCCTCAAATGACAATATCGAGGAAGTCCTGAAAACGGACACCCGGAATGTTTGTGGTGTCAAGGTGTTCATGGGTTCATCAACCGGGAATATGCTGGTAGATAATCCGCAAACGTTGGAAAACATTTTCTCCAAATCGCCTATGCTTGTTGCCGTGCATTGCGAGGATGAGGCCACTATAAAAAACAATCTGAATCACTATAAACAGCTGCTTGGTGAGAATATACCGGTAACGCTACACCCTAAGATACGCAGTGAAGAAGCTTGTTACCTGTCATCTTCTATGGCTGTCGAACTGGCGAAAAAACATAACACACGCCTGCATATCCTGCATATTTCTACCGAAAAGGAAACGCACCTGTTTGGCAACAACATCCCTTTAAAAGATAAACGCATTACTGCCGAAGCCTGTATCCATCATTTATGGTTCAGCGATCAGGATTACGAGACCAAAGGAAATTTCATTAAATGGAACCCGGCTGTGAAAACTGAGGCTGACCGTGACGGTATTTTAAAAGCAGTATTAGACGGAAGGATAGATGTTATCGCTACCGACCATGCGCCTCATACCATCGAAGAAAAATCACAGCCCTACTTGCAGGCCCCATCCGGCGGGCCGTTGGTACAGCACGCGCTGCCTGCTATGCTCGAGTTATACCATCATGGCAAGATCAGTTTAGAACAGATAGCCGAAAAGATGGCACACAATGTGGCAACCTGTTTCCAGGTAGAAAAACGTGGCTTTGTACGCGAAGGCTATTGGGCCGACCTTGTATTGATAGATTTGAATAAACCATGGAGCGTCAACAAATCCAATATTTTATATAAATGCAAATGGAGCCCGTTTGAAGGCTCCACTTTCAGGTCGTCGGTAGTACATACGCTGGTATCTGGCAACTTAGCTTACTGCAACGGAAGTTTGATTGAAGGTAAATCCGGCAAGCGCCTGAATTTTAACAGATAATACATCAATAGTTTCCTGAATAAAGAATTTTCCGGATCAGATAAAACCGACATATATCTCTGTTTTCGTATCTCCGAAACTTTCTGCACCGGCTTTGTACAGATCGTAATCTGCTATGTAGCTTCGCGCTGAACTGTCCTGCCATATTTGCCGCCATGCGTTTGCTACACACTCAGGGAATGTACCTGCCGGTTTATAAATACGATAACTCCCCTTGGGTATCAATGCGGTGAACATACCCTTCGAATCATCGGGTGATGCGATCTGGCAACCTAATACTGCTGTATACCAGCCGGTATGATCATTCTCATAATCGGTATATACGCAATAGATATCATCGGATAACTTGGCTTCGATCTGCCCGGCAATATTTTCATTCATGAATTTCGTCCAAAGGCCCCCTATGTCAATCTGTGACTTTCCATCCTGGTTGGTGGTACGAGTTGCAATACCGGCAACAAAAATTCCGGGATGATTTATTTGCTCAAATGGCAGATTTTGGCTCATAACAATTGGTTATATTGAATTTTAAATATCAATAAATCAAATTTTTATAAAAATTATATAAATAAAAGGTTTATACATTTACATGCTCCACCATCTCCTTCATCTTACCAAAAACTGATTGCCAGTTTTGCTCGGAATGACTTTTTGATTCCTCACTTCTAATGTTTCCCTGCGTAATATTAAGCGTTGTTACGCCGTCCTTTTCAGTTAAGGTATAGGTAATGTCGGCATAATTTTCGGGAATATCCTCTGTGCCCGACATGGTGCTCCAATAGCTATATCTTACATACCTGCCCGGATCAATATCTAGTATCTCTCCTTTATCGCGGTAGGTTTTCCCCTCCCACTCCCCTTCCCAGATAATAGGGCTGCCCTTTTTCCAATCGGTTATTACGTTTGTACCGAAAAAGTACTGCTTTACAATTGCAGGATTGGTTAATGCTTCCCAAACTTTTGCTGCGGGTGCATTTATTTCGATCGATGTGCTTAAGCTTAAATTTGCCATGATGTTATGAATTGATTTGTAGTGATTTATGCTGACTCTCTAACATTTTCGAACGGATGAGCTCGAAATCGGTTTTACCTATTTCAAAAAAGCCAAAACGGAAGTGATATCCCCATGCTTTTTTATTCCTGATGAACTCCATTTGGGCAATCAATGGAATAAACGGTACTTCTTTGCAAGTGTAAAAGTGAACATCCCTGCGGTAAGGAATAAAGTTATCCGACATTTTATGCTGATAAACTTCCTTTCCGGTTACCTGCCCTATTGCTGTAAATGCCTGAAGCTTTTCATCGCCCTCATAAGTTACTTTGGGGGAGTAAAATATCACCCAATCGTTCACATGCAGTTTTTTTAACGCACCCGGTTTACCATGATTGGCCTGCATAAAGCCGCCTGTTACGCCACGTTTGATATGGTCTTTGGAAACTACGGTTATCCAATACCTTTCTGTGCTTTCCATGATACAAAGAAAACCCAGGTAAATGACAACCCTATGTCAGCAGGAAAATGTGTCTATTGATTTCTTTGAAGAATAATACCGGCGATCTCCTTCACCTTTGATCTTAACTCACATGGACTAATGATCTCGGCCATATCACCATACATCATCAGCCAGCGTACAAAGCCTTCCATGAACTCAGTTAAAAAGGTCATCTCGACCATACCGTCAACTTCCTTTTCGGATATAAAGCCGTTGTAATATTTTTGTTCGTTCAGGTAAGGTACTATTCTTTTCTCCACCCTGATCGTAACAGCTTGCAGGTTCTTTTCTCTTGTCGACTGCTCAATGTACTCACTCAGGCTTGGATGCAGTGTCCTGAAACGTTCACCTGTAAGGGATATATTCGAAATACGGTCAAGCCTGAAATCGCGGTAATCTTCACGTAAGCGGCACCAGGCAATCAGGTGCCAATAACCGTCGAGGTAAAAAACACCAACAGGTTCAATACATCTTTCGCTTTTTTGCTGGTTATGCGCTGCGAAATAATGAATGGTTAGCACCGTCCGTTCGCCTATTCCTTTTAAAATGATCTGTAACGGATTTAAATCAAGTTTCCCAGGCGATACTCTCCTGCTTTTCAGCACTTCGATGTGCCCGTCGATATTCTCCAAAAAATCTTTCTCCGCCATGCGTAATACAGAGCGTACCTTATACATGGCTGATTTATAATTTTCATCGGAAGATGGATCGGTTAATTTTTCCATCAGCTTTTCGGCTGTCAGGAAGGCTGTAGCTTCTTCACGGGTGAACATAACCGGCGGCAAACGATAACCATCCATAATGGAATAACCTACACCAGCCTCCCCAATGAGCGGGATACCTGCCTCTTCCAGTGTTTTGATATCGCGGTAAACGGTGCGTAGACTGATGTTAAAACGATCAGCTATATCCCCGGCTTTAACTACCCTGCGCGATTGCAGTTGGATCAATATGGCTGATATGCGGTCGATGCGATTCATAATTATTCAAATTAACCAAAACAAATCCTCATTTTTGGGTTACTCTTAAACTAATCCCGACCAATTTTTAAACATTCGGACTGCAAATGCAAAAAGAAGACGAAATAGTAACTTTCGAAACCTATTATAACATTATGGAGGCGGAGATTATCCGCACCAGGCTGGAAGCAAATGGCATACACTGTTTCATAACTGACGAAAGCCTGGGTGTTTTGTACCCCGTTTACAATCAGGGTGGCGGTGGCATCAAGCTGAAAGTATTTGCACGTGATGTAGAAAAGTGCAGGGAGATACTAGCTGAACAAACAGATTTATTGCCCGGAGACGAATTTGAAAACGAAAAATAAAAACACATTAAATTCATCTGAATGACTGTAGATAAACAAATTGAGGTACCAATAAGTAAGAACAAACTCATTTTAATGATCTTGGGATCGATCATTTTTATTGCGCTGGGCTTTTGGTTAATAATCGTTCGTCCCCCTGTGTTATTCTTTAATAAAGCTGATAGCGCTCCAATTGATCTTATAGTTGGTATTGCTGGGATACTTTTTTTCGGACTTTGCTTTGTATATATTGCCAAAAAGTTAGCAGATAATAATCCGGGTCTTATCATTAATAGCGATGGCATTACAGATAATTCAAGCGGTGTTTCTGCAGGTTTAATTCCATGGAAAGACATCAATGAAATAACAAAAGAAACTATCGCCAATCAGGATTTTTTGGTGATTAAAGTAAAAAATCCAGAGGAATATATTAACAGACAAACTGGTTTGATCAAAAGAAAAGCAATGGAAATGAATTATAAATCTTTTGGTTCGCCTATCAATATATCGTCAAATGGGTTAAAGTGTAATTTCAACGAACTTTACCAAATAATTAATAATAGTCTTCATTCCAGCAACGACGAATAAATGCACGATCAGAAAGAAAATCATTAAAACTACATTAACATGAAAAAGTATTTCCTTTTAGTAATCCTTTTACTCACAGGAGTTACCCTGTTTGCGCAGAATAAAGTAAAATCACAATATTTATTGATCATCAGGTTTAAAACTGATTTTAAACCGGCCTCTGATGAAGTGGTGAAGGCAAACATTAAACACTGGCAGGATTATATGGGTAACCTGGTGCAATCAGGCAGTTTGGTAGCAGGGTATCGCCCTACCAGCGAGGGACTGACCATATCCGGCACAAAGAAAGACCTAAAACCCATACCCTACGTTGCCGGTGACGACTTGGTAAGTTCTGTATTGATTATCAAAGCTGAAGATATGGATGCAGCCAAGTCTATTGCTGATAAATGTCCTGTTTTTGAGTTTGGCGGCAGCGTGGAAGTGAGGTCCGTAATGAATACCGCGGGGCAATAGAACATTACAGCTAAAAACCGTTCAAACTTTATATATTAGCGGCATGTACAACCGCCGCAAATTTATCCAATTATCAGCTGCCGGCGCATCGCTTGCAGCATTGTCGCAATCAACATTGGCAAAAACCCTGACCCGCTCGCCCGGACCGAATCTTCCTATTGTGATCTCCACATGGGATTTTGGTATAGCAGCCAATAAAGAAGCATGGAAGGTACTTGAAAATGGTGGCCGGGCATTGGATGCTGTCGAGGCCGGAGTAAGGGTCCCTGAAGCTGATATGAGCAATCATACCGTGGGCAGGGCAGGTTATCCTGACCGTGACGGTCATGTAACGCTTGATGCCTGTATAATGGACGAATTTGGCAATTGCGGATCGGTAGCAGCAATAGAAGATATTGCTCACCCTATATCCGTAGCCCGTTTGGTAATGGAAAAAACGCCGCATGTAATGCTGGTGGGCGACGGTGCTACCCAGTTTGCGGTAGAACAGGGTTTCAAACGCGAGAAGCTACTAACGCCTGAATCTGAAAAAGCCTGGAAAGAATGGCTGAAAACCGCCAAGTACAGCCCCGTAATGAATATTGAGAATAAACAACATGCACCCGGTAATCAATACAACCATGATACTATTGGTATGCTGGCTATTGATGCCAAAGGGAATATATCAGGCGCATGTACCACAAGCGGTATGGCATTTAAGCTGCATGGCCGTGTAGGCGACAGTCCGATAATTGGTGCCGGATTATATGTAGATAACGAAGTTGGTGGCGCTACCTCTACCGGCGTAGGCGAAGAAGTGATTCGTAATGTAGGCAGCTTCTTAGTAGTCGAATTGATGCGCCAGGGCTTGTCTCCCGAAGACGCCTGTAAAGAAGCAGTAAAACGCATCATCAAAAAGAAACCTGATACTGCTAAAAACATACAGGTTGGTTTCCTTGCTATTAACAAAAAGGGAGAATACGGTGCTTATGCCATACAAGGCGGCTTTTCTTTTGCTGTATGTAACTCCGATAAACAAGATTCATTAATCAAGGGAAAAAGCATTTATTAATTGTTGGTTATATTTACTTTATTCTGTCATTTACCTGACCATTACCTATGATACAACTTGAAGTCTGTGCCAATTCGCTCACTTCTGCCCTGGCTGCGCAGGAAGGCGGTGCTATACGTGTTGAATTATGCGATAATCTTGGCGAAGGTGGTACCACCCCATCGTACGGGCAAATACAAATGACCCGCAAACTGCTAAAGATCAAATTATATGTTTTGATTCGTCCGCGCGAGGGCGATTTTTTGTATACAGATACAGAATTTGAGATCATGAAAGCTGATGTACAATATTGTATTGATGCGGGTTGTGACGGTGTAGTAATCGGTATTTTAAATGCTGACGGCAGTATTGATACTAAACGGAGTGCAGAACTGGTAAAAATGGCTAAAGCTAAAGGGCTTGGCGTTACTTTTCACCGGGCATTTGACATGTGCAACGACATGAACAAAGCCCTAGAGGAAATCATAGAAATAGGTTGTGAGCGGATTTTAACATCAGGTGGCCACAGCACGGCGATTGAAGGCGCCCATACAATCGCTCATTTGATAGAGAAAGCGGCCGGCCGAATCATCATCATGCCGGGCAGCGGGGTAAGTGAGAGCACAGTTGCCGATCTTGTACATTACACAAAAGCCACCGAAATACACTCATCGGCTAGGAGCGCGGTGAAAAGCAAAATGCAGTATCACAACGATCACATCATCCTAACCCGTGAACATTTGGATGAATCCAGTATCCTGATGACCAGCGTGGAAAAAGTGAAGAATATCATCAGGCTGGCCAATTATTGAATTAATGATTTATCGAATTATTGATTTTTGTTTTGGCATTCAATAATTCATTAATTAAAAGAATGTTACAGGTAATATAATCTCAAAACGGTTGCGGCCTGCATAACCAAAAATATCGGGATCCATCAAATAACTGTATCTGAAACCAAATGAAATGGGCACCTGGTTAAACCATTGGGTGTCAAAAAATATAGCCGCGCCGGTCGATCTGAAATTCTTGAACTTGCTCCCGTCAGTAAATGTATCCGAACCACGGGTATAGTCATAAAATAAATTCCCCCGCAATCTAAAAAGATAAATGGTATTGCCTACGCCAGCATCGGGGTATGCTATCGGAAAATGATAGTCGGCACCCACCTTGTTCATTTCGTGCAGATTTTCGGCATAATAGCCTCTTGAAAAAGGAAAATTATTTGAAAAACTGATCCCGTTATTACCATCCTTTTGCTGATGGGCAGCACTGATGACCAGATTATGGTTGATACCCAATCCAGGCAGAAACAGGTTACCAGAAACCAGGAATTGATCGTTTGTAAAACTGCTGATAGCTGATTTGTATGACAGCGTTAGGCTTTGCCCAAACCGGGGGTAAATATTTTGTTTAGCCTGCTGGATATGATTGCTGAAAATAACGTAGTTGCTGATGTAAGTGTAATTGCGCGACTTCAGAATAGTATTATACGGAGCCTGGAAACTATTCTGGGTAAAATACAGATCGCTGCCAAAAGTCAGCCCCGTAAGGTTTTTACCCTGGCTAAAGTTCAGAGGCACCTGAAGACCTCCATGCAGGTCGGTTTCGTTCCAGTACACATTACTGCCTTTATAAAGCCCCCTGCGGTCAATGGTATAATCTACCCCGGCTTTAATATACGGGAATAGTGCTCCATAAACTGCATCAAAGCCAAATTGTTTATACCCCTCATCCCGGTTGTAGGTAAATGCCAGTTGTGACTGGAAGGTATTCAAGACATTTTGTCCCTCAATCGCTATCTCATAATTCGGGTCGCTCAGATTTGGGATAATACTATGAAAATTGAACAAGTGGTACGCTTTGGAATATTTGGTTACTGCAAGCGGTTCTGGTTTAACGGATGGCAACAGATCAGAGGCTACATTCTTAGTTAAAGCTGTAATACCCATACTGGTTAAGCTGCCGGGCAGTGCGGGCTTTATTTCAGCCCATTCCAGGTCTTTTTTGTCAAACTCATTTACCTGGTAACCTACAGCTGTGAAACAAACCCAGGCGAATTTATTCGCGGATATGGCAGATTGATAGTTACCAATGTATCCAGGCTTCTGGTAGTTTTTCAATTCATACAGCTTTCCGCTATTGATATAAAGCGCGAACAAACGGTCATTAATGCCCGATGTCGCTGTAAAGTAAATAATATCATTCCTGACAGTGATAAACCCAATAGGCTGATAAGAAAACGGCAGCAGGTAGTGTGTCTTTTCTGTTCCTATATCTATCAAAGCCAATGACATTTTGCCTTCCATATTTCTTACTGCCGATATCAGCTTATCGCTCCCATAGTATTTGGGATAGGTATAAAACAGCTTCTCCGGGTTACCAAACGCCTTTATAAATTTACCATTGGCAGAGTTGATCAGGTGAATGGTGCTTTTTCCCGAAGGATTTACCTGTACGGCAACAATGCTCTTGCCATCCGGACTAAAAGACGGTGAAAAATATTTGGTGCTTTTGGAGATTCGTTTCTCTTTCCCGGTTTTTACATCCAGTACCACCAATTCGCTATAGTCGCGGTAGTTCCAGCGCAGGTCAGGCCGGTAAGTGGCATATACGATCTTACCATTATGATAAGCAAAATAATTATCCAGCGAAAAATCACGCACGCTGATATTCCTTTCCGTTTTCCCGCTTCTGATCACAAAAACCGGCAGATGGTCATAGGTACTTTTCATATAGATCAGCGTGGTATCATTTACATAAGCCGGATATTCCTGATCAGCAACAAAATGCCGGGAGGCAGTTATTGAATTGGTTGCCGGTAAGGTGTTTCTATCATCACTGAACTGTTTTTTAAAAAAATCAAATCCATCCTGTTGAAACTGGCTGAACTCTTCGCCTGAATATTTTTTGATAGCTCTTTGCAGTGGTGATAGGCCGCCTTTATAGGCAGCGGCATCATGTGTCACATTCTTCCAGAAATCATCCCCGTACTTTTCACGACCGTAAGCCACGAGCATATAGCCGGTCGGGTACCAGTCGGGTGTATAATCCCGATAGGAACCGTTGCGCAGCTTCATCCAGCTATAATTTTTACCATCGGCCCATATGGCACGATAGCCATTAAAAAAGTAAGGCAGCCGCCCCCTTCCCTGGTCGCTTACCAGTGTTTCATTAAAAACAGCATCACCCTCAAAAAACCAGTTAGGTACAGCCAGATCGTTGGCCAATGCCTGTCCGCCTTCGCCAAACAGCACATGCATTACTTTTGAGGCGCCTACATTAAAATTATTATACTGCTGCACATGCCTGAACTCATGAATAGCCAGTTGCTTTGGCCATGGCAGGCTGCCGATATCAAAGCTATTTTGCTCAGGTGTAAGGAAGAATTCGCTCCTGAATGGTGCTAAACCTACATAGGCATTAGCTATAGTAGTTTGGTTCTGCAGCACTACACTGATCTGTTTCTGCTTATAGCCGATAGTTGGCTGTATAGCGCTGTTCATTTGTTGAATAATATCAGCCACCTCCATCGCTGCTGAATCAAGCCCCCTTGGGAATATTACTTTAGCCGACTTGGTATTTACCTGGTTCCATTGAATAGATGGCGGGTTACCGCCAAATTGCTGCGCCTTGGTTATAGTTGCAGCGGCAGTTGTCAGTAGCAGTAAGAATACAAACTTGTAATTCAGGACAGGGGTATACATTGGGGTGAAAGTAATAAATTTGACTGAACCTGAATCAGAACAGATCAACAATTCCCCGGAATAACGCAAAAGTAAAGCCCTTAGTTTACTTCAAATTAAAAATTAGATATTCAAAAGACACTCCATCACCTAAAACTACCTACATTTGCCGATTGTTATCGAACTATCATGGCTAAAGTTTCTATCAACCTGGCAACAGGCTCTATACAGAAGGAAGATATTATTGTAGGTATTGATTTAGGTACTACCAACTCGCTTGTGGCGTTCATCGATCCGGATAAAAATCCAAAAGTGATCAATGATACCGGAAAAGGTGTTTTGGTGCCATCTGTAGTGCATTTTGGGCAGACGGGTGATATTACTGTAGGTAACGAGGCTAAGAACTATTTGATAACTGATCCGCAGAACACCGTTTTCTCGGTTAAAAGGTTATTAGGCCGCTCTTATCATGATATTGAGAACTACAAAGATTTCTTCTCCTATAAAGTAATAGACGATGATACTGAAAGTCTGGTGAAGATCAAAGTCGGCGACCGTTTCTTCACTCCTATTGAGCTTTCAGGATTGATATTAAAGGAATTAAAAGAACGTGCTGAGCATGCGCTGAAAACCCCCGTAAACCGTGCGGTGATTACTGTTCCGGCGTACTTCAATGACTCACAACGCCAGGCTACACGCGATGCCGGTAAATTAGCCGGATTGGATGTACTCCGTATTGTAAATGAACCTACAGCCGCAAGTTTGGCCTATGGCATCGGTTTAAGTCCTGAAGAGACTAAAACCATCGCGGTATATGATCTGGGTGGCGGTACTTTTGATGTTTCGATATTGCAGATACAAAATGGAATTTTTGAAGTTCTATCGACAAACGGCGATACATTTTTAGGGGGCGATGATTTTGATCGTGCTATCGTTGATTACTGGATCGAGAAAAATCAACTAGACAAATCGGAACTTCTTAAGAACCGCGAACTCGCACAAGAACTTCGTCTCAAAGCCGAAGAAGCTAAAAAAGCGTTCGCATATCAAAGCCTGTTTAATGAGAAGATCGGTGATATCTGGTGTACGCTTGACAGAAACACCTTCGAGCAATTAATCCTGCCTAAAGTTGAACAAACTATTCAATGTTGCCACAATGCATTAAAAGACGCAGGTTTAGATATAGGCGATATTAACGAAGTGGTAATGGTGGGAGGATCGACGCGCACGGCATTGGTCAAAAAAATGGTATCTGATTTCTTTGCAAGGCCGGTTCATGATGACCTTAACCCGGATGAAGTGGTAGCTTTAGGTGCAGCCATACAGGCTGATATTTTAGCCGGTAACCGCAAAGATATTTTATTACTGGATGTTACCCCATTATCCTTAGGTATTGAGACGATGGGCGGATTGATGGATATTATTATCCCGCGTAACTCAAAAGTACCTACTAAAGCAGGCAGGCAATACACCACCTCTATTGATGGTCAGGTGAACATGAAAATAGCCGTTTACCAGGGCGAGCGCGACCTGATCAAAGAGAACCGCAAGCTGGCTGAGTTCGATCTGAAAGGTATCCCGTCCATGCCTGCGGGGTTTCCTAAAGTAGACATCAACTTTCTGCTGAATGCCGATGGTATTTTGAAGATACAAGCCGTTGAATTGCGCTCCGGCGTGAAACAGGAAGTGGAAGTAAAACCTACCTACGGCATAACCGACGACCAGGTAGAACAAATGCTTTTAGACAGCATCACCCACGCCAAAGACGACGTTTCCCAACGTATGCTGATAGAGGCCCGCACCGAAGGTGAGCAAATGGTATATACCGTAGAACGTTTCCTACAAAAGAATGCCGACTACGTATCCATTGCCGAGATCAGCGAAACCCAAAAGCTGATCAATTCGCTGAAAGAAGCACTTGTGAGCGGTGATAAGGACCTGATACTAAAAAAAGTAGATGAGCTAAACGAATACACCCGCCCGTTTGCTGAGCGATTGATGGACCAGGCCATCAGTACCGCTATGAAGGGCAAGAGTATCGAGTAAAAAGTCGGTTACACTTCAAAATATGTTTGTGTTTGCTTATATTTGGTAAACCAAAAATCTTGTCATGAAGCATACTTACAAAACTCTTCTTACCTATCTACCTATTTTTTTATTCATTTTTCTGGCTGAAACTTTTTTCGCACAATACCCGGGGATGGCGGCATTTCGCGCGCAGCAAAACCAACAATTTATCAACCAACAGATGCAAATGCAGATGCAAATGATGAATTGGAGGCAGAGTGCAGGAAAGGGCGATACCTATATGGTTACATTTAAAGACAGTTCAGTTAAAAAAGTGGTTTCCTGGATGTATACCGATACTATATTGCATAAGAATTTCCTGGTGCTGGTAGATAAGAAATTCCCGAAATCTGATTCTGCGCATCGTACCCAAAAAATATATTCAGATCAAACATTGTATGTTTCTACTATTGCTGATTATCAGTCCAGGCAAGAAACGTATGGAACGCCAACCGATAGCTGTTGGATGTTTAAAGTGGTGAGTGGAGCAATCAATGTATATTCTAAATACCCACAAATAGCAGAGGGGGATTTTTCACCTTCGTCAATAATTGCAATTCAATTGAATGACGGGCAGATGGTAAAATATAGCGTAGAAAATTTAAAGCAAATGGTCGCGGGAGATTCTGATGCGATTGAAAACATTGAAAAGAAAAATTACTACAAGGCTATAAAAAAATACAATCGTAACGCCGAAAAAGCCGCCAAAAAATAATCCCCGGTAACGGGGATTATCCTTTTCTTTTACTTGTTCAGGGCTTCTTGTTCCTTCAAAGCAGCAATATTATTCTGGCTGTTGAACTGATCTGTCTTGCCTGTAAATTCTTCCAGTATACCTGCAATGGTATCCAGGTTGTCGGATACCCGCTGGTGCATATCGGGAAGATCTTTTTCTAATCTTTTGTCGCCCAGGTCAATATTGTCTACTTCTATTTTAGCTAATTTTTGTATGATCGCCTGCTGACTATTTTTCAGGTCCTCCAGTTCATGGACAATCTTTTCCATCAACTCAAACTTCTTTAACTTATCCATATGGTTTTATCAATTGTTGTACTGATGTAACCACAGTCGAGCTAAATTGTTTAAGATTTGCTAAATCGCGCTTAGAGTCGCTGATGTATTAGCACCCATTAACCTTGCAACATATTTACCAATAATGTCAAATTCAAGGTTCACAACTGACCCGACACGCACTTGTTGTAAATTGGTATGTTCAAAGGTGTAAGGAATGATAGCCACCGAAAAGCTGTTTTTTTGGGAATTAACAACGGTAAGACTGATGCCATTTACACAAATAGAACCTTTTTCTACGGTCACATTTCCAGCTGAAGGGTCATATTCAAAGGTATATTCCCAACTGCCATGCATCTCTCTGAAGCTGGTGCAAACCGCAGTCTGATCAACATGCCCCTGCACAATATGCCCATCAAGCCGGCCATTCATCTGCATGCAACGTTCCAAGTTTACCAGGTCCCCTACTTTCAGAATACCTATGCTTGATTTCTGCAACGTCTCGCTAATGGCAGTAACCGTATGTTTACCATCAGCCAGTGCAACCACCGTCAGGCAAACACCATTGTGTGCAACCGACTGATCAATTTTCAATTCAGAAGCTATGGGTGATGCAACAGTAATATGAAGATTCCCCTGCTCATGCTGAAGCTCAACTACTTCTCCTAAAGTTTCAATAATACCGGTAAACATGGCTATTCAATTTATGACGCGAAGTTACAATGAAAATTAAATTTGATTGTCGGGCTTATTTAAAATTACTGCTTATCTCCAATCTTTTGTTTCGCAGGTCGATGCCGCCTTCAATAATGGATTTCAAATTAGCGAGATAAAACGTCCATCCTATTTGGCACTGCACAAACAGGTTTTTTGACGGATCACTTTCCTCGGGGATATTTTCCTGGGTCAGCTCGACAATCGTTAACCCGTTCCGCCCTTCAATAGAAACGCTGACAATAGAACCTCCAGAAAATGTAAACTTTAAAAAATCAATACTGTTCACTTCCAGCACCTCTCCTTTTTCCATAGTGCTGTCATCATATCCATGCCAGTACCATTCGTACACATCTTCTTTTAATATGGATTCGTGTGGTTCGCGCAATCTGCCCGCTATAGCGTAAAAATTAGCTTTACGCAAAAACCAGCTTTCCAGTCCTCCGGGCGTGGTCCAGGCTTGATAAATGCTGCGTACGTCAGTATTAAAATCTGCTTTGATCGTGAACTTTGTCCAATTGTTGTCGGCCATATTGGTTTTTCGGTTTGATAGTAAAACAAAAATAACAATTAAAGTTTGGGCTTTTATTAACTTGCTTTAAATCTATTGCTATGGCGAAACAAAGTGCGGGAATATTACTATACCGTTTTTTAAATGAGCAATTACAGGTCTTTCTAGTTCATCCCGGCGGGCCGTTCTTCCGCAATAAAGATGAAAGTAGCTGGTCGATACCAAAAGGAGAATTTACAGAAGATGAGAGCCCGCTCGACGCTGCCAAACGTGAATTTATGGAGGAGATAGGGCAGAAAATTGAAGGTGCTTTTATTGAGTTGAAACCCATCCAGCAAAAGGGTGGTAAAGCAGTTTATGCCTGGGCTGTTGAGGGTGATATTGATCATGAAACGGTCGTCAGTAACTCATTCGAAATAGAATGGCCACCCAGATCTGGCAAAAGACAAAGCTTTCCTGAGGTTGATAAGGCAGCCTGGTTTGACGTGGGGGCGGCAAAAATAAAGATCAATTCGGCACAGGCAGCTTTTATTGATAACCTTACCGCACAACTTTGATTTGTTCCGTGGTATTTTTATTTTAGAAGAAAAATTTAGTTCTCACGCAACTATTTGCTACTTAAACCGACTATTATATAAAAAAATCCTAATCATGAAAAAAACCATCATCGCCTTCTGTTTATGCATTTCTGCATTTTTTGCTCAAGCCCAGGAAGATAAAGCAACTTCCAACTTTAGTCAATACTCACAAAAAACCGGAGATAACGTCGTCGCTTCCTTTAACAAGAAGGATTATAAAGGTGCCGGCGATACCATTAATGCCTGGTTTAGCCGCTATAACAACTTGCCGGAAGACATGCGGAAAAAACTTAAAGGATTTACTGTCAATATGTATTATAATATGGCTTGTGTTTACTCCCGCGAAAATAAGATTGATGAAGGTGTTGAATGGTTTGAGCGTTCATTAGCAGCCGGGTTTGATGATTACAGCAATCTGAAGTCCGACCCTGACATGGAAAATCTGCGGAGCAATAAGCGTTTCCAGGAAGATGTACAAAAACTACGTGAAAAACGCGACTTCGGTTATATTTTGCAACATTCGGGGCCATATAATACTAATAAAGCTTCCAATTTACCGGCATTTACTTACCAGGGAGCTTCAGCTACCGAGTTGGTTGCGTTAAAAAGCAAATTCAATCTTGATTCCGTTGCCGGTGCAGGCGACGAAATAAGCCGAATGAAAAAGCTGCTATATTGGGTCCATAATGAGGTAAGGCACGATGGCAATTCAAATAATCCATCCTCCAAAAACGCAGTTGACTTGATAGAAGTTTGCCAAAAGGAAAAACGCGGTATCAATTGCCGCATGATGTCGACCATTTTGAGGGACGTTTACCAAAGCGAGGGTATTCCTACACGGATAGTTACCTGCCTGCCAAAAGACAGTACCGATAGCGATTGTCACGTAATAACCATAGCGTGGTCAAAAACGCTGAACAAATGGGTTTGGATGGACCCGACGTTTAATGCCTATGTTACCGATGCCAAAGGTAATTTGCTGAACATTGAAGAGGTACGCCAACGCCTGGTAAATGGTGGCGATGACCTGGTTCTGAACAATGATGCTAACTGGAACAATAAGTCAAAACAAACCAAAGATTACTACCTGGGCTACTATATGTCCAAGAACCTGTACTGGCTGCAATGCTCGGCCAAAAGTGAATGGAATGTTGAAACCCAAAAACCAGGCATGGCTAATATAGAGTATATCGACCTTTATCCGGGTTCGTTTAATTCGATCCACAAGCTGGTAAAATCATCCGGGCATTCGGTTGAACATGCCACTAATAACCCTGATTATTTCTGGCAAAAACCGGCGCAAGGGGAATAAGTATCTTCATATCCGAAAAGAGGCTTGGTGTTTCATCAAACCTCTTTTCTGTTTTTAACCCAATCTGACACATCAGCATTTGTTGGGGCTGAGGCGGAATTTACTTCCCTCTTTCCCAGTAGCCTTTCCATCACTATCGCCGCAATTAATGCCTCGTCTTCGTTGTTTTCCTGCAATACTTCGGGAGTAAAATATTTACCCACGAAATGCGTATCAAAATTGCCTGAGGTAAATGCCTCGTGTTGCATCACAAACTTGCCAAAACCAAGCGTCGTAGTAATCCCGGTAATATTATACTCATCAATAGCCCGTATCATGCGCTCAATGGCCTCTGTTCTGTTCTTGCCATAAGTGATCAGCTTGGCTATCATCGGGTCGTAATATATCGGAATTTCCATGCCCTGCTCAAAACCATCATCTACCCTTACCCCCGGGCCTTTCGGCGTTGCATAAGTTTGCAGCGTACCGATATCAGGTAAAAAGTTATTGGCAGGGTCTTCAGCGTATACACGCAGCTCTATTGCATGCCCTTTTATTTCCAGGTCTTCCTGTTTAAAACTGATAGGCAGCCCCCTTGCGATATTTATTTGCTCCTTTACCAGGTCGACACCTGTGATCAGCTCAGATACCGGATGCTCGACCTGCAAGCGGGTATTCATTTCCAAAAAATAAAAATTGAGATGGTCGTCCATAATGAACTCCACCGTGCCCGCTCCGGTATAGTTGACAGACCGGGCCACATCTACCGCGCATTTGCCCATACGTTCGCGTATCTCAGGCGTGAGTACAAAAGAAGGGGCTTCTTCAATCACTTTTTGATGACGGCGCTGCACTGAGCAATCGCGTTCAAACAAATGAACAATATTGCCGTGCGTATCGCCCAATACCTGTATTTCAATATGTCGCGGTGATGATACATAGCGTTCTATAAAAACCGAGCCGTCTCCAAAAGCCGATGTGGCTTCTGATACGGCCAGGTGCATCTGTTCTTCAAAATCTTCTACTCTGTCCACTATTCGCATTCCCTTACCACCGCCACCCGCAGCGGCTTTGATCAGGATTGGAAAACCTACTTCAACCGCACGGTCTTTTGCTTCAGCAATATCTGATATCGCTTCCTCTGTTCCCGGAACCATTGGGATATTATATTTTAATGCGGCAGCCTTTGCAGATAATTTGTTGCCCATTACTTCCATTGCCTCTGGTGATGGCCCGATCAGGATCAATCCTGCTTCCCTTACCTTTCGCGCAAAGGCAGCATTCTCTGATAGAAAACCATACCCGGGGTGTATTCCCTCAGCTCCGGTTTTGCAGCAGGCATCAATAATTTTTTCACCAACAAGGTAAGATTGGTTTGACGGGGCCTCGCCAATGTAAACAGCCTCATCGGCATAACGTACGTGTAAGGCATTTCGGTCGGCAGCAGAGTATACAGCTACCGTTTTTATTCCCATTTCGCGTGCCGAACGCATTACCCTCAAAGCGATCTCGCCGCGATTGGCGATCAGAATTTTCTTCATTTTAACAAATGTATAAGATTTGTGCTCACAACGGCAATGGCTATTTAAAATGCGCTACTACAAGTCCGACGAGTTCTTTCAGGTAAAGGCTCCAGCCCGAGAGCACACCCGCATCGGGCACAATACAGTTGATAAAAGATATTTTGCTGTTACCTGTGATCGGACCACTCGGACAAGGAATAATATCCATTCCTTCCTTTTTAAAAATATACTGTGCCCTGCGCATATGCCATGCCGAAGTAACCAGCAGGTAAGGTGGCGGCAAATGTTTCTTTTTCAATAATTGTTTTGAGAAAGCAGCATTCTCAAATGTATTGCGGGATTCCTGTTCGACCAGCACAACGCTATCAGGCAGATTAAATTCTTTTAAAACTCCTTTTGTCCAGGCAGCTTCTTTAAAATGACTCTGCTGCAAATTCCCGTTTCCGCTACTAATGAGGATGTGGGACGCCTTGCCTTCTTCCCGCAACTTCAAGCCTTGTATAAACCGATGGGCGCTTTCATTAAAAACACCATTACCATTTTTATCCTCTCCAGAAAAACCGCCGAGGACAATAACCGTGCTATACACCTTGCCCTTTTCTAAAGGCATGCTGCCTATATCCCAGTTTTTAGCAAAAAGATATAGTAATCCCGGGTTGCTAAATACAATAAACAATACAGCACTGATAATAAAGCACCTTCGCTTTAATTTTGGCCGTTTGATAAAAATCGCGATCAGCAAAAAGGCGATGATCCAGTTGAGGGGGAACAATATAAAAAGCAGGATCTTGGAGAATATAAAATACATGATGTTTCACAAATGTATCATTATCACTAACATTTTTACATACAATATAATTCATTTTCACCATCTTTAGCTATCCTGAAACTATATTACGACTATGACCGAATCCGTTGTTTTTAAAGAGGCCCCGAAGCGCCTGCTATCCATTGATGCCATCAGGGCATTAACTATGTTACTGATGATATTTATTAACGATCTGAGCGGCGTTAAAAACATTCCGGAATGGATGGACCACGCTAAAAGAACTGAAGACGCAATGGGTTTTGCTGATACCATTTTCCCTACCTTCCTGTTTATTGTAGGGTTATCTATCCCCCTGGCATTGGACCGCAAAATGCAAAAAGGCGATTCTTTCAATTCTATCCTGTTTACTATTTTATCCCGGTCGTTTGCATTGATTGTGATGGGCTTCTTCCATGTCAATCTTGAAGAATATGGTAAAGCATCCATTCTGTCCGAAGCTTTATGGGAAATCTTAATCACACTCAGTTTCTTTCTGATATGGCTCGATTATCCGCCCGCATTCAACAAGGTAAAAAAGTATTTCCTGATAGGCGGTGGATGGCTTATCTTACTTTTGATGGCATTTTTGTATGTCGGACGGGAAGGAAACAGTATGCAACCATCCTGGTGGGGCATATTAGGTTTGATTGGTTGGGGCTACCTGGTTTGCTCGCTGATCTATTTCCTGGCAAAGGGCAAAATGCTGGTGATGATCATCGCTTTCCTCGTGTTTGCTACTATCAATATATTGGATCATGGGAAATGGCTGCGCCTGCATTTATGGGTTATTCATGACGGATCAACGGATTTTTCTATCACGGCGGGTGTTATCGTTTCCTTATGGTATGCACGAATGGTAAAGAAAGGCTTCCATTTAGGCTTGTGGCTATGGATGTTTGTAGCCGGATGCGCTTCTATCGCTGTTGGCTTCCTGGTACGACCATATACGGATGGCATATCAAAAATACGTTCTACACCGGCATGGATACTGATCTGCATCGGAATATCCATTTTGGTTTTCGAACTGATGATCTACCTGGTGGATTATAAGGGCAAAAAGAACTGGTTCAAACTAATCTGGCCTGCGGGAACAGCGACGCTAACCTGTTACCTTATCCCCTATTTCCAGGTTGGTTTTTATAAACTATTCCATTTTCACTATCCTCATGTACTGAACTATGGCTGGGGCGGTTTCTTCCGGTCGTGGGCGGTTGCTTTTATCGTGGTGATTATTGGCGGGTTTTTGGAAAGGCGTAAACTGAAATTGAAAGTTTAATATACTATTAAATAAAAAAATCCCTGCCCTCACACTGGAGGACAAGGGATTTTTGTGATTGGGTAAAGAACATATCTATTATTAATCTTACCTATAACAGATCTCGCACTTCTACGCCGTATTACAGCAAAAGTTGTCACTTATTATTAACAAAAACCGCGTTTTCAACATATTTTAAGCGTATTTGCTTTAGTTGGAGAATGTAAAGCGCTCATGCTCATACCGAAAAAGAAAAGGCAAATAAAATGTTACTTTAGTGTTATTTACTCCATTTTATACCCGCGCCCAACGATTCAGAGCAGCTATGGCGTCAAAATTAATTCCATAAACTTCAGATCAAGCCAGCGCCCGAACTTAAAACCAACCTCTTTGAAGTGCGCCACTTCAACAAATCCGAAAGACTTGTGCAATTGATAACTGATGTCATTCTCCCCATCTATGCCAGCTATCATGGCATGTAACTTCTTTTCACGAGCACGATCTATAAGTGGTTGCAACAGCAATTTGCTGATCCCTTTACCGCGGTGATCAATATGTACATAAACCGAATGTTCAACTGTATAGCGGTAACATGGCCAAACCCTGAAATGGCCGTATGTACTAAAGCCTGCTACTTGCCCATTTATTTCGGCAACAAAAACAGGAAATTCGCTATGGATTCTGTCATTATACCAGGTGAGCCGCATATCTAAAGTATGCGGATGTTCGCTATAAACTGCGGTGGTGTGAATAATGGCATGGTTATAGATTTCCAATATGCCCGGAAGGTCATCCAAGGTAGCATTACGGATAATCAGGGATTCGTCAGCCATATGCACTATAAAAATACGCAACAAAATTAAAAAAGAAAACGCCCCTATAGTTGGGGCGTTCTGATATTTTACAATTTCCAATACTTCAAAAATCCGACATTGGAAATTCGATATTCGATATTTTATTGTCCCGGAGGCGGAGGAGGCGTGCCTGCTCCACCCGGAGGCGGGCCACCCGGACCTTTGTGCTCTCTTTCCGGTATTTTTATTTCGGGATGCGCAGTTCCGTGATGGCAGGTATTACAGTTTACACTGCTTTCCATAACCAGTCCCAGTGAGTCTTTCTCCGCCTTAAAAAACTTCTTATTGATTTTAGCGGTCATTGTGAACATATGACGGGCCATTTCTTTTTCGGGTTTTGCATCGCTGGCAAAGTCCATCTTTTTGGTCTGGTCATTCCGCTCGTGACAAAAGTTACAATGTACGCCTAAGGATGCAGCCCAGTTGTCCATTATATGGTCGAGCGCTTCATGCGAAATATTTTTTGGCAATACCTTCAGGTTCTTTGCTTTTGGCGGCGGACCTTGTTGAGGCATCGATGCGGCAATGCCAAGTGCCATTACGCCGAACAAGCCGGCTGTGATAGTAAATTTTTTGCTGATGATCATAAGGGGATTGAATTTGGAACTAATATATAAATACCTTACATAAATATGACAATGTAATAGAAAAAATACGGTCAGACATCGTTTTTGTTCTCCACGCCGGTTAATTTACAGCTAATATCCCATAAAAGCCTGCGTGCGGCGGCATTCTCAGCTTCGGGCGCCGGCTTCACGATCTTGCACTTTTTAAAGTATGATCCGCTTTTTTGTTCGAGGCGCGGTTGAGTAGCGACAAAAATGGTTGTTTCCGCGCCTTTTTCGGGTGTGATCATAAATGGTTTCAACACCCATGTCAATAATTTTAAGAGACCCTTTGCCCCTTCCCATATATTTGTATTTACTACTCCCGGGTGCAATGCATAAGATGTGATACCTGTTTGCCCGTATTTTTCTGCAAGTGATTTGGTGAAATAGATATTATACAGTTTACTAATACCGTAAGCCTTTAAAGCTTTATAAGTAGTATGCTCCCATTTCAGATCATCAAAATTTGGTTTAGCCGATCTATGCGCTTCCGAACTTACATTAATGATACGTGCCTGTCCCTTTTTAAGCAGCGGCATCAGGCTTTCTGTCAACAGGAAATGACCAAGGTGATTTACTGCAAAGGTCATCTCAAAACCATCCTTGCTAAACTTTTTCCCCTGGAAGGCACTCCCTGCATTGTTGATCAGGATATTAATGCCAAATAGTTTATCGGTGAGTTCATTGGCGGCGCGGCGCACGCTTTGCAAATCAGACGTATCACATTCCACCACATAAATATTCTTGTTACCGCTTTGCGCAATGATCTCCTGCTTTACCTCTTCCCCTTTCCCGGTATTTCGCACCAGCATATAAATAGCATGGCCCTTTTTAGCCAGTTCCAGCGCGGTTACTTTACCTATACCGGAGGTGGAACCCGTGATGACGGTTGTGATAGCGGCCATATTTCATAGATTTAAATGTGAGACAAGATAAAGTATTAATCCCCGGATAAAGTCCTGTTAAAATTAATTTGTTAAAAAATGTGAAATAATTTGCATTATTACGAAAAGTTCGTAGATTTACGAAACAATCGTAACAAACATGGAGAAATTAACCAAACAGGAAGAAGAAGCAATGCAGGCTGTATGGCAATGCGGGTCGGGATCGGTAAAGGACTTTCTGGACCTGATAGAAGAACCACAGCCCCCCTATACCACCCTGGCATCGACCATTAAGAACCTGGAGCGTAAAGGTTTTTTAAAGAGCGAGAAGGTGGGCAACACTTACCGCTATATCCCTGCCATAAAAGAAGAGGAGTATAAAAAACGCTTCATGAATGGTTTTGTAAGCGATTACTTCCAAAATTCATATAAGGACCTGGTTACGTTTTTCGCAAACGAGAAAAAAATTAGCGCCAGCGACCTGAAAGAGATCATCAACCTGATTGAAAACACTAAAAAATAAGCACCATGCCGGCATTATTCATATTTCTGTTCAAGGTTAATATCGCCCTGGTATTGTTTTGCCTCGGCTATTACGTGGTGCTCCGTCACCTTACCTTTTATACCCTTAACCGGATATACCTGGTGATTGCTATCCTGTTTTCAACCCTGTACCCAAATATCAACCTGACTAATTTTGCACAACGTCATCAGCAACTGACTGAGCCTGTGCAAACGGTGATATTAAACTGGAAGGCCCCGGCTGAAAATTTTGTAAAGCCTCTATATCAGCCCAATTATTGGCAATGGGTGGAAGTGATCTTTTGGGCGGGTGTGCTTCTTTTTGCTGTGCGTATGGTGATGCAATTACTATCAGTATACAGATTATATCGCCAGTCAAGACCAGGACAGATCAATGAACATACCGTACGGTTGTTAAAAGATGACATCGGCCCATTCTCCTTCTGGCGGAGCATTTATATCAACCCAACCAAACTGTCTCCGTCAGAGCTTAAAAATGTATTGGAGCACGAACAGGTGCACGTAAGCCAATGGCATACGCTCGACTTGCTTTTGGCCGAGCTAAGCACCATCTTCTACTGGTTCAACCCGGGCGTATGGCTTATGAAAAAGGCTGTGCGCGAAAACATCGAATTTATTACTGATCGAAAAATACTGCAAAAGGGCACCGACAGCAAGGAATACCAGTACAGCCTGGTAAGTGTAAGTCTTGCTACTATGCCCAACACTATTGTTAATCACTTTAATATTTCAACCATTAAAAAACGTATCATCATGATGAACGCAAAAAAATCTTCGGGTTATAAACTTACCCGTTATTTGTTCTTAGTACCTGCAGTTGTTACATTGCTGTTGGTTTTCAGCCTGTCAAAAGCCGAAATATCTAAAAAAGGCATGCACACTATCAAATCAATAGCCACTGCGATAACCAGCGTGGCGATAGTTGACAATAACAAGCAAAATACTGCAATCCATATTAAAGCTGCTAAACCTGTTTTAGCAAAAAAAGTAAAAACCACTGCCGATACAGTATATGCCGGAAAATCAAAAAACGGCAAAAAATCGATACTGCTTACAAGTAATAAAAGTATGGATTCAATCGGCTATGTAATTAATGGGGTTAGGTCTTCAAGGTCGGATTTGTCAGCTATTGATCCGGAGCATATTTACAGTGTTGATATGATATCAGCAAAACACGCAAAAGAATTTATAGACGACGTCGCTGATAAATCCGATTTTGTTTTTGTTACAACTAATGATTCAGAAGCAGGAAAAAAAATAAAAGAAAAAATCGACAAATTATTCAGATCAGGTACAATAGCAAAAGCATATAATATGTCTTTTGACTCAAAGGACAGCTCTTCGGATATTGCACCAGCTGCTACGGGCTCAGGCTCCAGCTCTTCAACAATGAGCTATTCCATCAGCAAATCATCAGATGAAGCTCCTGTTGCAGTAGCAGGATCCGGCAGTAACAATGTGAGTGCGGTAACGATAGTCGGCGCTGATCCTAAGGTAAAAGCCAAAACAATGGCGTTTTCAAAAAAGAATCTCACCATAACCACAGAACCAAAAGTAGCTGTTACCATAAGGGGTTCAGGTGATAATGATGCGCCACAAGTGTACACCGAAAACACAAATGAAGCAAAGCCGTCAGTTGAGAGGATAAACAAAATTTATGTGAATAAACTAAGAATCAATGATGAACTAACCATTGACGGCGACGGCGAGCCTTTGTTTATGATAGATGGAAAGGAAGCAAAAAGCCTTAAAAACCTGGCGCCTTCGGACATCAAATCCCTTACTGTATTAAAAGACGGGACCGCAGAGGAGAAATATGGTAAAAAAGGCAAAAATGGGGTTATAGAGATCACAACTAAAAAAGGAAAGTAATTTTAAGATCAGTTAATAGTTTACTCCTTTTCCTCGACCCGCTTCGGCGGGTTTTTTTGTTGAATTTAGACTTGTTCAACCCGATCAACTACTTAACTCAATCAGCTAAACCAATCAACTCGCCTCCGCCAATTTCTCATTTTCTAATATTTCCATCAGCGCCTTTTCCGCCATGTTTAGTTCGGCAGTGTTTACATCCTGATTTTTATCCAGTTTGGCAATATATTTAAATATGGTTCCCGCCTCGTAACTTTTGATCACGGTTGGATGCACGTAGTATTTTTTACAAACAGTACGAGTATTACCCAAATTAATCGCCACCTCGTCCAATACACTGACGATCTTCTTTTTGCATTCCGTAGTTGTTTCAAACTCTCCGGCTTCTTTAATGGCATACAAGGCGCTTACACTGCCTGACCATGTACGGAAATCCTTTGCGGTAAAATCTTCGCCTGTAATGTCCTTAAGGTAACGGTTCACATCTTCGGAACCGACGGAGCAACGCTTCCCTTCCTCATCGTAATATTGGAAAAGTTCTTTACCCGGAATGTCCCGGCATTGTTTTATCAGTCGTGCCAGATTTTTACTATGTAATGCGATCTTCTGGTAAACGCCTTTTTTACCTTTAAACTCAAAGTTGATAGCTGATCCCTCAATTTTCACATGTTTATTCATCAGCGTGGTTAACCCATAAGAACCATACAGTTTTTTGTACGATTCGTTCCCCACTCTGATGCTAGTTAGTTCCATAATGCGAATCACGAGAGCCACCACTTTATCATGATCAAGGCTGTTGCGGGCCAGATCCTTATCTACTTGTTTGCGGATGACCGGGAGGTATTCTGAAAATAACCGCAGATGATAGTATTTGGACTGGTTGCGCAGCTTGTTCCATTCAGTATGGTAGCGATATTGTTTACGGCCCGCTGCATCTTTGCCCGTAAATTGCAAATGTCCGTTTTCATGGGGCGATATCCATACATCGGTGTAGGCAGGCGGAATCACCAGTTTGTTAAAGCGACTGATCAATTCCTTATTCTTAACCACCCTACCATCGGCATCATAGTACAAAAAACTATCGTCCGTTTTTTTCCGGGTATAGCCTGGCGTTGAATCAGCAATGTATCTTAACCCGGCAGCTTTGGCGGTTATTTTAGGGTCGCGCCCTATCTTTTCCAGTTTTTTTAGAATACGGTTCATTCATAAGCACAACACCACTACTGATCTATAGGTTTTACTGCAACAATGATTATACATATTGTGCTATATTTGATAAGCATGCAACTCTTACCCATCAAAGAACACCTGGAAGAAAACCCGGAATTTGCTGCACATCCGGATTGCCAGGAAAGCATCCAGATGTGTATTGATTTTTACAAAAGAGTTGGCTTCAATCCTCCATGGATATGTTACTATGTTCAAATAGATGATAGCCTGGTCGCTGCTGCAGCATTTAAAGGCAAACCTATAAATGGAAAAGTTGAAATTGCTTATGGAACATTCCCGCAATACCAGCAAAAAGGGATTGGTACGCAGATAGCTAAAATGCTTGTTGAGCTGTCTTTAAAAACTGATCCATCAGTCAGGATAACCGCACAAACATTGAAAGAGGAAAATTATTCGGTGCGGATACTCCGCAATAATAATTTCAAACTCATTGGAACGGCAATGGATGAAGATGAGGGCGAAGTTTGGGAATGGGAGTACTTTAGTTGATTAGAGATTAGTTATTAATTCAACCCAATCATTGGTCATTGGTCTTCAAACTAAAATTCTTTCAATACATTAACAGCATACTCCATCTGGTCAGGGTGTACATCCAGATGTGTTACAAACCGGATGCGGTGGGTGTCGGTACTATTAGCTTTGATGCCTTTATCCAATAGTTTTTTCAATACCTGTTCGGCCGGGGCTACGGTATCAAACAAAACAATATTGGTATCCGCAGGTAATATATTTTTCACCCAACTGCATTGTGCCAATTGATCAGCCAATATTTGAGCGTGGGCGTGGTCTATTTTCAAACGTTCTACATGATGATCGAGCGCGTATATTCCCGCTGCAGCCAGGAATCCTGCCTGGCGCATACCGCCGCCAAGCACCTTACGCACACGACGCGCATATTTAATAGTTGCTTTATCTGCCAGTAAAATCGAACCAACCGGCGCACCTAATCCTTTGGAAAGGCAAACCGAAATGCCGTCAAAATATTTCCCGTAATCCAAGGCCTTGTCACCTGTATGGTTTAATGCATTAAAAATACGCGCACCGTCAAGGTGCAATTTTAAACACCTATCCTGGCAAAGCTCTGCTATAGGTTTTATATCATTTAACCAATAGCAACTACCACCTCCCTTATTTACTGTATTTTCCAATACTACCAAACTGGTACGTGGATAATGTACATTTTCAGCATTGATCTCAGGTGCAATCATTTCGGCAGTTATGCGTCCCCGGTCACCATTCAAAAGGCGTGTCGATACACCCGAATTAAAAGCAATGCCCCCACCCTCGTAACGGTACACATGGGAAGTTTGGTCAGCAATCAGCTCATCAAGAGGTTGGGTAAAGCATTTAATAGCGATCTGGTTGGTCATAGTACCGGACGGACAAAATAACCCGGCTTCCATTCCGAACATTTTGGCTGCTTTTTCTTCCAGCGCATTTACGGTTTCGTCCTCGCCAAAAACATCATCCCCTACTTTGGCGCTCCACATGGCTTCAAGCATTCCGGAAGTAGGTTTTGTAACAGTATCGCTTCTTAAGTCAACAATCATATGATATAGCTAAAATTTGCGTTATTTTGTATTTAATCGATTATGCGCTCAATTTTAATCATTTTATTCTTTATGCTGATCGCTGTATCAGCAAAATCACAAAAATGGCAGGCCGGCTCATTTACCGACATCAAAGGCAACAAGGTAACCGGACTGATCCGCGAAAACCCATCCAACAAAGGCCCGATAAAAGATGAAGGCTTCATTGAATTTAAAGACGACAGCAAGGCCAACCCCTACAAACTCAGCGCCAGTGACCTGAAATCATTTACTATTGGCCAGGACAGCTTTGTAGTAGCTCATGCCCCCGGCAACTCCAACTGGAGCAAAAAGGAGCTGGATTTTGTAAAAGTAGCCCTGGATGAAGAAACCAAACTCTATGTTGCCGATGTGGCTGCAGGTGGCGGCGGGGAAAGAGCATCCCGCGTTTCACCTGAATTTGGCGGGGGTATTGGTACAGGTGGCTACAGCGGTTTCGGTGGCGGGGTGGGTATTAACCTTGGCGGAGGTGGCGGCAAAGGCAAAGTAATAAGGACCTATTATTACGGCACCAATACAGCTACCATGCAACAACTAACTCCCATGAATTTTAAAGATGTAATGAGCGATATTATGGGCGATGAACCCGACGTGGTAGACAAAATACAGACCAACCAGTTTAACATTTTTAATATGGACAAGCTGCTCGCCTATTTTAAGCAGATGAAGGCTTCGCATAAGAATTAGTGTTCATGTTCATTGCGTGAACAACCCGTGAATATTTATGAACGCTTGATTATCAGATTTTTATACTTTTAGAAGTACTGACAAAATAGTGTCACCACTTTCTTTATTGGGTTTATCAGTAATTTTAGCTATCTAAATCGACAAAGTTACTTATGGTGAATATTTACTTTGGCATCGAAATCAATGCCCGGAAGTTCTAGTTCCCGTTTTTTCTCGATGTCGGATTTTTCTTCGTATGGTTTCATATCCTTTAATCCGGCTATGCCCGCTTCCATTCTTTCTACATAATATTCAGAAATTTCAAAGTCAAATAATTTTAACTTTGAGTAATATGATAAAGAGTTGTTTTTAATAAATTTATTCATCGATGCATTAAATTCTTTTACTAAAGCTAGCATATGAAGGGCATCTTGTTTTTCATTTTCTATTTTTACAGTGCACACCATTCTACTTTTGTATTCAATAAAAGATTCTCCCCTTTGTCCGTCTCTGGCGAAAAACTTCAAATCATAAATAAATGTACTTGTATTGGATTCGGAGGTTATCCAATGGCTTGCGGTACCACCTCCGGAAATAACTTCACTAAATTTGTCAAAATATTTATTATTAACTGAATAGAACAAAATGCAGTCGGATTTTTCAAGGATTATCATAAGATTTGATTTATAATTTCAAACAAATATAGGCATACGGTAACTCCCTCCACCCGGCTAAAGGTGTAGATTGTCTGCTACCGCAAGCCAGGTCGCCAATTTTAGGTAAACGCCTATATTTCACGGTCTCGCATACCCATTACTCAAAACCACCTTCTCCTCCTCAATTGCCTTTCCACCAACAAAATCCTTAAACAATAACTCCCACGATATCATCACCCAAACCACGATACACGGCCATGCTTTAACGGAATATTTGGCGATGATGTCCTGCCGGATGGGTTTCGGCATGGCGTCTGTCAGTCCAAGCCCGGTTATTACCAGCAACAGCACCAGCAGGATAATATTCGTGGTGGTAAACGGCTTATCATGTATCAGCATCCACAGCACCGCCCCGGCAACAGCGATAATAAAGGTCGGGTGCTCGGCGCCGGTACTGAAGATTACCACCATAATCAGCGAAGTGGCCAATATTTGTAACCTGAACTTATAAGATTTAAACTGGCTGAGCCGCAACAATGGCAAAGCAAAAATAACGGCTGCCGCTAAAAGGAAGGGCAAATTGGGTACATGCACATTGCCCGTCAGTCGCCTCACCACGCCCATCACGCATATATCCTGCGAAGTATCCAGGCCTGTATTCAACGCGCTCTTACCACTCAAGGCCCCGAACCATTCATGATAAGATTGTATAACAAAGCCCGGACTGGATATGATCATCGGCGCCAAAAACAAGACTACCGACCAGATCACCGACCAGATGATAAACTTCTGTTTGTTCTTCGAGAACAGGAAAAACGCCAATCCAACCACAGGGTACAGTTTAATCAATGTACCCCCAACGATCAGCAGCGTGGCCCAACGCTCTTTCCCCTTCTCCACCAGCATAAAACTGATGATGATGGTAGCAGTGATCATCGGGTTGAACTGCATATAAAACACCGAGTTGGCAAACTCAATGGCACATAGCAACAGCATGGCCGTCTTTCGCTTATTATCCAGCGGCAGCATGCTTACGGCCAGGATGACTGCCAGCGCATTCGCCACCTCCCACAAGAAAAATCCGACCGCCTCTGACGGAATAGCAAAAGGAGCAACAAATAACGTAAATAATGGCCCGTAATAGTAAATATCGCCATACTCCTTAGGATAAGCCGCATACAGGTTCATCTGCGCCCTGGCATGGTACCACGAATCCCTGAAAATGAGGTAATTGTTATCAATATGCCTGAAATACTTCATCTGCCAGGTAAAAATAGCCACTGCAACGTATAAGATACATGCCCATTGATAGCCGGTAAGTCCGAGGAATTTTTTAGTCATAGATCAAGGTAGCTCAAAAGTAATAAAATATCTATTGGTTGCCTCACCCTGCCCTCTCCAAAGGAGAGGGTTCTAAGAAGCAGTGAAGTTAAAGTCCTCTCCTTTGGAGAGGATTTAGGTGAGGCTCAAATATTCTGTGCTATCACAAACCCACTCGCCCAGGCCCATTGGAAATTGTATCCCCCAAGCCACCCGGTAACATCCACGCACTCGCCGCCGAAAAACAAACCAGGCACTTTTTTAGCCTCCAAAGTTTTGGACGACAGCTCATCCGTAGATACCCCGCCGCGCATCACCTCCGCTTTATCATAGCCCTTATCCCCTGCCGGTTTCACTTTGAACTCGTGGATCAGTGCCGATATTTTTTCCAAATCAGCATTACTTAATGATGCCAGGTTTTTATCCGCAGGCAGCCTGTCGCTTATCGCCTCGGCAAACTTCCGGGTAAACAGGTTAGAAAGATAAGCCAGCAGCATCTTTTTGCCGTTCGTTTCCCGCTCCTGTTGTATCAGCTCAACAATATTTTGATGTGGGAGGAGATCGATATAGATCCATTCACCCGGCCGCCAGTAAGATGATATTTGGAGTATAGCCGGACCACTCAGTCCCCAATGCGTGAACAAAATATTTTCCTCAAAGCTTATTTGATCGTTCCAAACCCGGCAGAACAGGCTATTGCCGGATAGTTGTGCATACCAATCCTGGTCTTTACCGGTAATAGTGAGAGGCACAAGCGCCGGGGCTGTCTCCGTGACTTTCATCTCAAATTTACGGGCAGTCCTCAATCCCAAATCAGTAGCCCCCATTTTAGGGATCGGCAAACCACCGGCAGCCATCACAATTTTTGGAGTCAGCAACTTCTGTTCTTTGCCGTTTCGGGTGAAATGAACAGCAAAGCTGTCTCCAACCTTTTCAACTTTTACAACCTCCGTGTCGCACCAAAGCTCCTGCCCCATATCCGCGCAAAGGCTGGTAAATACATTCACCACATCCTTCGCTTTGTCGCTCACCGGGAAAAGTTGCCCCAGTGTCTTTTCCTTCCCTTCTATTCCATACGCCTCAAAAAAGCTGATGGTATCATCAACAGTCCATTGTGCAAAGGCCGATTTAGAGAAATGTTCGTTCTTAGAAATAAATTGCTGTGCCGATGCATACAGGTTGGTATAATTACACCTGCCGCCGCCGCTGATCAATATTTTTGCGCCCGGCTGATCGTTCTTTTCCAATACCAGCACCCGCTTGCCCAAAAAGCCTGCCTGTACTGCGCACATCAGCCCGCAGGCGCCTGCACCGATTATTATTGCGTCAAAGTCTGTTTGTTTTGTTAAATTTGTGCTCATGGAAGGGGTTTCGCAAATATCAGAATTTGGAAAGATACTCATCTTTTTAATTACCGGAATTTTAATGGTCGGTTTTGCCTTCTTTGTGACGCGCATGCTATCGCCCAATAACCCCAATCCCGAAAAGCTAACCTCTTATGAATGTGGCGAAGAAGTAGTCGGCAGCGCATGGGTGCCTTTTAACTCCCGCTTTTATGTGATTGCCCTTATCTTCCTGCTGTTCGATGTCGAAATGATATTTATACTGCCCTGGGCAACCGTATTTGGCAGTCATGAAGCCCTCAAGGTGGATAACCGCTGGGGATGGCTCTCACTGACGGAAATGTTCGTCTTCTTGGGAATATTGATATTGGGCCTGGCCTACGTTTGGGTAAAGGGCGACCTCGACTGGATAAAACCCAATGTCATCAGGCCAACTGTTGATACACAGGTACCTGCATCCCTTTATGAAAAGCTGAACAAACAGCAAAGTGTGTATGCAATAAAAGAGTTCAGCCTTGAAACTATTACCCCCACAAATACGGCAACCGCAACTGCTGCTGCCCCTGCTACTACTACCGAAACACCACCTCCGATAAGAAAACCCATGTTCAAACCAACTTTTAAAAAGCCCGGCAATGAATCCTGAAAGCATGAACGAAAGCGGCGGTGTGGTGATCACCAAAATGAACGACCTGCTCAACTGGGCACGCCTCTCATCTTTGTGGCCATTAAGTTTTGGTATTGCCTGCTGCGCCATTGAAATGATGGGCTCCTTTGCTTCCACTTATGACATGGACCGCTTCGGTGTATTCCCGCGCCCGTCGGCCCGCCAGGCAGATGTGATCATCATAGCCGGTACGGTTACCTTCAAAATGGCCGAACGCATCAAACGCCTCTACGAGCAAATGCCTGAGCCAAAATATGTCATCTCCATGGGTTCATGCTCCAACTGCGGCGGCCCTTACTGGCAGCATGGTTATCATGTGGTAAAAGGTGTCGACCGTGTAATACCCGTAGATGTTTACGTACAAGGCTGCCCGCCACGCCCCGAAGCATTGATCGGCGCTATACTGGAACTTCAAAAAATAATCCAGGGTGAAAGTATGATTGGTGCTGGAGTCGGAAAGTCAGCATAAGTCGGGAAGTTACCTAATACTATAACTCATGTCATTTCGAACGAACGGAAGTGGGATTGAGCGTTGGGGTGAGGAGAAAACTTATACGATATGCATGGCGGACTATGTATATCGTATAAGTTTTCTCACCCGTGCCATAACACAGCCCACTCCATGGGTTCGAAATGACATCGTTTTTATTTTTAGACAGTTTATTAGTGAATACACTCACAAAACCGATAATTTTATCCCACTGCCAGAACACTGTCACCACTTTATTCAATTCAATCCCGTAAATTTGGATATATCCAACCTGCTATTCGAAATAGTGTATCCATGAAGCTAGTAAAATATCTAATCCCTATCTGTTTAATTCTTCTTAGTTGTAAACACTCGAATAAAAAGGTGCAAAGTGATTGCACAAAATTCCACGAATTCAAATTGGGCAGAATCTTACTTTCCTTACCAGGCTGTTATAGTGTCTATCGCCCTGATACGATAGCCCACGAATCGCTTTTCTTTATTTCAAAAGGCAACAACATAAAAATTGAGGGAAATGCGAGCGGGCTAACTTCATTAGAACAAACTATCTCAATTAAAAATAATAAATCTATTAACTTATATAGTGATACGATTGGTAATATTTTAAGGCAAATTGGCTATTATAAAACAGGTGAAAAATATCAAATAATAGTTAATATCATAAATATAAAGGACAGAACTACCTTCATTAAAGATATGTTGAAGGGAGAAAAACATATCAATAGAGATTTAGCTGATGCTCAGTTCATTTTATTAATGAATGCGGGAAACTATGAAAATGTTGATTTATCAAAAGAGGATATAGATATTTTAGTCTCTGCATTTAAAAAAAGTAAAATCGTTCCATTAACACTCAAAAAATAAAAATATCTGGTATCTAAATATCCATCCTCATGAAAACAATCTTACATATAATCACCGTTTTTATTATTACTTTATCACTCAACACCTCCGCCCAAACCTTCAATCCTATAAAAGATGTTTTCCCTGCCGGGACGGTGCTTTATGGCAACATACCCTACGCCAATGACACCCTGAAAAAGCACCTGCTGGATATTTACCTGCCCCCTACCGGGAAAAGCAGCTACCCTGTTGTCGTGTGGATACATGGCGGCGCATGGTTATCAAACGATAAATATGCCGATATGGGCTATATGAAAAATACGCTCAAAGGCTTTATTGACAATGGATACGCCGTTGCATCAATAGATTACCGCTGGAGCACAACAGCCGTATTCCCTGCACAGATACAGGATTGCAACCAGGCAGTTGAGTTTTTGTATCAGAATGCCGGAAAATATAAATTGGATAAAGGTCGTATCGCGTTGATCGGCTTCTCAGCCGGCGGCCATTTGGCAAACCTTTTGGGCCTGTCGAATAACAATACCGTTAAAGATTTTTATGCTGATGGCAAAAAGCCCCACTTTAAAATAAAGCTGGTACTGGATTTTTACGGCCCTTCTGATTTTTTAACGATAAAAGGGAATGATTCAAAAGATCCGCAAAGCCCGCTTACTTTACTTCTTGGTGGCACGGTTACTGATCATCCTGATAAGGCCAAAAAAGCAAGCCCGGTTACTTATATCGACAAGAATGATCCGCCGTTCCTGATCGTACAGGGAGAAAAAGACGAGTCTGTCAACCCCGAACAGTCTATTTCACTAAGTTCAAAATTAAAGCAAGCCGGGGTGAAAAATGATCTGATCGTTGTTCCCAATGCACCGCATTATGGTGTGATGTTTGACGCAGCAGATATCAGGGAGAAAATATTCGCCTGTTTGAATGAATACCTGAAATAGCGAATTTTACAGCCAGGATGACTTGCGGGCCTTGATAGGCTGCTTGATGATATCTTTCAGTAAGCTTTGCAGTACTACCGCGTTCCAGTGGATCGAGAACACACAACATTTTGTCTGGCTCAGGTCTTCAACATGATGTATTACAAAATGGGTTTGGTAGCTGCTTACTGCGATCTCGTTCCATTTCAGTTTATTATCTTCATCCCAGCTTATGCCATCCGGGTGGAAAGTTACACCTGATAATTCAAAGGTCTGCTGAATATTGAATAGTTCGGTATAAAAGTTCAACTGGCTTTCCATATAAAAATCCCAGAAAAGATCCAGTGACTCGGCCCAAACTCTGTAATAGGCTTCACGTTTCAGGCCGTAATAGCTATTGAGTTTAATGCGGTATATCTTATTTTGATAATCCTTGACCTCGATAAAAAATCTGCGGCAAAAAGTCATGTTAAAAAAATGCATGTCTTTAATACCAAACCTGAAACCTGCAATGTTTTCGCAAGGGATAAACAAGCCTCCTTCAATACTTAAAGGCTTCGCAATACTAAGGCCCGATTCGGCAAATACAATCTTCTTCACGATCCGGTTGGGGATCAATGCAGGGATTTCAATAACATTGAGTGCGGGGGCCATTTGTAATTTTAAAAATAAAAAAAACATTCCCTAATAATCAAGTATTTCGGCAACTCTTTTTTTAATTGGAAGAAATAAGACACGAGTATGAATTTTCTCCAATTATGGGGTATGAATAAAACCGCAAGAAACTTATTATCAGAGAGATAGTATATCTATATAAACGCTAAAAAACAGCAATAGTTTTTAACTAAAAAATTATTTTTTACAAATTCAGCAAGATATTTTTCCACATAAATCTGTAAAAGCAAAAAACCCGGATAATTTATATCCGGGTTTCACAAAAATAGTCTTATTTTATTTTTTTATTTTCCAACCAATACCCCGTTCAAACCGTGTATCACACCGTTTGATGCAGGCAGGTCAAAAGCAGTTACTAAAGCAGTGTTACCCTGTGCATCTGCCAACTGTAATTTTCCGTTAGCAACAGACAAAGTAAGGTCCTGGCCATCTAAAGTTTTCAGAGTCGCTTTACCTTTACCAGTAGTTAAAGCTTTGATTACGTCAGCCTTCATTAATTTACCATTTATAACGTGACCTTTCAAAACTAAAGCCAGTTTCGCAGGATCCTTCATTAAAGCATCCAATTGAGCCGAAGGTATCTTTCCGAATGCCTCATTTGTAGGAGCGAAAATTGTATATGGACCAGCGCCTTCCAATGTTTCTGTCAACCCGGCTGCTCTTACAGCTATGGATAGAGCGGTATAATTATCAGATGAGGTAAGCGAGGCCACAACATCGCCGCCGGCTGCCGGTGCAGCAGTAGCAGGTGCAGGCGCCGCAGGTGCAGTTTGTGCAAATAATTTTGTCGAGAATACGCTAAGAGTTAAAAATGCAGCAACAATTAAAATAGGTTTTTTCATGTTCAGTATGTTAGTTAATGTTTAAAAGATTCTATTAATTTATTTTCTCAAACGTATAACCGTCCAAAAAATTCTATACCATCTAAACTTTCATAATTTAAAATGGTTTGAGAAAAATAGAAAAGTTTTAGTTTAAAACAATACATTTTTTAATGTAAATTATATGTTACAGTGTTTAAAGTACACCTAAAACAAAAGGCATTCACACTTAAGTGCAATGCCTTCGCTATATAAAATTTAGAACTGAGGTTTCCTAATTTTTCTCTTCAAATTTATCTATATCCAGCTTTATCTTATCATCCGGTTCTTCTTTGCTTTCGGCCCAAAGGGCAATCTTCCCATCTTTGCCTTCAATAGTCAGGGCAAAATCTCTCGACTGGCCATCATCCTTAGTAAGTGTTACATTAAGCGTAGTTTTTCCTGCTTTAAAAGGAGCTTTCCAGTCACAGGTATATGAATTTACTTTCCCTGTTAATTTTTGATCACCATCATCTTTGGTTATGGTAACTGTAATATCTGATTTATTAAATTCAACTACCGTTTTTTCGTCATCTGCATGCTTCAAACCACCACTGGCGTCGAAATGCTCTGTTTTTGCTGATGTAAGACTAACTTTTTTATCGCATTGGGCGAAGCTCATGGTACTGCCGGCTGCCAGCAGGAATAGAGCAATAAGGATTGATTTCATATGTTTTTCTTTAAATTTTTTAAGCTTAATCAAATATATGTGTTTTAGATAGTATTATGCAATACATAGTTCTATAAAAAATATAAATAAATCGTAATTAATTGACAATCAATCAAAATAATTTTAAAACAATAAATTAGTTACAGAAAACAGCTTGATTTATAGATCCCCCTTTATCTACCTTCATCAAAAATATCACCACCTATGGAAAGACGCGCCAAAAGCCAATTCGTTACAGTGCTGCAAACATGCCTGCTCACAGGTACACTTGATGCACTCGCAGCAATACTAATAAGCTATAAGATCCCTCCTGCGGTGATATTCAGGTTTATTGCCAGCGGATGGTTTGGCAAAGAGGCCATGTCCGGCGGGACATCAATGGTATTATGGGGATTGATATTTCATTACCTCATCGCGGCAATTTTTTCCGTGACCCTGTTTTTATTATATCCGGGAATAATAAGGATCATCAAAAACAAATACCTCGCAGGTATAATTTACGGCCTGGCTATATGGGTCGTCATGAATTTTATTGTATTGCCGTTCTCCAACATACCCAAAAGCCACGGGCACCTCGGGCTCGAGGCATTAATAAAAGGGATAGCCGCCCTGGTTATTTGCGTGGGCATACCCGTTGTGTTAATGGCGGATAATTATTATAAGAAAAAGGACCTAAGATGAGGCAAATAAAATCGTCTTGATTAAAAGAAAGTCAAAAACTCCACCTTCTGAAATCCGACTTCCGAAATCCGACTTCCGAATTCCTTACTGTCCCTGCGCCAAAGTATACCCTATCTTACCATCAAACTTCATCAGGAATTCAACCGAGCACACCTTAGCATTCTGCGAAAAATCGGCAGCTATGTGTAAAAGTTCTTTCTGGGTAACTGTCTTTCCGTCTTTCTTTTCAAAACGTACGCGGTACTCATTCACCAGTTCAGTATAAATAGACCCCGTCGGCCAAACCTGCGTACCCCTGTTCGAGATCATCACCAGGTCGAAATTATCGGTCAGGCATTTTCTAGCAAGTTCTGCTAATTCAGCAGGTTGAAGGTCGCCCGCCTCAACAAATATGTCCACGCCTACCATTTCCTCTTTCACGCCTTTGGTAACGGTCAGTTTATTTTTTGTAAGCTGATTTTGTGCATTGGCCCTGGTCTCCATATTCGCTTTCCCCACAACACCGCCACCGGCAGGTATTTTACCCAGGTTAGCAATAATGGTATCAGCGAAGCTATTGGTATTGGATGCAGGGATTGATCTGTCGCCAAAATCACCCGTATGCGTACCTTGCTCAAGAGTGTATAATAGTGCATTTTCAATAGTAGCCGCATTTTCAGTAAAGCCCATATAACGCAGCATCAGGATACCCGAAAGCAATAATGCAGTAGGATTTGCTATGCCCTTGCCTGCAATATCCGGAGCCGTGCCATGCACAGCCTCGAAAATGGAAATATTATCACCAATATTAGCCGAAGGCGCAAAACCCAATCCACCTACTAAACCCGCACAAAGATCAGATACAATATCACCCTGTAAGTTAGTCAACACAATAGCCTGGAATTTTTCAGGGTGAGTAACCAGTTTCATACATAGGTCATCCACAATAATATCAGAACTTTCTATATCCGGATACTCTTTGGCTATCTCCTGGAAGGTCTCTAAGAAAAGACCATCCGTCAGCTTCATGATATTAGCTTTATGACCGCAGGCTAATTTTGTATACCCTTTACGCCTTGCCATTTCAAAGGCATAACGTATCACCTGTGCCGATCCCGGACGGGTAATGATACGTCGGCCAACAGCTACGTCATAGGTAAGCAAATGCTCGATGCCACCATAGGTATCTTCAATATTCTCGCGGATGATAGTCAGGTTGATAGGTATACCGGCTTTTGAAAAGACTGTCTCCACGCCATTCAATGTCCTGAAATCGCGCTGGTTGGCATAAGTGTTCCATACTTTACGTGCGGTTACGTTAATGCTTTTTACGCCTTTGCCTTTGGGCGTTTCCATCGGGCCTTTAAACAGGATACCTAATTCTTCTATCGTAGCTTTCGCCGCAGGCGTCATCCCGGTTGAGTACCCGGAATCGAAAAGGGATTTACCCATTTCAACATATTCATATTCAAGCGGAACATTGTTGGCTTCAAATACCCGCAACACAGCCTGCATTATCTCGGGACCAATCCCATCTCCTTTGGCTACAGCAATTTTAGTCTTCATCTAAACAACCTTTTTTAGTAAACAGGCCGCAAAGGTAGATGTTTCGGGCCACTTTTTACAGGTGTAACAGCAATCTCACGCAACTTGTGACATTGAGTTAAGACCGATAATGGACAATTGGTTTATTTTTGCATGGTAATAAATCTCATTGTCAATGAAAGGTCTTCCTATCGTTCTCGCTAAAACCATTCTGCTGTCAATCCTCGTAGCAGTTGCGGCTAACTGTATATATTATGCCATCATCACCCGTTCAGGCGATCATGATTACGGGCACGCTGTTCCCTTAATTATGGAGCGCACATTTTTCCTGGGCATCATCATTGCTGTCATGTCATTACCCATGCTGTTCCTTTATCATCCAAACTATTGGAATAATCTGATGGGAAGGCTGTCATTATATTTCGCCGGACCAATACTATTTATCATTGCTATATTTTATGTAAGCATCAACCCGGTAACCAAAACGGCCGACTTGCTGACAGGTGCTGTTTTCATTATCGTAAATGGCATATTCTATTACACATTGACCAGGAAAAACAGGGCCAGTACCACTTACAGCACAAGGAAATAGGCTATATAAAAAATTTAGGCTAAACTTGCATCATCAAATGAAAGCTTTTTACGGAGACCTCAAACTCGGAATTTTAGGCGGCGGACAGCTTGGGCGCATGCTGATTCAACAGGCCATCAACTATAATGTAACGGTGAAGGTACTCGACCCTGACCGCGAAGCGCCCTGCAAAAAACTATGCGATGAATTTGTGGTCGGCTCCCTTGGGGATTATGAAACCGTTTACAAATTTGGCAAAAAGGTGGATATGCTGACCATCGAGATCGAGAAGGTGAACGTGGATGCATTGGAACAACTGGAAAAAGAAGGTGTGCTGGTTTATCCGCAATCGCGCATCATCCGCCTGATACAGGATAAGGCCCTGCAGAAACAATTTTTTAAAGAAAACGATATTCCAACGGCTGAGTTCCAGGTCATATCCTCGGCTGAGCAATTGAAACAAAGTCATATTCCATTCCCCTATATCCAGAAATTGCGCCGAGACGGGTACGATGGCAGAGGTGTTTATAAGGTGCTGGATGAATCATACCTGGCTAAAGCCTTTACAGAACCGAGCTTAATTGAGCGTCTGATTGATTTTGAAAAGGAAATAGCAGTAATAGTAGCACGCAATGAAAACGGTGAAATCAAAGCCTTCCCGATGGTAGAGATGGAATTTAATCCGCATGCTAATTTGGTTGAATTTTTGATCGCGCCCTCTACCCTGCCGTTTGAAATTCATGAAGAAGCTGAACGTATAGCAAAAAGAGTAGCTGAATGTTTGAATATTGTTGGCTTGCTGGCTGTCGAGATGTTTTTGGATAAAAACGGGAAAATACTGGTAAATGAGTTGGCCCCGCGTCCGCATAACAGCGGGCACCAGACCATTGAAGGCAATGTGGTATCCCAATTTGAACAACACTTGCGTGCAATATTTAACCAGCCTTTGGGTGATACTGCCTGTTTGAACCACGCGATCATGATCAACGTACTGGGCGAAGCGGGCCATGAGGGCCCCGCAGTTTACCAGGGCATTGAAGAAGTATTGAAATGTGCAGGCGTTTATATACATTTATATGGCAAAGCCTTAACCAAACCCTTCCGCAAAATGGGCCATGTAACCATTGTGGATGCCGACAGGGAAAAAGCGATTGAAAAGGCAAGGTTTGTGCAGAAGACTTTGAAGGTGGTAAGTTAGACATAGACAAATCTTTTAAAAACTAAACAGTAATCAATTGAGCGAATTCTCAAATACTACAGGGTCAATTATCTGGATAGCTATTTTCGTTTTATTTGGGATTTTACTATGGTGGTTATTAGCGTATATAGTTAAAAAAATAACTAATAAAAATTAGATGAGTGTTCCCCCCAAAATAGGCATCATCATGGGCAGCAAGTCTGACCTGAACGTGATGCAGGATGCAGCAGATGTTTTAAAAGAATTAGGTGTACCCTACGAAATCACTGTAGTATCAGCCCATCGCACCCCTGAGCGTATGTTCAGCTATGCCAAATCAGCTGCCGACCGTGGTCTTAAAGTAATTATTGCCGGAGCCGGCGGCGCAGCGCATCTGCCGGGCATGGTTGCCTCGTTAACCCATCTGCCTGTAATTGGCGTTCCTGTAAAATCAAGCAATTCTATTGATGGCTGGGACTCTATCCTATCCATCCTGCAAATGCCAAATGGTATCCCGGTTGCTACAGTAGCCCTTAACGCTGCTAAGAATGCGGGTATCCTTGCCGCGCAGATCGTTTCAACAGCTGACGAAACCATAGTAGCGAACCTGATAGCTTATAAAGAAACTCTTAAACAAAAAGTAGAGGAGTCCGCCAGGGAGATGGAAAGCGGTAGTTGATCTAACATTATGATGGATTGGGATAAACAAATAATTGATGATTGGAGAGAATTGGGATTTTATTACCAACGTGATGACGATCTCAAACAATGGTGGTTAATTGGCAGCCAATTCGGTCTTTCCAAGTTCACGAATCATTTATTGAATTATTCTAAGGAGATTTCCATGAAAGATATTTCCGAACATATTCATTTAGGGCCACACCAATATTTAGAAATTATGACGTGGCATACGCCATTAATTAGTGAACATGCCATAGGAGGTAGTTTAGCAGATATCGGAAGACTTAAGACAATGATAAATAATAAGCTTTTGAGTACTACTGTTGGGGAAACATTTGAAATAGGCATTGATTACGCACCTGACTCAGAATACATTATTAGATTTTTTGTTATGGCTGATAACTTTGACCCATCATCCATAGAATTAAAATAAAGTTTTTTAATTATTCTTTCGGACTTATGCGGACTTTCTGACTAACCTAGTCTCTAATCTCTAGTCAACTAACCTCTAAACTCCATTCATCATTTTTCACTGATATGAGCAAATGGTTGAGATGGTACCTTTGCTGATATGAATGATCTGAACATTTATAACATCACCTCGGCCATTGCTGATCCGGTGCGCTTGTCTATCATGATTTACCTCCTTCGCGGAAGGGCAACCTATGCACAATTGCAGCAGCATATTGATGTTTCTCAAAGCAACCTGTCAAACCATTTGGGCATACTTTATAAAGCCAAACTGGTAAATAAAATAAGTATTGGTCGCAGGAACAGTTATGAAATTGCAAGCTCGGATGCCGCACAACTGATCGAGCTATTGCAGAATATGCAAAGGTCATCATCTACCCCGAGACCTGAAGTAAAAAAGATAGTACTCGCTCGGACATGCTATGACCATCTTGCAGGTAAACTTGGCGTTTCCATTTTCAATTCACTGGCCGGTCAGAATGCGATTATTTATGACAGGCCGATAGCTGATCCTGCCTATTTTTCAAAAGAGATCACCTTAGGCATCAATGCCGAAAAAACATTCAGGGCTTTCGGGGTTGATATTTCTGGCATATCTCCAACCAACCGGAAATTTGCCTATGCCTGTTTAGACTGGACCGAGAGGCGGCCCCATTTAGCCGGAGCCCTCGGTGCAGCCGTTTGTCATGCAATGATGGAGCAAAAATGGATCGCAAGGCACGAGGAAAAAAGAGTGATAGCCATAACCAATTCAGGCAAAAAAGCCCTGAAGGAAATTATCAACCTTGATTTTTATACCAATGCCTGATATAAATCTTAAAACCATTCAGCCAAAAATATTATATTTTGGCACCCCGATAGCGCTCATTACTACTATTGATGACAAAGGTCATCCAAATATTGCCCCCATGTCATCTGTTTGGGCGCTAGGCTATAAATTGGTATTGGGCCTGGGCTGCGATGGTAAAACCTTCAGTAATTTGATTGCTCAAAGGGAGTGTGTAGTTAATATTCCGTCTATAAACTTGCAGCAGAATATTGAAAGCATAGCCCATTTAACCGGCGCAAATCCTGTTCCTGAAGACAAAAAGAAACTTTACAAGTACGAACCCGATAAATTTACCGCAGGCAGATTTTCAGTCATTTATTCACAAATAGTCAGCCCGCCTGCTATAATGGACTGTCCCATCCAGTTGGAGGCTATTTTAGAGCAATATTCAATAATAGATTTTGACACCAACGGAAACCCCGATGTAGCCGCTGTAACTGTTAAAGTGGTTAATGTGAGGGTCCACGAAAACATTTTGATCGGCAACAACCATATCGACCCCGAAAAATGGTCGCCATTGATCTACAATTTCCGTCATTACTTTGGGCTTGGTAAAGCTTTAGGAAAAAACTTCAAAGCAGAAATATAACCGCTGATCAACTTATTGTCAACCTCAATTCAACTCCGGATTTTCAGGAAAATTAGCGATGTGTGCATACCGGGTACCCAGGCTGATGATCACCTGCCGCCAGATGTTTTGATCGTCGTGCGAGAATATTACTTCCGGGGTAAATTTATCGGTCACTATCCAGGTGTCCTCGGCAATTTCGTCATCAAGTTGCCCTGGCGTCCAGCCGGAATAGCCGGTGAAAAAACGTATCTCACTGTCTGTCAACTGGTAATTGGAGACCAAGCTTTTCACTGTCTCAAAATTCCCTCCCCAATAAATACCTTTTACTATTTCAATACCATCTTCAATTTTATCCGGGCAACGGTGTATAAAATGCAACGTGTCCTCACCTACCGGTCCGCCGCTGTATACAGGCATTTCCGAATAAGGAAGGTCGGGCAACAGATCACCCAGCATATATTCACTCAGGTGGTTCAAAACAAAGCCCATTGCGCCGGCATTTCCATGCTCAGTCAGCAGGATCACCGACCGTTTAAAGTTAGGGTCCATCATAAAGGGCTC
>Ga0307517_10000718_pt1 | contig 57074 bp, 80 predicted proteins | sample 23_EM_MG_FD_194515 | JGI IMG/M metagenome (GOLD analysis project Ga0307517, IMG submission 194515) | Populus trichocarpa ectomycorrhiza microbial communities from riparian zone in the Pacific Northwest, United States - 23_EM | ecosystem: Host-associated > Plants > Roots > Unclassified | place... | reverse complement strand
TCGGGGTGTTTGATTTTTCCCATGAAGAGGTGAAGCGGGCGGTGGGTTTGCATTTATAGGTTTTTTTCTCTTCATAGCTAGCGCTGCATAAGGCTTTTTGTACCTAGAAACAAATAACGCATGATTAAAAAATAAAAAATAAAAAATAAAAATAAAAAAGAAAAAAATAAAAAAAGAAACGACCAAGGGATAGGACACGCTTCTCGCAAACCTCTTCCCCCCCCCTAGATTTCACATACAATCTCAACTCTACCCCGCTTTGCGTCCGGAACAAACCCCTCGCCCACTTTTCCTCCACTACTCGCCGCCATGGCGAATCCGCACAACCTCCCCCCAGGGAACGCAGCCTTTGGCAGGCTCTCAGCCCTCAACTCTCCCCTCCCGTCGCGTTCAGGAACCCCCTCGACCGACCGCCCCATAGAGTTCATGACGAGGCAACTCGCTCAAGTGAGAAGCACCCTCAGGCTCAGCGACCAAGATTTCCCGGACCTAAGCCCAGACGCACAGGCCGGCACCCTCCCCGTCGAATCAATCATGATCGTCCTCCTCTCCCAGCTCATCCAGGGCCTGGCGACCGTCTCTCACTAGCTGAGCGGGGTAACCCAAGCGGTCGCAACCATCTCCGAGGAAAACGAGAACCTCAGGGAGGAGCTCCATGACATCTCCTCCCAACTCGCAAACCTCCCCCACACCCATGAACAACCAACCGCACCGGGGATCGCCGATCTCCATGCATCCATACGTGACCTGTCACATCGTATGTCAGCCCCTGTCCCTGCCCCCACGGCACTTGCCCCCCCCCCACAAAAAAACCACAGCCCCCCCCCTGAACTACCGGCCCCCCCCCTTCCAGGAAGGGCAAAGAAAGGGCCCAGGCACCTCCCACACCTCCCTCAGCCGCGGCTGACGACCCCAAATACCTCATACCATTCTACGATACGAGGCTTGGCAAGGCCTTCGGCGACCCCGAGAAGTACGCCAGGCTCTATCCTAACTCATACGAGGCCGGGGAATTCCGGAAGGGGAGGTACGACCTTGGCTCCTTCACCCCTGGCCACCTCCACCCTGACGTCCACCCCTCCCCCTCCTATGCGCAAGCTGCATCTGGCTCAGGCTCGGGCGGCAAGGGCAAAGGCAAAGCTGGGAAGCCTCTTTCCCCCCAACTTGTTGCGAGTACGACGACCACTCCTGTTAAAAAGGGGCCGCCCTCCCTCCCAGGTGCCCAACGACGCTTTTTTGCCACTCGCGAGTCCCCTTCCCCTCATCCTGACGCTCCTACCATTGCTGCTACTTTCCCTGACATTGCCGCTCGGGTCCTCCGTGAATCGAACTGCCTCCTGCCCCTTGGCTTCTCCGCTACCGTCAACCCTCGTGGCTCCGTCTCCCTGACCGTCACTGACAAAGCCACCCCGGTCGATTCATACGCCCCCTACTTCGACTCCCTCACCAGGGCCCTCAACCAGTCCTTTCCTGTAGGAGAAAACCCCTGGTGCACCCTTGTCCTAGCCCCCACGGCCGTTCAGCTAGCCATCCACGGCCTACCCCTACGTTTCCTGCCTCAAGATGAAGAAGAACTCTTCCCATATCTCCGGCAAGCAATCCTCAACGACAAAGCGACCCAGATCCTCTCAGCCAGGTACCTTAACCCTAGCCGAGATTCTAGGGCAACCAAGCAGGCCACTTCGGTGGTTATCACCGTCGACCCCCTCAACGTTTCGGCCCTCACTTCTGGGGTCGTCATCCTCTCTCAGAAACGCAAGGTCGAACTTGCCTTCTCCTCCTCCAGAACCTCCCAGTGTAAGAACTGCTGGAGATACGGACACGCCCATCAACGATGCCCCGCCACACACCCCACGTGCCGCATTTGTGCGCTTCACCCTACTCGCGCGGCTCACAGATGCCAGAATCCAACCTGCCCCAGAAGCGGGAACAATAAGCCAGTCCCGTCCTGTTGTCTGACCTCGCCCCCCCATTGCTGTAACTGCGGTGGTGACCACACTGCCACCTTCAGGGAGTGTCCGGCTCGACCTCCCCCGCCTGTCCCCACCAGAACCAACTCGCCAGCCCCCGCCCTAACCGGTCAAGACCCCATGGATTTGGCGGTCGATGGCAGTCCGGCACCCACTACTCCCCCGACCGGGACGGGTCCCCTTGAGGTGGACCTCGTAACCCCCAGGCAACCACCCCCTGCTGGGCCTTCCACGCGTCCTGGCACCACCCACGGCTTCGGGGGCCCTCTCCCCCTGGAGGAACCGAGCTTTTCCCCTGCACCTCGCGATCGTCGGGTTCGTCCCGGTGATGAATAATCGACCCACGCCCCCCCCCGCGGGACAAGGGCCGGCCCCTGCCCCGGTTTTTCTTTCCATCATTCAACATAACTGCCTTGGGAGCTGGAATGTTTTTCTTTCCTTATTTGAGTCGTTCAAAGTGGCGACCACCTACCCCTCAATAGTTCTTTTACAGGATCCTCCTGTCAATAAGGCTCACCTTCCTTCCTTTGGCGGTTTCAAGTCCTTCTTTCCCCCAGTTAGGAAGCCACGAGTGGCAGCCTACCTTCATGGGCCTTTTCTCTCCAATTACACGGTGCTCCCCAGGTTCAAAGGGGTGGATGATGTCCTCGCCCTCGACATCTCCTCCAATGAGCCTCTTTTCGGCACCGCCTTCCACTCATTCAGAATTATTAATGCCTACTCCACCAACACTGTGGACCACAGAGTCCACTCCGTTTCACCGGAAAACCCTTTTCCCAGATCTTGGGTTCCCCCTACTGGTTTTGGGGGACCTCAACATCCACAACCCCCTCTCGGACCCTCTGCGGCACTTCTCACATCGGGAGATCGCGTCCTCGACTCCCTATTTGGAGAAAGCGGCGGAAGCCGGCTTCGCCCTCCTTAATCCCTCGGGGGAGTACACGAGGTTCCCCTTGGTTGGAAACGCTCGCCCTTCGGTAATAGACCTAGCATTTGCAAACCCCCCCCTCCTCCCACTGATAAAGAGTTGGGAAGCCTCCCTCCCCTCGACAGGTTCGGACCACGTACCAATAACGATCACCCTTGCCCTGCCCTCTCTGAATCTAAAGCCCCCGCGCCCACGTTGGGAAGACACGGACTGGGAGACCCTGGACCCGATCGTTAAGGGTTTCAAGGTCCCGGCCGCACCACCTTGCCCCACCCCCCCGCAGCTGGACGAATGGTTGTCGGAATCTCTAAACCGTCTGGTGGCTCTTCTCAAAGAGCATACGCCAGTATCCAGGCCCTCCCATCACTCCAAACCTTGGTGGACCCCTCACCTGACTGTCCTCCGTCGTGAATATCACAAGGCTACCAGAACAGCCAGGAAACACGACACACCACACATGCGAGAAGTTGCCGGGTCCTCCAAGGTGGGGTACTTCAAGGCAATCAAAGCCGCCAAAAACAAACACTGGTCCTCCTTTTTGTTGACCGCCACCCCCCAGAGCCTGTGGACAGCCAAGAGGTTTGCCTACCGTCGTGCCCAGCCACATTTTCCTTCCCTCCCAGGGGCTGAGACCCCGCAACAAATGAATAGCGTCCTCCTGGACGAACTTCTTCTCCCCTAAGGAACCCTTCTCCCCGCCGCCTAGGCTCAGACCAGACAAGTCGGCTCCCCCCCTAACGACAGACGAGATAGCCGCGGCCCTCTCCAAGTGCTCCCCGACTTCAGCCCCAGGCCCGGACGGGATACCCTACTCTACCTGGAAGCAGGTCAACAAGATCAACCCCTTAATCCTCCTCCATATGCTCGCCCCACTAGTCCTCCTGGGGTATCACCCCGCGTCGCTGAAGAGCTCGAACGGCGTGGTACTCGACAAACCAGGGAAACCCTCCTATGAGTCACCATCCTCCTTCAGGATAATCGTCCTGATCCGTACAATCTCCAAGGTCCTCGAGAGGATCATAGCAGCCCGCGTACTAACGGCAGCCCGGCTCAGAGGGCTGTTGCACCCTAACCAATGCGGTTCGCTCCCTGGGCTCAGTACCTACGATGCGTGCCTCACCCTTACCAACGACGTCAAAACCCTCCAGAGGCCTCGTCTCAAGGTCTCCTCCCTGTTTCTGGACATAAAGGCAGGGTTCGACAACGTCGACAACAATACTTTGTCCCGTATCCTGAGGGAACGCGGGGTACCCCTCTACCTGGTTTCCTGGGTTTCGTCCTTTCTAGGGGAACGGAGCTGCACCCTGATCTTTCAAGGGGCACCAGGAACCCCAGCCCCGGTCAACGTCGGCGCCCCCCAGGGCTCTCCGATCTCCCCACTCCTCTTTCTTCTCTACGTCGCCCCGCTACATTTCGGGATACCTCGGGGTCTGATGATCTCGTATGTAGACGACTTTGCCCTCACAGTGGCCTCCCTTTCGTACCGTGGCAACATCCGCCGGCTCCAGGACCTATTCGACAAGCTCGAGAGGAAGGCGTCCCGCTTGGGAGTCTCCTTTTCGGTCGCTAAGACAGAACAGATACACTGGAGAACCCCCAGCCAGAGGCACTCAACGAAGTGCGTCGCACCAATCCAGATCAAGGGAGAATTGTTTCACCCCGGCAACTCTGTCAGGTGGCTTGGGTACTGGTTCACTCCGGCCCTTGACCCCGCCGCACACTTCTCCCGCCGCCTGGCCCTGGCCCAGGGGGCGTTTGCCCTCATTTGCCGCCTCAGCCCGCCCGGAGCAGGCCTCCCCCCCTACCTATGCCACAGATTGGCAACGTCACTAATTGCCCCTATCCTGCTTTACAGCGCGGACCTGTTCTCACCCAGCATAGGAACAACAACCGGCCTCGATACATTCTGGCGCAAGGTCCAAAGGTGGACCACAAACTGCTTCTCAGCTACGCCCACAGGGATACTTTCGGTGGAATCTTGCCTCCCACCCGTCTCCCTCCTGATCGCCCACCGGCAAAGGCTGGCGGCGCTCAGGGTGGTCTGCTCCCCCCCCAGCGTGAACCCGGCAACAGCCCGCCTTCATCCCTCGTTCCCTTCGCTCTCAGTGCATCGGGCACCTGACTCCTCACGAGCCTTAACCAGGGGCCTGTCATCCGTCTACCTTCCTCTACACTGGAAAACGCCCCGCCCTGTCCCACCAATAAGGAACCACCTGCCGGTGGACGCGGTGGCTCACAGGACAATACCCTTTACCCTCGGGCTGTCAAGAATGCCCATGATCAACTCCCACCTGGTGTACCCTGCCCCCGCCCTCCCGCCCCAGTCCTTGATGGACAACACCTACTCCGCCCTCAAGAAACGGGTAAGGGAGAAGCTCCTCGAGGAGTGGGCCTCCCTTTTCCCTACACCGGGGTACTACCTGCACCCTCCTGCGATGCTTCCGAGGCCCTTCATGGGCTTGGGCAAGTTCATTGCCGGGAGAATCCACCAGATGAGAGCCGGGAAGAGTTACCTGGCCGCCCAGCCAACCTGGAGGTCCCCGGACGCCGACACCTCCTGCCCCCGCTGCGGCTTGGAGCCTGAAACCTTCGAGCACGCCATCCGGTCCTGCCCCTCGAGACAACACAGCACGTCGCGCCTCCTCCACGGCGTTACTGATGTCGGTCCCGAAGCCCCACTCTGGTCATCCCTCCCACTGCTAAAAAGACTCGCCACCTTCATAGGCGTCACCTCCACGGGATTTCCGCCCACTGTGTTCCCGCCCACCCCCCCCCCCTCTTCCCCCCCCCTTTCTCTTTCACCCCCCAGGCCGCCCCCCCCGGTTTTTCGTGTTTTTTCGTTGGCTGAGGTATAGGGACGTTGGGTTTTCTTTCCTTTTGTCTTATGTAGGCTTTCCTTTCTAGACGACTAAGCTGTTGGTTGTGCTTTCCTTGTTACATGAGGCCGTTGGCCCGGCGGAGGAGAAACCTGCGCAACAGTGGATATTTAACTGGTGCCGTGACTTTCTTTTGTTTATGTTTTTGATTTATAGGTTTTGTTCTCTCCATAGCTAGCGCTGCATGAGGCTTTTTGTACCTAAAAACAATGAACGCATGATTACGAAAAAAAAACGACCAAGGGATAGGACCGCCCCAGGAGCGGGAACAATAAGCCAGTCCCATCCTGTTGTCTGACCTCGCCCCCCCATTGCTGCAACTGCGGTGATGACCACACTGCCACATTCAGGGAATGTCCGGCTCGACCTGCCCCGCCTGTCCCCTCCAGAACCGGCTCTCGGGCCCACGCCCCAACTGGTCAAGACCCCATGGATTTGGCGGTCGATGGCGGCCCAGCACCCACTACTCCCCCCTCCGGGTCGGGTCCCCTTGAGGTGGACCTCGTAACCCCCAGGCAACCTCCCCCAGCTGGACCCTTCACGTGTCCTGGCACTACTCACGGTTTCGGTGGTCCTCTCCCCCTGGAGGTGCCAAGCCCTTCCCCTGACCCTTTCACCCGTCGGGTTCGTCCCGGAAATGAATAAGTAACCCATGCCCCCTCCCCTGGGTCAAGGGCCGGCCCCTGCCCCTGCCTTTCTTTCCATCATTCAACATAACTGCCTTGGGAGCTGGAATGTTTTTCTTTCACTATTTGAGTCGTTTAAAGAAGCGACCACCTACCCTTTGATAGTCTTTTTGCAGGATCCGCCTGTCAACAAGGCTCAGCTTCTCTCTTTTAATGGTTTTAAGTCCTTTTTTCCCCCGGTTAGGAAGTCAAGTGTGGCCGCCTATGTTCATATGTCTTTTGTTTCCACCTAGATGGTGCTCCCCAGGTTTAAGGGGGTGGACGATGTTCTCGCCCTCGACATCTCCTCCAATGAGCCTCTTTTTGGCACTGCCTTCCACTCCTTTAGGATTATTAATGCTTACTCCACCAACACTATTGACCACAGGGTTCACTCCGTTCCACCAGATGTTCTTTTCCCCGATCTTGGGTTCCCCCTCCTAGTCGTGGGAGACCTCAACATCCACAACCCACTCTCGGACCCTCTACGCCATTTCTCGCCAAAGGAGATCTCGTCCTCAACTCCCTACTTCGAGAAGGCGGCAGAATCCGGCTTCGCCCTCCTCAATCCTCCAGGTGAGTATACGAGATTCCCCCTGGTGGGCAAAGCCCGCCCCTCGGTTTTAGATCTCGCCTTTGCAAACCCCCCTCTCCTCACCCTGGTCAAAAGCTGGGAAGCCTCCCTCCCCTCAACGGGTTCTGACCACATACCAATAACAATTACTCTCACCGCGCCCTCCCTGAACCAGAAACCTCCACGCCCGCGATGGGCAGACACGGACTGGGAGACCTTGGATCCAATCATTAAGGGCTTCAAGGTACCGGCCGAACCATCATGCCCCACCCCCCCGAAACTGGACGAGTGGATGTCGGAGTCGCTAAATCGCCTAGTAGCTCTCCTCAAAGAACACACGCCAGTGTCCAGACCTTCCCATCACTCCAAACCTTAGTCGACCCCCCACCTGACTATCCTCCGTCGTGAGTATCACAAGGCCGCTAGAGCGGCCAAGAAACACGACACCCCACACATGCGGGAAGTTGCCGGCACCTCCAAGGCAGGGTACTTCAAGGCAATCAAAGCCGCCAAGAACAAATACTGGTCCTCCTGTCTGCTGACCGCTAGCCCCCAGAGCCTTTGGACGGCTAAGAGGTTCACCTACGGGAGCGCCCAGCCTCGCTTCCCCTCCCTCCCAGGGGCTGAGACCCCACAACAAATGAACAATGTCCTCCTGGAACACTTCTTCCCCCCTAAGGAACCCTTCTCCCCACCGCCTAGGCTTAGGCCGCACAATTCGGTACCACCCCTAACAACGGAAGAGATAGCTGCGGCTCTCTCCAAGTGCTCCCCGACTTCAGCCCCGGGCCCGGACGGGATACCCTACTCTACCCGGAAACAGGTCAATAAAATCAACCCGTCAATCCTCCTCCAAATCCTTGCCCCACTGGTCCTCCTGGGGTATCACCCCGCATCGCTAAAAAGCTCGAACGGCGTGGTACTCGATAAGCCGGGGAAGCCCTCCTACGAATCACCCTCCTCTTTCAGGATAATCGTCCTGATCCGCACGTTCTCAAAGATCCTCGAAAGGATTATAGAAGCCCGCCTACTCACGGCAGCCCGGATAAGAGGGCTGTTCCACCCAAACCAATGCGGTTCGCTCCCTGGGCTCAGCACCTATGATGCGTGTCTCACCCTTACCACTGACGTCAGAACCCTGCAAAGGCCCCGTCTGAAGGTCTCCTCCCTGTTTCTGGATATAAAAGCAGGGTTCGACAACGTCGACAACAACACTTTGGCCCTAATCCTGAGGGAAGGCGGGATACCCCCATACCTGGTCTCCTGGGTTTCGTCTTTCCTGGGGGAACGAAGCTGCACCCTGATCTTCCAAGGGGCCCTAGGGACCCCAGCCCCCGTCAACGTCGGCGCCCCCCAAGGCTCACCAATCTCCCCACTCCTCTTTCTTCTCTACGTGGCGCCTCTGCACTTCAGGATCCCTCGGGGCCTTATGATCTGTTATGTGGACGACTTCGCCCTCACAGTAGCCTCCCTGTCCTACCGTGGCAACATGCGCCGGCTCCAGGAACTCTTCGAAAGGCTTGAAAGAAAGGCGTCACGACTAGGCGTCTCCTTCTCGGTCGCAAAAGCGGAGCTGATACACTGGAGGACCCCCAGCCAGAGGCACTCACCGAAGTGTGTCTCACTGATCCAAATTAAAGGGGAGATGTTTCACCCTAGCAACTCCGTTCGGTAGCTCGGGCACTGGTTCACCCCGGCCCTTAACCCCGCTGCACACTTCTCGCATCGCTTGGCCCTTGCCCAGGGAGCGTTCGCCCTTGTTCGTCGCCTCAGTCCGCCCGGAGCGGGCCTCCCCCCCTACCTATGCCACAGGTTGGCGACATCACTGATTGCCCCTATCCTACTCTACGGCGCGGACCAGTTCACACCTAGCGTGGGCACAACAACCCGCCTCGATAGATTTTGGCGCAAGGTCCAGAGGTGGACCACAAATTGCTTTTCGGCTACGCCCACCGGAATACTTTCGGTGGAGTCATGCCTCCCACCCATCTCTCTCCTGATCGCTCACCGACAAAGACTGGCGGGGCTCAGGGTTGTTTGCTCCCGTCCTAGTGTGAACCCGGCAACAGCCCGCCTACACCCCACCTTTCCTTCGCTCTCGGTGCACCTGGCGCCTGACTCCTCGCGGGCCATAACCAGTGGCCTATCGTCCATCTACCTCCCCCTACACTGGAAAACGCCCCGCCCTGTCCCCCCGATAAGTAACCACCTACCGGTGGACGCGGTGGCTCACCGAACGATACCTTTCACCCAAGGGCTGTCTAGAATGCCCATGATCAATTCCCACCTTGTCTGCCCGAGGCCAACCCTCCCGCCCCAGTCCTTGATGGACAATACCTATTCCGCCCTGAAGAAGCGGGCAAGAGAGACACTTCTTGCGGAGTGGGCCTCCCTTTTCCCGACCCCGTGGTACTACCTGCACCCTCCAGCCCTGTCCCCGAGGCCCTTCATGGGCTTAGGCAAGTTCGTCGCTGGGAGAATCCACCAGATGAGAGCTGGGAAAAGCTATCTGGCCGCCCACCCGACCTGGAGGTCCCCCGATGCCGACACCTCCTGCCCCCGCTGTGGCTTGGAGCCTGAAACCTTCGAACACGCCATCCTCTCCTGCCCCTCGAGAAAACACAGCAGGTCGCGCCTCCTCCACGGCGTCACTGCTATCAATCCTGAAGCCCCACTTTGGTCATTCCTCCAGCTGCTAAAAAGACTCGCCACCTTCATAGGCGTCACCTCCACGGGATTCCCCCCCACGATGTTCCCACCCACCATCCCCCCCTCTTCCCCCCCGCTTTCTCTCTCCCCCCCCAGGGTGCCCCCCCCGCTCTTTCATGTTTTTTCGTTGGCTGAGGTATAGGGTTGCCGTAGTTTTCTTTCCTTCGTTTTATATAGGCTTTCCTTTCTGAGACCAGTAAATTGTTAGTTTGTGCTTTCCTTGCTATACGAGGCCATCGGCCCGGCGGAGGAGAACCCTGCGCGATAGTGGATATTTACTGGTGCCGTAACTTTCTTTTGTTTATGTTTTTGATTTATAGGTTTTCTTCTCTCCATAGCTAGCGCGGCATGAGGCTTTTTGTACCTAAAAACAATGAACGCATGATTACAAAAAAAAAAAAACGACCAAGGGATAGGACCACAAACCATTGCAACAACACCTCCAGCGATTGAAATCTCAACACCACGAGAAATCATCGTCACTTTCACCCACCCACCTCTCTTCCCCCACGATGGCTACTGCCTAGGGGTTGACGTTAAGCCATCTACGCTCCGCTCCTGGGGCACGCATGCCTCCCCTCCTTGGGGTTCTTGTTCCTGTTCATCGTTGACACCAGCTCATGAATTTCGGTTCTCCTCCTTACCCCGCAATTGCTTTGCACCTCGCTTAGCATTTTGCGCGGTCGGAAACCTTCTCGCTTCGTTCACGGTCGGCGTCACGGTGCCGGACTCTCGGTCGAAGTCGGCCTCGGCTTGCTGGGCTTGTACCTCTCATGGGGAATGCCTCAGTTAGTAACATCATGGTCTCGCTCGGTTTCGTCGTCGTCCCAAAAGCCCTTGCTATGGCCTGTTTGTCGGCTGCGGCTAGCGTGTTCGCGATCCTTCCTCTCTCCTCCTCCCGGTTCTGTCCGCTTGCAACGTACTGCTACCATCCTCTCCCCGGCTGGCACCCTACTGCTCATCGCCGGCTGGCACCCTACTGCTACTCTCCGGCTGGCACCATACTGCTCTTCGTCGTTGGCTGGCATCCCCTCTGCCCGGTGGCTCCGCTCGCCATCTACCCTTCCGATCGGTTGGCCCTTCCTCGGTTACGCCTAGTCGTGGTATAGCACTGCCTCCGTGACTTCGTCCAATGCCTTGGATCGATGTAATGACCTGCCTGACCGTACATCATGGTTGTGGTGGGCCCTCTACTGGAGTTTTCCTATGTCGCCGATCATCAATCCTCTCCATCAGGCCCCGAAAGGGCCTTAGCGCAGCCGTCGTTTCTTTTGTTTTGGGGAGCCTGCGGAAGGGCTTGGGTTGTTCTACCTGTACGTTTCTATGTATTGTTTCCTTACGTGTCTGGGGTATATTATCTTAGGTGCTAGGCGGGGGGGACTTTTCCTATGGACTCAGGGTGTTTGATTTTTCCCATGAAGAGGTGAAGCGGGCGGTGGGATTGCATTTGTAGGTTTTTTTCTCTTCATAGTTAGCGCTCCATAAGGCTTTTTGTACCTAGAAACAAATAACGCATGATTACAAAAAAAAAAAAGAAAAAAGAGAAAAGATCGACCAAGGGATAGGACTCTTCCCCATTCAGATCAAAGGAGTACTGTTCCGACCCCGCGACTCGCTTAGGTGGCTCGGGTACTAGTTCACTTCCGCTCTTGATTCCTCCGCCCACTTCTCGCACCGACTGGCCCTCGCCCAGGGTGCCTTTGCCCTCATCAGACGCCTTAGCCCCCCCGGGGCTGGCCTAGCCCCATACCTATGCCATAGGCTAGCAACGTCCTTGGTGGCCCCCATCTTACTATATGGGTCGGATCTCTTCACACCCAGCACAGGCGCAATGGCGCGCCTGAACACCTTTTGGCACAAAGTCCAGAGATGGACTACGAACTGCTTCTCAGCCACCCCTACCGGGATCCTTGCGGTGGAATCTGGCCTCCCCCCGGTCGCTCTCCTGATCTCCCAACGACAAAGACTGGCGGCGCTTCGCATTGTTTGCTCCCCGCTGGAGTTAAACCCTGCAACTGCACGCCTCCACCCATCCTTTCCCTCCCTTTCTGCCCACTGGGCACATGACTCCTCAAGGGCCCTAACATGGGGGCTCTTGTCTGTGTATCTCCCCCTCCACTGGAAAACCCGAGGCCAGTCCCGCCCCTAAGGAACCATCTGCCGATAGATGTGGTGGCTAACAAAACCATCCCTTTTACCCACGGGCTGTCTAAGATGCCCATGATCAATTCACACCTTATCTCTTCGGCCCCCTCCACCCTTCCTCCATCCCTGATGGACAACAGCTGCTCCGCCCTGCAAAAGAGGGTCAGGGAGGCACTCCTCGCGGAGTGGCCAGACCTCCTCCCGACACCAGGATATTACAACTACCCCCACCCGCCCTGAACCCGCGACCCTTTATGGGCTTGGGCAAGTTGATAGCAGGAAGAATCCACCAGATGAGGGCCGGGAAAGACTACCTGGCCGCCCACCCAACATGGAGGTCCCCCGATGCCGACACCTCCTGCCCCGGCTGCGGTCTCGAGCCTGAGACGTTCGAACACGCCATCCTCACATGCCCCTCTAGACAGGGCGCTCGCTCACGCCTACTCCACGGTGTTTCGAGTGTTGGTCAGGACGCCCCCCTTTGGTCCTCCCTCCCACTGCTCAAAAGGCTCGCCACCTTCATCAGCGTCACCTCCACCGGGTTCCCCCCTTCGATGTTCCCGCCAACCACACCCCCCTCCTCGCCCCCACTGCCCCTCTCACCACTAGCAGTACCCCCCCCGGCTTTGCGTGTTTTTTCGTTAGCTGAGGTTTAGGCCTGTTGGTATTTCTTTCCTGCGACGTTATGTGAGCTTTCCTTAATTGAGTAAAACCTTAGTTAGTTTGTATCTTTCCTTTTGACGTGGCCAGAGGCCTGGCGGAGGAGAAACCTTCGCGATAGGTGGATATTTAACCGGTGCCGTGACTTTCCTTTGGTTTTAGTTTTTGATTTATAGGTTTTGTTTTCTCCATAGCTAGCGCTGCATGAGGCTTTTTGTACCTTAAAAACAATGAACGCATGATTACAAAAATAAAAAAAAGATGAAATAAAAAAAACAGACCAGGGGATAGGAGGTACTCCTTAAGTTCAAGGGGGTGGATGACGTCCTTGCCCTCGACATCTCTTCCCAAGATCCTCTTTTTGGGACTAACATCCACTCCTTTAGGATAATAAACGCCTACTCCACAAACACACGGGACCACAGGGTCCACTCGGTCCCCCCAGAAACCCTCTTCCCTGCTCTTTCGATCCCCGTCCTTGTGGTAGGGGATCTCAACATACTCAACCCCCTCTTGGACCCGCTACGGTCGTTCTCGCCACGAGAGATAGTCTCCTCAACCCCATACTTCGAAAAGGCAGCAGAAGCTGGTTTCGCCCTCCTGAACCCTCCTGGGGAGTACACTAGGTTCCCCTTGGTCGGTAAGGCTCGCCCCTCTGTCATAGATCTGTCTTTCGCCAACCCTCTCCTCGTGCCTATTATTAAAAGATGGGAGGCCTCCCTTCCCTCGACCGGCTCGGACCACGTGCCAATTACGATTTACCTACCCCCCCCCTCCCTCATCCCGGTCCCCAGGCGCCCACGGTGTTCTGACACGGACTGGGAAACACTCTCTCCAATCCTAAAGAACTTGCAGATCCCCCCTGTGCCCCGGTGCCCCTCGCCGGCTGACCTCGACACATGACTAGTTGGGTCGCTGAACCGACTGACCGCCCTCCTGAGGAAACACACGCCAGTCTCCAGGCCCTCCCATCACTCCAAACCTTGGTGGTCACCCCACCTCACAACCCTCTGCCGGGAGTTCCACAAGGCCGCTAGGATGGCTAGGAAACATGGCACCTCGGCCCTCCGGGACGTGGCTAACACCTCCAAGGCAGGGTACTTCAAGGCGATCAAGGCCGCCAAAAACAAACGCTGGTCGTCGTTTCTACTGGGCCCCACCCCCCAAAGCCTGTGGACGGCCAAGAGGTTCGCCTACGGTTGCACCCCACCTCGCTTTCCCTCACTCCCTGGGGCTGAGACCCCCCAACAAATGAACAAGGTCTTGTTGGACCATTTCTTTCCACCAAAGACGCCCTTTTCCCCACCGCCAAGGTTAAGGCCCTACAGGAAGGCGCCCCCGCTAAGCAAGGAGGAGATAATGATAGCTCTCTCCAGGTGGTCCCCCACATCGGCCCCAGGACCTGACGGGATCCCCTACTCAACCTGGAAACAGGTCAACATAACCAACCCCTCGATACTCCTCCAACTTCTTTCCCTGCTTGTTAGTCTGGGATACCACTCCGCCTCGTTGAAGGGTTCCAACGGGATCGTACTCGACAAGCCTGGGAAGCCCTCCTACCAGTCCCCCGCCTCCTTCAGGATGCTTCTCCTGATCAGCACCGTTTTCGAAAATCCTCGAGACGATAATAGCGTCCCGCCTCCTCCTCGCAGCCTGATCAAGGGGCTTGCTTAACCCCAACCAATGTGGCTCCCTGCCTGGGCATAGCACCTACGATGCGGTCCTCACCCTCTCCAACGACATAAGAACCCTGGAAAGGCCGCGTCTCAAGGTCTCGTCCCTTTTTTTGGACATAAAAGCAGGGTTCGACAACGTCAACAACTCCACTCTGGCCCGAATCCTGAGGGAAGGCGGTATCGCCCCATACCAGGTCTCCTGGGCCTCATCCTTCTTGGGCGAAAGGAGCTGCACGCTGGTTTTTCAAGGCGCCCCAGGCACCCCGTCCCCAGTAAACGTCGGAGCCCCCCAGGGTTCCCCAATCTCCCACCTTTTGTTTCTCCTCTACGTGTCACCCCTCCACTTTGGGATCCCCTGAGGTCTGCTGATCTCGTATGTGGACGACTTCGCTCTCACTGCCGCCTCCCTTTCCTATCACGTCAATATCCGCCGCCTCCAGGAGCTCTTCGAGAAGTTGGAAGCTAAGGCCCTGCGCCTAGGCGTCTCCTGTTCTGTTGCCAAAACGGAGCTTATACACTGGAGGACCCCAAGTCAGAGACACTCCCCGAAGTGCCTCTCCCCCATACAGATCAAAGGGGAGCTATTCTGTCCCTGGGACTTGGTAGGATGGCTCGGGTACTGGTTCACGCCCTCCCTATACTCCTCAGCCCACTTCCAACACCAACTAGCACTTGCCCAGGGTGCCTTCGCCCTAATACGACGCTTGAGCCCCCCCGGAGCGGGTCTCGCCCCATACCTGTGCCACAGGCTGGCAACGTCCCTTATCGCCCCAATCTTGGTCTATGGCGCGGACCTCTTCACACCCAGTGCAGGGGCAACAGCTCGCCTCAATACCTTTTGGCACAAGTCCAAAGATGGACTACGAACTGCTTTTCGGCAACACCGACATGGATTCTCTCGGTGGAATCCTGCCTCCCCCCGATCCCCCTCCAGATATCGCAACGGCAGAGACTGGCAGCACTCAGGGTGGTATCCTCCCCGCCTGAGGTGAACCCAGCGACGGCTTGACTCCACGCCTCTTTCCCGTCCCTATCTTCGCACCGGGCGAGCGACTCCTCGAGCGCTTTGACAACGGGCCTCACGTCCGTAAACCTTCCCCTCCACTGGAAAACTCCAAGACCGGTGCCCCCAATGAGGAACCACCTCCCGATAGATGCAGTGGCCCACAGAACCATACCCTTCACCCAGGGGCTGACTAGGATGCCCATGATTAATTCAGACCTCGTCTCCCCGGCCCTCACCGTCCCTCCGCAGACCCTGATGGACAATACCTACTCCACCCTGAAGGCAAGAGTGAGAGAGGCCCTCCTCGATGAGTGGCCTTGCCTCTTCCCACCGCCAGGGTACTACCGCCACCCCCCCGCCCAGAACGAGTGACCCTTTATGGGCCTAAATAAGTTCATAGCGGGAAGGATACATCAGATGAGAGCCGGGAAAAGCTACCTGGCCGCCCACCCCACGTGGAAGTTCCCCGACGCCGACACCTCCTGCCCCCGCTGTGGCCTAGAATCTGAAACGTTCGAGCACGCCATCCTCGCTTCCCTCCAGACAGGGCGCTCGCTCACGCCTCCTCCACGGCGTCACAAGTGTCGGTCACAAGGCTTCCCTATGGTTCTCCCTACCAGACCTCAAAAGACTCGCTACCTTTATCAGCGTCACCTCCACCATAGTCCCCTCAACTATGTTTCCCCCAGACACTCCCCCCTCCTCCCCCCGTTGCCAGTCTCACCCCTAGCAGTGCCCCTCCCGTTGTTTCGTGTTTTTTCGTTAGCGGAGGTTTAGGCATGTTGGTTTTCTTTCCCGCGACGTTATGTGAGCTTTCCTCGTTAGATGACTCTTAGTTTGGTTTGTACTTTTCTTTTTTTAGTGGCAGATGGCCCGGCGGAGGAGAAACCTTCGCGACAGTGGATATTTTTGGTGCCGTGACTTCCCTTTATTTATGTTTTTAGCTTTATAGGTTTTGTTCTCTCCATAGCTAGCACTGCATGAGGCTTTTTGTACCTAAAAAAAATGAACGCATTATTAAAAAAAAAAAAAAAAAAAAAGAACGACCAAGGGATAGGATCTTCACGCAACCATCTAAGTACTTTTCTATACTTAAGATATTGCAATACGATTACACTTTACTCTCTTTACATACAGGCCTCCTCTACGAGAACCTATGCCCTAAGAACCCGGAGACTATTGTGATAGTCTCGACGGGCCGCCCGAACATAGAACCATTGTGATAGTTTCATCGAGCACACCAATCCACCCATCTTACTATCTGAAGAGATAGTACCTCCCTACGTCTTGGTGCAGAAAAGCGAGACTCGCTTACGCAGAAGACAACTGTCGTTGCCTGTTGCATATCAGCTCAACAATAGGATTGTTACACTGGCCATCATTCGGGAAAATCACGACGCCCCTGCTGCTGGTCATCCCGGCAGATCCAAAACACATGAACTAATCACGTGAAGATACCATTGGCCGAGCATGCGAAAACAGATCGCACGATATGTGGCCAATTGTCAGATCTGTCAACGAGGTCGAACGACTCGTCCCACTCCGTTTGGCATCCTTCGACCTCTTTCTATTCCCTATTGACCATGGCGAGATATATCGATAGACTTTGTAACCAGTGTACCCTGAAGTAACACTAACGATACAATTTGGGTAGTGGTAGATCGGGTAACCAAGATGCGCCATCTCGTCTCTTGTCGTACAACCATTCATGCCCTCTCTCTTGCCGACCTATTCCTAGATAACATCAGGAAACATCATGGATTACCACTGACCATTATATCTGATTAAGGACCACAGTTTGCTGCCGAGTTCTGGGGAACGATCTGTTGCAGACTGAAAATTTACCGACATCTATCTACTGCATTTCATCCTGAAACTGACGGTTAAACAGAACGAGTTAACTGTATCATGGAACAGTACCTACGGTCATATGTCAACTACCAACAGGATGACTGGTATCAATGGTTACCAATGGCCTAGTATATGGGTAACAATCATGCATCCAAGACTACCGGCACCTCTCCCTTCTTTGCCAACTACGGCTATGATCCTCGTAAGGACTTTCTCAATGAACAAACTCTCCCGACTGACGACCAAGAGGCACGATCTTTCATTGTCACTATGACAGAACTTCATGCACACCTCCGAACCGAAATAGCGTATGCGCAAGATAGGCAACAGGAAAATGCAGACCGACACAGACTCCCAGCTCCTTGCTTCCAAGTCGGTGATAAGGTTTGGCTAAACGCAAAAAACATGAAGACATGTCGACCTTCACGGAAATTGGACAACAAACGCAATGGACCATATGAGGTCAGGGAAAAGAGCGGAACACATGCATAAGATCTGGATCTACCGAATACTATGAAGATACATAATGTCTTCCACGTGTCACTATTGGACCTATCAGCCAATAACCCACGCGAAGGATAGTTAATGCCACCACCTCCACCCGTGGAAGTTGAAGGAGAAGATGAGTGGCAGGTTCAGGAGGTTTTAGATTCCAAGTTCATGAGCAACCGACTGAGATATCTGGTGAAATGGGAGGACTACGACGAAACAACTTGGGAACCGGCAGAAACAATCAACGAGCTGAGGGCGGTTGATGAATTCCACGAATGGTACCCAGTTAAAGCTGGACCATTACCGGAAGATCCGGAATAGGCCTCAGGGGACTTCGGCCCTGGGGAGGGCACTGCTCACATGGTCCACTGGTGAGATACATGTTGGGATAACTTTGGTGTTCATTCTTTGGTTACACGGTTGCTATGAGCGATTTCCTTGATGAAGGTTACGACAAATTGTATGGTTTCCTTGGTTAGGCGAATATGTGACTCATACTGGGGTATGAGTTGTGCGGCCAAGGCTGTGCTAGGATTTCCTCCTATATAAGGGGCCTCCGCCACTTATTTGCTTTCATCTTTCTTGTCCGCTCCACCTCACGCGATTGAAATCTCAACACGATGAGAAATCATCGTGAGAGTGTCTCCCGCCTCCGGTCTCTCTTGAGGGCTTCTGCCTAGGAGTACTACGCACCCGTCTGTCCCTTTCCTCTCTCTGGGGTCTTTGACCTCGCCTTCCATGGGGTGTTTTGGTTGTGTTTTCATTTAAGCACGCTTGCGTTAATGTTCCTCCCCCCCTGACACGGCGCTCTGCAACCTGTCTCGCTTAGCAGTTTGCACAGTCGGCAACCCTCTTTCCATCGTCAACACAGGGTCGCTAGTTTCGGGCTATCGGTGATGTAGTTGCCCTGGTGGCCCTGCTCTCTCGAATTGCACTCTCTCCTGAGTTGCTCGGTCAGTACGTGGGCATTGGAAAAATCGTGACCTCATCTCCCTCTTCCGTGTTCGTACTTCTTGGTTTCTGGTGAGCCCTCCCTCTCCCGCTTCCCACACAGTAGATCCGCTTGCACCGTACTGCTACACCCCAGCTGGCACCTCACTGGCTCCTCCTTTTTCCTCTCCTCGGGCTTCCCTCTCGTCCGGGATCCTCACCGGTAGTGACACACTCTCTCCTGTAACAAAGGACAACATGAGAGAAGCGGCAATTTCGTCCGGTCGGCCCTTGGTCTATCTGTTGTGGCTGGTATCCCCTCTGCTGAGTGGCTCTCCTCACCAGGTGGCTCCTCTCGCCTTCTTCACCCGCTACGCGACTTACTCTGTTAGGTGGTAGCTTCGGCGTGAGGTATTCCGACAGCTTGGACCTTAATCGTAATTATATCGGAGAACTCGTCAAGAAGACACGAGTAATGTAGGCTAGATATAATGATTCACTTCGATATAGATAGTCGAATTATTGGTAATGATATAAAAGTGTAGACAACTTATTATATTGATAAGATCTCTTCTCCGTGCTTGTTGTGTCTAATAGCAGCGAAGATGCTTCAATATTTATATTCCGCGTCTGAGCAATCGCGGTATACATGCTAACTCTATACTAATTAAGTATCTTGCCCACAACTCTGCGAACTTGACCTGAGTGCGAACACTCGTAGACACTGCAAACTCTCTACCACACCTTTTGCTCCCATGGCCAACTTATCGGTCTGCACTACCGTTATCCCTGATGGTGTGTAGACCACGTCAGGTATCAGCTCATCCGTTTATCCGTTGACAACAATAGTTAGAATTATCTTGACCCCGTGCTCATCGAGGGTAGTCTAACTCGCTGGACCGAAGATGGCCATTCTTCCTTCGTTGGTTCCGTCGAAAATTCGCCATGCGACTGCATGTCGTATTCTGGTCTTCCGGCATTACACGATTTGTTCTCGGGATCGTACCTATGGGCCTCTTCCCTCGGACTCCATCTTTTACCAACTTGTCCTCTGTGGATGCACCCGATCCACTTACTCGGCATAGTTACCTCCTGCATACTCTATACGCCTTTGTATGTACGAGGGGACTAACCTTTGTGCGAAACGTCCCGTTACCTGCGACCCATGCTTCCGACTGTCTGTCTTCAAGTGTCTGTAACTTTATCCGCCGTCGTCCGATTCACCTGCTTCCACTTGCATAAGGTGTCTGAAGGTCTCCCCTTGTATATTCTGCCAACAGGATCCAGTTGGCCGCGATGTATATGGTATTACAAAATGTGTTCCATTGATAGTGGGCTTTGGTGGTGGGACGCAACTACAAAGGCGGCCAGTGATGACGCGCCGTTCCAACGCCGGGGCTGGAGGGGGGTGTTATCTTTTTCCTTCGAAGTTCGTGTGCGTCAAGGTAGGGTAACCTTGGCTTGTAAATCCTTATGGGGAGCCTGTGCGCCTAACATACTCTACGGTCGCAACCCGTGTTGGTTAAGGTATTCCATGGTATTGCACTATCTCCTTGAATGTTCCTAAAGTCCGACGCGCGCCGATTACCGGGCAGTCCGCCGGTGTGACGTCTTGCCCCTAAGCCGTTAGGTTCAGGGAGTTCCCTTAGGCGCCAGGCAACAGTAGTTTTATCCTTCCGCTCTGTCGGCCCTGGGCCATAAGATTCTTTTCTTTTGTTTATGGGGGCCTGCTGACGGGTTTCTTTGCTCCTGTACATTTTTATGTTGGTTTTCTTCGTGTTTGGCTTTCCTATGCTTTCCTCCCCCTTAGTTTATACTGGTGGCTGGTGTGTGGTTAGGCCCATACCATAGGGTCTTGGGAGTACGGTTTTTGGTCTTCATGTTTGATTGCTTTCCTACGGGTGGGGAGTATTTGTTTATCCCATGACGTGGTGAAGCGGGCCGTTTGGTTGTTTTATAGTTTTGTTTCGGCCATAGCTAGCGCTCCATGCTCTTTCTTTTACTTAACAACGAATACATGATATACAAAATAAAAATAAAAATAAAAATAAAAAAGGCCATTATTTCCTTGGTTCTTTACTCTACTTGGTATTTCATTCACGACTCCTGTATTTCAGAATATAACGTCTTGTATTCTGAATCCAAGATCCACGCCAAGAACCAACGAACCCTGACACTGAGCTTCTGTTAAGCGATCAGCCTTGCCCAGAGATTGTCATCTCCGAACTCTCACGCTAAACCAGTGTTATCCTTTAGGACCTTCCTGTCTTTGTGTTCCTTGGACTGACATCCATTGCAAAGACCCCGTTACAGTCCATATGCCGGGACGTACTGTTGGATCAAGAGATCGTCCGGATAAACAAGCAGCATAAACGGGAACTCCACTATCATGAGACAAGCCTTAATCTCATGAGACAAGAGCTGCAACAATACCAATGCGCTCATCATGCCTGAGATGGTGAGATCTCAGAGCTCAAAGCCATGGTAAAAATGTTGATGGGTCAGGTGAAGGGAAAGGGAAAGGCGTCAAACCTGAAGCCACAGGCTTCAGGGGCGGGTGGGGCAACCTACCACCACCACTGAGGCGAGGGGCAGCAGGGGCACCTGGAGCAGGATATTCGCATGATGAAGGAGAAGGGTCTGGAAGGAAGCTAGACGAGGACAGGAAAGAAAGACAGGATGAGAGACCCACACCCTAGCCAGATGCCGACGAAGACAGTTACGACGATGAACAATGTGGGATGCTCTCACGAAATCTGGCCGACGCCATAGGATGACGAACAAGAGTGCGGGCGGAACCCCCTGCCCTGTTCATACGCGAAAGAAACAAAGACATACGCATGTCGTTGTTAACATGCAAGGATTGTTTCGGCCCAAACAGTTGGAAGTGGGAAGCTGAAGCACAACAAATCCGATAAGCCATAAGCCGATTGGAGGGGAAGGAAGTCGCACTGCTTGCACTAACCTATAGGCGACAAATTACCACAGATTTAGGTTACACCAAGCAAGCAGGATATGAGTTCTGGCAGGTTTTGGCAGAACAAGCGATGCGATGCTTTGGCCCTACCCACGAAGCAGCAAAAGCCTCATGAGAAATGGTCTCTGTCAAATACCACTGTGACAGCGCTAAGTTGTTTGCTAGAAATAGAGAATCTAAACATCCATGCAAGAGACACCAGGATATCCCTGAGAAAGCTGATTGAAGACGAGATTTCTGAGGATACCTTGCGACGACTCTCATTAACTAAGTATGTCGAAGATGGAGAATGGTTGGAGGCAGTCAGGACCTTTACCCGAGCAGAAGAAGACTGGAAGGAACGAAAAAGTCTTTGAGGAGGCGGTCCCTCCGGTGTGACAAGGGGTGAGAAAAGGAAATTTGAGGATTGGAAGCCAGTTGCGACCGCAAAGCAAGTATACAAGCAGTACACGGCTAAAGACATGGCGGACTATAAGGCTATGAAGGCTGGGGAGAGAAAGGTGAAAAAGGAAGGGGCAGTGGCACCGATGAGGGAGGTTAATCACAGAGTGTGGGAAGAAGCTCGGAAGAGCGTCAATCAAAAGGTTGTCGACAAAGAAAAGAAAGACACCAAATGCACCCCGTATGGAAGGAACAACCACACGTGGAAGTTCGTCAAAAGCTGGTACCAGTATCGGCTGTATGCCGAGGGCTGACAAAGCCTAGACGACAGGCTTCATCCGCACTAAAGCGATGCCCCCAGGTAGCTACTGTGGACGTAGATGGCCAGGGAGAAAGCTCAAGACAAGCAGCGCAATGGCCCCCAGCATGGGCTTTTGAGGATGACGACATTTTGTAAAAAGTCATTCACGTACCAACAACGATGGTAATTTGGTAGTGAGGTTGCCTCCTTGAACCGAAAGACCTGCGGGATAGTGGCTGATGGTATCCCACTGGACGGCTAAAAAACAAAAATAGGATACCGGTTACCATTTTAAATTGAAAAACTGGGTAGTCCATGCTAACTACGGGAATCTTGACAATTCACAAGTGAAGGAAGTGGTTGATAGAACAACATAGAAAGAGAAGACAACCATACGTTAGAATAAGGCTTTATTTGCTGGACACATGAAGAGGGGGGAAATCCTGAGTGACGACTTTCCTCCCAGGGACAACAGCGAGGTAAATAGAAGCCAGGGACACCTCTATGCTAGACAAGGTTCATGTTATGACAAATGGTGTCGGAGGAGGTCCCTCCAAGGGAGTTGGACCAAGACGATGCCGAAGCTGCTGTGGATTCTGCGCAGGCGACAGCCTCACATGGGGGACAAGTTGACAATAAAGGGCCGCACACCCCAGTCGCGAACTCAAGGTGTACTCTAGTGAACAACGCCTGTAATATGGAAACATCTCGGCAGGAGGTAAAGACCGCTACTAGAGGGCTACCTGAAATTCAAAATTTAGACACTTATTGTAAAAGGTTTGTCAGAGGAGGCTGTAGGAGTCGAAATTACGCAGGTGTGGTAACATACCCTCACGTGACATGAACCTACTAGGATGAAAAGATTTTATCAAGACCCATGTGAAAGCTTAAGACCAGTTAAAAAACCTAAACCTTACGCCTGCCCAGAGGGGAAGGCATTTATTGAAATTATGGGAGGAAAACACACGATCAAATTCTCCTAGATTCTGGTTCAAACATTTTTCCCATGAACCAGGATACCGCACCAGGGTTAGAAATCCAGACCGAAGCTAGGGATACACCGTGAAAAATCACAACCTGCGATCGCGAAACCGCGCCTACTGGAGAAACCTTCTACACATATCCTATGGGGTTAGAAATCGGTACAAACGGGCACCGAAGCATGATATCCTACGAAATTGCGAACGCAGAAAAATATGATTTAATCATCCCTTGCGGGTAGTGTTTTGTAAAATATGTATTTTACATTTTCTGACTGTATTTTACATGTATTGTAAATTACAAATAATACAAAACATACAAGCAGGTGATAAGGTTAGGGGTATAGAGTGATAGAAAAAAAGAAAATGCGAAGCAAAAGGACAGATAGGCAGGTAGAACAAACCAGCGGCCATGGGGCAAAATGAAGATACTCTCGTTCACGATGCATTTCATATTTTCCAACCAGAGAATGGTAAAAAGGTAAGTGTCACAGCAATGCTATAATACATATGGGGAGGAGATTAAATTTGAACAATGCTAAGAGGAACAGGGGGAAAAGACTGAGATAGTAAAGTGCCGGGCCTGTGGAAAAACCTTTGCATATAGTACGACCCGTGAGCGAGACCATCTGGCCAACTGCACACTCTATATCCAGAACGTAGAGGTAATAAATACTAGTAGGGGAACTGCAGATGGCACAATAGTTTCTCGACAAATGGTATTAGGTACTGCGATCCAAAAACTCCGACCGGTGGACATGGCTACAGCTGAACAAAAGTTTGCCTTAGCAATATACCTGAACAACTTTCCATTTTCTCTCATGCAATCATCCTACTTTCTCGACAGCCTATAGTTTATCGCACCAGGTGATAAACCTCCAACAATGGATGTGTTAAGCACAACCTTAATGGATAAGGCATATGCTAGTACGAAGGCTGCAGTAGAAGAAATCCTAGGGTCTAATTACTTTCTGAACATTATTTTTGATGAGAGTGATGATATTGTGAAGAATAGAATTATTAATATTTCTATTCAGAGAGATAGAGGAACATTTCACTATTGTTCCGAGGATGCTGGATCAATGGCATTTACGTCACAAAACATTGCTCAGTAGGTAATGAATAAGAAAGACAGCCTACTGTATGGTGATTGGGAGAGAATTAATAGTTTTGCAACAGATACGTGTTCGACCATGTTAAGCATTTGGAAGTTACTGGAAAATGATGAAAGACTTTGAAAATCATGATCATTAATGGTACCTTGCGACTGTCATGGACTTCAGTTACTTATTGGCGATATTCACAGCATTCCATACTACAAAGAAATTCACCACCATATTACCCAAATTATTACTACCTTCCGATCATCACCCAAGCAGCTCTCCATTCTACAAGAAAAGCAAAATCCTTTTATGGCAAGACCAGTGCTCTGATTCTGTCTGTTATGATACGATGGGGTACCCAGGCCGAGGCAATCAACTCGGTATACCACAATAAGGATGCCTTTAAGCTCTACCTTCTGGATTCCTGCAGCAGTATTAATAATACTGTCATTGATCTTTTGGGAAGTCGATCAGTCTGGCATGTGCTTGAAGAGTTACGAGATTTAATTTTACCAATTCAGCAAGACCAGCCTTTTTCCGAGTCTCAAAATTCATATCTTTGTAGGATCGTAAACCGGTGGCTTGAAATCAGATGACACTTGAGTGCTATGAGTTAGCAGGAGCCCCAACCTGCTTCCCGTCAATTGATTGAGCTTTTCAACAAGCGCATGATGCGTCAAGTCCAGCCCCTTCACTGGGCAGCTCATTTTCTCAACCCCCTAAATCCCCAATTCCCAACAACTATGGAGCAGCAAAATGCAGTTATTCAGTATATGACTCAGTATGCACCATCACGAAATATTGCTATAAGAGCTCAGCACAACCTTTTCACTTATTGTGGGAGATTTAGTCCATTATCAGCATGAAATGCGAGTTGGAAGTTTGAGGACCCACATACATTCTGGTATGCACAGCAAGGATTCACACAGGAACTTGCAAATATTGGCATTCGGCTATTCCGCACTCCTGCCAACTCAGTTCCTAGTGTGCAGTCCTTTTATGTTCAAAATTTAATTAACAACAATTTGCGGAATAGACTTCAGCCTACCCGAGTCAACAAACTTACCTTTCTTTACCTAAACCGCCACGTCCTAGACAGAAAACCAAGTGAAAAGGATCAATGGCAGCAACTTAGCCGAGCGGAAGAATTTGAGCGTGAGGATGAAGTTCTAGATTTGGGCCCTGCACAGCAAGCAGAATCAATGGAGGTGGAAGAAGTCGAAGCCATACGGGGTATTTCCTTTTTTTTTCAGAGTTCCTTCACGGTTCTATTAGGAACTAACCATCTGAAAAACTAGGCCCAGAGATGCTCGATCATCAAGGCTTTACACCTCTTGGTCCTACACCGGAACCTCTTCTACAATTTTCCTCACCTGGTCCATGTATGTCTAGTTCATACTCTGTATCCTACTTCTCATCCTAAAGCTCTTATAACTGCTAAATTAATTGCTAACTTTTGAATCGCCAGTAACCGCCCCCCTTCCTTCCTCTCAGATCCTATTATTCCTTTCCCAGAACCACCACCAAAGCGGCAACAACTTGGGCATTATGACTTGGACTTGCGGGAACCCGTATAGCTTTGGCCGCCAGCAGGGGCAACTCAAACCAGTATAGAAGATCTGATTGAAGTCAGGAGTCAGGAAGTAGGCTTGGAAGCTGGAATCCGGACAGGAGTAGGAAGGGACACGGAGGTGGGAGGGGAAAGGGGCTTGGAGCAGGAAGAGAAGAGTTCAGCAAGGAAACGGGAAAGCGTGAGAGAAGGAGAGCGGAGACCTGAAGGATAGAGAGAGCAGGAGCATGAATCAGAAGGGAAGAGGGAAAGGGCAGTAAATTGGTAAAGGCCGATAATCGGACCAGTAGTGCAGGGAATTTGTTTGTTTCTTTCTCATGTTTCACAATAAAAAACGGTATTGTGAAATATAATACTGTATTTTAAAGTAAAATACAGTAAGATACAAACCGGTAATCTTACAACCAAAAACCCTACTTGCGGGTGGTGGCAGGACGAACACCACCTGGAAAGTATCGCGCACCGAAGACGATGGGTATTTGAAGAAACCAAATGCCATGCTCACATAGAAGATGAAGCAGTGGCAGATTTGTTCGAATGGGACGAGACTGTGCCTTACGAGGAAGAAGCACAGTGTGTAGGAAGGATAGGATGGGGAGATAAAGGGGGAACACAGTTGGAGACCCTGCCAAAACCATACTGGCAGTATAAGGCGCTATTTGAAGAGAAAAAGGCGGGGATGTTGGCACCAAGAAGAACCTTGGACCACACCATCAATCTTACAGAAGAGGCAGAGCCCCTGTAGGGCCCAAGTTCCCAAATGTCGGCACACCAGGTGAACGAGTTGGACAAATATGTGACAAAAATGCTGGCACAGGGCAAAATACGGGATAGTGAATCCTAATATGAAGCCCCAATTGTGTTTATTCTGAAACCTGATGGAAGTCTACGACTATGCGTAGACTATAGAAACCTTAACAGGCTGACGATAGTGAATAAATACCCTCGACCGCTGATTGACGAACTCCATGACCGTGTTGCTGGCGCAAAGGTTTTTATGAAGCTCACCCTGAAAGACGGATATCATCTTATCCGAATGAGGAAAGCCTATGAACATAAGACAGCCTTTGGTACAAGATATGGACAGTAGCAATATCAGGTCATCCCTGTCGGGCTCGTAAATGGCCCTGCAACCGTTCATACAATGGTGAATAAAGTTCTAAGGGAATTCTAGGATAGAGTAGTCATCTACCTAGATGATATCCTAATATAGTCCGAAAATATAAAAGACCATATCAAACAGGTTCAACAGGTCCTTGACCGGCTTGAACAACATAATCTAGCGGTCTCGTTGACAAAGTCAGTGTTCCAACAGGAAGAAGTCCAATTCCTATGATACATTGTCAAGACCAGCGGAGTTACCATGAGTGATAGGAACGTGAAAAGTGTTCAGAATTGGGCCCACCCCAAATCGGTTAAAGAAGTCCAAATCTTCAGTAGATTCACAAACTTGGATCAACGATCTATCAAAGATTTCTCGAAGGTTTGTAAACCAATCACGGAGAAATTAAAAAGGGACCCACAGAAGTTTCACGGGGGAAGATCGCAGGAGGACACATTTGAGGAGTTGAAGAGAAGGTTTACAACTGCACCAAGTTTGTCGCATTTATCACCAGGAAGGAAGACGGTGGTGGAGACAGACACCAGCGATTTTGCCCTTGGATGCGTATTGCCTCAATACTAAGGAATACAACTGCACGCGGCGGCATTCCATTCTTGCAAACGAAACAGCACTGAAAGAAAAGATGAGATACACGATAAGGAGTTGATCTCAATAATGGATGCGTTCAGAGAATGAATGCGATACTGAGAGGAGGATTTCAAGCCCGGCTGACGGCACGAGCAGATCGTAGTAAAATCAACACCGGGAATACAAGTGACCGAACATACATGAAAGAAAGAACCAAATGAGCGATGATACTTCTGGGGGGGGGGGAATCACGGCTGTCATAAATTGTGATTAGGCAAGGACAAAGGTCTTACATGACTCACGCTTTGTGAGTCATACGTTGAAATTGATTAAGTTAAATTATGTATTGACTTTCGCACATAATCAGAATACTGGTCATGGGTTTCACACATGTGACGCACTTAGAGCACATGATTATATTTATTCATTATGAGTGAGATTGAAGAGTTGGACATAGAGGAGTCAGAGGGTCAGGAGACTCAAGGAAGTGAGTTACAAGGGTTAGGAGTTCGCGCGAAGAGTGAACATAAAGACGGACTCGGGTCCCTAGGAGAATGAGCTCTTCACACAACCATCTAAGTTATTCCTATATCATAATTTAATCACGTTATCATTGCCCAATAAGTTATTGGTTGATGCTCTTCAGAGAAGTAAGACTCAGATCGGTTGTGTTAGTCGGTTGGGACTCGGGTTCCCACGATCAGACGAGCTCTGAGGAGCCCCAATCATATTAACGCCAAGTCGTTGTCTGTTCCAAGTATACCCCGATAGGTTAGGATTGTAAGATTTGGTTGCCTCATTAGCCACAGCCAACAACAATACGGGTCCAGAATACCAGGATCTAAATGAACCAGCGGATATCGAGCTTACAGAAAATGAAATTATCAGAACGCCGAAACGCACTTGCCACAACGATAACCGCACTAGTAAGTCCATACACTCTGGAGAATCCACGTCCTCGGTCTCTATCCCCTCCAACCCCGAGGCCAAGAAGGATGTCTGCCGGGTCAGCTGACACCCCTAGACCGGACCCTGTCAATATGACGGGATTCACAGAAGAACAATTTGTCGGCCTGGTGGCGGCAATAACACCACCGGCTCCGGTAAATAAAAGAAGACCACAAGCCAAAATTTCTAAACCACAACACTACCAAGGAAGAAGATCGGAACTTCCAAATTTCTTGGCACAGTGCACCCTGTACTTCGCCGCGATCGGGGAAACACGAGACAGCGAAAGAATTTTGTACTCCAAGTCACTACTCCGGGGGGCAGCATCCAGATGGATCACTCCATATGTAGAAGGCCGCAGGAGCGGAGATTGGACCACCTGGGAACAATTTAAAGACAAACTAAAACAACAGTTCAGCCACTTGAATGCCAAACAAAATGCACAAAATCAGCATGAAAGAATGGAACAAGGAAAGACACCAATTACGGACCATTAGAGTAAGTTTCGATTTCTCGCTAGTGAAGCGAACTGCGACGACCACTCCCTACAACGGATGTTGATCAGAAGTTGGAACAGCGACCTGCGACAAGCCTGGCTACATCAGGAAGAAGAAATGGAAGATATAGATGGTCTAGCACAATGGGCCATTAAAAAGGAAAATAAGAAAAACTTTATTGCCACCCTGGCATGTAAACTACCAGCAACAATAAAGACTTCAGAATCGCGGAGAAACTCGGATGGCACGTTCAGGACCATAGAACACAGAGGAGATCCAATGGACCTAGATGCTACCAGCAGACATCCAAATCTCAACCTCTCAAGAAGCGAATTTCAGCGACGGATGAGGGAAAAATTATCCTTGAGATGTTGAAAACCAGGACATCAAGCACGGGAATGTCACAACACTGGAGAACCCAAGGAGGGATACAAGAAGGCGAACACTTGGCAACTGCGAAACACAACTCTAGGGAGAATGAGGCTAGACATTAAAGAAATAGTGCTTGAGGAAGAAGCCGAGCAGTCGGGAAAAGAAGAAAGTCCTTAGTAAGAGATGGTCTGAGGGATAGACTCGAACGGAAACCCATCATCAATAACAAGTACTGTCCGGCACTGAGCTTTACGGCAGCATCGGAACAGAAAAACGATCATATTATGATCAGAGTACAATTACACGGCCAACAAGAATTAGTCATAACAAATGCAATGATAGACGTAGGGGCTAGTGAGGATTTTATTGACAAGGAAATATGCTCTAAACATGGTATTGAAACTACCCGAGTGAAGAAACCAAGAGAAATATACCTGGCGGATAGGAAGCATAGCACCATGGGACCTGTCACACCTATAGCCAGGGTACCAAGGGAGATCGACAGTCATCAAGAAATGGCTATCTTCCAAGTGGCAAATCTGAAGAACCATGAACTAATACTTGGAATGCCATGGTTACAAAGACATAATCCTAATATCGAATGGGAAGAAAGGAAAATTACTTTCGATAGCGAACGATGCAGCACAGAGTGCTTAGAAACCTCACTGAGGGTACACGCAGTTCGCGAGGCAGAGGCTTTGGAAGAAAACCTGATCACAAGGCAATCCTATATGGAAACGGAGAAAGAGAAGATATTGGTTAAAAGAAAGATACCAGAAGCAAAGTTTGTTGGATGGGTGGACGTGGTGGATGTGAGAGAACTTGTTCTATTCTCAGATGCGCGCCGCTGCTAACTAAATAGGACTAACAAACATGTGTGCCCAACTAGTGGTTTACCCTCAACGCCGTCCTATCTTCTCCACAACACTATCAGGGTGGTTGCCCGTACCCTACTACACTCAACAAAGTTGCCAATTAAGGGGAGAGCTCAGGTGGCAGGCTATGACCTATACGCAAGTGAGAACGTGGAGCTATCGACTCTAAGCTAAGAAACAATTGGAACGGGAATAGCAATACAACTTCCTATGGGCACATACGGTCGAATTGCCCCTTGCAGTAGTCTTGCATTAAGAAAAGACTGCTTGTCAATGCAGGAGTAATAGATGCAGACTACAAGGGAGAAATACGAGTAGTCATGGCTAATTTCGGAAAAAAGTAATTATATTATCAATAAGGGAGATAGAATCGCACAACTAATTATTGAAAGAATTCTTAATGACAAGGGACTTCTAAAAGAAGTGGACTTGTTACAGCCCACAAAAAGGGGAACAAAAGGGTTTGGGAGCACCGGCCTATCAAAGATTGGTAAGCAATCCCGCACCGGTGCGAGATTGCTTAGTCAGGACCAAGAAGAAAAACCTCGCTTGAAAGGACAGCTGGTATTAGCACAAAATGACCCCAGCAAGGAGGATTACCTAAGCCAAAACATGCCAGAACCAATTAGTAAGCAATTCTACACCGGTGTGAGTATGCTTATTCAGCATGCCAAGACATATGCCCCCAAAAAGCCTCCCTTATCTACAAGAGAAGAAAAGATACATATTAGGGAAATATCAGCCAAAGCGTTTGGGAAATGTCACTGCAAAGGAGAAGTAACGGGGGTCCTATGGGGAACATATGTGAACCAAGAGCTAAAAATAGCTGTCACCAATGATAGTACAGAGCTGGCTATAAAAAATAAACAGAAGCAGAGGGAAAAAGAAATCAATGAGATAATCCCCAAGGAATACTGGGAATACAAAGATGTCGTTCTCAAGGAGGAAGCTACCGAGCTACCCCCCCATAGACAAGGAGTGGACTTGGAAATCAACCTTGCGGAAGGGGCCACACTGGGAATTAAGAAAATATACCCGCTTGGGGCACAAGAATTGGAGGAACTCCACACATACATCAAACAGAATGAAAGGAGAGACTGGATACAAGAATCATTTGTGGAGGGGTGGTTCCCTATCATGTTTGTCAAGAAAAAGGACTGCAAATTAAGGCTGTGCATGGGCTACTGGGCCCTCAACAATGTTACCAAAAAGGATCGATACCCGCTCCCAGTCATAAGAGAGCCCCTGGATCGATTGCAAGACGCGAAGTACTTTACCAAATTAGACATCAAGGACGCTTACCACAATATCAGGATAAGGGAGGGGGATGAATTGAAGACTACCTTTACCTCAAAGTTAGGGACATATGAATACCGGGTAATGCCCTTTGGACTATGTAATCCACCCGCCACGTTCGCGAGATGGATCAACCGAACCTTTCACTGATATATCGACCTATGTTGTATAGTATATCTGGACGATGTACTTATATACTTGAAGAATAAGCGACAACACGAAAAGGATGTCAAGAATATTCTTGAGGCAATACACTGATCAGGAATGCAGATCAAACCAGGCAAATGCGAGTTCCATACTACGGAAACCGAATACTTAGGCTTCATCATAAACCAAGAAGGAATCAAAGTAGAGGGAATCAAAATACCGGCCATATGGGATTGGATAAAACCCACTAAACTGAAGGAAATTAAGAAGGTTTTAGGATTCTGCAACTTTTTCTGAAGATTTATCCAAGGGTTTAGCGTTATGGCACGTCCACTGCACAACCTAACCAAGAAAGGCAAATGATGGGAATGGGGAAAAGAAGAAAATCAAGGGTTCAACCAAATTAGAACAAAGCTTATATCAGCACCCGTGCTGATCCGTTCGATCCAACAAAGCCAATAATAATCGAGACCGATGCGCCAAACTATCTTTGCATAGGGATACTATCACAATCAGGAAAAGGACGAACTGAGGCCAGTCACGTACTGATCCAGGACAATGACAAAAGCAGAAGTCAACTATGACGTCCACAATAAGGAATTAATGGCCCTTGTACAAGCTCTAACAGAATGGAGACAGTATGTTTGCAACAACAAACATAGGATAAAAATCCTGACGGATCACCAAAGCCTTATACCATTCACCACGACAAAAAAACTTATCGAAAGACAAATACGCTGGAGTGAGGAACTTAGCCAATATGACATCAAAATAGACTATCAACCAGGAAAGGATTGAGGCAAACCTGATGTGTTAACCAGACGAGAACTTGAAGGAGACTTACCAAAAAATAATAACGAAAGAAGCAAATAGCGAGAGAGGATTCTTCTACGGAAAGAACAGTATTTCGAATCCATGGAACTAGTCGAGTTCCAGGACAAAGGCGAACAGGAAATCAAGAAGGCGAACAGGAAATCAAGAAGGCTAGCGAAATGGATAAAGGGATTCAGGACATAAAGAAAGCATTAGAGGATGGGGAAAAAGAAATGAAGGGGGTAGCACTGGGACTATGTCAATGGCGAGACGGGAGTTTCAGGTATCAAGGAAAAATCTGGATACCGGAGAAGGAACCACTAAGGACAGCACTGATCTACCACCATCACGAGGTACCCCAAGCAGGCCACTGAGGGACAGCTAAAACAATAGAACTAATTACCCGGAAATACGACTGGGCAAAGATGAATGACACTATCAAGCGATATGTTAAAAATTGCGATATTTGGGGACCAACAAAGATGATACTACGACATGCACCATAGGGTCTATTACAACCAAATGAGATACCGGATAAACCATGGAAATCAATCGCGATGGACGTTATTATGGATTTACCCGTATCTGATGGTTATGATACAATCCTGGTAGTGATTGATCGGCTGACCAAAATGAGCCATTTCATTCCATGCAAGAAACATCTCAAAATGGACCAGTTCGCAGATCTATTCCTAAACAATATAGTCAAACTACGTGGACTACCAAAAGATATCATAACAGATAGAGGCACGATATTCACGTCGTACCTGTGGAAAGTCACTACCAAGGATCTTGGAATTCAAAGAAAAATGCGTACCGCATTCCACCCACAGACTGATGGGCAAACTGAAAGGACAAATGGAATACTAGAACAATATCTGCGTGCATACATCAACTATCAACAGGATGATAGGTTCATAAGGCTACGGTTAGCAGAGTTTGTATACAATAACGGTGATCAGGAAACAATCAAGAGTTCTCCCTTTTATGCAAACTACGGAATCAATCCTGAATACAAGATAATAGGCCACATGATGGAAGGAAAAACAACACCAGCCGGCGAAATGCACCACGTGCATACAACATTACAAGAGGAAATGGTCTCGGCCTAGCTTAGCCAGAAAGAATTATACGATTATCACCGGAAGCCAGATCCAAACCTACAATCAGGAGACAAAGTGTGGCTGTTACCACGAAACATCAAGACCACGAGACCGTCAAAAAAATTAGATTACGAGAAAATTGGGCTATACAAAATCGGGGCAAAGATAGGAAGGAGTGCTTATAAGCTCGAAGTTACCCCCTTGATGAACAATCACAATACATTCCATATCTCTCTATTGGAACCATACCAGGACAACCAATTTGCATCCCAAATGCAAAATCCTCCACTATCTCTTGAGATAGACGGTGAGTCAGAATATGAGCATGACAAGATAGTCAATTTTGGACTAGACTATGGAAAACTCCAATATTGAGCCAAGTGGACAGGATATTCACCGGAACACGATAAGACCTGGTATCCTGCTGCAAACTTCGAAAATGCAGAACACGCAGGAAAACATTTCCACCAACGGCACCCAAGCAAACCCAATCACGATCTGTATGGGAACCCACGGCCAAGAAGACGTCTGGGTACACGTATCGCGAGCACCTTCACCACCAAGACCGGAGGCCACTGCCTCTCCAAAGCCCGCAGTTATCCTAACCCCAGAGGAGGGTTGGGATACCATGATCGGCCGGCCCCGCATGGCGAGACCAACACCGACTAGCCCTGGTACCGGGACCTGCTAGAATGGGAGCTAGCACAAGCCAGACAGAGAGAACACAATGCACGGTCATGGACCAGCCTGCTAGAACGACGATTTCCGGGTACACTTGTCAGAAAACGACTGAGCGGGGTGGTACCTCAAACAACCAGCAGAGAGAGTCAGGGAAGCACGAATGGCCGCCCAATGGCGCAAAATCAATCACCGTCGGTGGCCCTACAACCAGTACTGCAGGGACCACAGCCGAGCACACAAGCTGGCAAAGAACGATGCGGGGTATTACCTTAGAATGGACTCAACCAGGGCAACATTACAATTCAAGCTTCAAGCCTTCTGGAAGGGAAAAGAAACTGTGAGCACACGGTTGACAAGGGAGGGGGGTGAAAAAACCATCGTGGATGTCGAAAACCTGCAACACCAGGAAAAGGCGGTTTTGGAAGAAGGCGACAAAAATCAGTGGATGATTGCAGATCAATCATCCACGATCCAAGTTGCGAACCTGACGATAGAAGAAATCAGAAGGCAGAACTCAGACCTGCTCACAGAGGTCAGAAGAGCTGGGCGGAGGTTCTTAGAACTAGGAAATTAGCGTTGTGGAACCAAGGCTAGGAGGAGAGGCGTGCTAATGTCACAAATTGTGACTAAGCAAGGACAAAGGTCTTACATGACTCATGCTTTGTGAGTCATATGTTGAAAATGATTAAGTTAACTGATGTAATAACTTTCGCATATAATCAGAATACTGGTCATAGGTTTCACACATGCGACGCACTTAACGCACATGATTATATTTATAAGTTATGAGTAAGATTGAAGAGTTGGACATGGAGGAGTCAGAGGGTCAGGAGACTCAAGGAAGTGAGTCACAAGGGTTAGGAGTTTGCGGGAAGAGTGATCATAAAAAGGAACTCCAGGTCCCTAGGAGGATGAGCTCTTCATGCAACCATCTAAGTTATTTCCTATATCATATTTAATCAAGTTGTCATTGACCAATAAGTTATTGGTTGATCCGCTTCCGAGAAGTAAGACTTAGGTCGGTGGTGTGAGTTGCATGGGAACGACCAGAGGAGCTCAGAGGAGCCCGAATCATATTAACGCCGAGTCGTTGTATGTTGCAAGTATCCCCCTGTAGGGTAGGATTGTAACAACAGCTGTCACAACCCGAAGTAGGTGAAATCCGTAGATTACCCCGAATGATCCGATGATAACAGAAAAGAAAATCAAAGAATCGTTATGAAATCGTCCACTTGCAGAGGTTGTTCGTGGTTCTTTTTCTCTCTCTACCTATAGTGACTTCTAAACAGCTGAAGGCCCTCGAACTACATAATCTGAGCTAGCCAAATCAGTCTCCCATGCTAACTACCTATCAAGGTACTTCATGAAAGAACTAGCTAGCAAGAAAAGCGGAATCTGATAAAACCACTTTCCATACACAACAATACCTCCCGGGCGAGGAAGAGCCAGTGATGGGATACACTGACCACCGGGACCTATAGTCCTTTTTGACCAAAAAGCTCTGGAACTAGTGTCAAACTCGATGGGCACAGGAGTTGACCAACGACAACTGGAAAATAGTCTACCGACCAGGAAGCAGAAGCGGGAAACCCCATGCGCTAAGAAGACGGCCGCAGTACGCGCCTAAGGACGGAGCCCGTCACAGTGCACAATTAATTTTGAAAACTCAAAGTTTTCAAATATGGCTGATTCATCAAAAGTGAAGTGCAGGGAAAACCCCTTCCCCGGAAAAATGCGAATCCACAAACCTGAGGATAATGAAACTCTGGGCCAAAGGAATAATTCCAACAAAAGGATCCCGATTGGCGGCCGGACATGACATTTATGCCATAATAGACCGCGTGGTACCAGCAAAGGGACAAGTAATGCTGAACACGGGTATTGTGATAGGCGTTAGGCACACGGACTTCCCATAAGGATTTCTGGGACAGAGTGACCCTACCTTGACGTGCACCAACTTTGAAGGAAAAAAAAGGAACACACCCCTGCAGCCCTGGCGTTGGGACGGCGCGTCATCACTGGTTACCTGGGTAGTTGCGTTCCAACACCAAACACCACTATCATTGAAACAATTCTTATAACATTGTATACATCGCGGCCAGCCCTCCGACCGGGTCCATTTCGCAGTATGTATGAGGGGGGACCTCTGGGCACCAGAGGCAAGGGGGAGCAGGTGATTCGGAAAAGGGCGCATAAGGATATGGACAGACGAAGACCGACGATCAGAAGAGTGGGTTGAGAGTAACGGGACATTTTGCATACAGGTAAGGCACCTCTTGCCTACAAAGACGCGTAGGGTATAAAGGAGGTGACTATGCCCAGTAACTGGTGCGGGTGACTCCCGAAAGGCTGGGTTTGCAAAGGATGGAGTCGGAGGGAAAAAAGCTATAGGTGGAATCCTGAGGACAAGTCATGTAATGCCGGAAGACAAGAATACTACATCCAGTCACAGGTCGAAATCTCTACCGAGCCAACCAAAGAAGAATGGCCATCGTCTGTCTGGCGAGTTAGACTACCTTTGTAAATCACAGGGGCAAGATAATTCTTAATCATTGCTGTCAACAGATAAACGGATGAGCCAACACCTGACATGGTCTCTACGCCATCAGGAATAATGAGAGCACAGACAGAGAAGTTGACAATGGGAGCAAGGAGATGTGGTAGGAAGTTTTCAGGGTCTGCCAGTGGTCGCACTAGGAAAGTGTTCTCAGAAAGAGTAGCGCAGTACCTAGTTAGTATAGAGATAGCATGTATACTGCAATTGCTCAGACGCGGAATATACATATCGAAGCATCTTCGCTGCTATTAGACAAAACAAGCAGGGAGAAGAGATCTGATGAATATAATAAGTTTTTACTTGATCGCTACGAATACCTTAACGATCTACACGAAAGTTCCTTTTTGGTATCTACCCTATATTGATCATGTCTGCTTAGCGAGTTCTCCGATACAAGAGGATCTAGGTCCTAGCTGTCGGAACACCGTATACCGAAGCTACAACCTAACAATACGATTGCCAGAAGGTACGTGTGGAATGCTAACTGCAAGAAGTGGTATGGCTAGCAAGATGGGAATAGCAGTGGGTGGTGGTATAATAGATGCAGATTACACCAGAGAAGTCAAGGTCCTACTTCGAAATCATAGCCAGGTGGACTGCTCGTAAAAAGCATGAGATCGAATAGCCCAACTCATAGAAGAAAGAATTACCTATGCCTACGCCGTGGACGTAGAAGACCTAGGAACAACCGAGAGGGGAAAAGAGGGTTTTGGGTCAGGTGATTTTAATCCCAAGCGATCCATCACGGCTAAAGAAGAAGGAGGCAAGATATGTTTCCTTCTGACAGAAAGTGGCAAAAATGAATTCTTTAGAGCAACAAATATCAGCTATCACCCTCAGGTAATTCGAGAAAGAGAAATGTTATCAAGCAGTCATTTGAACGCAGGCCTGATGCGATCGATAAAGGATTGATTTCTAAATAAGATCAAAGTGGTTGGAAAGGAGGATGAAAAGTGGCAGGAACGAGACCGTGAACAGGTCAGGTTAAGAGAACGCGCAAGGAAGATGCAGGCTGCATGGATAGAAAACGACGGGTTACTATATTACAAAAATTGATTGTACATCGCCGATGACCAATCCCAACAGTTAGAGATCGCCCAAGGCTGTCAGGACTCCATAGTGGCCCCACACATCAGGCAGGAAAAGACAATGGAGATAATAACGAGGGACTTTTGAAGGAAAGGACTGGCAGAATGGATCAGAGACGACGTACGATCCTGCGACGAATGCCAACCCTGTAAATTCCCATGGTAGGCAAAATATGAGCAACTTCAACCTTTGGAAGTACCCTATGGGGCCTAGAGCTCCATTTCAACCTACTTCATCACGCAACTACTGTAATCTGAGAGTCAGACCCAGATAATGGTAGTTGTAGACTGGTTCACATAGATGGCACATGGTATCGGCCTCCACGAGAATGCGGCTGGAAACAATGTCGCAGACAGCTTCCTTCTGGAACTTTGGAAACTTCACTGATTGCCGACCGAAATCATATCCGAGATGTACGCGAAGTGTTCCAGTGAATTTTGGGAGTTATTATTCACGATGCTAGCAGTCGAAGGACAGATGTCAACCGTCTACCACCCTCAAACTGATGGACAAACTGAAAGAACCAACCAAGTCCTCAAATGTTACTTATGGAGATTTGACAACTACGACCAAAACGACTTGTACCGACTATTGCTATTAGCTGAACAGGTCTACAATAATTGGGCCACTAACGCGCACAAGATGACCGCATTCTTTGCCAACTACGGCTTCCACCCACAGACAGAGTGGATAAAACAATGAGAAGCTCATAACCCTGGAGCGACAATGTATGCTCACTGGATGCAGGACATACAACAACAAGCGAAACAAAGTGAAGAGAATATAGGAGAATCGATGAAGAAATATTCTGGCCGTAAAGGGATGGAACAACCCTGCATCGAGGTCGGCGACTTGCTAATGTTGAATTGGAGGAACATATGTACCAAAAGACCATCAACCAAGCAGAGTCCCAAACGCGATGGCCCTTTGAAAGTGTCAAAAAAGAAAGGAAGCCAGGCCAACAAGTGTCACAAATCGTGACTAAGCAAGGCAGATTTCACATGACTAATACTTATTAGTCATAAGATATGTTGAGGTTTTCACTATGACGTCATTTGACTCATAGATTTCACATGACTGCCCACTTGCGAGTCATTGGTTAATTATGATTGGTTAATAGTTTCATGACGTCACAATTGTGACGTCATATGATGTAATGATTTCGCACATGATTCGGATTACGAGTCATGGGTTTCACGCATGCGACTCATTTGAGCGCATGATCGAGTTTATGGGTTTTGATCGAAGAAAAGATATGGGCGCAGTTGATTCATAAGAATCAGCTGATGGATTTCGCACCATGACCAATCATGAGTCATGGGGCTAGGCTATGTAATGATGATGAGTCATCAAGGGTAAAGTTGCGAGAAGAGGCCTATAAAAGGAGCTTGGTTCCGACCAAGAAATAGGATCTTCACGCAACCATCTAAGTACTTTTCTATACTCAAGATATTGCAATACGATTACTCTTTACTCTCTTTACATACAAGCATCCTCTACGAGAGCCTACTCTCTAAGAACCCGGAGACTATTGTGATAGTCTCGACGGGTTGTTGGAACATAGGACTATTGGGATAGTTCTGTCGAAACACGGCAATCCACCCATCCTACTAACTAGCTAGATAGTATCCTTCGACCGATCGCTAAAGACAAGCAAGACAGTTCCGTACTATCTGAAGAGATAGTCTTCCCGTAAGCCCTATTATAAAGTTAGGACTACTTACTTCTGCATACGACTATCGTTGCCTGTTGCACTACGACCTAACAATAGGATTGTTACATTTGGTTGCGTCATATCGCAACACCCAACGATAACATGGCCCAACAACCTGTCGATCAGGAGATCGACCTCACTGAAACAGAAATTGACCTAGAAGGGCTAGGAGAAGCGTTAGCCGAGTCAATTCAACACTCACGAGCCGCAAGCTCCACAACAGATAGCTCAGAAGAAGGTTCGGACTGGGACGAAACGGACGCAGTACCTACAAGAAAAAGCCCGATGGCATCCACATCCACACCTAATCCAGACACGAAGGGGAAAGAAGGGACTCCGCCCTTACCATCCAATCATACGCCGGATCAAATACAGCAAGTCATTAGAGCCTTAACAGGGTGATCTGGAAACACGAAAAGGCCTAAAATTAAGGAACCCAGCACATTTCACGGCGAACGAGACCAGCTCAGAGGTTGGCTGGCCCAGCTGTCCGTCCCCTTCAAAGGGGTGGGATGGGAATTCGATTACAACAACGACAAAATTGTCTACGCTCTTAGCCTTCTAAGGGGCGACGCGTTGAAATAGGCTACGCCATACATCGAAAGGCGACAGGATGTAACCTGGAGCAGTTGGGACGACTTTAAAAACGCACTGCAGGGACAGTTTGGCGAAATCAATGAGCAAGGAGCAGCAAGAGCGAAACTCATGCGGATGGCTCATGGATCGAAAGGAGCTACAGAATACTGGAACGAATACAGACTCATCGCCAGTCAGACCGGAATGGACGATGCAACCCTGACCTACCACCAAAGGCGGGAATTCAAAACAGAACTCCAAGACACATGGGGAATCGACGGATCAGACTCACAAGACCCACAATTCGTGGCCAACTGGGCCATCAAAAAAGAGACGAAAATGGCAGCCATCAAACACATGCGTCATGGGACGACCAGCAAAGAAAAAGCCTCCTCTCAAGGAACCCCACGAAATCAGAATGGGACCTTTCGACCCCAGAGCGACAACCAAGGTGATCCAATGGAGTTGGATGCTACCCGAAGAAGACCTGGGTTCAACATCTCGGCCAAAGAATACCAACGAAGGATGAAAGACAATTTATGTCTCAAATGCGCTAAACCAGGACATCCAGCGGCGGCATGCCGAAGCCAAGCCAACAGCAAAGAAGGACCGACCTGGGAACCAAGGAAAGACAACAAAAGACAGTGGAAACCACCAGCCAGAGCCAGGGAAATGGAGGTTGCAAAAGAAGAAGAGTCGGGAAAAGACGAAGGTCCCCAGTAAGCAATGGTCTGAGGGACAGGACCCAACCAAAGCCCATTGAGATGAGGAACCTTTACGCGGCACTGAACAACACGGAAGCATTGAACAACGAAAATGATCATATTATGGTCACAATACGACTACAGGGCACAACAAGACAAATCACGATTAACGCGATGATTGACTCGGGAGCAACCGAGGACTTTATCGACAAAGGGTTCTGCAGCAAATACAACATCAGAACAACACAAGCAAAGACGATACGAGAAGTTTACCTGGCGGACGGTCTACCCAGCGCTATGGGACCAATCACCCATACAGCGAAGGTATCTATGGACATCAGAAGCCATAGGGAATTGACGATTTTCCAAGTGGCAAAACTACCCAACCATGAGGTCATTCTCGGAATGCCATGGTTAAAGCAACACAGTCCCCCAATCGACTGGGGTCAAGGAAAGATCACCTTTGAAAGCGAAAGGTGTACGAAGTGGTGTTTAAAGGAATCACCCACGGTATATGCAATACCAGAAGACGAAGCACGAGAAGAGAACTTGAAAGTCGAGTTCGGCGTCGCTTAAAGCAAGAAAGATCAGCGAGTCAAGGTTAAGAAACTTGACCCGCAAGCAAAGATACCGACTCGAGGATCAGCACAAGTAGCAGGACACGACCTGTACGCAAACGAAAGCAAGACGATACCGGCCCAAGGACAAGAAGTTGTCCGAACCGGAATATCAATCACAACACCAAGAGGAACCCATAGCCAGATAGCGCCAAGAAGCGGCATGGTAGTTAAACATCGGATTGCTGTCAACGCAGGCGTGATCGACTCCGACTATACCGGGGAAATAAAAGTGGTACTGGCCAACATGGGCAACCAAGACTATCAAGTCAAAAAATGAGACCGGATAGCACCACTCATCGCGGAAAAAATTGTCGAAAGCGACTGTTATGAGGTCCGAACGCTCAAAGAAACCAAAAGAGGACAACAAGGATTTGGAAGCACAGGAACTTCCAAAGCACAGATCTGCGAGATCAGTGCCACAGCCTTCGGAAAGTTTTACCGAAGACCGGACACGACCACAGGAATCCTCAAATACAGCAAAAAGGAAGGACGCATAAGCCTAGATTGCGTCAACATTAGCACCGTGCTAGCCATCAAAAGCGGAAAATATCAAAAACAACGAAAACTCGAAGAAATGGTGCCTCCAGAGTATCATGAATACTTGGACGTATTCGAAGAAAGAGAAAAAACTGAGTTACCACCTCACCGAACACGGGTGGACCTGGAAATCAAACTCGAAGAAGGAGAGGGACTTCCCATCAAAAAGATATATGCACTCTCCCAGGACGAACTAAAAGGACTCTGGAGCTATATCAAACAGAATGAAGAGAGACGATGGATAAGAGAAACCTACTCCGACGGGGATCTCCCATCATGGTCGTCAAAAAGAAAGATGGAAAACTCGGACTATGTGTCGATTATAGGGCACTCAACCACGTTACCAAAAAAGACCGATACCCCCTACCGCTCATAGGGGAAGCCTTGCACAGGCTACAAACAGCAAAATACTCCACCAAATTGGACATCAAGGACGCATACCACAACGTCAGAATCAAAAAAGGAGACGAATGGAAAACGACATTCACCACCAAATACGGCACTTACGAATACTTGGTAATGCCTTTCGGGCTAACCAATGCACCGGCAGCATTCCAAAGATGGATCAACAGAACCTTGCAATCATATATCGACATATGCTGCATAGTATACCTGGACGATGTCCTAATATACTCAGACAACCTGGAACAACACCGAAAAGATGTGGCTACCATCATCCGCGCTATACGGCAACAAGGAATGAAACTCAAACCATCGAAATGCGAATTTCACGAGCGAGAAACAGAATACCTTGGGTTCATCATCAATAACAGAGGTGTCAAAGTCGACCCTATCAAAACAGCAGCCATATGGGATTGGAAAGCACCTACCAACAAAAAAGGAATTCAGGAATTCATCGGGTTTTGCAACTTCTATCGACGCTTTATAAATAGATTCAGCAGAACAGCCAAACCATTATACGATCGAACCAAGAAAGATGTCGTCTGGGAATGGGCGAACAAAGAACAAACCGCCTTTGACCAGCTAAGACAAAAAATATGCTCAACCCCGGTGTTGACATACTTCAAAGCGGGAAGACCACTGCTAGTGGAAACCGATGCCTCACAATATGGCTGCTCAGGCATATTGTCCCAACCGGACGAAGACGGCAAATGGAAACAAATAGCATATCGATCAAAGACGATGAAACCGGCTGAATGCAACTATGACGTACACGACAAAGAACTGTTATCAATAGTTCAAGCTCTCAAAGAATGGAGGCGATACCTTACTGGAAGCGGACAACACTTCAGAGTCTTAACAGACCATCAGAACCTGATAAGATTTACCACCACCAAGGAGTTAACGGGGCAGCAAATCCGATGGAGCGAAGTTTTGAGCGGCTTCGACTTCAAAATTGAATATCGACCGGGAAAAGCAGGAGGCAAGCCGGATGCCTTAACTCGACGAAAAGCAGACATGCCACAGGAAGGAAATGAATGACTTACACAGAAAGAAAGGATTCTCCTACCAAAAGAGAAATACTTCGACACCAGCATCCAGGAAATGGAAACGATAGAACTCTAAGAAACAAGCTATGAGGAACTTCGCAACGAGGGGGCCGAAAACGAAGAAATTTAAACGATAAGGAAAGCTTTGGAACGAGGAGACAGAGAAATGAAGGGAGTGGCCCTAGGACGATGTCAATGGAAGGACGGATACCTATGGCACCAAGGAAAAATTTGGGTTCCCAACAAAGAAGGAATTCGGACCAACCTTATACGACAACACCACGATATTCCGCAAGCGGGACACGGAGGAACGGCAAAAACAACGGAGCTCCTACAACGCAAATACTATTGGCCTCATGTGCGCGATACGATAAAGCAATACGTCAAGAATTGCGACAATTGCCAAAGAACAAAAGTCGTACGACATGCACCTTAGGGCCTGATGAAGTCAAATGAAGCCCCGGATCGACCATGGAAAGCGATATCCATGGACTTCATCACGCACTTACCCACATCAGAAGGAGATGACCCAATCCTAATCGTCATCAATCGACTCACAAAAATGGTGCATTTCCTATCACGCACTAAGGAAATGGATGCGCGGCAATTCTCGGAACTTTTCATGAGGGAAATATTTCAGTTACACGGGCTGCCCAAAGATATCATAACAGATCGAGGATCCATATTTACTTCCGATCTATGGAAAGACACGACAAAAAAAGTGGGAATAGAACGAAGATTAAGCACGGGATTTCACCCTCAAACAGACGGCCAAACGGAACGGACAAATTCCACTTTGGAACAATACCTCCGAGCATACGTCAATTATCAACAAGACAACTGGAAGGAGCTCCTACCAATGGCAGAATTCGCATACAACAATGGATATCAAGAAAGCATTAAGGGCACACCCTTCGTTGCAAACTACGGAGTCAACCCCGAATATCAGACCATAGCGCACCTAATGCAAGGAAAAATCACACCACCGGAAGATATGCGTCAATTACATGACACCCTACAAGCGGAAATGACGGAAGCGCCACTAAGACACAAGGAATACTACGATGCAGGAAGAAAACCCGATCCAAATTTACAATCAGGAGATATGGTCTGGCTATTGCCAAGAAATATACGAACGACTAGGCCATGCAAAAAACGGGACTACAAGAAAATCGGACCCTTCACAATCTTGGCAAGAATAGGAGAAAGTGCTTATAAGCTCGATCTTCCACAATCAATGAGGATCCACAATACATTCCACATCTCTCTTCTTGAACTTTATCACGACGATAAGTTGTCTTCTCAACGAACACAACCACCACCTCCAATTATCATCGAAGGAGAACCTGAGTACGAACTCAAACAAATTATCGATTCTCGACAACACTATGGAAAACTACAATATCCGGCCAAGTGGAGCGGTATTCTCCTGAACACGACAAAGTCTGGTACCCCGACAAAGACTTCGAAAATGCAAGCATCGCAAAGCAACAATTCCACCAAAAGTACCCCAGGAAGCCCGCTCTCGATCAAGATCGAAGAACAAGAAAACGGGGAGACTTGGGTCTCCATAACACCACCACCATAACTCGCACCACCAGCACCAGCTCCACGAATGACGACACCAAGACCCCCGACACCGGCCACCGCCCAAGAGGGGTGTGAAACCGCCGTGGGACTACCCAAGAGCCCCCCATATCGAGCCCCACAAGAATGGGACGAAGCGGAAAGAAAGGAACGAGCTGGCCGGGACCACGACCAGCTGTCATGGACAGCATGTTACGACGACGGGTGCAAGACCCATTTTCGGGACAAGGAAGCCTCGGGATGGTTTCCCCAAGACCGATCTCGGTCTGTGCCCTCAGTCCCGGTATCGCACCGGAACAAAAAGCAACAGAGGAAACGCCACGGGCAGAGCGTGACATGGTACGAATTCTTCGACGACAGATGCTTCGTACATGTGCAAGAGAAGATCAAAGCAGGATATTATCCCCAGGAAAACGGAGAGAGGAAACCCCTCACAAAATGGCATAGGAGACACCCCGAGCCAGAACAATGAAGGAAATTCAGAGCCGCGAGGACACGGCAGGAGGAGGGGAGCGAAAAAGCTCAACCTGATGTCGGAGCTCTACAGAGGCAAATCCAGGAACTGTTGGACGACAAACACCAATCGCTGGAAAGGGATGAAAAAACCCGACAGGAGCTAGCCAACTACCAGAACACGATCGGACAAATGCGCGAAGAAATCCAAGAACTTCGGAGAACGATCGCAGGAACTGGTTTCAGCCTAGGAAGGTTGAAGAGAGAGGTGGACGATGGGAGGAAAGAAAACCATGAGCTCGAGCACCGAAACAACGAGCTAAGGAAAGAGCTGAGAAGAGTTGGGCAGAAGTTGCTCGACTTGGGCAATTAGCATCGAGGGACCGATGCTAGGGGGAGACGGGAGCTAATGTCACAAATCGTGACTAAGCAAGGCAGATTTCACATGACTAATACTTATTAGTCATAAGGTATGTTGAGGTTTTCACTATGACGTCATTTGACTCATAGATTTCACATGACTGCCCACTTGCGAGTCATTGGTTAATTATGATTGGTTAATAGTTTCATGAGGTCACAATTGTGACGTCATATGATGTAATGATTTCGCACATGATTCGGATTACGAGTCATGGGTTTCACGCATGCGACTCATTTGAGCGCATGATCGAGTTTATGGGTTTTGATCGAAGAAAAGATATGGGCGCAGTTGATTCATAAGAATCAGCTGATGGATTTCGCACCATGACCAATCATGAGTCATGGGGCTAGGCTATGTAATGATGATGAGTCATCAAGGGTAAGGTTGCGAGAAGACGCCTATAAAAGGAGCTTCGTTCCGACCAAGAAATAGGATCTTCACGCAACCATCTAAGTACTTTTCTATACTCAAGATATTGCAATATGATTACTCTTTACTCTCTTTACATACAAGCATCCTCTACGAGAGCCTACTCTCTAAGAACCCGGAGACTATTGTGATAGTCTCGACGGGTTGTTGGAACATAGGACTATTGGGATAGTTCTATCCGAAGACGGCAATCCACCCATCCTACTAACTAGCTAGATAGTATCCTTCGACGGATCGCTAAAGACAAGCAAGACAGTTCCATACTATCTGAAGAGATAGTCTTCCCGTAAGCCCTATTATAAAGTTAGGACTAGTGACTTCAGCATACGACTATCGTTGCCTTTTGCACTACGACCTAACAATAGGATTGTTACAACAAGTTGGAAATATCGCCACGATGGAAAATTCATCAGGTATTTCATGTTTCCCTATTGGAACCCTATCGATTGATGAACCGACCGAATGGCGAACAACGACCCCGAGACCCTGAAGACATTGCGGGAGACTTCATGTGGGAGGTAGAAAGGATTGGCAAGAGTGAGGTTGTTGCGTACACACGAAAGGTTTGAGGACGGAATAAACCGATGAAAGAGTTTCGGTATTTTATGAAGTGGAAAGGCTGCCAGGAAGATGAGAATACATGGGAACCACCAGGGGGTAGGCAGAATGCGCAGGAAGAGGTGGGGAGGTTTTATACAGAAAACCCCGAATTGCCAGGCCTGGGAGAGGTTGAGTAATATAGAAAGGTTTTCGATTGGTGGACAGGCAAATGCAGGTGGTTTTTACCTGTACTGTGTGCAGCTTGAGACGGACGTATATTGTAAAATAGACAGAGACTATTGTTAGACGCACCGACTCCCCGTAAGGATTTCTGGGAAAGAGTTACCCTACCTTGGCAGGCACCAACTTCAAAGAAAAAAGATAAGACCCCCCTCCAGCCCCGGCGTTGGGACGCCGCGTTATCACTTGCTGCCTTGGTAGTTGCGTCCCAAAACCAAAGACCACCATCATTGGAACACACCTTATAAAACCATATACGTGGTGGCTGTCCGTCCGACCGGATCCTGTTCGCGGGACCTATATGGGGAGACCTCCGGGCACGATATGCAGGTGGAGGCGGGCGAATCGGACAACGGCGCATAAAGTGACCAACACTCGACGACAGCTTGTCAGAATAGTGAGTTGAAGGTGACAGGATGTTTTGAATTAAAGGTAACCCCTCTTGCATACAAAGACGCGTAGCATATGAAGGAGGTAACTATGCCCAGTAACTGGAGCGGGTGACTCCAGAAAGGACAGGTTGGCAAAGGGTGGAGTCCAAGGGAAAAAAACCCATAGGTGCGATCCTGAGTACATGTCATGTAATGCCGGAAGATGAGAATACGACATGCGGTCGCAGGTCAAATTCTGTCTGGAGCCAACCAATGAAGAATGCGCATTTTCTGTCTGCTGAGTTAGACTACCTTCGTACAGGATGAGGCAAGATAATTTGTAATCATTGCTGTCAATGTATAAAGAGATTGGCTGACACCTGATGTAGTCCCCATACCATCAGGAATAACGAGAGCCCCGACCGATAAGTTTCCCATGGGAGCAAGTAGGTGTGGTATGGAGTTTTGAGGGTCTATGAGTCTGTCCACGGGGAAAGTGTTCGCAGAATGATTAGCGAGATACTTACTTAGTAGAGAGAGAGCATGTATACCTCAATTGCTCAGATGCGGCATATAAATATCGAAGCATCCTCGCTGCTATTAGTCACAGAAAGCACAGTGAAGGGATCTTATCAATATAATAAGTTTTTACTTGATCGGTACCAATACTTTGACAATCTATCCCAAAGTCCCTTCATTGTATCCCGCCTGCATTACTCGGGTCTTCTTAACCAGTTCTCCGATACAAGACGATCCAGGTCCCAGCTGTCGGAATACCCCATGCCGAAGCTCCCACATAACAGTATATTGATACTTCTCATCGTTACTGAGACAAATCTTTGGCGAAGACACTTGTACTCCCAAACCCATAGCCCTTTTCGAATAAAGCCCCGTCAGGACTACCTCAATAGACAAAGTTCTCGACTCCACCAGAATACCTGAACTAGAGACACAAGAGCCCTACTTGGAGGCATATTTCTGGTGGATCAACCCAGAAAACACCGATACGATTGAAGATATCGCCGCACTATACCAATACCAGTAGGGCACGGACTTCACATATTATACCCGTTCAGAACAGTCCACTTCTGTTTGCAACACTCAGTACCCAGATTCGAATAAGTGCACCAGTCAGAACTTCGAGACACCAGTAGTGTGGGTAGGAAACAAACGATAACTTTCCCAATATGAAGTTGGAACCATGGCTTCTAACCCCAAAGTGCCTGAAGCCATGGAATGGCAACAGGAAGAAGGAGGGGACGAATTGTCCCAGGAGACAGCCCCAACTGTGGAGACCAGCAGTACACCCCTTGCCAGGTCACACTCTGCTGGTCCGGCACCCCGGTCCCCAAGCCTCTCGATCCGCTTCTTAATGAAGCAACCAAGCAGAAGGACGAGAGGCTCGGAAGCCCTGCTTCTACCCAGGACCTTCTCATGACAGATCCAATCGAACATTTGGACAGAATGCTAGGATGATTCGATCGACATCATAAACAAAGTAGAGATGCGTGGCATCTTTCTTTCAGCTCCCTGCCAACTGAAGTGCTACTTATGGCCCAGGAACGGCTACAAGTCAAATCGCAGTTGGAGTCTGGTGCCTAGATTGTTGGCTAGGAACTTGACCGAATGGATAATCAAGTACAAATCCTAGACTTAGAATCACAAAAGGTCCAGCAAAGGTTGGCAGCTCAGGTCGCCGAATGGCTAGGAGATACAAAGGATAGACAAGCCAGATACGAGGCTGTCGCATCCCAACTCCATGAAGCCGTGCACAGAACTGATGAACAGTCCATGCACTGAGACATAATGTAGGACAGAGAAATCGTTCGGCTAAACGAGCAACATAAGCGGGAGCCTGAAAATCATGAGATAAGCATTAATCTCATGAAGCAGGAGATGTGATAGCACCAAAAAGCGCAGCAGGCCCGAGATTGTGAGATCTCGAAGCTCAAAGAAATGGTGCAGACCTTGATGGGACTGGTCAAAGGGAAGGGGTAGGCGTCATATCGGACGCCAGAACTCTCTGGAGCGGGAGGCGGAAACCGGGTACCACCTCAAGAAGAAGGGCAGCAGGGGCTCCAGGAGGAGGAGGAGACCCCGATGATGAAGGAGAAGGATCTGGGAGGAGACAAGATGAGAGTAGGAAAGGAAGACGGGACGAGAGACCTGAGCCCCGGCCAGAAGATGAGTATGAGGCTGAGACTGATGAAGAGTTGGATACCCTGTCCTGAGTAATGGCCGATGCCTTGGGACAACGAACGAGAGTCCAAGCGGAACCCCCTGCCCTGTTCAAAAACGAAAAACCCCAAGATATATGCAGGTGGCTACTAAAATGGAGGGATTATTTGTGCTGAAAGAGTAGGCAGTGGGGAGACGAGGCCCAACGATCCGATACGCCATAAGCTAAATGGAAGGGAAAGATGGCACACGGTTTGCGTTAACCTACAGGCAACAAATGACCAGAGAATTAGGTTATACCAAGCAAGCAGGATAGGAGTTCTGGCAGGTCTTGGCGGAACAGGCACTGGGACCTTTGGACCCTACACAAGAGGCCGAAAATCCGTTAGAGAAATGGGCTGCGTCAAATACCACAGTGATATCGCAAAGTTCTTGCCGGAAATGGAAAATCTGAACATCCATGCAGGAGTGACTGGGATAGCCTGGAGCAAGATGATTGAAGACCAAATCGCCGAAGATGCATTGTGAAGATTCTCATTGCGAGAGTATGTCGATGGTGGAGAATGGTTGGAAGTAGTGTGGACTGTTACCAGTGCAGTGGAAGACTTCAAAGAAGGGAAAAGTCTTCGAGCGGGCGGTCCCTCCGGCAGGAGAAGGTGTGAAAAAAGAAGGTGCGAGGATTTGAGGCCACCAGTAACCGCAAAGTGAGTCAAGAAGCAGTACTCTGGTAAAGAAAAGGTGGACTATAAGGCTCAGAACGCTGAGGAAAGGAAGGTGAAAAAGGAAGGGTCGGTGGCACCGAAGAGGGAGGTGAAACACGCGGTGTGGGCCGAAGGCCACGAGGGCATCGATCAAAAGGTTGTCGACAAACGAAGGAAAGAGAACGAATGCACAATGTGCGGAATGGACCAGTACAGATGGAAGTTCTGTCGCAAGCTCGTACAAGTATCAGCCATATATTGAGGGCCAGCAAAGCCAAAACGAGAGGCTTCATGCGGACCAAGGCGAGGCCCCCAGGTAGCCACGGCGGCCGTAGATGGCCAGGGAGCAAGCTTAAAACCAGCGGCTCAAATGCCCCCAGTTTGGGTCTTTGAGGATGACCACATTTTGTGAAAGGTCATCCAGGTACCAACAATGACAGTGATTGGGTAGTGAGGGTGCCGCCTTGAGTCAAAAAAGGTACTGCGTGGTGGGTGATAACATCCCAGTGGAAGGCTAAAGCACCAAAAAAGGATACCGGCTTCAACTTTAGTGGAAAATAGGTAGTCAGTGCTTACCACAGGAACCTTAAAAAGTCACCAGCGAAGAAAGCGGTCGACGGGAATACATGGATAGGGAAGACAACCATATGGCAGAACAAGGCTTAAGTTGCAGGACATGCGAAGTGGGCTCGAAATCCAGGGAAACATGACTTTCTCTCCAGGTACAACAGCCAGGCAAATAGAAGCCAGGGGTGTCTCTATTCTGCACAAGGTACATGTTTTGGCAAATGATGTTGGAGGAGGCCACTCCAGAGGAGTAGAGCCAAAACCGAGGGCAAAGTTCCGGTGGATTCCTCGCAGGGGACAGCCTCACAGGAGGGATAAGTCGACAATAAAGGACGGCGCATCCGAGTGGGGAACTTGAGGGGTACTCTCGTGAACCACAACTCCTGTAATATGGGAACTCCACGGCAGGTGGCAGTGACCACTTGTAGTGGACTGCCGAATATTCAAAATTTAGACACTTAGTATCAAAGTTTGTTTGAGGAGGCTTCAAGAGCCAAAACTGTGCAGGCGCGGTAACAAACCTGTAGGTTACATAAAGCCATCATGATGAAAAGATTTCATCAAGAACAAAGCGAAAGCTCAACACCCATTAAAAAACCTAAGGATTACGCCTGCCGTGAAGGGAAGGCATTTATTGAGACAATAGGGCGAAAACACAGGATCAAGGGCCTTCTAGATTCTGGTTCGAACATCTTTCACATGAATGAGGACACCGCACGAGGGCTAGACATACCGACCGAAGCTAGGGAGTCACCTGTAAAAAGTCACGACCTTTGATTGCGAAACCGCCACTACTGGAGGAATATTCTATACCGATCCTATTCTATTGGAAATCGGTGCCAACGGGCACCGGAGCATGATATCCTGCGAAATTGCGAATAGAGGAAAATATGATTTAATCATCCCCTGCCGGTGGTGGCACAACAAACACCCTGTGAAAAACATCCTGGACCAATGTCAATGGGTCTTTGAAGATACGAAATGCCATGCTCACATAGACAATGAAGCCGTGGTGGATTTATTCAAGTGGGATGAAACCGTGGCTTATGACGAGGAAGCACAGTATGTAGGAAGGATCAGACGGGAAGATGAAGGGGGAGTACAGTTAGAGACCTTGCTAACACCATATTGGCAGTATACTAGTAAGAAGCTTGTTGAAGAGAAAAAGGCGGAAATGTTGGCGCTGCGAAGGACTTTCGATAACGCCAGCAACATGAAGGAATGGGCAGAACACAGGTGGGGGCCAATTTGCCCAATGTTGGCATACCAGCTGAACAAGCTGGGCAAATACATTAAGAAAATGCTGGGACAGGGCAAAATAGTGGATAGCGAATTCCCCTATAGAGCCCCAATTCTCTTCGTTCCCAAGCCCGATGGAAGTCTATAACTTGGCGTAGACTATAGAAACCTCAACAAACGAACAATCCTAAATAAATACCCATTACCGGTCATGGATGAACTCCGAGACAGTGTTGCTCGAGCAAAAGTGTTCACGAACCTCGACCTAAATGATGGATGTCATCTTATTCGATTGAGGAAAGGCGACGAACATAAGACAGCATTTCGTACAAGATACGGACAGTACGAATACAAGGTCATGCCTTTCAGGCTTGTAAACGCTCCTGCTACCTTTCAGACAATGATAAACAACATCTTAAGGGAATTCTTGGACCATCGAGTAGTCGTCTATCTAGATGATATTCTGACATACTCCGAAAATATTGAACACTATATCAAACTAGTCCAACAGGTCCTTGACCGGCTTGAACAACATGACCTTGCAGTCTTGTTGCAAAAGTCGGTGTTCCACGAGGAAGAGGTAGAATTCCTAGAATACATTGTCAAGACAAGCGGAGTTACAATAAGTGAGAGAAAAGTGAAAAGCCTTCAAAAATGGGCTCACCCAAGATCGGTTAAAGAAGTCCAAATCTTGATTGGATTTGCAAACTTCTATCAACGGTTCATCAAAGATTTTTCGAAAGTTTGCAAGCCAATCACCGAGAGGTTCAAAGGGGACTCAAAGGATTGTCGCTGTGGAAGAGAACTGGAGGAGGCATTTGAGAAGTGGAAGAGAATGTTGACAACGGCACAAATTTTATTGCATTTTTAGGCAGGAAGCAAAACGGTAGTGGAGACAGAGGCTTGCGATTTTGCGCACAGATGCGTATTGTCTAAATACCAAGGAAGACATCTTCACCCGGTGGCGTTCCATTCTCGGAAATTAAACAGGGCAGAAAGAGATAACAAGATACACGATAAGGAGTTACTCGCAATAGTGGAGGCGTTCAGAGAATGGAGGCGATAGCTCACAGGCGAAAAGGAGCCAGTGACGGTATACACCGACCACCAAAGGTTACAATCCTTTTTGACCAAAAAGAGATGGAATCAGCGTCAAATTTATTGCGCACACGAATTGACCAACTACAACTTCAAAATAGTCTACGGACTGGGAAGCAGAGGCGGAAAGCCTGATGCACTGAGCAGATGGCTGGTGTAACATCCTGAGAAGAGCACTCGTCATAGTGAACAGTGGATCTTGAAGACAGAACACTTTCAACTTTCAGTAATTGATCAAAAAGCAAAAAGTAGGGACTGCCCTCATCGCAGAAGAATGCATATCGACAAGCCTAAGGATAATGAAGCTCTGGGACAAGGTTATAATCCCGACAAGAGGATCACGATTCGCAGCCAGTCAGGACATCTAGGCCTTGACTGACAGACTGGTGCCCACAAAAAGACAAGGAATGGTGGAAACGGGTATTGAGTTAGGACTGCCAGAAGAAACCTACGGAAGGCTAGCCGCAAGAAGTAATATCGCCAGCAAGAGGGGAATAGCAGTGGGTGTGGTGTAATAGATGCGGATTACACGGGAGAACTCAAGGTCATACTTCGGAATCATGACCAGGGGGACTGCTCCTTTACAGCAGGGGATTTCATAGCTCAGCTCATAGTAGAAAGAATTGCCGATGCTGATGGCTTGGAGGTAGACGAGCTAGGGACAACCGAGAGGGGAAAGATAGGGTTCGGGTCAAGCGATCTAAACCTGAAGCGATCCATCATGGCCAAAGAAGCAGGAGTCAAAATATGTTTCCTTCACTCAGACCCAAGCGAGAATGAATTCTTTAGCACAACCGATATTGAATATGACCCTTGGTTAATCAAAGAAAAAGAAATGTTATCAAGCAACCAGGTCAACGCAGCCCTGATGTGGACAATGAATGATGCGTTTCTAGAAAAGATCAGAGTGGCTGGAAAGGAAGATGAAATATGGCAGGAAGGAGGCTGTGAACTGGTCAGTTACGAAAATGCGGAAAAGAAATGTCGAACAAATGGATAGAAAAAGACAGGTTACTATACTACAAAAATCGATTATACATTCCCGAAGACGAATCTCTACATACAGCAATAGCCCAAGGCTGTCATGACTCTTTGGTAGCGGGACAGGTGGGACAAGAGGAGACAATTGAAATAGTAACACGGGACTTTTAGTGGAAAGGGCTCGCAGAGTGGATCAGAGATTATGTACAACCCTGCGACGAATGTCAACACAGTAAATTCCTGTCGCATGCAAAATATGGTCTGCTTTAACATTTCGAAGTACCATATGCCGCCTGGGGCTCCATTTCAACGTACTTTATCACACAACTACCGCATTCTCAGGGAAAAACTCAGATAATTGTAGTAGTAGATCGGTTGACAAAGATGGTCCATTTCATGGGTGGCAACGAAAATGCGACCGCAAAAGATGTTGCGGACACCTGCCTTCAGGAAGTTTGGAAACTTCACGGGTTACCTACTGAAATTATATGGGACATGGACGCGAGGTTTTCCAGCGAATTTTGGGAATCATGGTGCAAGATGCTAGGAGTTAAACGAAGCATGTCAATGCCGTACCACCAGCAGACTGACGGACAAACTGAAAGAACCAACCACGGGCTTGAAGGTTACTTACGGACATTTGTCAACTACGATCAGAACCACTGATACCAACTATGGCCATTAGCATCAGCAAAAACGCTTTTTCTCCGGACGGACAGAGCCCGCTTCCGGACCAATAGCGTCCACTCTTGGCGTCCTGTCCTCCTGGATCTCCCGTGCCTTCTTTGCCTTTCTTCTCTTGTGTCTGGTGCACCCGGACGCTCCACTTTCCCTCCACAGCGTCTGACGCGCTTGTTGCGGCCCCCGCCGCTCCTAGTGCCTCCCCTTTGTATCCGCCCCCTTAACCTCTCTTCTACTGGCCTCCTGCCTACTGCTTGGGGTTGCGCGCATCCGGCGGCCATCTCTGCTACCCTCCCACCTCTGGCGACCTAGATCTGTCCGCTTCCATCCGCTTCCGTCCGCTGCCATCATGATTCGCTTTTTCTTATGCACCCTACCGTGACTTCCATAATTCTCTTACGGTTCACAAAACACCCAGCAGGGCCGCCCTGAAGGCCCCCTACTTTGGTTGGCTTCTATCGCCGCAGGAGAGCATAGTTTCGCATTAATCATCCGCAGAGCTCAGGCGGCCGAGTTGAAGCCGCCCACCTTCTACGGGAATCTCTCCCTTCAGTCGCCGGCCTCAACTTAGCCGCCTATTGCATTAAATTTATTTAAAACATTCCCTTAAACGCCCATGGATCATGTAGTACGCCTGCGGCCATATGGAAGCCGGGCACTCAATATGGGCACTGCCACCATAGGTGTATGGCTTCAACTTGGCTGTATCTTGATACCGAACAATTGATCCTATTTAAAACATTTCCTTCAATGTCTGGGAATCATGTATTCCTCCTGCGGCCGAGTTGAAGCCGGACACTCAATATGGGAACTGCCATGTTAAGTGTCCAGCTTCAACCCGGCCGGATATTTGTGTGGAACAATTCAACGTGTTTAAAACATTGCCTTAAACTACCACGGATGGTGTGGTACTGCCCCGGCCGAGTTGAAGCCGGACACTGAATATGGGCACTGCCACGTTAAGACTACGGCTTCAACTTGGCCGAATATTCATCCAGAACAATTCAACCTATTTAAAACATTCCCTTAAATGCCCGTTGATCATGTAGTACTCCCGCCGCCAAGTTGAAGCAGGACACTCCAGACGCGAACTGCCACCTTAAGTGCCCAGTTTCGACTCGGCCGAATAAATACTGTACATAATTGGATAGAATAATTGAATATATTTCATTAAACGTCCTCAGATCAATCCTGTGATTCACTATCAATTGCTTCTCACCCCTAGGAATTACCTGTGCCGGTCCAATCACTGCCCCTATACTCACTATGCGCATGTCTCGACCATTGATCCGGTTGATGACTCGAATATGTCAGTTCAGAATGTGAAATCTGCCACCATTGATCGGATCGACTATGCGAACTAATGCCAGGCGATGGACAGCTGCGGCCTCACTTACAATACTTCTTATCTTGAAAAGTGCTAGCAACTGGGACACCAGGTGTTAGGCGCACGGACTCCCGGTAAGGATTTACAGGGCAAAGTTACCCTACCTTGGCGAACACGAACTTCGAAGGAAAAAGATAACACCGCCCTGCAGCCCCGGTGTTGGGACGGCGCGTCATCAGTGGCCGCCTGGGTAGTTGCGTCCCAACACCAAAGACCACTATCAATGGAAGACATCCTATAACACCGTATACGTCGCGGCCGTCCGTCCGACCGGATCCCGTTCGCAGGGTATATGGGGGGAGACCTTCGGGCACCTTATGCAAGTGGAAGCAGGTGAATCGGACGACGGCGCATAAGGTTACAGACACTTGAAGACAGGCGGTCAGAAGAGTGGGTCGAATGTAACAGGACGTTTCGCACGAAAGTTAGTCCCCTCGTACCTACAAAGTCGTGTAGAGTATGAAGGCAGTAACTATGCCCAATAAGTGGATCGGGTGAATCCACAAAGGACAAGTTGGTAAAAGATGGAGTCCGAGGAAAAAGGCCTATAGGTACGATCCCGAGGACAAGTCGTGTAATGCCGGAAGACAAGAATACGAGATGCAGTTGTATACCGAATTCTCGACGGAACCAACCAAAGAAGAATGGCCATCTTCTGTCCAGCGAGTTAGACTACCTTCGATGAGCACGAGGGCAAGATAATTCGTAACCACTGTTGTCAACGGATAAACGGATGA
>Ga0307517_10000717_pt1 | contig 57178 bp, 66 predicted proteins | sample 23_EM_MG_FD_194515 | JGI IMG/M metagenome (GOLD analysis project Ga0307517, IMG submission 194515) | Populus trichocarpa ectomycorrhiza microbial communities from riparian zone in the Pacific Northwest, United States - 23_EM | ecosystem: Host-associated > Plants > Roots > Unclassified | place... | reverse complement strand
CACATAAGGAGCAAATCAAGGATGGATGGCGACGCTCAAATAAAATCGACGCAGCACGACAGATACTAAGCAGCTACGGTCGACAACATGCGATCCGCATGAGAATTTTGAACTTGGAATTCCTTCACCATGCAGGAGCTGATTTACCAACTGAGGTAGTAGAACATTTAGAGAAGACCAGGCCCGCGTCAACCCCACCAGCCCATCGGAGGATTCTGAAGGGACGTCGTGATAATATCCACGACGTCGTTGATTTTGGCAGAGCATGCGATATATCCTCGGAGACGATTTGTCAGGAATTGATACGATATAGCTGACTGAGCCTGCCTCCCAAGCGCCGACTGCCGGAAAATCCGGCGATACTTCGAGCTTTGCCGGTGGAACTACTGACGCAACTGAAGATCCCGGTTCTTGCCTTCCAGGAGTCGGGTGTTTACGACATACACAGGGCCCGATGCACGGGTGCTCGACTCTTCCGTAACCAGACCAGTCAGAATGATTGCGTTTGGATACACGCTGGTGGGGAGAATATGTATGGTGCGCTCAGGGGTCGTCTCCCGGCAAGACTCATAGCTCTGTTCAAAATCCGGTCGGGCTATATGCAGCAGGATACGGTCTATCGCCTCGCCGGGGTTCAATTCATGACCCTGGTAGACTCCGGACGACCGTCGGACGTACACGGTCTGGTAACCGTTCAGCTCCGAGACGTTACCCGAGAGCTCACAATTGTGGATATCGGGACCATCATAGGCCTGGCGCATCTGATACCGGAGACAGAGCGGTGCTGGCTTGTCAACAGTCGGATCGATTTACGCAGGTTTAATGAGCTCTATTAGGATCACAGAGGGCACTTGTATAATAAAACAAACTCGGGAAGCGACGTAGCCTAGATGAGGGCTACATTGCTCCCCGACGGAGATGTAGCGTCACGATCACGAGTAGACCATAAACGTGTATAATAGACAAGTATATAGTAGAGATATAGACATAGAGGAATAGAAACATCTAGAAACAAACAAATTATGCACGATAGTAGTAGTAGGAGGCACACCGGCAGGAATGACGAGGGTGATATCGGCAGCGAGTTGTTATGAGCACGCCCGGAAGCAGAAGGAAAAGGGGGTACCTTGGGGAGGCGTCCGGATGCTGCGGAGATGCGAGGCAGGAAAAGAGACGTCAGGATGTAAGATAAGGGGGGGGAGAAGAGCAGGAGATCTGGGGTGGCGGCGGGATGTGGGTAAGGTCCGACGTCACGTCAGGATGTAATCGGCGTTGGGAATGGGGTCCGGACGCTGGGGACGCAGAGGACGGAAAAACATTGTCGGATGCGTCCGGACGCGGCGCCCGCGCCTCAGACGCAGGATTAATTTTTGCTGATGATGGTGTTGAGGTTTAAGTCAGAATGCATGAGAGGCAGGGTTGCTGAATTGCATGTGTCTGAACGGAACCCAGTGTAGGCAAGGGTCTCCGGATGCACCTGACGCAACCAGATATGGCGCATCGGTACAGGACGCACAGGACGCACAGGACGCACAGGACGCACAGGACGCACAGGACGCACAGGACGCACAGGACGCAGAGTCCAGGCTAGGAGAGTCAGGACGCAGAGTCTAGGCTAGGAGAGTCAGGACGCGACACTACAGTATCTGACGCAGGCCACCTTTTTGCTGATGTCATTACAGGTGCTATAAGCCACCCCTTCAAATGGGCCAGCTCTCAACAAATTTGAAAGTTCATAACAATACCACCTCTGGTGTACTCTCAATTCTCCATATTATATCGAACAGATGTAAATGCAAAAGGGGAATTGTATAGGTGAATATTATTCTGGAAAGTGTCTGATCTTACTAACTCACCACACAGCAAGACTTGTATTGCATCAGGTCAACACTGCAGTTTCGGAATAATCATATCTGCATACCTAAAGCAGACCTTGAATTTTCGATTCCATTTGCCATATTGTATTATCCATTCACTTATTCAATGCCTAACATTGACAGGAAGAAGATACTAGATCCATTTGACCGAAATTAAGAGGTTTCATGCTTGTTAAATTTATAATATATGCTTGTAGGCTATCTTCAATATTTTCAGATACCTGGACAGCAACATGATGATTTTTAGGTATTATGAGATCAATGGCGATAGCTCGATATATGTACTCTTGTTGGGCTCTTGGCAATTTATGTTGTCCTACCCGTACCACTCAACATATTAGCTTAAATATCGGTCTACCTGGACAAATGTTAAGTAAGTTTTAATATTCCATATATACCCAACCCGGTTGATATCATTTTCTTAATAGACCTTGGCAATCTGTCTTATATTCACTATCATCCTTGCTCTGAAGGCAGATACAGCATCACAGATTGACCATGGCCTGCTTGCTACAATAAGAAAACCTATTCGAATATTGGCTGATTGACAAATAATGGTAGATCGTATAAGAAGAAAGAAATCTTGTATATAAAGACACATGTTTGAAAGAACTAAAAGTCAATCATGTTTTCAAGGACAAAGAATATGCTGTAATATTGCACTCTATATATGAATTGTATAAGACATTTTTTATCAAACCCTTTGGAGCAATCCTTAATACTATAAGAAACAACAGCAGTAACCTAAATACATTTTATTTATTTTTATTTTTTATATACTATTTAATAATTGTTTAAGGTACAAAATCCCTCCAGCTCGCTCTGTGTAGACAAAAAACCTCCAATTATAGTCCACCCTGCAGGCCCTCTGCTAAAGCCCTCTGACCCTGCCCAACCCATAAACCACTTGAAGTAGAGGTAGAAACAATGATCGGTAGAATGGGTAGAAACTACAAAAGATATCTCAGGCCTGAATACAATGAACTAACTTGAAAATGCTTCTCAGAAGTGCAATTCAAAACAAAGACACCCCTGACTGTAAACAAACCAACTTGCTCATGGATGGAAAACATCATGCCCATCTGGAAGGGAACTATACTTAAGCTCAAACCTATCGTCAACCCACCCACAGCTCCATGACAAACCCCCATTCCTCTCAGAAGAATGAGAGACTCAGGAGACAGCAGGACAAAGCCATAGGATAATGTTATGGATAAGAGGTAAATGTACCTGGGCCTTACAGTGGCTGTAAAGTCGAGGTGACCGCAATCCCCACTGACAGAGGGTCATTCACAACTAAGCCACCACTTGTGAGTGTGTATCAGGACGAAATTGATCACCAGGTTTACCACAAAAATGCCGGGGGCGTGTTGGATGTCACTCAGAAGATAGAGGCCCAAGGGGTGCAATCTATACACACAGGTAGAAACAACGGTGGATGGAGCTATGATCATCAAGTCAGTGGATTAGCAGGGTAGAGTAGCCAGGTGAGGGGCTGGCCGAGGCGTTGCCACTGTATTGAAGCAGTATGGTACCAGCCGACATATGTGAGAAGTAGATGGGTGGAAGAGACAGTAATGACTAGAAGTGCAGACGTGATCAACCAAAACTGGATGATGATTTTCCCAAACCCGATCATCTCCAAACATTTCCCCGGAGAAGATGAAGTACCAGAGAGCAGAGCCACCTGAGCAACTACATCACCAATAATACAAGACTAGCAGTAGTCTGCTGATGAGTTGCGATCGTACTAGACCATTGCAAATGGTACGCAAGGGCCATGAAGGAAGTGTGGGGAAGAGGATATGAGATCAAGCTAGGCTTCGTTAGGGGGCCCCGTTTCCGAGGAGCGGGGACAAAATAACATAGGTTATTCTGATTAACTGGTCAAAAAGATCATCCAAATCGGACAAGAACTGACTGAGATAGAGCTCTTTGAAGTTAGACAACTTCACAGAGCTCTATCTCACACCGTTTTGGTCCCATTTGGACGATTCTTTTTTTAATATGCAGTTAATAACCTGCTCTTGGCGCCCCGTCTGTCAGAAACGGGGCCCGTAACGAACACTAGATGAAGCATAACCCCCAGGCCAAAGACTCCCGGTAGATACTACCATCAGAAGGGGCCCGATAGGAACGGTGGATAGGAGGAGCTTCCCCCTTCTAGGCATGTGGCTATCAGAAAAAGGGAGAAGGAACTAACTGACTATAATTTCTTCTTGTGTTGAGATTTCACTCGCTGGAGGTGTAGAGAACATGGTTCAGGCCCTAAATACATTCTGATTGTTTTTTTTATATCATGGATTTGTTGTTAAGGTATAAGAATGCGCATGCTGAGCTAGCCATAGCGTAAACACAACCTGAATTCCAACAACGGCACACTTCCCCTGTGCGTGCGACAAACTCATACTCTCAGGACCCTCTGGGATTGGCCTACCCGCACATTCTACCACAAGGAATGAAAGCCCCTCCTGCATGATGCCTCGCCCCTCTTTACGCAAAGAAAGAACTCTAAGCTATTCTCAAGAGCAATACCCCCAAACTCACGAAACATACAAATCAAAGCATAAAGAAACACGTCTGCAGGCTCCACTTGAATAAAAGCAAGATTTGTGCAGGCCCCAAGGGCCAGACAAAAATGATACATGATTCTCGTGACAGGCGAAAACTGCAGGAACTGTAGGGCCAACTGTAACAATAAGCGTACTGTCCTGCTGTTTATTTGATTGATTCAAGATATTGGACATCTGTCGCCGAGGCAGTGTAATACAATTCCCAACCGTAACTGACAGGAGGTCCAATGATTGGGGGGAATGATGGGGCAGTATCATGATGGTGCCAGCTGCGGTATCAGTTGGGTACAAGTGGACAAAACTAGAAGGAGGTGGCCGGAAGGATTGTGAACAAGCTAGTCATAACTGACAAACAGGCTATCGCAAGAGTTTTTAGGAGGACAACGAAACAAAAGCGGGACTGAGATATTACTAACTGAGGCTTTCCCATTCAGAGGTACAAGCCTGGCAAGCTGTGACCTAGTTCAACCCAGAGTTCAGACACCATAACACTAACCGTGAATGAAGCAAGAATCTTTCCAACCAGGCAAAATGCGAAGTCAAGCGGAAAGCCTGTGCACAGCAAGGGGCAGAACCAAACTTCATAAGTGGGTATCAACCACAAACAGGAATGAGAACCAATGGAGTAGAGACCAACAGGCCAAAAAGGGAGTGGGAATGGTGGGCTTAATGTCAACTCCTAGGCAGTAGCCATTATGGGAGAAGAGAGGTGGGTGGAGGTAGGTGATGATAATATCTCATGGTGTTGAGATTTCAATTGTGAACTTGAAAGGTATAGGGAACATGGTTCATGGCCCTAAATATATTCTATTTTACATATAATTTAAATATTTGTCGGCATACCTAGTATGATTGTTCCATACTATTACCATCTGATAATACATCTTTGTATACATTCAGGATGGCTATTGCTGTAACATGTGTACATGTTTCAGTAACAGTACGCAGGAGCGGGCAGTGCAGGATCTCCTATGTTTAGTTGATTTATATTTGGTTTATTTGATTTGATTTCAGCTCCGCCACTGTCTCTGAGTCAGATAGGCTATGCTGTCGTATTGCTATGTTTAGTTTGCTTTGTTGGAAGTTTATATTTAGGATTCCGGGTATGGAATGGTCATGTCGTACTGGTGGAGGCTGAGCTATGTTTCTTTCTTTGGTCTTGCAGGATTACAGGATTCCGGTATGTGCGCAGCTACTGGTAATGATCGTGATTGCAGGAAGGCTATCGCTCTTGGGTTTTGTATTTAAACCAGTCTCCTGGCTAGCAGGAGACAGCAGACTTCGACAGACCTTCAGTCCAAGAATACACTTGGTTGAACGGCAATCCCTGAGTTCTATTTGTCCTTCACCTATTATCTCTTGCCTCTGGTCCCTTGAAGCCTCCCTTAGTACCAGCGCTAACAGGTCTACCGCCGGTCCTACTGTATTTTTGTTAGACAGAAATAAACCTGTTACAATTGCCAATTCCAACATGTGTACATGTTCCAGTAACAGTACATCAGAGCAAGGAGTGCAGGATCTCATATGTTTAGTTTGATTTATATTTGGTTTATTTGATTTTATTTCAGCTCTGTCAGTGTCCCTGAGCCCAAAAGGCTATGCTGTCTTATGCAAAGTTTAGTTTTCTTTGCTGAAAGTTTATATTGAGGACTCCAGGTATGGAATAGTCATATAAACCCACTTGAGCATGAGCTATGACTCTTTGTTCTTGCAGGATTACCGGATTCCAGTGTGAGCGCAACTACTAGCAATAATGCTGATTGCAGAAAGGCTATAGCTCTGAATTTATGTATCCAAACCAGTCTTCTAGCTAGCAGGAGCCAGCAGACTTCAACAGACCCTTAGTCTAAGAACAGACTTGCTTGAACTACGATCCTGGAGTCCAATTTGTCCTCCAGCTATTATCTCTTTCAGCTACTAGTCCCTTGAAGGCTCCCTTAGTACCAGTGCTAGCAAGTCCATCGCTCGTCCTATTGTACCTTTCTTTCGTCAGGAATAAACCTGTTACACCAATACTATTGTACTCTTAATATTCATAAGTATACAAATCGGACTATCTTCATAACAACATAGTTTTAACAAATAGGATAATTACAGATAATATTCTCAATCAACCATCCTACATGGTCTCTCGTCTTTTGTTCTGCAGAGTTTGAGGATTATATGTTGTATACCAAAATATTCACAATAACCTTGCTCTGCACACTTATAGTCATGGGGCAGTTTTCCTGATAGTCTTACGATCAGAGAGGGTCACGTAGAAACTTGGTTATTGTTCAGTCTATAATAGATTGTTGAATTGTTTTTTGACTGACAATTGTGATGTCATAGGATCTATTGATTTTCATGAATGACTGACATTATGAGTAATCAGTTTCACTCATGTAACTTACTCAAGCACCTGACTTGTTTCATAAGTGATTATTGCTTAAAGTTTCCACAGATGTCTCATGGGGGTCAGCAGATACATTTTACACTATGATTCACTATGAGTCACCAGGATTAGATAATTAATATGGGTAAGTCATAAGGGTAAGGGGACAGTTATGATTGGGTATAAATAGTAGGCTTTTCATAGTAGGGAGAAGATCTTCACACTACCACCTTAGTACTTTCCTACTTATAACCTTCATGAATACAAGATTTACTTTATATTCTTTTACTTGCTACTGCTCCCCACTTCAAATTCATCTGGTAATCAAGACAAGCCTACCAAACTCAACAACAAGAACTACCCTGCAGGTCTAGAGAGTTTATTATCGCCTGATAGGCGCAGAGTCCCTATAATATATAATGAACAGCTAGTTGGAAAAAATCATCATTGGCTGCTAATCAAGGTACTTTATTTTCAATATAAAACATTCTACATGCATCAAATACAAGATCTTGAAGCTCTTATTATTTCGCAAAACCTTTACCTCGATTGGTTGGTTCCAATTTTCTCAACCTCACTTGTGAGCAATGTGCTATTTCAATGAGGGTTGAATAAAGTGAGTATACAAGAGAAAGTATTTTTTGTTATTAATTAAAATATCCAAATTCTAATTCTGCATATTTAAAAGGATTTTCTAACAAATTTTCAATATAGTAGTACAAATATTTATATATGTATTAAAAAAGACAATTGATTTGCAAGCGGTTGCCATGATAAGCCATATCCTTATAATCATCCAATACTAGTTTAATGACATTAACAATACAAGGCCTACCACGTTGCAAGATCTGAGTGGGTTTTCCAAAGAGCAGCTGGTCCAGTGGCTGGTAAGAGTCAGATACTTTGACAAGTATAATGATAGAGCTATAACTGGATTCTTTAAAAATACCATTATGGCAAACTTAATCTTGGGAGATGCCTTTGTGAAAAGGGGTATGATATCTGATAGCCTAAGGTATATTTTCCAGACCTTCTTGACTCCAATCTTCTATATATTGTGAAAAATCTTGCCCTTGCTAAGAGTACATTTCCCTCTCCATTTACTAAGAGTTGTGGGAGAAAGAAGAGCTCACATAAGCGGTTCAGCAACAACAACCACTCAGTTTTTCTTTCCAGGAGGCTGTGACAGTACCTATACTTAGGGAGGTGGTTGCACTCTCTGAAGTAGTTTGCTCTAGTCTTTTGCTATTATGAGAGACATGTGTTTTGTTTCTGAGGAGCAATGGGTCTGGAAAGTAGATGTAGTACTATTTCTCTGGATGCTAGTTGTGGGAAAAAGTAGCCATGCCTTTTCTGATAGTTGTAGATGATGAGATTTAAATACTCCAAGGAGTATTCAACATATTGTAATAGGTTTTATAGGTATATGTGCAGTCACTCTCAATTAAAGAGCACAAGTATGTCAGTGTAGTGGTTGCTGAACTCCCTTTGTCAATTCGCTTTTTCCCACAACTCATTACAAGCCAGCAATATTCCTAATTATCTTTCTGGTACCAACTTGCCCTCTAACATGAGACATGTAGAATACTGAGCCCATTAATTTTATTTGTGGAACTTACGCCATTGACAAAACCCCGGGAAGGGAGATATCCTAGATTTTTTAAATTCTGTGTACAGAATGACTGGGTGGTAGCAATTAGTTTATTTGTAGAGGGAATCGGGCTTGGTTCTGGATTCTATCTGTGTGACCTACCCATGAATATGGTTGTGGAAATGGTCAAACTACTGTTAAACACATTTTTTCACCTTAGTTATGTATGGGTGCTGGTTTTTATTGTTGCTGGTATTGTGCACCATGGCTTACAAGGCATGAAAGAAAAGTGTAGGGAACGTCGGTCCGCCCATATGCCTTAAGAAAGGAAATTCTAGGATACAAACGCATGATATTAATTAAAATATTGTGCATTTACCCTCACTTTACTCAGACCCAAATTAACGATTTGAAATAAGTGACAAACAAACTGTATGGTTGCAACATAGATATACAGGCCATTCTTTCAAGATCTTTAATTTGGACCCGAGTAACTGCAATCCACGATTCCAATTAATAGGGATACTAGTAACCCTCACAACCTTGTGGCTTCACCACAACCCCCACTTGCTCGCCACCTAGGAGCACTCTCAACACAAGTAACAGCTCAACACAAGTTTCAATTTGTTTGTAAATTTAAGAATCACAAACCACTACTAAACACTCTCTGATGCTTTAGATGCGCTTCCAACTTTCTCACATATTGTTTTAAGTCTTGGAAATTAAGTCTTCCTTTTTTCTCTCTCTCTTTTACAACTTTTCTTTTCGTATAATGGGACTTTGGTCTTGATTGGGCGTGAAGGTTGGGTTGAGCTGTTACTTGCGTTGAGCCGTGAGGCACTCTCTTGAGAGTACCCCAGCTTGTGACCAAGTGAGCAACCTTGGCACGGTTATTTAGCAGCCAGTCGTGGAAGTGGACGTGAACTTGTTGCAACAGCAACAGTCTCTCACTTTCCAAATATGGTTGAGTCGGCAAGCTAATCCAAGAGCACACTAAGGACTGGTCTAAAGATGAACGTGCACAGTTCATAATTTGCTGTGAATTAGTGCGAACTTCAGAATGTAAACACTCTAAACATAGTAGCAGATTAGCTTAGAGTGATTCCATACAAGCTAGTGGTAGGTGACTATCCTTAATGACGATAAATTTTATTGTGGATGCTCAGCACAATAGACTGAAAATCAAAAGCAAACGAAAGTGAAGAGAAGCATCCGGTCAAAGTCCGAGTCCCATCCGCAGAACAACCCGGTTCTCGTCTCTCTCGGTTTTGCATGTTTACAGAGACGCCCCCTCATCCAACAAACATCAAGACTGCCTATAACAAAACAACCACTCAGGTCTAATAATATTAAAGCACGCTAGGGCTTTCCGAAAAGCTTCTCCGACAGTACCGTTCCATCAACAATGTCAAAAAAAATAGATTCTTCACTAGAACAGTTGTCCTCTACGAAGTAGTCATACAGACCCCGGTATCCGCACATTATTGCTAAATGTTGGTAGTGCAACAATAATTGTAACTAGCCCTTTGATCTTCTTGGTTAATAGGTTCATTTCCAGATTATGCCGTGTCAGTCCTGGTGTGGTGATTTGTAATGCTGAGCTCATGTCTCAGTCATAGATGTGGTGGTGTTCACACGGAAGGAAATGATCACGTAGCAATTGCACCAGCAGTAGCTTTGCCCCGCGTTTCTTCCCTCAGTCCTATAAAACTCCCAACATCACTACAACAGTTACCGTTTTAAAGCATCTACACTCAATAAACACGGTGGACATCCAATGGCCTCCCCGGCAAAGCCTAATACTAAAGTCTGCCGAGAGCGTTTCTTGTGGGCTGCGTACGATGGAACCGAGGGAATGGTAAAAGAGCTCTTACAACTGCCGGGTATCAATCTGAAAATCAAGGACGATATATCTGGTCGAACTCCACTTATGTGGGCTGCGGTCGCGGGACAGGAGGGAATGGTAAAGCTTTTATTCAGTGTTCCCAAGCGGTCAGTCCGGCTTAAATTATCAACGGCCGCCAAAGCCTGCAGGCGCCCAGGCAACCGCCGGGTCGAGAGGATAGGCAACCGCCAGATGCCCAGGCAGAGCCGCCAGATACCTTGACAACGAGTGTTGCTCGTGTAAAACTCAACACTGATTGGCTGAGCTGTTCGCTTATGACATTTTAAATTGAACTACATAAATTAACAGACAGATACCCGGCCATTCATAGATATTTGCGAAAGCCGTCAGGCTGCTGGCTGCTCCCACCCTGATTAGAACAATAAATGCTACACGGTGTGTGTGCTTTTAGATCATCTTAAAGTCAATCAATGTCGCCAGCTTATCCATATATCCAATATCTAGTTCTTGTGTTCGCGTCTTTGACGGTTGCGCATTTATTCGGACACCCCACGATAGCCCTCCGAAAAGTTTTGCATCTGGAAGTAAAGTTTCTAGCCGAGTGATCACATATTTCAAATGTTGAAACACTGGAAGTCACGTGTATCAGCAGCCCTAACCTTAATCTGTAGAAATGGCTTTCTACGGATTAAGGTTAGGGTTAAAAACCTGAGGCCTGCAGGTCACCCAGGCCGGGCCCGGCTTTTTTTTTGGAAAGCCGGTTTCCCATAGTCCGGCCCGGCCGTCTCTGAAAAAGCCTGGGTTAGTCCGGCCGTACCCAAAGCCGGACGGACTGGCCGGTTGGGAACACTACTTTTATTAGAACAGGAGGGTATCGATCCCAACATACCAGACACCAAATATGGCCAAACACCACTTATGTGGGCTGCGATCAATGGACATGAAGGAATCGCAGAGTGCTTTTTAGAACGAGAGGACGTCACTCCCAACACTAAAGAGAACTTCCATGGCCTAACAGCACTTGGCTGGGCTGCAACTAGAGGGCATGATCGAGTAGCAAAGTTGCTCTTGCAACGAGGAGATATCAACCCCAACATTCTAGATACAAGATATGGCCGAACACCACCACTTGCATGGGCTGCTATCATTGGGTATGAGGAAACAGCAAAGTTGCTTTTGGAAAGAGAAGACATCAATCTAATGATGGAGGAAGTGAGTACGGGAAGTCACCGCTCTGGTGAGCAGCGGCTGGAGGGCATGAGAGAGTAGTAAAGTTGCTCTTGGACCGAGAGGATGTATACCCGGACATTGCGGACACTCAAGCCGAACACCAATTGTGTGGGCTGCGCTTGGCGGACATCTGGGAATCACAAATTTGCTCTTGGCGCGAGAGGACGTTAATCCCAACACGGAAGAAATCGAGCATGGCCGGACACCACTAGGATGGGCTGTATATAAAGGGCATGAGGGAGTAGTAAAGTTGCTCCTGGACCGAGTGGATATCGATCTCAACATTGCGGACACCAAATGTCGCCGAACGCCACTCGGGTGCGCCACTATGGGTGGGCATGGTGGAATGGTAAAGTTGCGAAATTACTCACGCAACTCAAACGCTCCGTTCCCACCCCCAACCCCAGTGATGTCCCAGAAAGCCCCTGCCCTGGGCGACGTGGATTACTTCAATGCTTCAATCGGAGTTCCCCAGTTCCGCTGGTCTATCTTGCACCATCGGTGTGGCTTTCCCCCATCGCCCAAGCACTCCTCCCAGCAATGATCCTTTCCGTGATCCTTTCCGTCATCGTTAGTTTCTTCTTTGTCTTTCTCGCCCGCGCCCAGTGTTCCCAACCGTCCAGTCCGTCCGTCTTTGGGTGAGGACGGGATGGACTACGGCTCATAGTCCGTCTTTTTGAGGGTGCTAGGACGGACTGCGCCCCGGAAGGTGAGCACCGGACGGACTATAGGGGACTATAGTCCTAGCGCTTGGACCTCCTGTACTAGCTAAGTTGAGATCATACACCTCCGAACGGATTCTGTTCACTTCATAAGACATCACTCGTGCGGTCCACGGGCGTCGCCGGCAGTCCCCCGCCGTGCTCAGCCATCCCCTGCCGTTCCCCGCCGTCCACTCCCCCTGCCCTGAGCTAACATGTCTCACCCTGTAGGGCCCGCCGCCCTGCCCAAAGACGACCGTCCTGCCCTTAGGTTGCCCCGGACGGACTATAGATAGCCGTCCCGTCCAGTCCGGGGCTCTTTGCAGTTCCCCCACGGTGCCCCGCCGGGCCCCCGGACGGTTGGGAACACTGCCCGCGCCCTTCACCCACTCAGTCCTTCCCTACCAATTACTCCACCATTGCCCTCCTATGGATGATCGCGATAGCACATATGCAGACCAGCTATGTACAGAAATGTTACTCCTCTTGGATTGACCGACAGGTGCTCGCTAATATGCCAGCATGAATAGGAGATAACCCAGCGAATCATGTGTTGCGATATCACAATCTCTGCTTTCCTATTTCGCTCCATTTCCCCCTTTTTTTGCGAAACATCTTCGTTCTGCTTACGTCCCTCACTCATAACTTTGTGAAGCCTCCCTCTACTACTTGTAGATACATTTCCTGTTTTTTTCCTCCTAGGTAAAATGTTTTTTCAAAATACTCGATGGTGGTAATCTTTAATAAAATTGATCGTACACAAAGGATCGATGGCAACGCAACTCTCCTTGCGATCCCGTATTTTCAACGCCACCTAAAGATATTCCCCTGGATCAAATATTAATTTCTACTATATATTCTGCAATGTGTTTACATTTTATGTCCTTTTTTGTCGATTTTCATTGTAGTAGGGTCGGTGAGGGAGTGCTGTTAGCATGGCTGGAGTTTTCCTTCACAAGGTAAAGTTTGTAATAATGTTTTTGGGGAAAGTTTCACAAGTTTCCATATTGACAATAATGACTGTTTGGTGTGATGTTGAATACCTCAACTATTTCTAAAGCCACAGGACCTCTCCAAACCACATATTTTTTCTCCCATTCCCTCGTTTTGCGCGGCTTCCGAACAGGCCTTTGATCCAGTTAGTTCTTGTGATTGACATCAACCGGATCCAGCCAAACGGCCCTGCCCCGAAGACCCAACCAGCCGGACCACCCAGAACCCCGGCCCCAACACCCACACACTAAGGCCAGGAACAGACACCAAACGTAGCGGGTCATAAAAATAGGCTATGATGGGTAGAGAGTCTTGCGGTCCTTATTCCTTCTGTGTTGCCAGCAGCGTCCTATATATACACAAAACTCTCATACAGCAAACTTCTTCACCACCGTTCAAGTCCGCTCTTCCATCACCGTCTCTTGTCTTCCAAACCGCTCCCTCAAGTTTCCAACAGATTTTCTCCTTCAATCCCTTCACCCGTTCCAACTACTTACAGACCTTTCCTGAATGCTCCTTCCCAAACTTTCCTCATACCTTTGCCTGTTTCACTATCATGAAAGTGTGACACTCGTTCGTTGCATCCTCTAGCTAACACTAGTTCCAAACCTTTAGTACCGCTAGTCTGATTCATGAAGCCTCTCAAAACATCTCCGCTGCACCTAACCATTCGTCCTTACATGCCATCGCTTCAACGTCCATACTTCCAAACACTTTCTAAACAAAAACTATCCTGATCCAAACCTTCCGCGTAGTACAACTGTCGTAGATATGGAACCTTCGTGAATATTCTAACAGCGGGAACAGCAGAGGACACCCAGCAGAAGCCCAAACATCCAACAGCTTCCTTGCCCGATCAAGCCATGCCAATGAAAGCCCGAACGAGTCATGCTCGTAGCCATCAATCCTCCCACCCAAATTTCCCCTTCATAGCATTCATAGAAATCCCGCGCCCTATTGTACCAGCAGTGTGGTCGCTTAATAAGTGTTAGTAGGACCTATAATCTGTGTTCCAAGAGTCTTCCTACATTTGGGGCCGCACTTGGCAACTGAATACCTGGGTAATTGTTAGCACTGTAGTTTTTGTAAATGAAGGAGGAAATATACCAGCATCATGATAGACCTTCTCAATAATTAGGTAAAGCCTCCAAGCTTTCCTCAAAGACAAGACTTTCCGTAGCAAATTGATATTAAAACACCCATCCAATAGTAGCAACCCCGATAGATCCAGTTCCAAGAACTCTTGTTTATTAGTGGCCACATCTATCGTAGTAAACTCCGCAAAATATCCGATTTGATCGAGCCATTCAACCACTTGGGCTTCATTGAATTCCCTCAGCTGGGCGAATCCCACAGGTGGGAGGGGAGCCTCACCCACGCCCGGGAGAGGCTCACCCACTCTACCACCGGGGGATTCCCTCAGCTGGGCGGATCCAACAGGTGGGAGGGGAGCCTCACCCACGCCGGGGAAAGGCTCGCCCACTCTACCGCCTGGGGATTCCCTTAGCTGGGCGAATCCCTCAGGTAGGAGGGGAGCCGCACCCACACCGGGGAGAGACTCACCGTCACTACTACTGGGGCGGCCACCCGAAATGGTAGCACTGGGGGCTGTGACGGAGAGTAGGACACCCACGAACTGTTTTTGATCGTGGAGCTCTAGCTAATGACAAAATTTAGTAACGTTGGCAATGTAAAAGGTAGCAGCTAGCATCAGAATCAGAATGAGGGGGAGAACCTGAGAAGTAAGCATCTCACAGTACAAGTATACAAGTACCAGGGCCGAAGAAGAAGGAAAAAGATGGTGGGAAAGGGAGGGAGGAATTGGTATGAAAAAGTGAAATAGAAGGATGAGTCTAGGCTTCAGAGAGGGTTTGTTTGTGTTCGACAGCGAGAAAAAAAAAAGGCAGTCAAGGTGTTTGTTGCCTTACCCGTACCAAGGTTCCCACCTCTCTGAACGACGCTAAGGGCCTTGCGAAGACGGGGGCACTCCTTCGGAGTGCCTATCTCCTCAACGATAGACTTAATGTCCTCCACTATTTATATTAATAAAATGAGATTGAATTAATTCAAATAATATTCCCACCAAACGAAAATAAAAGTTGAAAAAGAGAGGGAAAAAAATGGAATACTTATTTGCAAATACTTAAAACGATGTATGGGAAAGCCAGAAGGGCATTTAAAGCATTAGAGGATGTTTCGTAGTACTTCGTAATTCTTAAATTCACATACAAATAAATCTATCGTTGAGCTGATTTCTATCGCGGGGCGGATGGGCACTCCTTTGGAGTGCATCTTCTTCGAAGGGCGCTTAGCGTTATTCAGAGTCGGGGAAACCTTGGCACGGTTACCGGGAGCCAGGACAGATTAGTGTCACATTATGTTATTAACGTACTGAAGACAAGAAAATTGGTGGAATAGTATCTATTTCACTGCTGTTGTCGTCGTCCTGCTTGACAAATGTTAAACGGCATGCATTATAGGAACACGACCGTACTTTTTATCCAGCCAATGCAAAATCAGACGAACGCCCAACCCCAGCGTCAAAGCAGTTCCCCAAATATAACTGAAATGGTACATTGAATTGAGAAGCGGCCTCCAACTCTCATGACATCCTTTTATCTCCAAGTCCTGAAGATGAAAGCCATAGCCAGTCAGACCGCTGGCGGCAATTACCGTAAGTGAAACGAGCTGTTTATAGCGGTCGAAAAGGTCCCATGCATTGATATACCAGGAATATGGGGGCTTAATACATGTTAGAAAGAGTTATAACCTAAATTCTGAATCGATGAGGTCGTACATTTGGTGCGCTATTTGGCAGTGGAATGCCTAGGTAATTGTTAGCCGAGTGCTATTTGTAAAAGAAAGAGAAAATATACCTGCATCAAGGTAAACACGCTTGATAATTGTCCTAAGCTTGTTGGCTTTGCCAAGGGACAACTTCCGAAGTAACATATCGATATCGTGGCCGCTTTCCAACAGTACCTCCCCGACGAGGTCCATAGCCAAAAAGTCTTCTTTACTAGTAGCCAACTCCAGCCCACTACTGAACAACTTAAAATATCCGATACTATCGAGCCATTCAACTACTTGGGCTTGGTTAAAGTCCTTAACCTGGGCAAACCCCATAGGTGGGAGGGGAGCCTCACCCACCCTGGGGAGAGCCTCACCCACTCTACCACCCGAAGAGGTGCCCAAAACCGAAGTACCAACCCCACCATCCATGGGTTCGCCAGCGGGGACAATAGGGGTAAGCGGGATATCCATTTATTGTATTTTCGTGGAGTGATAACTGATAAAGAAATTTAGTTAGCGGTAGTTCTTAATGTAGCAGGTAGCAGCAAACACAAGTATGGGGGGCAAACTTGTGGAGAAAGCGTCTTACTGTGCCCACGTAGGGCTACCGAGGAAAGAGAAAAAAAGGGTGAGCAGGGAAGTCTATGAAGGTGGAAAAAAAGGCGGAGTCTGTTGAGAAGCAGTGAGACGGAATGAGGAGAGCGGTCTCAAATGCTAGCGAACAACTTGTGTTGTCGTAGTGGAATGAGAGCAGAGAATGGCAGGAGAGAAAGCGAGAGAGAAGAAAGGGAGGAAAGAAAGGTAGGGTGTAGAAGTGGGAGCTGGGACAGGGGTTACGCAAGCGGTCACGAGGTGTCACTCGTCATCGCAGGAACGGAGATGTGGGAAAATGAGAGTGAAGGGAAAGTAAAGACGCGTGGGCTGAAAGAACAAAATTTAATGTAGTTTATAAGAGAAGGACAATAATTGACCGATGTATCTTCTGCGTTGATACTTGGGTACCGGCGCACCGTATTTATACCTGCAGGAGGTATCGATATACAAGGCCAACTAGTATCTAAGTTCTACTGGCACTATAGCCCACCAGAAATAATTTCCTCACATTAAAGCCATTTTTCCAACAGGAGCACCTTAGAGCACGACAGTGAACACAATTTCCCACAGAGTCTATAGTTAAGAGAGGGTGGTGGGTATTCGATGGAGAAAAGAACAGAGAGTCAAGGTGGTTGTTTCCGTATGAGTTGGAAACTCGCGTCCTCCATGACTGGGAAACCGCTTGATCCTGGATTTTGCTTCCCTGAATGCTGCCCCAACGCCAGTAATGCCCCAGAAGGCCCCTGCCCTAGGCGACGTGGATTACTTCAATGCTTCACTCGGAGTTCCCCAGTTCCGCTGGTCTATCTTGCACCATCAGTGTGGCTTTCCCCCATCACCCAAGCACTCCTCCAAGCAATGGTCCTCTCCGTGATCCTTTCCGTCATCGTTATTTGCTTCTTTGTCTTTCTCGCCAGCGCCCTTCACCCCCTCAGTCCTTCCCTACCCATTACTCCACCATTGCCCTCCTATGGATGATCGCGATAGTACATATGCAGACCAGCTATGCACAGAAATGGTACTCCTCTTGGTTTGACCAACAGGTGCTCGCTCATATGCCAGCATGAATAGGAGATAACTCAGCAAATCATGTGTTGCGATATCACAATCTCTGCTTTCCTATTTCGCTCCATTTCCTTCTTTGTTTGTGTGAAACCTTTTAGTTCTGCTTTCGTCCCTCACTCATAACCTTGTGAAGCCTCCCTCAGCTACTTGTTGATACATTTCCTGTTTTTTTCCTCCAAGCAATTTTTTTTCAGACTACTCGATGGTATTATTCTTTAATAAAATTGATCGTACACAAATGATCGATGGCAACGCAACTCCCCTCGCCCCGTATTTTCAACACCACCTAAAGATATTCCCCCGGATCAAATATTAATTTCTACTATGTATTCTGCAATGTGTTTACATTTTTATGTCTTTTTTTGTTGATTTTTATGGTAGTAGGGTCGGTGAGGGAGTGCTGTTAGCATGGCTGGAGTTTTCCTTCACAAGGTAAAGTTTGTAATATCCTTTTTGGGGCAGGTTTCACAAGTTCCCACATTCACAATAATGACTGTTTGGTGTGATGTTGAATACCTCAACTATTTCTAAAGCCACAGGACCTCTCCAAACAACATATTTTTTCTCTCATTCCCTCGTTTTTCCCAGCGCCGAACAGGCCTTTGATCTAGTTATTTCTAGTAATTGACATCAACCGGATCCAGCCAAAGGGCCTTTCCCCGAAGACCCAACCCGCCCGACAACCCTGAACCCTGGCCTCAACACCCAGTACCCACCGCACACCAAGGCCAGGAACAGACACCAAACACAGCGGGAATAGCACAGGACACCCAGAAAAAACCCCAACGCCCAACGATATCCCTGTCCCACCAAGGCATGCCAATCAAAGACTGAACCAGCCAGGTTCCTAGCTAGCCATAGTCCGACCCAAATTTTGAATTCATGGCACTCGTAGAAATCCCGCATCCTATTGGACCACCCTTGGGGTGGCTTAATAAGTGTTAGTAAGACCTATAATCTGTGTTCCAAGAGTCTTCCTACATTTGGCCCGGGGGCCGCACTTGGCAACTGAATCCCTGGGTAATTGTTAGTACTGGAGTTTTTGTAAAGGAAGGAGGAAATATACCAGCATCATGATACACCTTCTTGATAATTGAGGACAGCTTTAAGGCCTTCCCCAAAGACAAGACCTTCAGTAGCTCATCGATATTAAATCCTGTGTTCAATAGTACCGACCCCGATAGCTCCTTTTTCATGAACTCTTGTTTACTTGTAGCCAACTGATTGGTACTATTGAACGCCTTAAAATACCCAAGATCCTCCAGCCAATCTGCCACTTGTGCTGGGGTAAAATTCCCCAGCTGAGCGAACCCGACAGGTGAGAGGTGAGCCCCGCCCACGCCGGGGAGAGACTCACCCTCACAACGACAGGGGCTGTCACCCTGAATGGTAGCCTTGGAGGTAATAGTGGCGAGTGGGATATCCATTGATTGTTTTTTTGATCTTGGAGTGAGAGCTAATGATGAAATTTAGCCACGGTGGCAATGTAAAAGGTAGCAGCAAGAAGCAAAATCCAAATAAGGGGGAGAACCTGAGAAGAAAGCGTTTCACAGTACCAGTGTGCAAGTACCGAAGAGGAAGGAAAAAAATCGTCGAAGGGGGAGGGAGGAGTTGGTGTTGAAGGAAGGAAAAAAGGCTGAGTCTACAGTTGAGAGAGGGCTTGTTTGTGTTCGACAGCGAGAAAAAAAAAGGCAGTCAAGGTGATTTTTGCCTTAACCGTGCCAAGGTTCCCACCTCTCTGAACGACGCTAAGGGCCTTGTGAAGAAGGGGGCACTCCTTTGGAGTGCCAATCTGCCCAACAATAGACTTAATGTCTTCCACTATTTATATTAATAAAATGAGATTGAATTAATTCAAATAATATTCCCACCAAACCAAAATAAAAGTTGAAAAAGAGAGGGAAAAAAATGGAAGACTTATTTGCAAAGACTTAAAACAATGTATGGGAAAGTCAGAAGGGCATTTAAAGCATTAGAGGATGTTTCGTAGTAGTTCGTAATTCTTAAATTCATATACAAATAAATCTATCGTTGAGCTGATTTTTATCGCTGAGCTGATTTCTATCGCGGAGCGGATTGGCACTCCTTTAGAGTGCAACTTCTTCGAAGGGCGCTTAGCGTTATTCGGAGACGGCGGAAACCTTGGCACGGTTACCGGGAGCCAGGACAGATTAGAGTCACATTATGATATTAACGTACTGACATGAAAATCGGTGGAATAGTATCTACTTCACAGCAGGAGAGAAATACGGGAAAACAACTGTCACTTTCAAAGAACACTCAAGTAGAAAGCAAAACCACACAAGTCACGATCAATCTGAATTCACTAAGCTATGTTGCAAACCCAACCTGGCAAACCGCAGAAAACAGAAAATTACCATCACAAAGAAGGCCCAACCCAGCATATTGCCCGACCAGCTAAGTACAGGTTTCAAACCACACCATCCTCGTTGCCGCTTCTTCTTTACTGTTATCGTCGTCCTAATCGATGGAAAAGAAGGAAGGAAAGTGTCAAAGAAGACAAAACCTAGCAAGAAAAAAAAAACAAAGCTAATGAAGGAAAGCATCAGAGAAGACGAAACCTAGCAAAAAACAGAAACGAAGCTAATTACACAAATGTTAAACGGCATGCATCATAGGAACACGACCAGTGTTCGCAGCCGTCCGGGGGCCCGGCGGGGCCCCGCGGGGGGACTGCCAAGAGCCCCAGACGGGACGGGACGGCTAGCTGTAGTCCGTCCAGGGCGCTTTAAGGGCAGGACTGCCGTCTTTAGGCAGGGCGGCGGGCCCTACAGGGTGAGACATGTTAGTGCAGGGCAGGGGGATGGACGGCCGGGGACGGCCGGGGACAGGTGAGGACGGCCGGGGATGCGTAAGGACGGCCGGGGATGAGTGAGGACGGCCGGGGATGAGTGAGGACGGCGGGGGACGGCGGGGGACGGCGGGGGACGACACAAATGATCTCTCATGATGCTATATGAGTGGTTCGGAGGTGCATTATTTCAACTTCGGCTAGTACCGGAGGTCCAAGTGCTGGACCACAGTCCCCTAAAGTCCATTCGGTCCTAACCTTCCCGGGCGTAGTCCGTCCTAGCACCCCAAAAAAGACGGACTATGAGCCGTAGTCCGTCCCGTCCTACTCCGACGACGGACGGACTGGACGACTGAGAACACTGAACACAACCGTACTTTTTATCCAGCCAACGCAAAATCAGGCATCCACCAAACCCCATAGCGAAAGCAATTCCCCAAACATAACTGAAATGGTACATCGAATTGAGAAGCGGCCTCCAAGTCTCATGACATCCATTCATTTCCAAGTCAGCCAGATGGCTGCGATTCCGGTAACTATAACGATCCATTTATTTTGTTCGCAAAAGTCCCACGTCTTCGTGTACCAGGACCTAGGCCGCTGGATAAGTGTTAGTAAGCATTATACTTAAATTAAGAGAGCACAACTTCCTACATTCAGCTCCCCATTGGGGAGTGGAATTCCTAGGTAATTGTTAGCAGAGTGCTATTAGTCAATGAAGGAGAAAATATACCTTCATCCAAATAGATACGCTTGATAATGGTATTCAGTCTCAGAGCTTTACCTAGCGACAATCTGGGTAGCAGGGCATGCACATCGGGTCCTCTTTCCAATAGAATAGCTCCTGTGAGGTCCATTTCCAAGAATTGTTGTTTATTAGTCGCCGCGTCCAGCCTAGTGAACTCTTTGAAATATCCGATTCGATCGAGCCATTCGGCCACTTGGGCTTCGTTGAATTCCTTCAGCTAAGCGAATCGCACAGGTGGGAGGGGAGCCTCTCCCACGCCGGGGAGAGGCTCACCCACTCTACCACCTGGGGATTCCCTCAGCTGGGCAGGTCCCACAGGTGGGAGGGGAGCCTCACCCACGCCGGGGAGAGGCTCGCCCATTCTACCACCTGGGGAGTTGCCCGGAACGGCAGGACTAATTTCACCATCTCTCGGTTTACCAGTTGGGGGAATACGGGTAAGCGGGATCTCCATTTATTGTATTTTCGTAGAGTGATAGCTAATAAAGAAATTTAGTTAGCGGTAGTCCCCAATGCAGCAGGTAGCAGCAAACACAAATATGGGGGGCAAACCTGTGGAGGGGGCGTCTTACTGTGCCCACGTAGGGATACCGAGGAAAGAAAAAGAAAAAAAAGGGGGTAAGGGGAAGTCGATCAATGTGAAAAAAAGAGGCGGAGGATGTTGTGAAGCAGTGAGACGAAATCAGGAGAGCTGTCTCAAATGCGAGCGAATAACTTGTGTTGTCGTAGTGGAATGAGAGAAAACGATGGCAGGAGAGAAAGTGAGAAAGAAGGGAGAGAAAGCGAGAGAGAAGAAAGGGGGGGAAAAAAGGTGGGGTGTAGAAGTGGGAGTTGGGACAGGGGTTGGTGGTCGCGGTTGTGCTCTCACTTTCTCTTGTTGAATTTTCCGTACTTGTTCCACTACGATTGGGGAGAAACCCCCAATACTTATAGAAAGCAAATGCGCTACTGAAATGACTTCCGATATACGTAGTCTATTACATCATGCTCCATCACCATGATCCTGCCCTTACACAATGACTTGCCCATTATGGAAAGCGTATCCAACATCTCTGTTTCCGCGGTTACGAGTGACACCTCGTGACCGCCAACATCACCCCCCCCCCCTCCCCAACATCTACGCCCTCCCCCTATCCTCTCTTCCTTCCTTTTACTCTCAATATTCTTCTCTTTGTTCAACAATACAAGTTGCTCACTTACTCAAGAGACCACTCTCCTTTTCAACCCGTGATACCGCTACTTCCACTTATACACTCCCGATACAAGGCCCGGCAAGAAGTTACGGAACAGCTATCTAAGGTCAACCAGCCAAATATATTATTTTCTGCTCCGGTTAACAGGTTCCTAATCTCGTCCCTCTCATCAAATTGTATCCAAATTAAACCAAGTTTGGAAGCTCGAGTGATACTAAATGACGAATTTATTCCTTGTTTCTAATTGAATACTTAAAGGGGGAGAAAACAAAACTAGCGGTAAGAAAGTGATCTTAATTTGATGACAGCATCTAGAACTCCTTCCTTTCCTCCCTTTACCGCCCCCCAATCCATCATACCCTCCCCGCACTTGGCTCATCCTCTTATTTAGGGGGCCGATCATGCGAAAAATCATAATGGCCAATACACCCGCCGACGATATCAAACGACTTAACCAACTCATCCTTACTCAACTCCTCCATAACCTCCCGGGCCGGGCCCAAAACTAAACAGCATGGGCGATTGGCACACGACCGTATTTCTTGTCGAGCCACCCTAAAATCTGACGCCAGCCCCACCCCAAGGTAAGAAAAACACCCCAAGCATAACTGAAATGGTACATGTTGTTCACTAGGGGCCTTAAAGCCTCAGGACATCTTTTCATCTCCAGGTCCTTCAGACGAAAGCCCGAACCGGGAATGTAACTAGCAACAAATCCTGCAATCGCAACAAACCATTTATTCCGGTGATAGAATTCCCAAGCTCTAATATACCACCCTCTTGGTGGCTTGATAAGTGTTAGTAAGACCCATAATTCAGAGTGCATAGTTTCCTACATTTGGGGCCCCATTTGGAAGCTCAATCCCTAGATAATTGTTAGCACAGTCTTATTCAGTGTTCCCAAGCGTCCAGTCCGTCAGTCTTTGGGTCCGGATGGGACGGACGGGTATCTTGGCGTCCATCCAAACGACTCCTCGGACGGACGGACAGGTATCTGGCATGAACGGACCGGACACTGGGGGTATCCTAGGCGCGGAATTTTGTATGGCGGATTGTCTGTCCACATTCGAGCCCCGTACCGTAAAAACCCGATGTATCCACTATCGAAGGTCTCAACTGTACTACAGCACCAAACCGCAATAGACCTAGCATAGTAGGTTAGCAAAATAACTAATACCAGTTAATGAGATCCAGCAAGCTCAGCCTCCCCAAACTATACTGTGAGGAAAGCACTATTCCTTCACAAGGTGTTTTGTGGCGGATTGAGAAAGTCAAAAGCCTGATCCCCGATAGTGGATACAGGGGATTTTTACGGTACTGAATTCTACCCCCAGGACCCCCCTTGTGTTCGTTCAATGCCAGGGACTTGCAACCCCGGACGACGGGTGAACCGCGGGTCCCGCCGATGCTTGGCGGGAATGCAGATGACGGGTGAGGACTTCAGGGACGGTTCGGGGGTTACCGGTCCGTCGAGGGCTGTCCGGACCCACATTCAGCCTCTTAGACGGCTGTCTTTCCCAAAGGACAGACACTCTTGCCCTACGGCTTGAGACACACACCCGGGACCCCCGGGACTGTAGTCCTGGCGGTGCTTACATGGCGGACGGGACGCTTGGGAACATTGGTCATATTTGTAAATGAAGGGGGGGATATACCAGCATCACGGTAGACTCTTTTGATGATTATACTAAGTCTTGACGCCTCGCCAAAAGAAAATCCGCGCATCAAGTAGCTCATATCAAACCCGGTCTCCAATAGCAGCGCTCCAGATGCCTTTCTTCTTAAAAACTCTTCCTTAACAAATGCCATATCTCCCTCTCCATTCAGCTCCTTGAAAAATCCAAGGTCCTCCAGCCAATCTGCTACTTGTGCTGGGTTAAAATTCTCCAGCTGGGCGAACCCCAAAGGTGGGAGGGGAGCCTCACCCACGCCGGAGAGAGCCTCACCCTCTTTACCAGAGCCGCCCGGAACGGCAGCCTTAATTTCATCATCCCTGGGTGGGACAGTGGGGGCAATATAGGCGAGCGGGATATCCATTATTGGTCTTTCGTCGTCGAGTTATAGCTGATGAAGAGATTTAGTCACGGTGGCAATGTAAAAGGTAGCAGGTACCGTAAATTCTGGCCAAACTCGACCCACCGCTATTTCCTGTATGGTAGTTACTATCCGTATCAGGACGAATTCGGCGCGGGGGTTAATCCTCAAGAGGAATAGTGACTACCTTAAGAAGTATGGCAGCGGGTCGGGTTTGTCCCCAGAATCTACGGTATCATAGCATCAAAGACAAGCATAGGGAGAAAACCTAGGGAGAAAGCGTCTTATTGTAACCCATACAGGTACCAAAGAAAAAAGAAACGGTGGAAGGGAGAGTGAGTGCTGAGTGTGAAAAAGAAAAGAAAAAAAGGCTGAGTCTACAGTTAAGAGAGGGCTGTGCGCGTCCAAGGGAGAGAGAAAAAAAGACAGTCAAGGTGTGAAAAGACAGTCAAGGTGTTTGTTGCCCCACGGGTCGGGAACTCGTGTCCTCCGTGCCTGAAAGAACCCTAGATGCCAGATATTGCTTTCCTGAATGCTGTCTACTCTGTTTGATATCATTGGTTGTTCCCGGAAGCTTCATGGCAAGGTCGCCTTGGCAGTCATTGGTTGCCGGGCTCGCTTGTCTTCTTTGCTCTCCTCTTTCTTCTCTTTACTTCCCTTTTTTCATCAAGTTCTCTCCCTCAACCATAAACGAATACAACGAAACCGATCTTAACACCACTCTTGTTTGACCTTTAATCTCTCTTATTTTCGCCTTCAGTAAAGCTCTTCCTGTACCTTCTACACACATTAAGCGGTCGTATAAACTCTTCATTCGGTCTACCGCTTATAGGGTTTAGCTCACCAAGGATCATTTCTAACATTCTCCCCAAAAGGGTGAAATTACCTAGTTTATCACTAGCATCTAGAAACCGGGCACCTAAAAACCTAGCGAGTGATAACAAATGACAAATTTATCCCCGCCTTGCAATTAAATATTCAGAAGGAGAAGGAAAAAAACTGGAGGTAAACTTGTGATCTTAACTTGGTGTCAGCATCTAAAATTCTTTCCCTTCCCCCCCGCCACCCAAAATCTACCCAACCCCGCACTCTGCTCATCCCCTCATTCAGGGGGGCCGATCATGAGAAAAACTATGCGGCCAATGCACTCACTGACAACACCAAACGTCTTAACCAACTCATCCTTGCTCAGCCTCTCCATAACCTTCCGAGCCCTGACATTCTGGTATCCTTAATCGACCCTACCCTACCTTCCTCACAGGCCCGTACTTCATCGCCCAGTGTTCCCAAGCGTCCCGGGCGTCCCAGGGGTCTGTCTCAAGCTGTAGGGCAAGAGAGTCCGCCCTTCGGGAATGACTACCGTCTAAGATGGTAACTGTAGGGCGATACAGTCCCCGACGGATCGGTAACTCCAGAATCGTACCTGCAGTCCTCACCCGTTATCTGCAGTCCTCGCCAATTACCTGTAGGGCGCGCCAGTCACCTACAGGGCCAGCCCGTCATTCGGAGTTACCAGGAAAATTGCGCCACCTGAGACACCAGCAGTCCCCGCCAGTCCGTCCCGGGCGCCCTTTCAGGAACTGCCGCCCGTGCCGTCCGGACCCGAAGACGGACGGACTGGACGCCCGGGAGCACTGTCACCGCCTCCTCTTCCGCCTCCTTAAACGGCGCATCCGCATGGATAGAATTGGGGAGTGCTCCTGCATCGCCGCCTGCACCTTTTCTCATCACCTCGTGAGTCTCCTCCGGGAATGTGTAGTTTCCAAAGAGAGACAGTATCTCAACAGCGTTATGGGCTCGCCGATTTTGCTGTCCCCATGGGTTAGGCTGGTCATAGCTGTATTCGTATACTTGCTTGTTCTTGTTACGCCAGGCCGTGGCAATGCGGTGGTTTAGATAGGAGACTAGGAGATCCAAGAGGAATTGGAGGGTGCCGTCGTGGGCGCGTCCTGTTACGGCGGACAGAAGAGAGGAGGGGGAAGTGCTTGTCGGGATCTGGTATGCGAAGAACAGGGCTTCGCCGGTTGCGGAAAGCAATCTAAAAAATGATATCAGGTCCTCGGGGAGTATGATATTAGAGGGTTGTGAGGGACGTAAACCAAGTCCTAGAAGCGTCAGTTCTCGTAGGGTGGTTATAGGGAACCGATAAAGGAGGGAGGAGGATTAATACATCAAAATTGGCATTCCCAATCAGCAATGTATCACACCACTGCGGTGGTGCAGCGCGCACATCTCCCCACCCCTTTGTGAAAAACCCTTCATCATCGGTATATGGCGAAAGTCAAACCCATCCTTCTCAATAGCCGCGACATATCCTGCTCCGGTGCCCCCTTAAGTACCTCCTCCCAGCCCTCCCCCACATCCGTGCCCATGTTCTTTGCAATCTTCTTCAAGATATCTATTCCCCAGGACGGCAGCTCGGGGTTAGTCCCCCAAGGTTCCGCTCTGCATAATTGCACGATTGAACAACCCATCAGCATCTAACTCAGGCACCGCATTAAGGTGTGCTTCCGTAGAGAAAGAACCGGCGCCGTTACCACCTATAGTAACCATCTTCAGGTCGCCGCGGAAGCCATGGATGTGCTTCTGTATCCACTTAGGAGAACCCCATAGCCTAACGTGTTGAGGAGGTACCTTGCGCGACAATCCATTTCCAATGTCTATAGACCCCCCAACTAAGTTCACCATGTCTAAGAGCAGAACGCTGCTCGCGAATCATTTATTCGCACCGTCAGGGATGTTAGCAAGTACAGGGAAGGCACCATCACTGGGAAGTGGTGGGCGAGACTAAAGATGTCTTCCCAGGCTTCCATTCCGTGAGTTTTCGGGTCCGGGCAAGACGGGAGGGGACAGCAGGTGTCTTGGGTGGCGCAATTTCCCGAGTAACTCTGGATGACGGGTGGGCCCTACAGGTGATTAGCGGGCCCTACAGGGCAGAACGGACGCTTAGGAACACTAGACTAATGTTCGAGAGGGCGTATGTTAACGCCGTATTGTACCACCCCGATGCGGCATATTTCGAATACTGACAACAGGCCATTTAGTGACGAACCTGTGAGGTGGATTAATAATTTTCTCTAGGGCTTCACCAAAGAATTCCGGTACATACCAATAACCGGACTTGATCGCCTCATCAAAATCCCATTCGCGGTCCATCTGCCCACCGGGGTCAAGGCTAATTCTCTTTGGCACTGCCGCTGCTGAAGTACTGGTAGCTCCTAGTGTGCTAGGATACGAGGATGAAGGTATTTTAAAACGAACGCGGGCTCATATTATCTAGGCCTTGCTAAGTTAAGCGGAAATAGCGCCGGGGAAGCTAAACGAGAGTTTTCAAAATAAATAGCCAGTGGGTGCGTTCACCAGGGGCAAAGGGGGGCTCACCAACCAGGGTGAGTAAATAACGTATGAAGTTATGTGCTGGTAAACAATACGTGGGAATGCCGAGGCTGTTTGCTCATATTAGACATTTTATGTGGACTAACCCCGGTTGGGTACTTTCGACCGCTCCGTGGCTTGTTCAAGCCCGGATATTTGAAAGGCTATATTTTCGGAAGTGTTTTTAATTTTGTCAGTAAGAGAGGGAAGCCAGTAACTCTATAAGAGCCAATGGCTTCATCCTTTGGTGTATCCACCCTCTCAAAACCACAATTTCTTTTTCCCGATACTCAATACTTACACATATATTCCTGTCTTTTTTAACTTCCAGTTTAAATACAAATTTCGCAAGAACATAAGCCATTGTCTCGAATGTTAGAAGTATTGTCTCACTCCTCGCCCATCAACCGTTATCTGTTGTCGAAGCCAATTCCCCCGAAAGCACTCCCGACACAAGAGAAGCGCACAGCAGATCCTGCAACCTGAGACACCTGTAGTCCCTGTCCGTCCTACCCAGGTATTCTTCCAGGTAGATTCCTACATACCTGTCCATCCCGGGGGGGTGTCCTTTCTCTTATGCTGTCCATCTCGGCTTGACCCAAGGATGGACGGACTTGACACTTAGGTTCACTTCTTTTTTTGATGGGCTGTTCACTCGTGGTAAGACAACAACTGGGCAAGTGCGGAATGGGTTTTTTAACTACAGGTTCAAAATGTTCCCAGTATCACATGTCCATGCCCACCCCGGTAGGATTTGGGTCAGGTTATAATGATGTTTTAATGCCGTCGCTGCTCTCACATAATCGCCTGCAGATCTATTTCCTCAATTGTCCGGTTGATTTCTAGTTATCCTCCTCCTCAAGCCTATACATATATCCATATTTGCTTTCAGCGTGTTTGTGAAAACTGTTGACGACCCATGCAATAACGAAACACAATGCCCACAAGTAGAGGAGGTGACACAATGTATTGAGCCCTCCCCAGTATTGCTCTGGACAGTGCTCAAAGTGCCAGTCGGCCAAATGCAGTCCAACACCCTTGAGGGCGGCTCCAACAGTAAAGACTTCGTAGACCCATCTGTTCGCAACAAACCATTTAGCGATCTTACGATACGGGCGGTATACGAATTTGTAGATCTTCGAGGCTTGGTCTAGTACAGGCTCGGTAAATGTTAGTCAGTTTTGCCTATCAACATTCTGAGGGCTTGATATCCTACTTTGGAAACCGTCGCACCAAGGAGAATCTTTTGTGACTTGCTAGGCAATGGCTTTGCTGCATTATAATTAGCTGGGATTTAGCCTTAGAAGGTCAGAGAAACATACCAGCAACATAGTAAAGCCCCTTAACGATGGCAGCAAGCTTATAAGCTGGCCCTGCAGGCAGGGAAAGCATTAACCAGTGGTGGTCATAGCCACTACGTAGAAGGTCACCTCCCGCTAAATAGTTATCCATGATTCTTCCTTTCAATCTGTCTACATCAGATTCAAGGCCATAATTTTCAAAATAGCCAACCCGGTCCAGCCAATTGACAACCTCGGTGGGGGTAAATTTCTCTACTTCTTCGTATGTTGCCGGAGGTAGTTGGTTGATGCGAGGGCTTTTGGCAGTATCAGCCTTCGGTTGGCTAACGGCTTGCTGACTCAAGGTTGTAAGGGATTGCAGTTCGGTTATAGAATCATCCTGCAATTGAGGGTTCGGGCGTTGGCCATCGGAAGCGAGATTATACTGAGCTGCAGTGGCGAACTCCGAGGGCCTACACTCAGACCCAGCACCCTGCCCCGATGATTCTCCCATTGTCTGACGAGCGGCATGTTCCGGAAGAGTCTTGGAAGCCATCATCTCACTAGTCCAGCCAGTCCTCCCAATTTTGTATCAGTAAAACATGGTTAGTGTTATTGCATCTGGGATAAGGGGGGGGCACACCTATGGTGGGATAGTGCTATGTCGTGCCTGTAGCCCTGTAAGGAACAAAGGAAAAAAATGTGATGTGGTTATTGGTGCTGAGGGAAAAAAATGCAGTCACAGTATTTGGAGGTGAAACGGTGGTCACGGTTGTGCTCTCATTTTCTCTGTTTCCGCGGTTACGAGTGATACCTCGTGACCGCCAGCATCACCCCCCCCAACATCTACGCCCCTCTTCCTTCCTCCCCCTATCCTCTCTTCCTTCCTTTCACTCTCAATCTTCTTCTCTTTGTTCAACAATACAAGTTGTTCACTTACTCAGGAGACCACTCTCCTTTTGAACCCGTGATACCGCTGCTTCCACTTATACACTCCCGATACAAGGCCCGGCAAGAAGTTACGGAACAGCTATCTAAGGTTAACCAGCCAAATATATCCTTTTCTGCTCCGGTTAACAGGTTCCTAATCTCGTCCCTCTCATCAAATTGTATCCAAATTAAACCAAGTTTAGAAGCTCGAGTGATACCAAATGACGAATTTATTCCCTATGATACTTCTAATTGAATATTTAAAAGGGAAAGAAAATAAAACTAGCGGTAAGCCAGTGACCCTAACTCGGTGACAGCATCCAGAACCCCCAACCCCCCCCCCCTTGCCGCCCCACAATCCATCATACCCTGCCCCGCACTTGGCTCAACCTCTTATTTAGGGGGCCGATCATGCGAAAAATCATAATGGCCGATACACCCGCCGACAATATCAAACGCCTTAACCAACTCATCTTTACTCAACCCCTCCATAACCTCCCAAGCCCTAACATTCCTACTATCCTTCTTCGGCCCTACCGCCACCTTCCCCACGGGCCCGTACTTCATCGCTTCCTCCTCCGCCGCCTCGAACGGCGAATCCCCACGAATAAAACTAATAAAGTGTTCTTGCATCGCCGCCTGCACCTTGCTCATCGCCTCGTGGGTCTCCTCCGGGAATGTGTAGTTTCCAAACAGCGACGGCATCTCCGCAGCATGATGGGCTCGCCGATTTTGTGGTCCCCACGGGTTGGGCTGGTCGAAGTTGTACTCGTATACTTGCTTGTTCTTGCTACGCCAGGCTGCGGCAATGCGGTGGTTTGGATAGGAAACTAGGAGGTCTGAGAGGAATTGGAGCGTGCCGTCGTGGACTCGTCTTGTTATGGCGGGCACTGGGGAAGAGGGGGTTGTGATCGTTGGGATTTGGTATGCCAAGAGGAGGGCTTCACCGGTTGCGCCCAGGGATCTAAAAGCAGCTATCAGGTCTTCCGGGGGCACCAGGGGGATGCGGGGGACGTAGACCGAGCCCTGGAAGTGTTAGAGTGACTATAGGGAACCGATAAAGGAGGGAAGAGGAGTAATACATCAAACTCAGCATCCCCAATCATCAACGCATCACACCACTCTGGCGCTGCAGCACCCACCTCTCCCCACCCCTTCGTGAAGAACCCTTCATCATCGGTATATGGCGCAAAGTCAAACCCATCCTTCTCAATAGCCGCGACAACATCCTGTGCCGGTGCCGCCTTAAGTACCTCCTCCCAGCCCTCCTTCTCAACATCGGCGCCCAAGTTCTTCGCAACCTTCTTCGAGAGATCTATTCCCCAGGACTGCGGCTGGGGGTTAGAGCCGCCCAAGGTTCCGCTCTGCATAATCGCACGATTGAACAGCCCCTTGGCATCTGACTCCGGTACCGCGTTAAGGTGTGCCTCCGTAGAGAAAGAACCGGCGCTGTTACCACCTATAGTAACCATTTTCGGGTCGCCGCGGAAGCCATGGATGTGCTTCTGTATCCACTTTAGCGCTACGCGCTGATCCAAGAGACCGTTATTCGCGCCGAAGCCACCCGGGAGAACCCCATAACCGAACGTGTTGAGGCGGTAATTTATCCCCACTGCGACAATGGGTTTTCCAATATCTATGGACTTCTTGACGAAGTTCGCCATGTCTAAGAGCGGGACACTACTCGAGATCCATTTATTCGCACCGCCGTGGATGTTGACAAATACAGGGAGTACCTCTTCTGAGTCTGAGGAGTTTAGGATTGAGCTGGGGGCGGTAATGACGAGATTTAGGCATTCAAATTCATCTTGTGTTAGACCCGCGGCCGCACGCTTCCGTTGGTTCTCTGGGATGCGGAAGAAGAGGCCTTCGTCGTCGAAGATTGATTGTGGACACATAGGGCTTTAAGGGGGTATCGTTAGCGTTGATCTACTTTAAAGAGATGGGAGAAGGGGTACCCATGATTGGTGCAATCTATCTCGGCAGGATACGACTCCACCATAGTGGATTTCGCATATCTTTCGGCAAACTCCCCAAACTTGATGCCACGGAATTGCACCACATGCCCATCATGTAGGGGTACCCCGCGAAGGCGGCTCCTAAGAGATGGGTGTTCGAGAACAGGGGATATCGTCATTTTCTGCTACAATCTTGGTTGATTTTCCAGTACGGGGACGATCGTATGAGGGATAGGGAAATCCTTACTGTCTTCAAGGTACTTATATTCATTCCTCTCTGCAATTCCTAGCCTAATAAGCCGATCTAATAGGTCAGCTAAAGCAGAAGAATACCCCTCGGCGTTTAGACCTCAACCCTAACATTTAGCACATCTCCCTAGTATTTCATCCTCTTCACCTTGGCCGAGACGACACCCAGAATATCTTCACGAACGAGTGGAAGGATCCTCCCTACACTAGCCCAATCTCCGGTAATCATACCCGAGTCCCAACTCATCCCACGCCCTCTAACGCCTAGGACTCAGGCGATTCCATAATAGAATCACAAACAGTCACTCGCCAGAATTACCTGGCCCACCTGAATATGAAACTCCCCAGTAGCCCATAGCCTTGAGCCTTGGCTGCAGAGTGGTCAGTGTGGGATCGATTTTTAATTCATAAGTCTCGAAATCCTATCAAAAAGAGCCGGTGGCCCTTGGTCATAAGATCCCATATATTGTCCAGAGTAACTAACAAGCTACCGATCATAATAACGGTAGCATTAGCATCCGAACTTGCAAGAATGATAGCAAGGGGATTCCTGTGCGGGGGGTTTTCTGCAGGGTATCGCGCAGGTGACGCAGTGGTAGGGTTTCGTACAGAAACATGATTCGAAGGAGGAGTAGTATAATTCTTTTTGTTAGCAAAATGTCATTGTCGCACCAGACGCCTCGCGGCGCGGCGTGCTGACGAAGGCTTGAGTGGCTTTGTAATACGCCCCTTGCGCAAGGGCTTAGCCGGAGTCCAAGTGCCCCTGCGGTTAGCTAGTCGAATTGCGATCCGAGCAGGGGTTTTTTTTGAGCCGCAGGAACCACCCGAGTATCACGGAGCATCCACTCCCTCTCGCAGAAACAAGATCAAAGCCTCATAGTCTCTATCTCTGTCGCCCTTCTTTCTTCTGGAAAATTGAGTGAATTGAAGATGTCCCTTCGCGCCCACCTCTAGCTTCCCTTACCTCCTCATAGTCACATCCCATCCACAAGCATGAGGTTAGCACCTATCCCTCCGCCCCCTACTCCGCCAAGCCACTCCGTCAGCCAGCCGAACAGCCCCCACCCGCATCCCGGCGTCAGCAACATCTCCGACCATTCTCTTCTTCTAATTCCGACCCGATTCCGATCTGACCTAGCGCTTAAAACCAGATACCCGAGTCTTACTGCGTATTTGCGGGACTGAGCGCAAATCAAGCAATCACCGAAGGGCTAGTGTCTAAAGTCGCGGAGTTAAGTTAGGCTCATGAGGGTACTCGAGATTTTAGTTAAGTCGGCGGTTGCGAGGCTGGGAAAGGTGGGTGGGGCGTGCGACGGGCGAGTGAAGGGGGATGCCGGAGAAGCTGCCCGCCCATAGGCATGATGGCTTGTGGTTCGATCGGTTTTTATTCGGAGGGGGTTGGGAGAGTTGCTAAGCGGGATCAAGTAGGTTGGTGATTTACATCCTGCGAATATTGTGGATTGGCAAGCGTTTCCGATGAGAGCCCAAAAAGAAACCAGATAGATGGTTATTGGCCTGGGCTCTGGCCGGAGGTAGTTACAGTCCAATACCGTGGCGGTACAGTATTTAACCGTATGGTTCGGGCAGGCACGGGCTCAGCCTGGTGGAATATAACCCTAACCCCAATCATAATTGACTGATTGAGGCCGCATTAATTTCCCAGCGCTCCGGAATAGCAACCGGGAGGTACTGTGCTCGATTAAAGCACTTTCCACCATGGAAACCATCCGCATCACACGGATTAAACCAAAAAGGCCTCACAGATGAAAGACCTCTCTTGAGAAAAGCTATCACTTCATGTTGAAATGTCTAAAACTAAAGATAGTATTGTCCATACAACAACCGATCTCCTGTACAGGAGACTCAATCAATCTAATGTGTAACCCGCTGGTTATACCACCCCGGATGAATATGAAAGATACCATTTATAAGACGATGCAGTCTATCTATAGCCGAGGACTTCTCCACAATCTTCTCCTCATCGAGTTCCTCATCCAATTTAATTCCAAGATCCCCATCCCCATTATCATTATCAGCCGTAGCAGGCTTCAGAACTCCATCTACTTCCTCGGCCACATCCTCAACATCCTTGGTCCCCGCCTTAGCACCCTTCCTCCCATCTTCAACAACGCCCTCTATCTTCTCCTCCGCGTTATCTCCAATTCCCTCCTCGGTCTGAGGCAAACCCCAGATCTTCCGAAGCCGCTTAATCGATCTCTCCCTCGCCTCTTCACGGAGCTTAGCGGTGTTTGGAGCCCATTTCTTGGTCTCCTCATCGGCCGCCTTCCTCACCTCTGCGCTCCATTGGGCAGAAAGATCTATAGGCTTTCTAGTCCCCGGGAACTTATCGCTAAGGAACTCTTCCACAAATAGAGCGAAACCTTCTATGAACGTATCGTGGTCCCCACCACCCCACTGTTCAATAAAGACACCGTCTTTGTAGAGGTTGAAAGTTGGGAAACCATTAATCTTTAGATCCGGATCTGCACAGAGTTCGCCCTCTGCCCCCGAGCATTCGTACGAGGCGAAGGTGAAGTTGTAAAATTCGGTGAAGGGCACCGTCACTGGGGAGGGGCGGGAGAGACTGACGTTCGAACGGGTGTAGGTTAACGCCGTGTCGTACCACCCCGGTGCTGCATCTTTCGAATAGTGACACCAGGCCATGTAATGCTTGACGAACCTGTGGGGTGGGTTAATAATTTTTCTCTAGGGCTTCGGCAAAGAATTCCCGTCCATACCAATAACCTGACTTGATTGTCTCATAGAAATCCCATTCGGGGATTTCTATCGGCCCATCGGGGTCTGGGCCAGTTCTCTTTGGCACTGCCGCTGTTGAAGTACTGGTGGCATCTAGTGCGCCAGTAGACAATGAAGGTATTGCGGAACGAACGTGGGCGTCATATCGTGCAGGCCCTGCCAAGGCAAGCGGAAGTAGCGCCAGCGCAGTTAAAAGAGCGTTTTCAAAATGCATAGCCAGTGGATGCGTTCACCAGGGGCGAAAGAGGGCTCGCCAGCGAGGGGGAGTAAATAGTTATGTATGAAGCTATGTGCCGGCAAACAATACGCGTGATGGGCGAGGCGGTGTGCTGGTATTGGGCATTTCGTGTGGACTAACCCCGGTAAAGCACTTTCGACCGCTCTCGGTAGCATTTTCAAGCGTAGATATTTGACCAAGCTATATCTCCGGAAGAACCCCCATCTCGCCAGTAGGGGAACCGGAAAGCTTTCCGCCGGCGGTGAGGCTTCACCGGGTAAAATGGGGATCAACACAGAATGGGCTAGGATTGCAAGGACGATTGAGCCGGTCAGCACAGGCAATAAGTGTAGAAGTAGTGCACTTTATAGGGGTTTCAATAATATTAGTCTCGCCCATCGCGAAAGGCGGCCCTTTCTAACGTCAAACAGAGAATGATACGTCGTGAATGTCGTCTACGGCCCCGATTATTTTTCGGGCAGTCCGAAGCAGTAAGATTCGCAGCTAGGCACGCTAAGCCTATTCTGGAGAGGCTTGAGTGGAGAGAATATTGAAGCTTGCCTGCCCCAAGCGCTGAACCACTCGGGCACCCAAAATATTGAAAATCCTATTCCCCTACCAAATGAACTCCGGTAGAGGGAAGCACCGGAAAACATACCGTTGTTTCCGTATACGGTTGACAGAAATACCGTGCTATCGGATGCTCTCTCACTTCCGGCGTTCTTTGGGCGAATAGGAACTTCCGAAGGGAGGCAAATTTGCTTCACTTATCAATATTCCACAGTCAGGGTCAAGTAAGATAAAAATCAAGGAAAAAAAATAACGATGAAAATTGATGAAAGGGGAGGGTGCGGATGGTTGCGGATGGATGATGTCCTCTCCTCCGCTTTTCCTCCTCAAATACCCCTTTTTCTATGGAGCTAAGCTAACAAAGTAACGGTATCAAACATTCACGATGTTTTCTGCGTCCCAGCGTACCCCATGGTCATCCACGTGACTGACAGTGCGGTACTATTTCCCGATCCCCTCGTCCCTACCCGATAGAGCTCAATGCTTCCCAATGCGGCCTCAGCGCGCCTAGCAAAAGAATTTCATTATGAACTTCCAACAGCCCAAGGGATATCATACTAAAAAATTACTCATGAAGCCCCAAGCCCCAACTACTGCGGAAGCCATAATGACATCTCCGTGTTTGTTTTTTTCCTCTACCAATAACTTCTTTTCCGCCCACGTTGTCACTAATACCAGTACAGTACTTATTCTAACCTGTCGCATGCGCCCTTGCGAAGTTTCCAACAACCCCAGTAAGATGATTGGGCTTGACCCAATGCCGTGGCCCCCCCTTGGGGATCATATCACCTTCTGAAATCGATTGACAGCCTTTTAAAAGATCCTAGCAGTGCTACAAGTGCGCTCCATCCTAACTAAGACACGAGCTCCACATCTCCCCAGTTGGACTTTAGCAGCATAGCAGAACCAACACAGGATTCTAACAAGGACTGACCCCGCATCAGGCGGGTTCGCAATGTCCAAACACATTCCGAGTCGCTTGCGAACCAGGGCGGGAGGCTCGCTTCCCGGCTCATAAAAAACTCTGATTACCAAGGGAGTGGCTGCACCATTGAATATCGAGAAACACAACGTTTGGAAACGAACCTGGCGGCTGGTTTGGCATACATGATACCGAGAGCGGTGAGGGACGAGAGTTGGAACTTAGATCCCAACTCAAAAATACAAGACACAATTAAACAGGACATACCACGTGAGGACCACACCTGAGCACAGTAAATTGGGCGCTACCCCTATGCACGCTGTGTGTTAAAACAACTCACTATCATCAAATTAAATTCCCTCCAGCAGGAACTCCTTTCCCCTCTTGGAGCCCCTCGCCCATTACGACGGGCAAACCCTTCAAGGTGTCAAAAGAGAGGCAGAAATTACCAAGAACCAAGCAATCACTCACAACGAGATTTGTGCCCGGGGGCCGACGGCTGCGGCGGAGCAAATAGTGGGGTAGTCCATCAGGCCCGGAAAGTCCTTGATCATTCAGCGGGGTGTGGGCTGAAGTGTCGGATCGGAGCAAATGATCGAGGAAACAATCAGGATTGAGAAAACAACTGTCGTCGTGTTTGGGAGGGGTTGGAGACAAATTCGAACCTGCGGTGTAATGTTGGGCAAACGCGCAGCTGCACCACACCGCAGGCGTCGTACTTGGTCTATAGTGGCGTACATAGATGATCCACTCCCGTCTAATACAAAAGCTAAGTGTCAACTATCTAGCTCCACTTCAATATAGCGCTTGCGGCTCCTTGCGGGCGAATAAAAAAGGGGTGTTGTGATAGGCCATGACCCCACTTTCCAAGCGTTTGTTGTAAATACGAACCGGTTTTGCACGATAAAGTGCAGTGACAGATGTTTTAGTGGGCTAGTACAGCAATTAATGCGCACGCAATTGATATCTAACATCACACCAGAGCCAGTGGTCCACTTCAGTTGAACTCTTGGAGACGGGCAGTATATGTAGCAGAGATATAGCTTCTTAAACTCTATAATATATACTAAGCCCAGCCTCCAAGAATTTTCCTTCCGCAAAGGGTGGTAAGATTTGTATTATGCTCCTCCCTTACTATTCCAGAAAGTTTTTAGGTGTAATAGAAGGACAATATCACTGCTCTCCGGTCAAGAAATCCGAGAAAACTAAGGGAAATCTTGTCCCTGTTCTCAATTTCTAGCAATTTTCTAGCATATTTTCACCCATTATGATGCAACGATATGATACGATGGTGGTTTGACCAAAATTTCTGACCTACTCCCTCATTAATATAGTTTCTCGTATGCAGTCATGAAATATGGTTCGGCCTATCGATCCTAGAGGTAATCCAGCGGAAGTCTCATCTCCCGGTTCCCCGGGATCAAGTAGAGATTCCCGCTCAGCTACCCGACTGCCCATTGCTACCTTTCCAGGCGTTTAAACCAATAATCTTGCCAGCCCGTGCGTCCAAATAGGCGTGAAAAAAAACCCTCAAATGCCCCAAATCTCGTGAAAAAAAACTTTTCAAAGAATTATTGGCCAGGCGGCTGTAAAGATTTACGGCTTTTCCTATTTATCGCTAATTTTCACTCTAAGATCCCAGTCTCTCTGAACTAAAAGTGTATGAAATCCGGGAACAGACCGAGGGATATTTTCCCGGTATTAGAAGGAGTCTTACCAATGCAACTAATATCTAGCACCCGAGCTCGCCGCCAATCACCACCAAAAGAATTGCCCAATAAGTCAAAATTCCACGGTATGATATAACATCCGCGCTCTCAATCATGGATTCACCGCTCACGATCGATCTTTAATACCATACTATGTACCAATGGCCATCCAGCAACCCCCATGAGACATCTCGTGGGCGGAAGATACCGGCAAACCTCTCGCGTGTTGAGTTAGGGCTTCATCCACACCAAGATCCAACGCATATATATATTTCCCAGGAGACCAGCTCCTCCCTATCCTACGTTTCCATCACCAAGTTTTTTCCTCCTCAGTAGACTCCTGATAGTCTACTGAGGAGGACGATCCATTCCCGTCGAGTTTCTCCCTCCCCACATTACATTTACCAATTGCCACGATCTCAACAATATCCATCTCTCGAGTCCATGGCTACCAGGCAACTGATAACCGGGTTCGAGAGCCCTCGGGGGAAAAAAGAAATCTCTTTTCTCCAAAGTGTGGATAGCGGTGAGGGAAGGTGGCGACCATTTGTAAGATCCGGGAGAGAGTAGTGGAGCCCCACTTGATTTCCCTATTACTGACCCCAATATTGCCTCTATTAGATTTCGCCGTCGACCCCTCCGCACCCCCTACCTCCAGGGGTTGACGAGTTGCTTGTTTATGCTGTGAAAAAGGTGAGACCCCCATATATTCGGTAGCTTCCCGAGGCAATTATGCTTACTTGTCTATAACCTCGCAGGTCCTTTCATCTGTATTGATGCATTGGATGGCTCGGAGAATCTTGTCGGGTTGCTGCGCTGACCGGGGACACATATCCATTCCGAAAAGTCAGTATCTCCCTCTTTCTCTTCCTCTTCATTCTCAACTAACTTTCCGAAAGACTTCTGCCACTGCGCCGGCGCACCGGTGTGATTCCAGGACGGGAGAGCGGAGTTGATGAATTATGGGATCTGTGTGGGCCGCTAGACAAGGCAAGAATAAGCCTAGGCGTCCATGAACTATGTCATGCCCTAGCATGGGAGAGCGTACATGCTGCCTAGGACTAGTCACATCGACACTCCGGCTAATACCTTAGACAGCCTCCGCCTTCATTGACCCACCTGAACTTTGATCTCCCTTTAAAAAGGCTTTACGGAAAAAACGATCTTAAACCACCTAAGAAACTCCTTCCGCAATTAAACCAAATGGTTCCACGGGAGCCACGCAAGCATAGTAACACCATCAACGTATAGAAAGGTTTGATTCACCCCACCCGAATAACCTAATGCTAGCTAACTAAGAGGCAGTGAGAACAACGTTCGGTAAACCCGAAAGGATTTGCCTCGGGGGATCCCTATGGTCGAACACCACTCTCATTGGCCATATAGGCCGCCTGGGAGTTGTTTTTTCCAGGTTCAATCTTTCACTCATGGCTTAACCCATTCCATATTCATATGATGCCCCTCTCTGACTACTCCTTTTCAAGACGTGATTTGGTACTCATACCAAGTTATGTCTTGAGAGGCCTGGGCCCCGGATGGCGCCCTTGGGTTTCAATAAGAATTTGGGCTTGGAGTCTGAACTCCAGAACCGAATTCCAAGGGGTTTCAAGTTTGGAAACTACACTTCTGCCCCACTAAACACATTTGTACTTAAATAAATCCTACACTTGCATCCATCTTTTTTCGCTGTTTCATTGTTTGTTTTGTGGAGAAGAATGGGGAAAGACGGAAAACCGCCTATAAACCCCCTTATGATACTTGAACTAATTTCTCAGGTTCAAAAAGATACAAAGCAGAGAATCTTAGGCCAGGCCATGGGAGACGGCCTGGTCTTAGGTATAGCAATAACACATCTACATTCAGACAAACCCAAGCGCCCACTTCAATCCGAGCAGACCATAATTTCTACAGGCACATTCTGCCGGCACACCGCCCCTAAGATAACAACGAAAACGTATATCACACGCCTCCCTGTATTCCCTTCTCTCATTACAAGGCCTCCCACAATTCGATCCAGCGTTCCCAGTAAATTCATTCTGTCATACTACCAATAGTGAAAGCACCCTACCGACAGCCCCACACTCAGCCAACAAATCACAAGACTTCCACCTATATTCTATCCTATCATACGTTTTTCCAAGCCAGATACCCTAAAACCTCAGTTATAACGAACCCACCCGGAACGGTCGTATGGGGAAACCAGACCCTCCGATTGATGAAGAGCTTGCGAACAGGGCCAGATAACGTAAGTAAGCGCCTTTGGACGTTCTCCTGAGTCATTCGGTGCTCTAGAAACCGCTGTACGACCTGCCCAGGCGGGTTCGTTATAACTGAGATTTTACGATACTCTTGCCAAGGCTAATTTCCTAGTACGCCTGGGGTAGTTCAGTCGAAGGAAGGTGCTATCTACTTACAGGCCATACCGGCCACTCAGAGAGCAGTATGAGTAGTATCATACCCTCGAAGGTGCACCAAATTGGTTTTCAATCTTCAAAAAAAAGGGGGGGGGGGCAAGATTAGCCTACCTTATAGTGACACTCACCAAACCTTGGTTAGAAAAGCTAAAATCGCCTCAAGTATTCTCACCACCTAAGTACTTTTTTATTTTTTTGCCTCTATCTTTCCCCTGGTGCCTTGGTACTACAGTAGTCTGGATCTGTGAACCCGGCGTATTGCCGTGCTGAATAAAGGTAGTATTATACCCGAGTAACATCTAATAGCGTTCTACACGTATAGTGCTTAGGTACGCTACTTGTTCAATTCGATGAATTGCACTAACTATACGCTCCTAGGATGTTTTAGTGAAATAGTTTCTGTTGTTGAAAAAATGTACAAAGGCCGAGCTATATGCCGGAAACATATGAGAGTAAGAGATGCTTAAGAACTTCATTCTATCTCAGAGTGCCGGAAAGGCCCATCATTTATGCAGCGAAACGGCAACATATATCGGCAGTGGAGAAGAAGCCACAGAAAACAATATACCGAAGACAACAGAAAGCAAACGAGAACAAAAGCACACACCCGGCCGACTGATTAGGGAGTGACATGCAGGAAAAGTCAAATAGAGCAGATCGAACTCGGAGTGTAGGAAACCGACACTAAGGAAGAATGACCTGCTTTTTCGTACTCTAAGACGTAGAAAGTACATATCCGAAAGCCCAATTTCAACATCGATAAAGTGATGAAGTTCGAGTGATATTTAATGATGTTTGCTTGAGCATGCCATAGACATGCATGTACTTGTTCGTGCAGCTACTCGGCATAACTCATTATGAAATGCGCCCTACCACACAAACCCCGATTACAAAATACCGCTCTCCTCTGGCTACAGTGAAAGAGTAACTTTTATCCCTCAACGCTTTTACCAAGTGGCTACTGTATATGTGCACCGTACAGGCACAATACGACACCATCAATCTAGGATTACTCTTCTCAAAGCCGAAGAGATGTCCTAAGACCACACAAGCCCTACAGCAGGAACCTAACATCCGATGCGAAATATGGGACAGCAGAAATTTTTTTATCACATCTAGGTAACAGCGACGTTAAAGTTTCTGTCTATGTTGCTTGTTGGAACCTGTAGTCACGGGCGTGCTCTCTTGTTTGTTGGAAATAGCAGTTGATGGCCGCACCTGGTGCGGGATGTGCCCGCTCTCTGTGGCCGCAGGGGCATACGTACGCACTAGCCAAAGGACGCGCAAGCTCTGAAAATGTTTTCACCCCACTTGTTTTTCCTTCCTTCTCCCCTTCTTGACGCAACACACCTTCCTTCCTGTACACAACTTTCCTCAAGTCTTTCCTTCCGCCAAGTTGTCATCAATCAATCATGGTTCTGATCTCCACCTAAGCGGTTTCAGTCCACTGCGTAAAATCCTCACCGCAAATCACTGCCTCCACAACCAATATTTTCAACATTGTTTGTTGCTGTGGTTACGAGTGATACCTCGTGACCACTTGCGTCACCCCTTGTCCCCTCTCAGAATCTTCGCCCCTCTTCTTCCTTCCTTCTCTGTCTCTTCTCTTCATTCTTTTTCTCTCCTAATCCTCTTCTTGTTCAATAAGCAATACAAGCCGTTCGCTTTCTCCGGTGACCACTCTCCTTTTGAACTTGTGGAACTACTCGCTTCCACTCCTTCGCACCCGATAGCTCTCAACATTGCTGGTAGTTAAAGTGTGCTAACTCCATATTTTTGGACCCTCAACCCTTTTGGTTTGTGTGTGTAGGAGTGTCCGGAGAGGCTAACGTTGGGGTGAATGAGGAATTGATAGCCCTAGGCGCAACGGAGTTTAAAGGAACCAAACGCCTTGGGCCAGTGTTCCCAACCGTCCAGTCCGTCCGTCTTCGGGGGAGGACGGGACGGACTACGGCTCATAGTCCGTCTTTTTGGGGGTGCTAGGACAGACTACGCCCTGGGAGGTGAGGACCGGACTGACTATAGGGGACTATAGTCCCGGCGCTTTGACCTCCAGTACTAGCCAAAGCCAATCATACACCTCCAAACGAATTCTTTTCACATCATGAGACATCACTCTTGCAGTCCCCTGCCGTAGTCCCCCACCGTCCACCCCCCTGCCCTGAACTAAAATGTCTCACCCTGTAAAGGCCGCCGTCCTGCCCAAAGACGGCCGTCCTGCACTTAGGACGCCCCGGACGGTTGGGAACACTGCCTTGGGCAAGGCGACACGGCATACTCACCAGAATCCCGAGATTACCGCGATTAGCCTACCTTAGTCATCGAGTGTGGTTTCTCCCAGACTATCGGGAGCCTTAGGTCCTGAGGTAAGAACCCAACGAGCCCCGTCTTAAAGTCCGATACCATCTTCACTTTAGCCTTGTCCGCTTCAACAGGCCTTAGCCCACCGAGACCTCCAATCCTCCGGTGCTCGGCCACCGGCGAGTTCGTGTTAGCTAACTAAGAGGCAGTGAGAACAACGTTCGGTAAACCCGAAAGGATTTGCCCCGGGGGGGCCCTATGGTCGAACACCACTCTCATTGGCCATATGGGTCGTCTGAGAGTGGTTCAATCTTTCACTCATGGCTGCCCGTTGGTGGTTAGACAGTTCCGGCGGGAAGGTGCACATGGTCCTTCTCATAAAGAACACCGTTACCAGAACCGTCAAGAAATTGGTCATCGAAAAGTGGGAGATTTCCGAAACTGAAAACCCCCAGGTCACCCGCGATCACGACGGACCAGCATGGAAACGCGCAATGCGCGTCAGGAAAGTCGAGATCAAGCAGTGTTTCAAAGAAGGCATTTGATGATCGAACCCGGGGGGTTAGAAGGGGGGGGTTGAATCGGGGCTTCTGAAAATGGGGATTGAAGGGGGGGGTTCTTTAATGTCTTAGTAAGCAAAAATAGCAGGAACTCTGATGGGAATTTTTACCTTCAACCCAGATGTGTGAGTGTTTATTGCTCAGAAGCCAGGAAAGTAGAGTGCCAGTGCCAGTTTATTTGCTTTCTCTGCTACATTTTGCCCTTTTTTCCTATCATTTCATTTATTTCTTTGCTTCCAACTGCCTTCGAATATCATGGTTTACCGATTTGTTAGAAGGAGGTCTATCTTATAACCCCCCGATTCCAAAAAGCGCGTTCCTAGCCTTCGATCATTTTTTGATCGAACCCCCCCCCCTTCATTGCAACATTGAGATCAAGGGCGGTAAGGTGGTTGGGGCTCGCTTTACTCGGACATTAGCCCTTAATGTGCAAAGGTTCTAGAAAAGAAAAGAGAAATCAGAGCACTACTAAGAGGTCCGTATTGTGCTGGACCCGTGATATAGTACCGGTGCTCGTATTATACTATACGCACGACACTTTTGTTGTGATAACAACACCGTTGCGTTGAACTGGGGATGCCCGGGGGCACGGACGCTGGCAACAAGCTTTCTCTATCCCTGCCGTAAGTTACTCCCGAAACCTTGGGGTACAGTACCAGTAGAAGCAATGCGAGGTCACGCCATCGACTGGCTTTTGGATGAAACAGCTAAACACTCTGGAATACCCCGCTTAAGCAGCGCCCTAACAGAGCAGCAAGAGCCTCTCATATAACTGTTTTCGGGTATGCCTCCCGGGAGATTATAGACCTTTATCCTACCAGTAATCTGTTCTACTGCATTGTGGAAAGAGAGGGGGCACTTGTCCCATTCACGGGGCTACATCACGCACCATACAGCACGATATGTACCTTGAGCGTATATGACTTCTTGTTCCTCTCAAATATGGTTTCTTTCTCTTCTCGAATGCTTCTCCCAGCTCTCTATGTCTTTCATACTCGTTGCTGGTTGAAGCCTAATGTGCCTTCTTTCATTGTTCCTTTTATTCCTCTCAGGTCATTTCTTCGATAGTCTTGGTTTTTCCCTTTGTGGAGGGATCGCGGTGGTAATGGCTGAAATCAACCACTGTACTATATAGCTGGGCTGTTTTTCTTATTATTCGAGATAAGTGTTGTTGCAATAAGAGATCTCAACTACTTCTAACTTTATTACCACTTCCCGTCCAAAGTACCGATCGCATATTGTAACATACCTCGAGTTACAACTAAAGCTGCGCCCTATCGAGTGAGGTCCTATGATCCCCCTAAACTCCCCACTCTTGCATCCCCGGTGAAATCAGATAGAAGCTCATTTGATAATTTCTTTCCATCACGCAATACTTTAAGTTCTATCCCTCCCCCATATATACTCCTTTTGACAATTCATGCCGGCAGGATGCGCCCCTTATCCCCCCCCCACACTTTCCTCTTTCTTCTTCATTTTCACTCCTTTTTCCCTATGTCCCGAGCTATGGCAGGATAGGCAGATGCCCCCCACAACGCGCGATAGCAGAATACATGCTAGAATTAAAAGAATTGAATAAAAAATCACAGATTCTCACTAACGTATGATAGACGCCCGAGTGAAAACCCAGCCTCATAAGTATCTACTGTACAAAAGGTGTATTGTTCACCACCGCTCATGGTACTATCATACAAGCAATGCAACAGCAGTACTTGTGTGGCAGGAGTAGGGCCGTTCCAGCCCTAATTGGAGTTGATGATGCAAACCTCCTTCGCCCCCCCCCCCACCCCGTTTGAAGCCTATCCCCAGCCATCGACAGTCAAGGGCAGAATTTGGAGCAACCCACACTTTTCGCGTTAGTCGGCATAGTAAGTAAGTTCGATTGCATTTGGGCTACCGGGAGTAAGCACCCCGGAGAAAATTGGTGAAAATCTAGAGGACGGGGTAGTTGCTACTCGAGTACCAGATAGAGAATAGCAAATCGCTCACGTAAACCCACATCGAGGACATTGCAAGACTGCAACTCCAACGTAGCTTTCACAAGCTGAAAAGCTGAAAGGTTCCCAGCGCGGCGCGTAGGATGTATTGAGCAGGGTGGTTGATCTTCCTGTGGTAGGGTTGTAGATGCGGATAGTTGAAATCAGGGTCCGGGGAGCGCGGTGGGCAGTTTTGAACACCAACTCAGTACTTGCACTACTGATATATACTTAGGTGTCTGTTTAAGAGAACTAAGAAGTTGCGGTGGCATGCGATTACTAGCTTTGATCTGGCGATAAAGTTGTCTAGAATGGAATGTAATCTAATCGGAGATAATATTAACCGTATTAGAGTAGGACTCCCCGAAGTTACAGTCAGCTAACTGCTCTAAGGTTTCACCCGCCCTCTCCCAAGAAAATCAGAAGCCTAGACGGGATCCCCACAACTAAGGACTGTTACCCCCCCGTATAGCCCAGCCTGCAAACATCTATAGGAACAAGCACATCGAACAGGGGCGGCAGACCACATTCCGCCAGCGCACATCATTCCGCGAAAAATCACATCGCAAATCACGTTTACTCAACGCCTCTCCGCAACAAAGAAGGATCTGTATTTATTTAAAGATACCCGCAACCGAAAAAAGGACTAAAAAGGAAGGAAGAAAAAAACACCCCATTTTAGTTTTTTCCTTTTAACGCTTCTTCGCAGCAGCCTCCTTAAGAACCTGTACCCCAATCCTGGTCAGCGCGCTCGCAAGTCGAGAGGGGAGAGGGAGAATAATGACCTTCTTCACGATCTTCTGCTCCTCAATCAGAAAGGCACGGACGACACGATCCTTAACACAGTTTGCGCAGCGTGATCCACCATACGCACGCTGGACGGTCTTGGTAGGCTTGGAGACCTGGGAGTATTCGCGGGGACGAAGAGCGGGGACCTGTGGGACGTCTGTCAGTTATTGTCTTTTCGTCGAAATTCTAACCCGAATATTCTGCAAACGTGTGGCTGCGGTGTTTGCGGTACTCGGTTACTTGGTTGGCTGGTTGTAGAAAAAATGCTAGCATCACCCCTCCATCCCGAATGCCTAATCCCCGGATCCATCCGCATCCCACCTCAGAAATTCCCAATCGACCGAGTAACGACCATCCCGCAAGAGCCACCGCCAACCACCCGAAAACACAGACACAGAGATAAATCGGGGTAAGCTCACGCCAGGAAGTTTAATTCCACAGTCACCACATTTGGGTGGGCTCCCTCTCTTCTTAATGTGAAGGTAGCGAAGCTTGCCGCCGGGAGTCTTAATAACGCGGACCCTGTTGCTACGGGTATTGTACCTAGATCGCCCTCCCACAATCAGTCGCCGAATCTAAATCCTGCCGGGTCCGTTCGCGAGCCCACGGCGGGAGTAAGAAACTCACGGATTCCTCCGCCTCTAAACCCTAGTTAGCAGTTCGCTCAGGAAAAAACCACCTAGAGGGAAAAAATAACGTACATAGGTCAATCTGGTAGAAACCATTGCGTCTGGTTATCGTCGTGGCGGATTTGTTGTTGGGTGGTTTGTCAATCGTCTCGGTTGGTTGTATGCTGGCGTGGTTTTTGGGATAAAATTTGTTAGGGTTGTGTGGTCCCTAGGTGCTGAGTGTGCGGATCTAGCAGTCCTAGGGTTTACCCGTGTGTGGCTGATATAGATGAGGCTGGTCACAGCACAGCCACTGGGGTAAGGAGAGGCCGAGGTTACACACATTCGGATCACCAGATCACCACGATAACAACACTGGTTGGTTAGACCAGCAGGTTTCCGCGTCTAAGATGATGCGACGAGTTACCGATACTACAGATACTACACATACTCGTACAAGTAGCTGGATTATTAGCAATTTCTTCGAAGAGCAGTGCTTGTCCGGAGAGCTCGCAGTCATTACCAATAAGTTCGACGTTGAGCCTTTTTGGTGGTAATGTCCCAACACCAGCTCAGCAAGCAATCCTCAACCCCACACGCACCGGCGGTACATACTGTACCGGTACCTGTGCTATCAATGCACCCTGGAATCGAGGCATGATACATACAACAGAATTGGTGCATCAGACTCCAATATAAACAAGCTTCAATTTACCCTCCAACCCATCCCCTATCCTCAAAACTCGACCGCCCATCCCCCCCCACAGCCCAAATCCAATCCCGCGCAAGCTCCCGTCCCACAGCCCCATACGCACCGCAGATCTCCCCCAAAACGCCCCTGATCTACACCCCAAAAAAGCCAAAGGTAAAAAGGTAAAGAAACCATCTTGCAAGTAAAGCCCCCTTCCCTTTCCACCATGTCATCCCTAAAATTCTTACGTGGATCCAGGAACATAAAACCCACTCTTCCTTCTCATCTTCGCCATCCTCCTTTCTATTCCCATCGGTGGTGTTCTTCTATACCCGGCAGTAGCCCCCACTCCCACGTCCATCCTCGACCTCGCCTTCACAAGCGCACCCGTAACAGCGACGCAACAACCGACCTCTGGCGAGCGCAAGGGGTAGGCCGGTTCCCAACTTTCCTACACTTGTATTCGCCCCCAACGTTGCTGTCATTGTTTCTATCACTAGGACAGACGGTTGAGTTGAGGAATCCGAGCTGGAGGAGGGGCTATTATACCACAGCTGCTACCACCACCACGACGGCGCATATAAGGAACGAGGCAACAGCGGGAATGAGTAAAGGCATCATGGAAAATAGCACGAGTTCCGGTGGCGCCACCACCGTTGCTGCGGCCACGACTAACTCTACATCCCCCTCCTCACAAAAAGCAGATGCGGGGCAAGATTCGCAGCTCTCCACCCCCGCATCCTCCCCACCAGAAGAGCCCGAAGAAGATTTGTATACAATCTGCACCCGTCTATCACAAAAGGTAAATCTCTTTTTAGAAACCGATTTCTCCAGCGAGCTCTTAAAAGGCGTGCAACGCCAGACGCGCATTTCACTAGGCGTGATTGAGGAGGCTTTACGGCGATATAGGTACCTCCCTCACCACCCCCGCATCCCTCACTGCACTACTAAGGCTTTCAACAGATTAGAAAACCTCTCCATATCCTTTAATGGTGGCAAAGACTGTCTTGTCCTCCTAATTCTCTTCCTCGCCTCTCTCCCCCCGCACCTACCTTCCCCCTCCCAACCGACTTCCCCCGCTTCGGGGGAAAAGAGAGGAATAAGGATAAATTCAGTATATGTAACAACAACCTACCCTTTCCCCCAAGTCGACTCCTTCGTGCAAACCTGCATCAGGGCCTACCACCTCTCTTTAGCCCGCTACTCCCAGCCAATGAAGGCGTCCTTCGAACGCTACCTACAAGAAAACCCGAACGTGCAGGCGATATTCGTGGGTACGAGGAGGACAGACCCGCACGGGGAACTTTTGTCACACTTTGACGTTACAGATCATGGATGGCCAAAGTTCATGAGAGTGCATCCGGTTGTGGATTGGGGGTACAAAGATATTTGGGGGGTATATATTCTCCCTTCCCTCAGAATTACGTGCTAAAGGCAGTGGCGCTAACTGCGGGTGTGATTGGGGAACAGTTTCTTCGGGAATTGCAGGTGCCGTATTGCGTGCTTTATGATATGGGGTATACGTCGCTCGGTGGAACCAAGGATACGCACCCCAACCCAGCGCTTTTAGAGGACGGGACGGGAGTGCAAGAGGGTCAAGACGGGGAGAGGAAGCGGAGATTTAGACCTGCGTATGAACTCGTGGAGGATGGGCAGGAGAGGTTGGGTAGAGACCGATAGAGGCTTTTTTCATTGCTTGGCTATGATAGACACTAGAGAAGGGGAGGGGGCGAGGGATTCAGCGGGGGCAATACACCTAGATTCTTTTTTTCTCCTTCCCCATTGGGATTCAATATTTTTGAAGGGTTCGAGTTTGGTGGTTGGGGCAAACCCATGGCCCTTAAAAGGTATCATATAATACGCAATTACACGGGCTGCGATGATATGGGCGGATCTGCCGGGCGGTTTCTCTTTTTCCCCTCTTTTTCATTCACTTCTCATGCATCCTGCGCTATACTATACTACCCCCTCGCAGCTAGATTTAGAACCATCTTATTATAAGTTGAAAGACTCGATACCATACATCTCACCGCAATCTTCGCTACAAATATAAACCAAACATCCACATACCGGTGGACCCCTAAATCGATCGCACCAAAACAGCACCACTCTTCCCTTCCGTAGCCAGACAGTTAACCCCATGCCCACCGCCAGCAAAACCCTACCTCAACTCAAATGTCCTCGTATTCTGTGCACACCAAACGAGCACGACACAACAAGAACACTCCCGAGTCCTGGAAACCCCTTACTTAATCCCTCCCTCCCTCCCACCCGCCCCCAAAAAACAAAGACAAAACAAAAACAAAACCGCCCAGCCCCTTACTTACCCACAAGCAGTCCTATGATATGGTACGTCGCACATGCACCACGCACCGAGATACAGTACACCCCACCCCTCCGAAAAACCCCCGCAGCATACACACCCAGACCAGCGAAAACGATACCCGTACCGTGCCCGCGGAAGAAAGGGCGTACGTACGTACCACTCCGAGCTAAAACAAACGAGAATATACCAATCCAAAAATGGCGGAATGGGTATGGAACTTAATTCCACTGCATGGTGCTAACCCATCGCAACACCCACCCACCATAACCAGCGCACAAGGACTCGAAATTTCGGAATTGGTCTGTCTGGTATTATATATACCTCGCCACTCCCGCGATAATTATACAAAAGGCGACTGACTGACTGACTGACTGGTCGCGGCGTTCGTCGGGGGACTGCGGTGGATGGATGGATTTAGTTCCCACTCACTCACCGGTTTCACCTTTGCTTGATGGTTCGGTTTGTCCGGTGGGGTTGGGTTGGGTCGGTGCGGGCGGATGGGTGGGCATTTCCCACCTTTTCGCATCCCGTCTGGGAGTGTGGGGTGGGGTTAAGGTCGAGTGATGGTTTGTGATGTGGTGTTTGGCGTTTGTGGTGTTTTGCTGGTGGGGGGAGTGGGTGCCCCTCCAGAAGGCTTGAGCGGGTGTGGGATCTGGTTGTGAGGTTTAGGTTGTTTGGGGAAAGCAGGTTATGTGTTGTGCGGGATGGATTAAGCTGTTGGAAAAAGTGAAGCATGGAATCATGTGTATGGCAAGCACCGTGACTGGGCGATCCAATTAGCAAGGAAGCAATGATGGCGTGAAATAGATGTGGTATAATTCGGCTACAATAGCATAAATATATGATAAGAGAATAGAAAAATAAAGTCAAATTTAATTCAAAGAAAGAGGAGCCGAAAAAGTAAGGAGGATGATAGAAAATGGAAAAAGAAAAGAAAAAAAGCCATGAATATAATAAAATCAACTTCCATCCCAAAAAACACCCCTCTCCTCCTCTAATTAGTACTACTTCTTAAATCCCCCAACCACATCAGCTACCAAAAATTCAACCTCTAGACCTGCCTCTTTATACACCGTTTGGACCAAGAGCTGCGCTCGCCGATGCACATCTATAAACTCCTTTTCCAGCGCGGCCAGGACACGCTCCACCAACGCAGCGTTATCATCCCCGCCATCGGCGGCAAAATGCTTGTCAACCCTCTTTTTAAGCGTCTCAATGCCGCGGCGGATCTCCTTCCCGTCGTGGTGCGCGAGCGCCTTCTTGAAGACTTGCCTCGAGTGGGATTGGCGTGAGGGGATGTCATCTGCACCACCCCGCTGCAGGACTTCCACGCTCTCGACGAAATCTAAAAGTTTGCCAAGCGGGCGCCGGATGACGGAGGAGGTATAGAGGCCAACATGCTCGGCGAGATCGCGTTCCGCGCGGGTCTTGAAAAGCGTGAGCACGGGGTTTGTAGTGTTCAAGGGCAGTTCCTCTAGGTAGTGGTGCATGTTCTCAATCATCATTATGTGGTAGTTCAATTGCTCCTTGTCCTCTGGGTCGAGACTGGAGTTTGCAACCGTGGGGCTTTCCTTTGCGATTGCGTGCAGGGATTCAAACATGGCTTTGTTTATACGCTCGTAGCCATCATTCACCAGGTCGCGGATGTCGAGATCAGCGGAGGACCCGGGAACCTCGGCAGGGAGTTGGTCTTCGATTCTGCTAGCGAAGGACTGTGTGAAGTATTAATATCGGGCTTTCAAAATGGCCCATGGGTGGTCACTTACTGGGAACACCTTCATGAATGGAATAACGCCCTTTCTCTTCTTGATCTTAACCTTTGTCTCTTCAATGGCCTTGATCTGGTCATCCAGGAACCTGGAAAACAACCCTGCAAGACGATCGTGCAATTTCTGCAACATCTTGAACAAAAACTCCTGGTCTGTATCCGGAAGAGCGGCCATCTTCGTTTCAAGTGCATACAGCACACCAACTCCCTGCAAAGGATCTGCTCTAATAGCCCACTCAACAAGACTCTGCAAATCCTGAGGCAAGAACCCAAAGAGCCCCGTCATAAAGTCCGATACCATCTTCACCTTCGCCTTGTCCGCTTCAACAGGCCTTAACCCACCGAGACCTCCAATCCTCCGGTGCTCGGCCACCGGCGAGTTCGTGATAAACTCGGAAAAGTCTTGCGGCAACTGCGACGACATTTGGAAGAACTCAACTATAAAATTCTGCTCCTTTAGTACTAGGTTATACATCTCTGTCAGGGCTCCTGCGAAAGCCTCATGTGAATTGATCATCCCATCTTGATTTTTGTTCTTGAGGTGGTCGCCGGTTGGTGACCTAATCTTTGCCAAAGTTTGTGACCGTTTGACGGTCAATTTCCGGGCGGCCGTTACAGCGACGTTGTCAGTCTCCTTCTCTTGTGCGGTAAAGACTGCTATAGCATTAGCACCTAGAAACTTGTCCTCATTCATAGGCGGGTAATTTACGTAGATCTATTTCATCTGAGATGGGCTTTTTGGTGACCTTCTTCCACGCCAGCACGTGCTCCCTAAATTCGTCTTGGAACAAGCCTGAGACGGGTCTCTCGTAAAGCTTCTGCAGCCCATAGTATTCCTCCAAGTCGACGTCTTTGGTAAAGGCAATCAATCCGGAGAATCTGTAAAGTGACACATAGGCGCTATCATGTCCCAGCAACTTTGGTTGCTCAGGACTCACGGGACTATTCTTTGAGCTCTTTGCAAGCTCGACGACCTCTGCCCCAAACTTGATGGTCATGAACTGTTTCATTCTCGCCAGGAACGAGTAAGTATCCTTTTGATACCCCTCCTTTCGCTCTTGAAGAGCCCTCATGGAGCCAATCCCCCCATCGCCCCAGGAACCTCTCCGACCACTCCCGACAGGTGACTCGGGTGCATTCCGCGCCATCTTCGGGTCGATAGTCGTCATTGCCTTGTAAAGAGCAAGCAGAGTATCCTCGATAGACTGCAGAGCTTGGGGGGAGTCTAACGATCCGTATTTGAGTACCTCAAGTTGTTGAGGCACAATGGATATGGTGGACATGAGGTTCTGCAGTTCTCGCTGCAAAGTCTTCTGATTAGCGGTTTGGACCTGGAGGCCCTGGGACTGATTTTCAATGTGAGAGATGTCATCATTTAAGCTCTATATATTCGTCAGTATGAATTAAAAAAGAAAGAAAAGGAAGAAAGGGTGGGGATCTATGCTCACGGTTAGTTCAACGGCATATAGGGTCAACAGTGCATCCATCTCATCGCATTCCTGAATCGCCTTATCAAGGAGGTTGGACAACTCCTCAACCCTGGGATCACCATCAGTATTCACGATAACATCCTTGGCCTCAACCTCCGCAATCTCTTTGCGAATCTTCATCTCCAAAACATCAACCTTTCCTTGGGGATCCCAATCGAATTCTCTCAGTAGTTCCTCAATGTCAACAGTCACCCGCGAAGTATCCACATCATCCAAGTAAGAGGATCTGACCGATCTGCGCTTCCTGCCCTTAGTATTTGGTGATCGCGATCTACTTCTCCCACCCCGCTGGCCACCATCAGCCAAGCCATCTGGTGATGTGGACCCACCTGGGCCGGTAGGGATTTCTAATGAATCATGTTTCGGTCGGCTAGGAGACGCGTTTTGTGGGGCAGAAGAAGGCAACGTCGGAGGTTTATCTTTGGATGTAAGAGTAGCTCTCCGGACCTCGTCTCTTAATGATGGCCCAATCTGTTTTTCTGGAGACCTCTGGTTAGATGATGGTGGAGGGAGGTCACGAGCCGTGGAAGGTGAACGTCTGCGTTCACCCGGTACACCTGCAGTGCCATATGATCCATTCCCACCTCGTGCATCCCGATCCCTGTTCTCTTCCGGATATTTGATCTGCGGTACCTCCTCCTGTCCGCCCGGATCCTGAGATGGCGTTCTAGACATAGCGGTCGGTGTTGTAGGAGTCTTTGGTCGTTGCCTTCGATCTCCCATCAGTCCTCCTGCAGCGTATGTGTTTGCCGCCAAACGGAATTGCGATGCTACGTCCTTGCTAGACATTTTGTTGACCGGACCACGTGGGTCAACCAATGGAGAAGGCTCGGGGAGAGCTACCGGAGGAGGAGGAGGTGGTGGTCCTCTGTTGCCATTGCCGTAGGGATACTGTTCTGTGGCTTCTCGAGATCGATGGCTAGAAGCGGAAGGAGTACGGAACATTCTCTCAGACGATGGCATACGACGGATTCCTCGTTCGTCCTCCAGAGGAGCTCCCCTAGTCGCGGAACGATCTCTACCAGACCTTGAAGATCCGTTTGATGGCCGCCTCCCTGGCCCCTGCGGAGGTATGGGGGGAGGTGAGGGATCGTTGGGAGCTGCGCCTGAAGCAGCCGAGTACGCCGAAGCTCCAGATATATTCCGACTTCCGGGGGATATGTCTGGTGGCCTCCTACTGCTTGGAAGCTGATCACTCGATTGCGATGGTCGTAAAACGCCGGGACCAGTGCGAAGCCCATCAATCCCCTTATTTCGTGGCGACAGCTGCCTTCCCGGTGACGCCGCCATATTATCCATAGAGACGGCTGATGTGAGGTTGCGAAGGGGGGTCGGCTTGAGTGACGAAGAAAACTGCGATGGACCTGGAGATATGGGCGAGGGGCCAGCCGACGAAGCTCCCCCCATATCATCCCTCAGTCCTTCCTGCAAAGAAGCCGCACCACCCAACATCTTATCAACTTCCGTCCCTCCAAAACCGATCAACTTTGGAATTTTTCCGCCCGTGTACTTTTTGTAAATTTTAAGCAGCGACGAGATAAAGAAATCCTTCTCTTTACTCGAATTGGCCTGCCAATAGTAGGGTTTAATAATAGTGACAGTGAATCCCTTCTCGAACGGCGCAGGATGATTCTCTATCTCGGACAAATCATCCAGGTTCCACGTCTTTCCAATCTGGAAGGCCCCGTTCGGATTCTCACGAGCTTTGTGCATGCGAACTCGTCCAGTCTTCCGCACGGCAACGACAATCACCCGGGACTTTTTCTGATCGCGGGGGCCATCCACAGGTGGTGGGGCCGATGGGGAGGCTCCATCCTCGATAACTTTGCAGTGTGTGATGTAAGATTCTAGGACTAGCTCAGGCGAACGGGGGAGAGACAAGCAGCGAGCATTAGTTTATTCGTACACGAGCAGAGGAGAAGAACAGCCATTAACATACGAGCACCATCGGCATCGGGTTTCGAAAAACACGAAGCGATGATCCGCTTCTTCTCGTCCTCAAACTGTCGAGCCTTCGCACTCGCAGCTAAGGGAGGAGGCCCAGCTGCACCAGGGCCAGGAGCTCGGTTCGCTTGAAATTGGTCCGCCATGGTGACGGCAAGGCCCGCCAGTAGGTGAGTGGGTAGGGCAGAAGGCACTGCTCGATTGCTCGAAGGGGAGGAAAAGGGAGCTGTCTCCAAGGATATCTCGGAGGGACTCTGTGGATGCGTGTGTGGATTCGCAGCTCAAATGTTTGAGGTTGCAACAGAGGTATCCGAGGAGGTGAGGTAGGCCGGGGGGCTGCCAGCCAGCAACCCTGCCTCGAGGGTCATGATCATGAAAGTTAATATGATAGAATAAAATGGTCCTTGGAGTGGAATAATATTACACCAATTTTACAATCCATGAAGGTTTAGCGACGGCTGTCTTACATTCTGTACATGTTCAGCGTGTCCAGCGTGTCCAGCGTATCCAGCGGGCAAGCAGGATGAACAACCCGCTGGTTTAACCGTGAAAAGGAAACAGGATGCCACAGCACCAGCCACAGCAACAACAATCCCGACCATAAGAAGTACCCTGCCCGCGCCACTGGACTTTCCCTTGTTATCGCATCCACGTTTGTGGGGAAGTTGTGGCCAGCCCGCTCGAAGCTCAATTAGATATTATGTGGTATACCATTGGTGTGCTGACTATGGCAGACGGTACATACCTGACCGGCGTTCGTCAGTGTAACGCAGCGAATTCAACCATGGATTCAGGAACGAAGAATGCTGGTACGGTGACACTTGGTGAGCCTGGAGCTGGTATTATATGGCTCACCATGCAATTCTGCGGTGCTTCTCGTGTTACCGCTATTTGCTACTGTATTTGGAATTATCCTACCGTACACTGAATGCTCATCCCGTGCCATGGCATGCACTGTCCCTACTCGAGTACTCATCCGGCACAGCCCATCCGAACCTGAATACCGAGACGTACTCGAGTACCAAATAATTCCAAATCATTTCTATGGTGGGCATTCCATTGTAATACCGGTACTCGAGTAACTCACTTATAACAAATACAACAAACAACACAGTAAGATAGATTTTTGATAATTAGGGAGAAATATCAGATATCAGATTGCGGCTTCAGAGCCTCCCCCGAGTCCCCGCAAACAACCCTCCGATCTCCAGGCACAATGTGTCTCGCTCAGCCCCTTCCCCCCCTGAATCCAAAAGCCATTGCCGCACAGACACTTCTTGATGACGCGATCTATCATAGCATTCCAAATCCCCCACTTCGTGCCCTGGTACCGGTATTCCATACGCTGAATCCGTCTCTCGAGATCTCAACCCCCCCAACTCACCTCTATATAACCTCCCCCTCACTCCGACAAGCTGGCTATCTTCACAACAGCAGTTTTCCTCTTCATCCTAGCCCTCGCGACAACGTTCATGTTCCCATCTCTCTTCTCTCGCTTCTTCCGCCTCTTCTCCGCCAGCAGCTTCACCTTGGGTCCTATTGGCAGCGGCATGTCTCTCCCGGGAGCCACCGAAAAAGCAACATTCGCGGCCGGGTAGATATGCACCTCCACTCCAGCTGGTATTCTAATACTAATAAATGTGGGAGGAGGAAAGCTGCTTTTGGGGTGTCGAGCATTTCTTCCGCAAGCACTTTACAGGCAAAGGCCTACTAGATGCTCGAGTCGGGTACATAGGTGGGGACACCGCTCATCCCACATACCGTTCCGTTTGTGCCGGGAAAACTGGCCGTACGTACCTATCGGCGGGGGGGGGGGGGGGGGGGGGGGGGGGGGGGGGGGGGGGGGGGGGGGGGGGGGGGGGGGGGGGGGGGGGGGGGGGGGGGGGGGGGGGGGGGGGGGGGGGGGGGGGGGGGGGGGGG
>Ga0307517_10000716_pt1 | contig 57184 bp, 76 predicted proteins | sample 23_EM_MG_FD_194515 | JGI IMG/M metagenome (GOLD analysis project Ga0307517, IMG submission 194515) | Populus trichocarpa ectomycorrhiza microbial communities from riparian zone in the Pacific Northwest, United States - 23_EM | ecosystem: Host-associated > Plants > Roots > Unclassified | place... | reverse complement strand
GGTCCGCCGCTAAGCCCAAGGCTGCGGATTTCGGTCGGCGATCGCAGCGCCAAGCCAAGCGCCATAAGCGTGAACACAGGGATGTATCATATCATTGTACAGGAACCTAACCGAAACCTGCCCACTCGATAGATACATAGCTCACTTGATTCGCCGTCTCATCCCACGTGCAGAACAAATGGGTCTTCTTTGTGGCAGTCCCAAGTCTCCCATGAGCCACGATCTCCATGGGCATGACCGGTTTTTCCGGAGATTCAATTACCGTTGCAGTGAAATGAGAGTGATACCGTAGCGGGTCGCCTGAAAGACGTGAGCTTCGCTGAGGAGACGTTACGCTGAAAGGAGTACCTGGATAGACGAGAAAGTCTCCACCAAACTTCAGACCGCCACCCATATAATATCCTTTGTCCCATAGATCTCGAAACACCGCACACTTCGCGCGTTCACTGAGGTCGGATGGGTGTGACCATATTCCTGCATCCTTTGCGGCCTGGATCGTGGAGTAGGCATGCGGTGCTGGCGTATACCACGAAAAGGAGGCTGATGTCCCGGGTATAACGACGGTATACGCGGGAACGGTTTGCGGTGGTCGGGGTGCTTGAACCGGATCTCCGGCAACGACTAAACTAGCGTCCGCGTCGGTCTTGTTCGCAGCGGCTGCCGCTCGCCGCGCTTCCCTTTGTTCCCGTTTCCGTTGGGCTTTCTCAGACATGGACTCATCTTTGGAATGATCCCTAGTATCCTTCATTTCGAGAGCGGTTATCTGGTTTTGAATGAGCTCTTTTCGTTCCGAATTCCACCTTTCCAGGGCAACAAGTTCGGGCGAAGAATGGGCGGCTGGATCATCGATCAGGACGGCGAACCCTATTCTAACTCATAAGACCTCTGGGTCCTGAACGTAAGCAATAAACCCCTACCTTTGTCAACCAAGAGCGCCGCCTCTTCCGGTTGAAGAACGAGTGGGACGCCCAGAAAGACGTTCTGTTGTGACAGGCGTGGTAAAGTTCCAAGTAGAGTACCGCAGACCCTGTGCTCAGTCCGAATCACCGCGATATCTGCTCTTCGAACAAGGTTTAGTGCAGCCGGCCACATCTCTACTCCACTTGCGTACCATCAGCGTCCCATACATAGGCTTTCTGGTTTGATACCAGAAGTGGTACCCTGCGACAACCCTCCATAGTGAAAGGTCGAAATAAAGCACTTTGACGCCCGTTTGCTGATTTGATCTCGATCATCTTTCCTCGGTTCCATTGCGCCATTCGACCCATCTCTGGTCGTAAACCGGCCTTGTACGGCGACCGATAAGATGACTGCGAATGTCATAGACGCGGTTATGCTCTTCGGTGATTCGATCACCCAAGGCAGCTGGGATCTCAATGGAATTGGAGCTCGTCTTTCCTGTCGGTTCCTTTGCCCGTTACCTCCCATCGCGGAGAGATGGAGCTCACACATCCGAGAAATTTAGTCGTCTACGCCCGCAAATTGGACGTGATAAACCGTGGGTTATCCGGATTCAATACTGAGTGGGCTATTCCAGTGTTTGAGCAAGTCAGTTGAGCAGAATTTTTGATCTGGGTGTTAAAAACGGCGAACTGAATGATCAACGGTTATAGGTCTTTGCCAAAAAGGAGGAGCAGCCTTACGTCCCCGCCGTACGCCTGCTGACCATTTGGTTTGGGGCCAATGATTCTGTCCTTCCCTCGGAGCGCCAGCACGTTCCACTTGCCCAATTCATTGCCAACTTGAAACATTTGATAACGATGGTCAGATCGCCTTCATCAGAGTACCACTCGCCGAAAACTCGTATTCTGTTAATCTCCCCTCCACCGGTTAACACGTATCAGCGGAGCGCGGAACTAGCGTCTAGGAATCCTCCAAGGGAGTGCGACCGAGAGTTCGAGTTCACACAGCTGTACGCCGAGGCTGTGGTCAAAACTGCGCAGGAAGAGGGGGTTGCTGTCGCTGACGTCTGGACTGTGGTTTGGGAAGCAGCTGGGAGAGACGAACGGGCCTTGAGCGCGTACCTTCTAGATGGCGTTCATCTCAATGCGAAAGGATACGAGGTTTGGGACATCTCAATATGTGTGAAAGTGTCCACTGATTATCTATTTTCCCTTAGCTCGCCTACATCGCCATTAACGAATCCATTATGCAGTCGTACCCCGGAATCCACCCCGACAACCTCCGGTATGTCATCCCACGGTATGTCGCCTTTGTCTCCCTTTTGTCCCCGGTGTTCCTGCAGCTGATTTTTGTTAGGCATGACGAGCTAGATCCGTCCAATATTCGAGAGAGCGTGAGAGCGAGGCGATTGTAATGACTCCAAATAGTAGATGCATCACTTAACTCGTGGCAATAAGCGAGATAGCTACGCAGTCTGAGGAACGATCCATTGTCACTCATTGATGCCGGGTTTGGAGCAACATTTGCCCTCGGGGTGAGGGGAAATTATGTGGCGCGATGCCTAGATGTGTCATGAAACCAAACAAACATACCAGCGCAACGCGAAAGCCACGAGCGGGGATCTTGTCAGATGACTGGGAGCACCACAGCAGACTAGAGTCTGTCGGTCTGGACACCAATAGAAGCGAGAGGTCCGACCCAGTAGAGCGGGTATATCCGCGGCAGAGCGATACCTGCGGCTGTCAAATCGTGAGGGGAAACACAACCCCGAAATCATTGGGATTATACGTACAAGCTCCCTGAGAACCAAATACGCCCAGTCGCAGCGAGGAAACAATTACCTTATCCGCAGTAAGTGATACCCTCATAAGTCTCAAGTCTGTGACTGGATCAGCCTGAGGAGGGTGGGTGAGGAATCGCCATGATTGATAGACTTTCTCGGACGCCCGAGAGCGGCGTTCAGACACGCAGAAGACCAATAATAGTGTACACATGGGAAGGTCCGATTGGGCTAGTCCGCAGATAATGACCTCGCCGAAAGGTGTTGTGATTAGCGAGGATGAGCGGTCGTGAGGCACTTAAGCTGGATTTTTTGGCTGACCAATCAAAAAGCGCGGGTCAAAGAAAAGCCAAGGGATGGATCTCGGACGGGCAATCAAACTCCGTGCGGGGTTGATTGAGCCTGGCACTCAATGCAGAGCTGGATTGGGGGGGTAATGCATGATGAGAGACGGACGGCCATGTCAGATACTCCCCCAGTCAACAATCAGGATCAAAGTGACCGAAATGTGATCGAGAGGGCTTGTAGGGCTTTCGGAGCCGTCGTGATGGAGATCCTGTGGGGTTCACACCAATGCGATCATATCTTGTCGACTTTCTCCGGGACTTTCCCAGTGAAGTCTGGGAGATTCGGGAATCGGACAGCGGCGAGGCCTGTTTTGCATGGACGAGGTTATCCCCTCGGTGCTACCCAATACGCGCTGACTCGCGGCTGTTTGTTCGGTTTGATAAGATTTCAGACGATACTCATTGCCTTTGGAATAGGAACGGGCTAAGCGATACGCCGAGTGGGATAAAATCTACCACCGAAGGCGTGGCAGGAGTTGAGCGCCATTAAGCCATCTCATTTCCTGCCAAACCTCCTATCTCTCGAGTGATACTCGGCTACAGACACCTTCATGTATATCAACCTCCTCCAGTCCCCTCAGCTCACCTCTCTAGACCATCCGCCGGCTCTCCTTCGCGGTCTTCGCGCCATGTAACCTCACTCCACCCGTCCTCACCCCTCTCCACATACCTGGGTCTTTGACGGGGCTTTCCGTCACTTCACCATGCAATCAGATCCAGCGCAAGCCACAGCTGACGAACGGCGCGGTTTCCCAGCTCGCTGAAGCTCTCCCGCAACTGGTCGAACTCTTCCTTGGGCACGTTCCGTGTGAATCACCTGCGCGAGGGATTGCATTGGCCGGTCTCTCTCCCCTCTCGGCCCATTTTGTCCGCCTCGAGACCCTACAGGTCCACTTCGGTGTACTCGACATACAGACGGTCATACCAGAGGATGGATTGTCCAGGTCATCCAGCCAGACGGCGCTCAGTCTTAACCAACGTCATCTCTTCCGACGAATCGTGGTTGGACGGTTGCTGATCTCCACCTCTGGTAAGTCACCTTCACCAGATTTTCCCGAGGTTGTCAAAGGTCTTGTGGACCGCCACCGACTCTCCTTGGAGGGAGGTTCAAGAAAATGTTGACATGTTCCAGAAGTATCGTCCAAAGAAGTAGCCCGCCCTGCACTAGGTAACCATCCACGTATCTTTCCCATCCCGCACCACAACTCACGTTCGCATTGCACAGCCAGCTGCCACAACGAGGCCGTACTGCCGCCGAGTCTTCTTTGAGCTTTTTTTTTTTTCATGAACCGTTGTGTCGCTAGGAAATCTGAACCAGGATCGTTTGCGTTAAATGCCGCATGCACTGTACTTCTTTCTTCATCGTGCAACGTCGCCGATGCCGAGCCCAGACGTTGTTTATTACGATACAATCCTACGAGTTACACATTTACGACACAACAACAAGAATATTTCAAGATGGTATTTCCGTAAGGGTATGAGACAAACTGCGGGCAACTTCGCCACCACAACGGTATCGAGCGAACCAGTGGACCTGTTCTATTTCTTCTCGTAAGGGTGGCGAGGTGGGAGCGGGGGTTTTGAGGTACTGGTGGTGGGAACGTTGGAGGATGACCCGTATTGACTGGCATGGTCGGCGACGATCTGATTCAACTTGGGCCTGGTGGAGTTTCCACTGCTCAGGTTGCCTTTCACGTACTCTTTGCCGAACCTCTTGATAATCGCCTTCCTACCAATACCCCTCATATCCACGTATACGAGTGCGACATTACGAGCGGCGCCAGTAGCAAGGGCTGCGTTCTGACCACTCTCCTCACCACGCCTGGGAGGTTTCTTTCATTCAGCGAGGCGCCAAGATCAAGGTTGGCAAACGTACTTGTGGGCGACAACCCTGGTGATCTCCTCGCTACCGGTATCAAGGATACGCTTTATACTCTCATCGATAGTGGAGAGAACTACATCGGCGGAGAGGATGAGCTTGTCTCTCTTCCTGAGTGTAGGTCGGGGAGGAAGTGACGGAGGACCAGAATCGGAGAAAGGTGAGGAAGGCGTAAAATCCCCCCCTCCCCCACGCACTGGGGGAACACCACGACTCCCAGGGGTAGGGTTCTGAGGTTTCGCTTTCTCTTTCCTACCAACAGCTTTCTTGATCAGACCGTCGACGACCTCGACAGTCTTAGCGCTGACTTTGACTGCTTTGCCACTAACCATGTGGGCTTGTGTCAAAGCCGAGCGCGTCTTAGGATTGCTGATCACAAGCCCTCTATGAGGAAGAGGAGGAGGACCGGGAGAGGGAGGACGAGAAGTCGATCTTGATGTAGGATGCGAGTTCCCCGGAGTGATGTGGGTAGAAGAGGGAGTGTGTGGTCTGGAGTTGGCAACGTAGTACTTGGATGCGTAGCTCGCTACAGAAACCAAGAGGGTCGTCGTGGCGGAAATCGCATGACTAAATTGATTGGATCAGTCCAGTATTCACATCTGGCGAACCGAAGGGAGGCTCGTCACCTGATGAGGACCGCAGTATCCGTCAGAACGTCTCGCTCTTCTGGTGGTACTGCGCGTACGAAAGCCTCCCGGGTAGTCATGGGCACAAATTCTTCGCCAGGAATCTTGGGCCGAACCGCAGTCGCCGCCTCGTAATCCGGAGGAAGCTCGATGACAACGGGTGCATTCTCTGGGAGACCTCGAGTCAAAGCTGGATCCTCGTTGATCTTAAATTCGTGGTCGAGCTCCCCGAGAACGGTTCCATCCGACTCGTTTATGAGGACGAGATGGCCACGCAAGTCCTCGTATTCGTGTTCGTTGGTCGAACTGACCGGAGGCGGGGTAGAGTCGATCTTTTGGTCGAGTTGGTGCGGGATGTACTGTCTATCCCTACCCTCGGAAAAACCACTAATGTACTGGGTGAGGATGTGATTGAAGGTTTCGAGATCTTGGGAAGCGACGGGATTCCGCGGGAACGGGATGGAAATTGAAAACTGTGAATCCGAGTCGGTCGCCAGAAAGGTGTAAACATGGGAGCCGTGCCCAACGGTAGCTGTCACCCTTCGAGATGGGTCCACGGGGATTTCTAAGTGCCCCAGTTTGATTACGAGGTACACATCGCGATCTGGGAATGGGGATTTTCCAGCCGATATCGTCATGCATTCGAGGAGAAGCGAGTCGGTCACCGGTGCGTCCCTCTGTCTCTCCAACGTCGCCCTCGACAACGACAAAAGCAGAAAAGCGTTGCCGATTTGCATGGGGTCTAGTGGTCGTGGTTAGAGTGGTCGCGGGGTGGGTGGCGGCGTGACCACACCCAGGACAACTCTTGGAGCGCTTCAGCCACCCAGAAAGGTTACACAGCCGCGATCACCAGATCTACTCGTTTATCGATATTATCACTCGAGTCCAACTCCCTTCACTCCCGCCCGCGGAAGAACTATCCGCCCTGGCTATCAGAAAAGGTCCGCATCCACCACCCTGAGCTCGAATCTCGCCAAAAAATCGAGGCCACGGATTATCAGTTCAAGCAACTGTTTGACGCCGTTCCACATGACGAGCTGTGCATGTGAACTCTTGCGTCGTCAAGTCTATCTCGTCAGTAAACAAAAAAATTCTGAAACGTGGATCAAAGAAAAAGGTGCAGGGCCGGCAAGCGGCAAAACCCAGAACCGCACACCTTGTATTCGCAAACTCTACGTGTGGATAACAGTAAAGACTGTAAGCCAATAGGCCTGGTATACTCAGATTTCCACACAAGTGGAGTGCGCAACAGGGAGAAAGAAAAGCACTCGTGAATGCGGCAACGTTGAGTCTGTCCCATATTAACATATTGGTCGACTGCGGGTCGGGAACTGACCAGAGGAAGACAACGATCTGCAACGGTTTCAAAACAGAACAGTGGAAACTGGACACTGGAAAAGATGTGGTTGTCATGGATGCAGGTAAGGGGCGCACACATCCGCGCAGGAAAAAAAAAATGAGGCGTGGAGTAAGGTTTTTGGCGGAGAGCCGTTTTAAAAAAGTCGCTAAGACCCTGGACCATAAGGTCTCGGGAACAACGATTTTGCTAGAAAGGGGGCGCGGCAACGAAGCCCGCAAAGGAATATTCCCGCCTCGGGGAGGGATGACAGACCTATATAACCTGGGGTCCCGGGACACAATGGTGACCTCCAGATTGCCCCTCCTTCAAGCCTTCACTTGAACACTCCTACCTTCGAAATGTATCCCAAGTCGCTCGTCCTTGCCTTGACATTGTTGTCCTGCATGTTCCTCATGGCCTCTGCCTCGCCCGTGGTTGGTGGACGCGCCGCACCTGTCAAGAGGTTGAAGCAGTTCCAGGCTCGAGAGTAAGCACGAGGTTCTTGTCTCCTCTGTCCCCTCCACACTAACGTGAAACGTTTCTTATTCAGCGATTCCGATACCGATGGTAACCACAACTAGGGGATAAGTGAAGTAACCCATCACCCGTATACGCACGCTCTCCCAAGTACGCGCGCTCTCGCCTTCTTCGTGGCCTGTGGCATAGTTGACCGTCTTCCTTTCTCCAGCCCTGCCCCATACTAGTGATTGGAACTGCACCATCTACACCCCAGTCACCCTTCGGCTGAGATAGCGAAACAGGCTTTTTTGAGTTGACGTTTTCCTTTCGGACTGCGAGTTATTTTCATTTCATCACAATTCATTCCCGTTGTCTTTTCTCCCGTCACAAGCTTTTTGCTCTTGGACGAATTGCAGCTTGTAGACTTTCTTGTTTGCGGAGCGGGTGTTCCCCGACTCGGCCGACGATTTGTGAGCTTCGAATTTGACAAAATTTCCTGATCTCTGGGAAGCATAAAATCTGAGGCGGCGGAATCGTCCCCCCAGGCTTTTCAATTCGACTGGATGCTTTCGCCGCTTCCGACGTGGGTGCCCACCAGTCCGCCTTAGCCCAGAATGGTCAAGGGTTATCGCAAGAGTTGAAAGGAAACGCATCAGAGACAGAGGTGGTATGACCTGAAAGGCTCTCTGAGGGGTCGTCGGACCCCTCCAAGCGTGAAAATAGCGCGATTGTTGGACCAGGAGGAATACTTCAGGACCCAGGTGGGCCTGGCGACCGGTTCATCTTGGTGCCAATCGACCGATCTGTCACCGGGTCGTCCGCCATCCACAAACCCAAAGTCGGCCCCAGAGAGCAGCGACCGGCGTTGGACGTCGCACATATTTCTCACTACACATGGGCGTCGATGATCCACCCCATGGATCAAAGGGTTTCCGGCGGAATACCCTGGACGCACATAAGGCTGAGGGTTCGCGACCGACCTCTTAAGTATGTCACGGCCGAGCAAAACCTCCAAATGCTCGAATATTAAAGTTTTATGGTAGGCTGCGCCGATAAGAGCTTATCCTCTTCTCGTCGTTCCGCCAGAGGCGAGGTTCACGACCGCGTCCATCCCCGGTGCCGTCCTCGAAAGCGTGTTGTGGGGTATGTGTCCCAGTCACGTATTCGTTCCGAGAGCTCGCGCGCGAACTACTCCTTTGCTTCTAACCGTGTGCTATGTCCAACGGCGAAAACAGGTAAAGAGACACAGCGTCAGCAAAGTCATGGTGTTCTCCGCGCGGTGTTTAACGACCTAACCTTCACGCTAGTGTGCAGCACCCATTGCTTTCTCATCTAAGCATTACTTGCCAGCGGTCGTGGGCATTGGCTGATCGGCCTCATTCACGGTCCTCGTGGTGTCCTGTTCCTTCTTCCCGGAGAAGACACGGGGTCCCTTTTCCAGAAGACTTCGAACCCCTTACTTGTCTGAAAAGTGGTGTTGTTGCGGATCGAGGTCCTGGTCGGGGCCTGGATCACGGTGCGTATTACTACCCTCGCTTGAGGGATAGGTTGAAACCCGTATTTTACAGTCTATAGAGGGTATCACATCGAGGGGGAACCTCGCCATCTGCATCGTGTCTCTATATTCGGATGCGCCACAACCTTGACGGCGTGGGCAGCTATCTGTTTCAGCGCCACGATCTTGTGAGGACTTCATCTCCACTTTTCCTTCGAGGGGCATGCTGAGAGATCCTTAGCGACAGCTCATGTGCATCACGCGGGGGGGCAGAGCCGATCCTCCGGTCAATGTAGTGCAGGAGGTACATATTGTCCACCCCTGTCCTCGGAAAAACCGCTAACATACTGGGTCAAGGATATGGTTGAAGTTTCGGGGCGGCGGGATTCCGCAGGAACGGGATGGAAATTGAAAACCTTGAATCTGAGTCGGCTGCCAGAAAGGTTTAAACATGGGAGCTGTGCCTGACGGAAGCTGTCGCCCTTCGATATGGGCCCACGGGGATTTTGAAGTGCCCCAGTTTGATTACGAGGTACACATCGCGATCTGGGATTTTCCAGCCAGTATCGTCACACGTTCAAGAGGAGAAGCGAGTCGATCACCGGTGCGTCCCTCTGTCTCTCCAACGTCGCCCTCGACAGCGACAAGAGCAGAAAAGCGTTGACGGATTGCATGGGGTCCAGTGGTCGCGGTTGGAGTGGCCGTGGGGTGGACGGCAGTGTGACCACACCCAAGACGACTCTTGGAGTGTTTCAGCCGCCCAGAAACGTTATGCAGCCGCGATCACTTCGAGTCCGACCCCCCTCACTTCCATCCGCGGAAGAACCTTCCGCCCTGGCTATCAGAAAGGGTCCGTATCCATTCCCCAGAACTTCTCTTCGAATCTCGTCAGAAAACGAGACCAATGATTGACCAGTTCAGAGCAACTGTTGACATCACCCCACATGACGAGCTGTGCATGTGGACTCTGGCGTCGTCAAGTCTACCTTGTCAGTAAACAAAAAGTTTCTGAAACGTAGATCAACGAACACAGTTTTTTCTAGAAAGGGGGTACAAGAACGAAGCCCGCGAAGAGCTCCACCGAAATATTCCCGCCTCGGGGCGGGATATATAACTTGGAGTCCCAGGGTACAACGGTGACCTCCAGGTTGCCCCTCCTTCAAGCCTTCACTTGAACACTCCTACCTTCGAAATGTATCCCAAGTCGCTCGTCCTTGCCTTGACATTGTTGTCCTGCATGTTCCTCATGGCCTTTGCCTCGCCCTTGGTTGATGGACGCGCCGCACCTGTCAGGAGGTCGGAGTAAGCACGAGGTTCTCGTCTCCTCTGCCCCCTTCGCGCTAACGTGAAATGTTTCTTATTCAGCGTTTCCGATCCCCACGACATAGGGGATAAGCGAAGTAGCCTATCAGGCGAATACTCTACCCAGTACGCGTGCTCTCGCCCTCTTCGCGACCTGTGGCATGGTTGACTGTCTTCCTTTCTCTAGGCCTCTCGAAGACAAGTGATTAGAACTGAACCATCTATAACCCGTAGAGGCCACAACGGCCTGAAAGTATACCATCGCATGGTCACCTTTGGCTGAGATAGCGAAACAGACTTTTTTTAATTATTCTTGATGATGTGTTCCTTTCGTACCGCGAGATATTTTCATTACAATTCGTTTCCGTTGTCTTTTCTCCCGTCACGGCCTTTTTTTGTTCTTGGACGATTGGCAGTTTGTAGACTTTCTTGTTTGTGGAGCGGGCGTTCCCCGACTCGGCCGACGATTTGTGAGCCTCGAATTTGACGTCGATCTCTGGGAAGCATAAAATCTGAGGCGGCGGAATCGGGCCGACCGGTGACGCGCCTGAGATCATTGATGTCAGTTGCAGCGGCCGGCCGGGCTCCGATGGACCGCTCCATCGGTGATTGTTCCGACTCGCAAAAACGCTCGGTCCATCCCTCACGACGGTCATGAAAGGATATTAGATTCCCCGCACGCCCAGCCATGTTTCATCCCAACACAGACAAAGAAAACGACGAACTACAGGACATTTAGAATCAGAAAAGAAAAAAAGAGAATAATCATCGGAGGGAGGGGGAGGAGAGGGAGAAAAATACGCCAACTGGATCCGCAAACGGACATAAGGTAGGAAATCTCTTGGGAGAGAACCAATCGGCAGGCGTGGGGAGGTGTTAAGACGAGAAGGATATACGGGTGGACATGGCGCAACGTGGTCGTGCATGAGAAGAGAAACGGAGAGGCACATGAACTAGGAGAGAAGGAAGAGGTGCTGTATAGGAGAAATGTGGAGTTGACAATGTCTCTCCTGTTAGACGATCACACACTTGCTTCGCTTTTTCACGACTGGCGGCTCGAGGGCGGCCACGATAGCCTGCAACGGCCGTAGATCCATCAGCCAAGTCCACATGGGCATTAAACACTTGAATCAAAACGTATCGCACCTCATCAAAGACATTCTTCAATCCCTTCTGTGTCAGCGCTGAGCATTCCACATATTTCACGGCGCCTAATTCTCTAGCAAGCCTTTCACCGTGTTCAGCTGCTACGGGTCTCTGCTTCTGTCGCTGCAACTTCTCAATGACCTGCGGATCGTCTCTCAGATCCACCTGCGTGCCAACGACGAGGCAGGGTACTCCGGGACAATGGTGCCGAACTTCGGGAAACCATTTCTCCTTAACGTTCTCGAACGAGGCGGGGGAGGTAACGCTGAAGCAAACCAGGAAAACGTCTGTTTGCGGATACGAAAGTGGACGCAAACGATCGTAATCTTCCTGACCTATTGACGTAACGGGGATCAGAAAACCGGGGCTAAATGTTTGATCAGGATGGGAACACACCGGCGGTGTCAAACAGGCCCAGAGTGTACGGGTCGTCTCCAATCATGACCGTAACAGCGTAGTTGTCGAAAACCTGTGATGGGCAAACGGGTTGGTTCGGAATCACATCCCTTGGAAAACACAAGGTAAAGCGAGCATCGACAGACCGTTGGCACGTATTCACTAGGGAACTTGTTTGTCGTGTACGAAATCAACAGACAAGTCTATAGCCAAATTCAGCCGCGGCAAAAAGAGGACGGTAGAATGCCTAGGACGTGCCTTGCCAACGGCACCATCTCCGACGACGACACATTTGATTGTCTGCATTGAGCCTTGGGACTGTGGGTTTGAGGTTTCAGAAATGGCGTGCGCTGGAATTCGAGGAATGAGGGAAGAGAGAGATGTTGGATGAGCGTCACGGGTCAAGAGAGGGGTGCCGCTTGCCGAGCATCAACAGCAGCAACCGAGGGAGCGGGGGGACTGTGGTGACAACGACGACGACGGGTATGCGAGCGACTTACTGGTTTACAACCGGGAGAATAATATGCACGGAGCGGTAGTTTGGAACGGTTTATAAACCCCCCGTTCTAGTATAGATAGCTCGATGCGGACGGTTCTTGACCGGTGACCTCTAGGTGGGCAGTCGTCTGTGGACGGACGAGTGTTCGATAAGAAACCGAGGAAAGGTGGCTCGGGAAGACAGCGCTGGACGGTGGTACGTACTCAGGACGTGATGGACTGGGAGAGGACTAAGGGAGCGCAACGAGCTGGACGACGGCGGCAGCGAGCAAAAACGAACAACCAGTAACAAGATACCAATGGTCACAACGCCTTGAGGAGATGAAACGGCCGTTCCCTCGGTTGTCTCCTTCGGAAACCCCGACCGTGCTCCTCCGGCCGGCCGGTCGCGGTAACGGCCACATGCACAAACAGTGGCATACAATTATCTGATCTACTATGCAAAGCACCAAGTATCCTACTGACAGGTTATACACACCCGTATTAATCGTACCGCAACCGTTTGTACCATGCCGTTGACCTCTCGAATTCCCCATTCGAATGGTATCGCCACCAGAGCAGGTCTCCGCTCGCCGTGCCCATCACAATACACCCGGCGCACGGATGACCGTCCGGGAAGCTATAATTCTGCAGAGGAGGTCAGCCCCTTGCAACACATTCGGACGAATAGAGCACTCGCCGCAACAGCCTCGATTCTGTATTGATCCTGTACTCCAATTGCTGTATTGGTCGATCAGCCCACCGTGGTTCGTTGAACCTACCACCTTTGGAAAACGTACCTTTCATCAGTTCCGCCCCTACCGTCCCATTCAACCCCCACTTGAACATGCGTTCGCGAGTATCACCATATAGCACGCTGTTGCCCTGGTTGAGATATATCCCGCCGTGAACTCCCGGAACTCCAGCATTGATCGCGTTCAGGTTCAGTTTCACTCCGATTTCAGTTGAGGACCCGTTGATGCCAACAGCGCAAGCAGTATTGTCCATCAAGGACACCAACAATTCATCTTCCGACGGCGAAACGTCGATATAATCGCTGGAGTACGTTCAGGTCAACTTTTATGACGTCAAACATGTACTGATCCGCTTACATGCCAGCAGGGAACAAATTGCACGCGCGCAATGTGCCACTCGGAACCTGACAATACCACCTGGGTACAAGCTCAGACCCCCCACCTGTTTTCGGGAAAGGACGGTAAACTCACAGTACACAGTCGGAGGTTCCTCCGAATAAGGCTTTGCCCCCCTCAACGAACCTGATATTTGTGACGTGGTGTCTTAGAATAGACCGTTGTTGCTGCCACATTCCTGCCGAAGGGTTGAATCAGCGGCCAAGAACATGAAGCAATAAAAACCCACCATTGACCCACAGCCATACTTTCACACCCATTTGGGGATACGCAACGGCGATACGGTCTTTCAGATATGCGAAGCACGTTGGCCGATCGCCAGGCCTAAATTCACCGCTTGCATCCAACATCCTTGCCCAAGCCCATTCGCCAGTTGGCTTTGCAGGTTACCATTCAGTTTCCTGACGCCGGACTTCAACGGAAAAGGGGCACGCACCAGTTTCGTCCACCGGTTGATCTCTCCAAGCTCGCCAAGTGAAACCACTCCGGAATCATTCTCCATCCATGCGACGGATACTACGTTTTGGACGTGAGCCAGCTTTGCCAGCTCAGCGTACGTGTGGGTATCCCATATCCGCACGCTTCGATCAGTACCTGGAGGAAAGAGGTCAGGTAAGAGTCATAGACAACCGTACGGGGTTCTCACATGAGACGGCGAAATATCTTCCACTGGGGCTGAACGCGATCATTCCCATTCGAACATTGGCCCCAGGCACTGCAGCGGCGTGAACCGGTGTCCAGCTCTCAACCCGGGGCGTTTCCGGGCCTGGTGAGAGCCTTCGTTTCACTCCACGTGGTGGGGTGGTTGGCCCTATTGCAACGTTCAGTCACGGCGGATGATGAACCCCATAGTTACCAACATACCGTTCGGCGCATCCTGGATGGTGGCTTTGATCGTGTGACCGTGAACAAAATTCGGGGGTGGTTTTCCGTTCAACACACCGGAGACTGCAACTGAGACCGTAAGGCTCCGACTCGGGGCACAGCCACGCATCCACTTACGTCTGCGTTGAGGGAGGTGATCCATGATTGGTGAGCCCTCCTCTGGATACCTTGGTGGGGGTGGTCCTCCTCCATTAGACTTGTTTTTTTGCCAATCTGATCCAATAACAGCTCCCTTCTTGGACTCATCCTTTCCGCGTTTTAGCGCTGAGCGAGGTGGGATCCTAATCTTTCGCGGTGGACTTGCGGGACGGATGCCGAGCGGGTTGTCAACAGGACCAGAGGCCATGTTTACAAGCGACCTGAGTTCTGGGCGCAAAGGATTTTTCGAGCTTTCGCCTTGGTCAGATAACCCTCGCCCATTCGGCCGACCACGAGTCCGGTAGCCCTCGAACTCCGGAGGCGCATCGTAGGCCGCAGGTCCACCCCATGAATCCGTGGCAGAGATAGAGGTGTTGTTCCACCCGTGGTTTCGAGAGCCGCCCTCTTCGAACATGCCTCTGTACTGGACGTTGTTAGGCGCTGTAACTGGAGGGCGCTGTGTCCTGTCCTGGTGTTTTCCGCGTGGAGGGAAGGACTCCCGGTATGGTCGGTTCGGAGGCTCCGGGCGATCCCATGAAAGCGGTTCGTGCTGCTTCATACTGGGAGAGCGGGAGTGTTCAGATGAAACGTCCTGTGATGGGATGCGCGGTGCTGGCTCTTCCTGTTTGGCGTCCCGTGATGGCGTTCGTTGTGCATCGCGTGAGGGTATCGGTGATGAAGGTAGAACCGGGGTGGCGGCTTCGTTCTTCGTTGGCTCTGGCTCACCGGTTAAAGTTGCCTCGGAGGTACTGGGTGGCGGTGGCGGAACCAATTCCGCAAGTCCTGGTATCGGAACAGGAGAGACGTTCCCACGGGACGAAGCTATGGATGACACAGGGGATTTAGGTCGAGATGTGTTAGCCTTGTCCCAAGATGTATTTTCCCACCCCAATGCGGGCGTTCCCCACGTTGGATGAGGGCTGTCGGTATGACTCGCACGAGGCGGGGGGCTAAGTGGTGTATCCACCCGCTTCTGCTCAGGGTGTAAATCGTATGAAGGTGGTGGCGTGGGCAATGTAGACTGCTTGATAGGCGAGTGTGCCGGGCTAGACGGTGTGGAACTCATTTCCATGGGTGAGAGGCTTCGTTGCCGAGCCTACGAAATCTCTGTCAGAAAGAACGAAGCAATTGGGTGAGGGAAGGTTACCTCGGTCGTCGTAGGTTCAGTTTCCGCGGGGGGTGTCGTGGGGGTGTCAGGTGGGGGTGGTTGGGGTGCTTCCAAGGCTGCCGTCTGTTGAGTGGCGGTAGGTTCCTGCGGGGAAGAAGCAAGTGACATAGGCTCGGGTTCAGGTGTGGTTCCGATGTTGGTATGAGAGTATTCCAGTACTGGAGAACCAACTGCGATGGACGCGTATTGAGGTAGAAGGGGGTCAACGCCCGTGGAGGTATACTCCAACTCAGTTTGGGTGGCCATCTCTCGTGTCTCCGGTTTGGGAACTGGTGACGACATTCAGCAACGTATAGGCTCAGCAGGCAAGTGGAAACGCACGTTCGAGAGGCTGCCTGTTCTGTATTGACTTAATCCACGCCTTGCGTAACTTGGGTGGGAGGTTGGGAGTGGCCTCCCGCATCGGCATCGGGGACGCGGTCCGACTGGGTTTGGTCGGTTCGACCTTTGTAGCCACCTCTTCTACTGCCGTAGTGGATGGGGAAGCCTTCATTGGCTCGTACCCTGACGAGGACATATCGCCACAGATGAGTATGGGGCGGTCGCCAAATTTGCCCTCGAGAGCCAGCAAGATCTCTTTCCCCGGCTTCACTTCTATTCTCTTCTGCGCAAATAAACTGTAGTACGCAACGCCATGGGTGCTCGAAGGTCCGTCAAGAGGTCGCTTCTCCTCGGATTGCTTCAAAAGTAGGTGAGCTTTCTGGGTGGAACCGTGGAGGCGAAAGCGGATGGGGCCAGATAAACCGAGGACAGAGGCGACTGTGGGTTCTGGGGATAGGCCAGAATCATCATGGGCGCGGTCCGGGTCCATTTCGCGTAGCTTGGGAGGCTTGAATCGACTTCCAAAGTGGTGGAAAGTCGAAGAGGGTCGGATGGTCTGTCACTTGTGGTGGTGATACCGCAAAACGCGGGCCACGTGAGTGACGCGCGGTTTTTTCTCAACAGCGACGACGACCAACGGCCACTCTCCTGAACGTTCTCCCTCTCTATACGCCCTTCCCTCGCCAGTCCAGTTCTCGGGGATGCACGATAGCCACAATATCCTGCAGTTCTAGCTCGAATTCGGACACCCCCGCCAGATGATAGGACACCTCCCCTTTTAATCTCCGGGAAACACCCTCGATTTTGCTCAGAAAGCCCTATTTGCTCTTCACGCATGAGTTATGAAGGCGGATACCATTTGAAAGGGATGGGATAAGGTCGCCGAGGGTCCCCCAGCAGTCTCCAGTTGTGAGTGATCTCATGCCACCTCGTGGCCGGCCTTGTTCCGCGTCTATGGAGTGCCCCACTGCCCTTCGTAAAAAATAATTGAACTGAAGGACCTTGATAACCTTGATTAAAACTCTCGGGACTTGGGCCACTGAAGTTTCAACGAACACCAGCCCAGTCCAGCCTCCCTCCGTCCCATTCCCGTCTGCTACAATCTGCGGGCTTCGCGTGGCCCAGGAGAAGGAAGTTGGATAATCAGCTTTCGCTTCTCTGACTCCAGTCCCCTTGCCGTGCACAGTGATTTCGTCTCTGTCAATGCGCGTTTCTCGGACCACAAGCCACAACAGATGGATATTTCAGCATAGGGACTGAATGAGACGACACCCGAATCCCCCTTACCGGATCCGACCCCAGAGGTCTCTCTGTTCAAGTTTACGAAACGCCATCTTGAAGCATGTTTTATTATGATCAGTTGTCAGACTATCTGCTGTGCTTGAACCTCGCATGCACAGCGGATACACTCGCACATGGCCTGATCCCAAAGGAGATAGCAGCTGACCAGCTCCACCATACCCCCGAGCTCGTGAGCTAACAGCCTCAGGTATGGATGACATCATCCTTACTGCTCTTCCCCACTCCGCCAGCAGCACAATAGTGACGGACGATGGCCACATCCATTCGCAATGTTTTCGCTCGATATAAGGTCACTACTGCCAAAATTCCTTCCCCAGACCTCACCGAAAGTCTTTTCCCCGCACCGACGAGGTTTCCACCCTCGGTCTTGAGCCCCCATATACTCCCGGGGACCAGCCCCGAGGCTGAGAAGACCTTGCTCGAGATCTTGAAACGCAATCACCAGAACAACCACATCTTCTATAACGACAAGGGGTTCCACAAGTGAGCTGCGCTAGTTGTCCCGTTTTGGTTGGGCAGAAACAGCTTCTGACGTAAGAGGTCAACCTAGCCATGTCGCTCACCATATGCTTGCGATTTACGCTATGGGGGCGAATGAGAGACTCCTCCAAGAGGGGTACAAGAAAGATGAGGATTATCAACGTCCGATTGGAAAGTCTCCGGAGCCGATCTCAGATGGCAACTTTGCTGACCATCTCGGGGACGGGAGGTACTACCAAGCGTACCTCGAGTTCTTCTCCAACCAGTTGGTCACCAAGGGAGCTGATAAGACGTTGGAGGACTATCTCTATTCCAAAGGTGCCAACTTCAATGATCGAGCGGAAGTGGACGGATCTCGACAGCCGGAGATATTTGGTCGATTCATGTCCGGTTTGATGCACCCGCTCATCCATGTAGGCTACGGTCTGGAGTTTGGTCTGCTCGGCCTTCTCGCGGAAGGTACACCTTTCTGGATTTAACCCAACGAGAATGCGGAATGACCCTTTATTCCAGGTCTCGCTCAATCTGCAGTTCATCAGCCAACCGTGTCCGCCCTCGTCCCGAGATCGTATTTCGACGAGACTTTCTACTCTAACGCAGTCGCTGCGGTCGTGAGTGGGGTATCCACTTTGCTCCGTAACACGGGCCCCAAAACGCTCCCTTCGGTTGCGCCGCAGTCTTGGGACGCTGAGGTTTCAGTATTCGATGTTTTAGCTCTCGTGCTTCGAGACGAAAGCCTGGCTGCCACTTCGACGGGCGTTTCGGAGTCGGATTCGCCTCTTGCCCTGGTTTTGAAAACAAAAGCAGACACGATTCGAGGGTAATCCCGTCGAATTGTTACGTCTCACGCCGCTGATGTCATTGTCTCAGATATTCCGAAATGTGGTCTTTGGACATCGTTGGGAGTCCCAACCCAGATCAAGAGGTACACCGAAAGATTGAAGAACTCGCCTGGGCCACTTCATTGATTTATGGGGTCAGCGGTTGGCATGAAGGACCCCCTTTCAAGGCTGACTTCGGATTGTGCGTGTCCAGACAACACGAACACCACGTTTCGGCAGCTGAACCAGTATCCACAGGATGCACCTCGTAACTTCATCCCTTTTCCTTCCTTCTATCTGCGCATACTTCCCACCTCATGTCATTCAAACGTTTTTGAGGTCCTACTTCTCGGTTTGCCTCGCGATGTGGGTGGGTAAGGGTCGGCCGTCGGTCGAAGTCACGCCGGAGTTCGTTTCGAAAACGGATGCATTTCCCCAGGAGCCCGTCGGAGATCGTGTTGCGAAACCTGCCAAGGACACACTCACCCCGGAGACGATCACCCCTAACCCCTGGTTGGCGATCATCCAGTCATCGCTGGAACATCCAGACAACCACGTTTGCAAAACCCAACGCGCTCTGGGTCACTGGAGTGGGTTGTTTGGTGGGCGACCCCAGGGATATTGGGCCAAGTCCTCTCCGAAAGATGGTGCAGTTCAATTGAAAGGTATTGAACTCCTCGACGGAACACTGTTCGTCAGGGTTGCCGGCATGACACAAGCAACGAAGGGCTGGATGAGAGAAGGTCAAGAACGAGGGGAGTGGTCTCTCAATGATTGAACACGTTAAATACAAAAGACACACGATCTAGTGGAGTTTGTGGATACAGACGGTTGTCCATGGACAGCGTGCCGTAGTTACAACATGCACAGTAACCAGCTTGTACAATAGCAGATGGAGGGACTGAACGAGAGCCTGGGGAGATGAGTCGGAAGATAACGAGTGGAACAAAGCAAAACTGCTCGTGCTTCTAAAAATCAAACAAAAAAGTCTCAGGAGTAGAAAGAAAAACCAAAGGGTAAAGAGCGGGGAGGAAGCGAACAGGAACATAAGATCAACCATCTACGTTGTAGGTGATCCTGGGAGCGAAGAGTACGGTGGCGGCAGTTGAGGGGCAACGTCGCCTCGTACGCAGAGACCCATTTCAGACAGCGTCACAGAGACAGAAGCGTTCGGGTCTGTTTCGGAGTACACGGGAGGCGGGCAATAACGCCTGCGAGAAGGGCTCTGTTGGGGTCGGACAGCATTCTGAGGAAAACGGTGGTTGTAAGCAATTACGCCATAATCTGGCGAAGAGGCGGTAGTCGCATATAGAGAGCAGATGATGGACTCCCGGGATGGCAGGGAGGGGGCATTACGAGCAGTTGTACGAGGATGAGGCGCCTCAAAGGAGATTCGATCCTGAATGCGACGTGAATGGGTCGCCATCTCGTTCAGCATGTTGGATAAAGAAGGACTACGCTGAAGCGAGTCACCCTGGTCGGGGGGATCGGGGGCTTGAGCCTTTGCCAGCTGGGGTGATTATGATATGAGCACAAGAGATACTTTGAAGAACCCTGAGGTAGATCCCCTCACCAATTCATCGACTCGCTTTCTAAGCGGTGTCTGGAGAATCCTGGCAGTGATGTACTCGAACATGACGGAGACGGGAGAAAAGGGTAAGGAGAACGAGTTCAGGGGTCCCGGATGCCTACCCAACGGAGGGAAGACCATCCATAGATCTTGTATGTGCGGTACCCCTATATGCATCCGGGACAGGCAACGTCAGGCGCATCCGTGATAAGATGCCCGCTCAGGCCTTGGGTCAAACGGATATGACCTCGCTGAAACATATACCACCCCCCTCTGCACCACCAGAAAAGCCGCAACAACGGAACCGATACAGAGTTGATGGGGGTGAAGGAAAGAGCCGGAAAACCAATGCAACTGGCGGGGTTGGCCGGCGTTAACGTTACGGTTCCACCCATTGAACTCGAGCCAGCAACATCCACAATGGAAATCTCGTACGAGCAGGTTTCGCGTCCAGAAAGCGCGTTCTTGGCTTACCAGCTCCAGGTCAATTCTGCAAGGGGGGTACCAGCACCCACTCTCTCGCTCATGGCAGCAGAGCAAGACATTGACGAAGTCAATGCTCATGTACCCCATCTTCATAACCGACGACCCGGAAGCCAGCGTGATCATCAAAGCTCTTCCGGGTCAACGGAGGTGGGGCGTGAACAAACTTGAAGAGTTCATTGGACCTCTGGTCAACAAGGGCCTGAAGAGCGTGATCTTGTTCGGTGTCCCGCTCAAATGTGTAAAGGTACGCTTGGATTTCCGTTCCATGTTAAGCTTAGCCCTCATGCTCCCGTTACCGTTCAAAAGGATCCAGCCGGAACCCCTGCGGATGACCAACAAGGCCCCGTAATCCTCGCCATAAAAAAGCTCAAGCACTTGTACCCGTCCCTCTACATCGCCTGTGACGTCTGCCTTTGCGAGTACACCTCTCACGGCCATTGTGGTGTCCTCAATGAAGATGGAACGATCAACTCCCATCCTTCGGTCGAGCGTCTTGCAGATGTGGCCCTTGCCTACGCCAAAGCCGGCGCGGATTGTGTTGCTCCGAGTGACATGATGGACGGAAGGGTCATGGCCATCAAGAAGAAGCTCATTGACGAGGGCTATGGGAATAAATGCACGCTAATGAGCTATTCTGCCAAGTTTGCGAGCAGCTTGTATGGACCATTCCGGTGTGTTCTCCCCCGGTCACGATTTGAATTGGTAGCCTGACGCGCCATTGCAGTGAAGCCGCTGGGAGTGCCCCTGCTTTCGGCGACAGGAAGTGTTACCAGCTTCCACCTGGTGGAAAAGGTCTTGCTCGCCGAGCTATTGTGAATCCACCCCGTTGCGTTTCGATTCATGATGTCTCAACCCCCATCACAGCGACGGGACGTTAATGAGGGTGCTGACATCATCATGGTCAAACCCGGCATGCCATACCTCGACATCATCGCCGATGCAGCCCAAATAGCTCCTGATCATCCTTTGGCGGTCTACCAAGTCAGCGGGGAGTTTGCCATGATTGTCGCCGGTGCCAACGCGGGCGTGTATGATCTCAAGACGATGGCGTTCGAATCCACCCAGGCCTTCTTGAGAGCGGGTTTGTACCCGGCTGCCCGAATTCTGATTCACCTCGACTGATCTTGTCCCACAGGATGCACGTTGATTCTGACGTACTTCACGCCGGAGTTCTTGGACTGGTTGGACGAGTAATCGGAAGGATTGAACGCAAAAATGGAAGTTTTACAGAACAAGAGGTCTTTGTATCGTTACAGTCAGGAGTGCTATTGTGTTACGGCCTTCTGAACAAATCCTAATGTTGACCACGTCTCAAAACTCGCCGGATTCAGTTTCACCGCCTTTTGTGCCAGCTTCAACGATTCGCTTCCCTCACTCGGGCTCAGAGATTCCGCAACTGCACGCAAGCTGAGCTGTTTGGCGTATTCAACCGTCGTCCCTTCTGCCTTCTCGCTGATGGAAGCCAGCAGTGCGAGGGCCTGAACGCTGCGATCGTTTTGTAGAGCTAGCGAAGCGGCTTGTATTTTCAGCTCCTTCGACGTGGGTTGCGCAAAAATCCCCTTCTGGGCTTCCGAGAACGCTCTTGAGATGTCGCCCTAGATTGGAGAAATCTGTTACAAGACCGAGGCGAAAGCACGGATGCGCATTACTCACTTGACCGAGGTGATGTTTGACCAGCAAGCCGGTTACGTCGTGGTGGGGATCCATTGCCGTACGCTGATCTAGGGGGAGGGAGAGCATCTCCGAAAGGGCGGCGTCCACAAGCCCATCATCATTGGTCAGGGTACCCATTCCCGCTAACAGATTGATAGCTTCCAGGTTCTCGGGATCCGAGCTGATACTGAAACAGGGTGTGAATTCAAGATGTCGTATAATGTTGGCTCACCCACACACCATTGCAACAACTGAGATTTTGCGGACTCTTGGGCTTCATCCCCTCCCAAAGACCAAAGCGCCCGTGCCAACGATACCGAAACGTGTCCGACCATCGTGAGGTCCTCTCCTGCGGAGCCCAACGCTAATTGGAACGATTCCATGGCCCCATTCAGGTCGTCGCACTTGAACTTTGAGAGGCCTGTCACAAAATAGCTCTGGGTGCGGAGCGCACGGGAGTCCGCACTCTCGTCGTCCCCGATGAGACCCAGTGCGGTCTCAAGAGACTCTAGAGCCCCGTCAAAGTCCCCATTCACAACGCGAAGGCGGCCCAGATTTGTGTTGGCAATGGTAAATTGCTTCTCAATCGCCGGGTCTTCGCTTTCCTCGTATTTAGCTTCCAAAATCGAGATCGCCTTCGTGATCAGTTCTACGGCGAGGTCGTAATGTCCGACACGCTCGCATACTAGGCTGAACAGGTGTAAAGCCGACTCGTCGTTTGGTCGTTCCTGACAATAACGACCCAAGACGAAGAACGCAGGCACCAAAGACTCCATAACAACCCTAGGATCCTGGGAGCCCTTGATTATCCTGGAGAAGAGTCTCGAGGCATATGAGATATCTGCTTCAGCCTGGAGAGGACGGTGAGAATTTTGTTAGGGGTTCAGAACCACTGGGAGACCCACTATTTTCGTTTCTAGTCCAACAATATGCTCAAAAATGTGTTCCGCATCGAGCTCGTGTCCATGAGCACTTGCTACCAAACCCTGTCCTAACCACGCCAGAGGGTAATTGGGGTCCAGGACTTGAGCGCGTAAGAATGCCTGGTTTGCAAGCTTGAGATCTTGGTGGTGTAAATAGAGTAGACCAAGGTTGGTCCAGGTAGCCACGTTCTACCGGATCGTCTCAGTACCGATTTCAGCGCGATGGAATCACCCTTACTTTTGGATTTAACTCCAATGACCTGATGTAGGCATGTTGGGCGGTCTTCGCGCTTTCGAGGAAGTAGGCATCCCCCAGAGCGATCCAATACAATTCTTCATCAGGCTCTACCGAGGCTGCCTCCTTCAGACAATGAATGACTTGATCCTGAGTGATAGTTGCGTGGGACCCAACATTTCGGCTACGTAGGGTCTGTAGAGCGACACCGAGGTCATACCAAGCGCTGGCTTTCGCCTTGTCGTCATAAAACCCGAATGAGATGCGGTACTCATACGTGGCCACAGCAAACTCGAGAATATCGAGGGCAGGCACCACTTCCGGAGAAAATGAGTCAACCAAGGGCTTAGAGATCGGGATTGACGGTGCAGTTTCCAGGATCTCCTTGAGTGTGATCAAAGCATCCGAAAGTCTTTGTGTCTCCCTCGGTAATTGGATACCAGAATATCTGAACAGAGAGTCTGCGATGATCTTCCACGCAATTCTGCTGAATCCGGGATTCGTCTCCATCGCCTTCCAAGCGACCTCAATTGCAGTCAAAAACGAGACCTCCGCCCTCGCGAAGAAACCTAAAGACGCTTCTTGAGCTCCGTTATTCAGGTGCGCGGTCGAAAGGGCGATCAAGACCCCGAGTTCGGAGGGGTGCTCGGCAAGGATGGATCGCAGGGGTGTTATCGCCTCAGTGAATTGACCAGTCTGGGACTGAACGTCGGCGATGAGATATGAACAGATCCAGTCGCCCGGTCGTAAGGTCCTGGCATGGTCTAACGCCTTTATCGCCGCCGCGTGTCGGCCGGCCCGGGCGTACGCTTCACCCAATCTGACCCAGCCAACCTGGTCATCTGGTTCCCCACGGAGGGAAATTTGGAGAGATTGGATCGCGGCGGGGTAGTTTTTGCGGTTCTGCATGAGATGGGTAAGAATAAGCCAAATTTACGCCCGGAGGGGAGCTTACCAGTTCCACCACGCCAAGGGCTTTCCATGCCCAAGAATTAACCGGTAGGTGTTTCGAAGTAGCCGGTTCATTCCCACCTTCACCCTCGATCGTTCGTCGAGCGACGACCTCCACAAGGTCCCATTCACGTTCCTCTGCAAAGCTTTCAGCTAGCCTCCTTGCAGCGTCTGCCTGGGTGGCATCGAGTTCAAAGGCCTTCTGAAAGCATTTTGAGGCCCGGTTCGGGTCCGGAGGATTCGCTACCTCCAGGTAGTATACGCCAAGGTCGGAAAATGCGGGGGCAAACGAAGGAGAACGCTTCAGGGCCGTGATGAAACATTGGTATACCTGCTCGTATCCTGCAGTACCGTGTAAGGGTGTAGAACGAAGGAAATAAGGAGTACGAACCCTCTGTCTGCCCGGCACACTTGCCCACCCTCCACCAACACCGAGCCTGATCCACCTCGCGGCCCTCCAAATCATCGAGAATTTCCGAAACTGCCTTCAGTTCGTTCGCTGCGACGTCGCCGTTACCCTGCTGGAGGATGCACCATGCGCGTTCCTCTCGAGCCCGTATCCCCACGTCGACGTCATCCGGCAGCAGTTCGTTCACTCGCAGGAACAGCTCCGCAGCTGCACCCCAATCCTTGGATGCCTGAAGTATGTATGCGCGACCCATTAAACTTGGCACGTTGACATCATCCCCCGACAAGACATCATCCAAGATGCGAAGTGCGCGGGTATGATGCTTTGGAGGGTAGTAATGAACGAGGGAAGTTCCAAGAATTACGTTGAATATCCTCCTCGTTCTGAAATCGGGTTTCAGAGTTGGCTAATGGGTAGAATTTTGGACGAACTCACTTGGTAAAGGGTTTTCCCCTTTCCGATTCGAGTTTCCGTGTGCGTTCTAGACCAACTTCAGCCACTTTGATAGCATTCTCATAATCGTGATCCTCGTGGAATGCGTTGACCAATATCCTGGTAGCCAAGACTGAATCCGGAAGGTCGTTGTAAGAATCCTGTGCCATGGGATTAAGTGAAACTGGTCATCGGTACTTTACTGCACAAACCTGAATCACATCGAACGAATCTTCGTACTCTATCGTGACGGGAGGGGGTGATTCGGGGTCTGTCGTTGGTGGTGTTCCAGTGTACGCGAAGTACGCGAGAATCAAGGTCGCAAAAACCGAATACGGGAACAAAGCAACAAACTTTTGAAGCATGGCAACATCGTGTTCCTCTTCATCAACGGAATTTAGTTGCAACCGCGGGCCGAGAAAACACGCTTACCAAGTGAATATATGTCTTGCCCTTCGATATAGTATCTCCAAACAGGCTCGTTCGGGATACCCAACAGAGTGATACCATTCACCATCTCCTCGAGTTCTTCTGACATCTGGGCCTTGCGTTTGGAAACCTCACCGGAAGAAGGGATGGCAGACATCAGTCGCTGTTTGTGACCAAATAGCTTCGATTCGGTCCCCCTGCGCAGTTCATCGGAAGTGTTGGGGTGATTCAGAATCTCGTTGTAAAATTCGGGAAGCTTCCATCGTGAGGTCAGTAGAAAGCCGGGACAAAACAAGGAAACACACACCCGCGATCCGTTCCAAATTTCATAGCCAACTTCTTGACGAATTACATCCGGCGAAGGAGCCCCCAATCGTTTCCGGCGTTTATCCACTTCTTGGGCAAATGATATGCTTTCGTACTTTTCGAGTATCTGTACAATTTCTTGAATAATCGGAAGGCTATTCTGAATTGCGGACTGCGATGCGAGGGTGGTAGTCGCGTCCGGATTCGTGGCATCGGGAGGGGGTAGTGAGGAAAGAACAGGGTAGAGATCTGAGGTAGGTAGATACAACGCCAAGGCTATCACGACCTGTGGTAAAAAAGGGATGAGATGCGGGTCTTTCCAAATGGTTCGACTCGAACCTGCAATGGACCTGAATATTGTTTGCACACATCCACGTATTTCTGGAGCGTTTCCGCACATTTCGTCGCGTCATCGCTAGCAAGAATCTGAGTCCGATCGCGCATGGCGAGGGAGATGGTCATACCTTTGGGCAAATATGTGTGCCAAACTTTTCAAACTTTCAGCGTGCTTGTCCCACTGCTCGGTCTGTGCATAAAGTTTGGATATGCCCTATGGAATCGAGAGATAAGTCGATAGGCAAGTCCGTAGATGAGCAACCAACCTGCCATGCCAAAGGAGATGCCGCATCTATTTGGATCGCTTTGCGATACGCCTGCGCGAATCTTAGTGGAGGTGAATCTGGAAGGTGGAAACCCAAAAACCTGTTCGCTCTTGTCCTGCTGGCCGAGTTCGAGAGAGGCAAGACCGAGAAAGACGTTACTAGAATCTCCGAAGTGAGTGACCGGTTCGGGGAAGTTGATTAGATTGGAGAACAAACAGACGCGTTGTAGTTCGAAGGATCCTCTTCGAGAACCTCGAGGCTGGCTTCCCGGGCAGCAGAAAAATCCCCTTTGCCTATCGCGGTGCGGGCCGCTTTGAGCTTGTTTCTGACTGCCGCCATGGTTGGGCGTGGAGGAAGGAAAGTGTCAGCCACATCGAGGCGTGGTGCGGATGGTTGGCAGATGTAAGATTCAATTAGATTACGAGTGTTCTTGTATGATTAACATGGAAAGTGTGAGTACAGTACTTCATACAACGATAACAGCAATGGGGAACGGGTTGAGATACAAGGACAAAGTGTATGTGAAACCAGGAAGTGTCCCAAGAAGAAAAAATCAGTGAAGAGGAAGGGCGTTAGTCAATGACGTTTGTTGCGAGATTTGAGGCTACCATAAATCTTTGAAAATAACTTGTGTACCCCGGACTTGGAGAGGGCGGATTCGGTGGCGGACATGTCCATGAAGGAGGTGAACGTGTCGGATGCCTCTGGTCGTCTTGAGCGACGGATAGGGGAATGTACGTCATAACCCGCAGGTCCAGGGCGCGAAGACGGGGTGACGACGGTCGGTAGACTCGGTACCATCGGGGGATTTGCACGCGTGACGGCGTGCTCGGCTGCCCTGGTCCGGAGCGTCCCTGGGGCTTTGTTTATCACAAGCTCGTTCGATCCTCTACGTTTATCCGGATGAAACGCCGCGGGCGGAAGGGTGCTCCAGCGTTGCAAAACGCTGGATTGGGAATGGCGGATCGGCTGAGGGATGCACTCGTGGGATGCACCCAGACAAGGGCGAGAAACGAGGCTAACTTCCATCGGTGGACTCCCGCTGATCGACCTGGGTACTGCTAATGTCATCCTTCGATTTGGCACGAAGACAGGAGGGGATGGAAAATCGAATACAGAGGCGCGGCGGGGAACGGCGATTTGGTGAGATCCAGACCGTACAGGGGCGGCAGTCACCTCAGGGAGAGGAGGCGGCGTCGTCTCCCCCAGCAGGTCTATCCCAGAAAGCAGGGACGATGAGGGGGATATGGGGATGCCGGCGTCAGCAACCGCGACACCGAAGGGGTCGCAGCCCGCACTCTCGAACTCCTCCCACACCTCCGAGGAATTTTTAAAGAGCGCAAGGTGGCCGTCGATTACGCCCTCGCTCACGGCGCAGTTGTCAACAAATGTGGACGTGTCACTGTTGTTCGGCGTCACGAGAGAGTCGGTGCTCTCTATTGATGTCGTTGGGCTGAGTGGTGGGGTCGGGTCGTGGGTCATGAGTGCGGCATGGGTCACCAGGAGAGGACGTGCGGGGAAAAGGAGGAAGCGACCACTGTTATATAACCTGCATACTTGTGCAATTCGATCCGATTAATACTTAGAGATGCGTATCGCGGGAGCAGACTTATCTGGGGGAGGTCCCCTGATCGCAGTTGATTTGTGCGGAACGGGCCAAGGACGGACAGGCTCCCGCCCGCCTCCCCGGGCCTATCCTTTTTCGCATCTTAGAAGTTTGGACCGTGACCCGATTCGTTGAGCAGACAAGGAAGAATAGTCAATACAGTCAGTTCGGAAAATTACAAATTCTCAGTGATCTCTATCGTATACAAATGAATATTGACACCTCTCTCCTCCGGAAAAACAATCACGCAAACCCAAACCCTTCTCCTCCCTCGTTGATCGCGAGTAACAGTTGTTGACGAAGCATCTCGTACGACGTATATTGCGGCAGGTCGATCTGGTTAAAGCCTGTGTGCGAATGGAGATCGGACGGTAAGCGTCAAGGCCGTCGAGAGCATCAATAAATGTGAGTTTGTACGCACAAGTATGTGCCTGGGGCAACCGAGATGGGTCACCATACGCGCGGTGGATGGAGAACCTCTGCACTCCTTGTACGCCCTGCAAGTCAACAAACCCTCCCAGTGGCACACGTGAGGTTCCTGTTGCGAAACTCAAAACTTTGGCTCTCTCCTCCCGGTTGAACGACTTCAATGCCCGCCACCACCAGACGATGACAGGATCGGAGCTCGCGTATCCATTGTACTCGGTTGCAGCTCGCCACTCATCCACATCAATGTCCGGCGTTCCAGAGATAAGTAATTCCACCTCTTGCTCGTTAAACTAGTTGGATTCGGTCAGGGCGACGGCAACGATTGCACGGAGGGAACTTACGATTGAGATCAGTTCTTTCGGAATGATTTCATAGAATCCACCCAAAAGTGCCTCGATCTGTTCCTTGATCGAAGAGTACAACCGATACTGAGCTGACAGTTGAACAAACTCTTTACGATTCTCCGGAGTAACAGGGACCTTTTCTCCATTTTCCTTCAGAGGAACGATCTTGGTGACACCGAACTAGGACCAATTGGTCAACAGATGGAAAGTGGTGTGGCGAAATCACTTACCTCATCCGCCTCAGCGCTGAAGGTCAGATCCAGGGGGCTGGGATCATTCTCCAAAATCCAGCAAAGGGACTTGTAGTATTCTGGATCGACCCATTCAACGTCTCGGTAATCGACGGGTTTTCCAAGGAGCTGTCGGTATAGGCTTCGAGCGAAGTAAGCGTCCAACAGTCGTCCGTCAAATATAGCCTTCCCGATGACCCTCCCGACGAACTTGAAGAATGAAAGGTGCTCGGGGTTGACAGCGGAGGCCCGATTTGGCTGATATGTCAATCTGTCAGCAGCACAGGGTTGGAAGAGAGCATAGTTGGGGTTGAACATCTGCCTCGCAAGAATTTGGAACCATTCACGCGTCACCCCACCAGCATCGACACCCTCCTCGTCGTAGAACCTCACGCTTAGCTTCCCGTACTTGATCTGTTCGCCCGTCTTGCGCTGTAGGTACTGGTAACTGTCCTCGAACACTCGAGCTCTCCTGACATTGAGTTGCAGCGCACTGTGATGCTCCCTTCCGTGTGGCCGTCGGTGTAATTGCTGGTTGAAATAGTTGCGCTTGTTGTCGAAATCCAAAACGCGGGGATTATGGACGAGGAGGGAGAATGAGCCACTCATCAACGACGGATTGTTGCGGACCATAATGTTCAAAAGCTTGCGGTGATTGTCCGTGAAGGCCACGAAGAGATCTTCCATGGATTCGGAGGATCCAAGAACAGGGGATTGAGGGAGAGAAGCACTACGAACGAGCCGGCCGGTGGGCGAGGTTTTTGACCCCACGTACTTGCATACAACCATGAGACACTCTATCAATGGAAGGAGGATGGCGGCGATGTGATCCAGTTCCGGTTTATCGATAAGTGTCAAACAGTCACCCAATTTTCTCCACAAGGACGAGAATTTGAAGGTTTCGTAAATCCTCTGGATTTGTTGGGCACCTTCCGCAGGGGAAGGAGCAGGCGACTTCGCGGTGTACATGTAGTCGATGGTTTTGAGGATTCGCAACAGCTTGGCCTGGTCAGAGGACGAGGATGCAAAACGGGAAGCGACAGATCCTGCCACAGCTTCCGCTTCTGAGCTTTGTAATGCCTTGGCAAGTTCATCCAGGTCGGAGGACAACGACTTCCCAAACTCCTGAGCCCTGAGCTTCAGTTCCTGAGCGATCGTGTCTTGAGCTTCTGGGATGTGTGATACGTGTTGGATCAGCGCCAGGGTCTGTTGGAACGTTCGGCCGGTGCATTCTCCAATAGTGAGGACATTGACGATCGATCGCAACAGGGGAGGTGGAATTTGCGGAGGAGTGGTCAGTAATGCCTTGTCTTGTTCCACTGCGTCCGTTTTGGGTTGTTCTGAGTTTTCAGCTCCCGTCGCCGCAGGCTCGGCTGATTGCACTAGTCGATTAGGTGATGTAGGGCCGTGTGGCGAGAAAATGGACTTACAAGTACTCGGGGGTTGTGGCTCTTGTATGGATTGTTGGCTTGACGGTGGCTGGGGCTGGGAACTCGATGGGGTAGAGGCGTCTTCCGACTTTTCTTCTTTCAGGGAGGTCAATGGGCGAGTGACGGACGCAAGAAGACCAACGATGGATTCTGTGATCGAGGAAGCCTTTAGAAGGGATTCCCTGTCGAGTAACGATAAGAGAGACACGATCGGATGATGGGTTTGTCGCTCTTTTCCTTTCCCTTTCTTTGAGGATTTCCGAAGTGCAGCAGGAAGCTCGTGCTCCGTCAGGAAGAACAGGGAAGAGGATTCATTGGAATCGACGATGAAAGTCAAAGCCTCAAGACAGCGACGCGCCCGTAGCTCAGGAACAACGTCACTGGGGAGATTGAGGGGATTGAACGTGTCCGACATCGCTCTCTGCTTTCCGAGTGCTTTGACGCTGGGTGATTTCGAGTTCCGAACGGACATATGCGCAAAACTTTTGTCCATGGCCGCGACGTCACCGCTACCCTCCTGCAAGACAGAGAGCAGAAGATTGAACAATTCGGTTCTCGTTTTGGTGTTCTCGCAAAGGTTGAGAAGAACTTTGAACAAGGTGTTCTTCTTCAAAACCTGAGGGAAAAACAGGAGTCGGACCAAGGTAGCGACGTTACTCTTCTCAAGCAACTGGATGGCGTCTCGAGGGGGAGGAGGACGGGACGCAGGAGGTCCACCGCGGACGGCGACAGTGGGCATTGTACGTCGGTGTTGGCGGTGTGCACCTTCCCGGTAACCCTGGGCTTCGGCGAGAATATGAGGCGGCAGTGTACGGAGGAAGCCTTCGTCTTGATCGAGGAGAACGACCTCGCGCAACTGGGGATCGAGGCTCGCGAGGAAATCGGCGTTATCCAGTTCTGCAGGAGCAACGGGAACCGCCACTGCCTGATTGTCCACTTCCTCAGTCCGCCTTCGTGCTTGTTCGAGGCGCTCTTGCTGGAGAATTTCGGCTCGAATATCTGCGGGGAGTGCCTCGAGGAATTCAGTGCTGATCTGTGAGTCCGCCGGACGCTCGACGCGCGCAGCCCGTTGATCTCGAACATGTTGGTTGATGACTTCTTCGCGCATGTCGTCAGGGAGTGCTTCGAGGAAGGTTGGGTCGATTCCCGTATCTGTGATGTCGACAGGGCTGCCGTGGATCATGACAGTCACGCGCGCAGGGGCGGAAGTCGATGCGTCAGGAGGGGCGGTCGATGTACTGGTAGAGGGTTCTTCGTCGGGGGCGTCGGGAGCAACGTCTGTTGTCTCGTTTGCGGTTTGCTGGGGTTCGGTAGTGGGTTCGTCATCCATTTCCTCATCCGCGTCGGTGTGGACGGGAGCGGGTAGCTCCGGAGCCGGTGCAGGTGCAGGTGTTTCGATAACCGAAGCAGCAGTGGCCGCCGCTTCCTCCTCTTCCTTCTTAGCAGCTCCAGCTTTGGCCTCCGCCTCCGCCTCAGCTTCCGCGAGTTTTGCAACTTCCTTCTCTCTGGCTTCCCTCGCTTCCTTGGCAGCCTGGAGGGAGGGAGGGAGCATCTTCAACACCACGTGGTCTGCGAGCTTCGAAAGGCATTCCGATGCGTGTTTACCGTACAATATCTTCCCTTCTTCCGACCACCTCTGAATCGTTCCCAGGGGGTTGAAATCCCGTTCCTCCCGCCTGGGGTCGTTCCCGCGAGCTCTCTCCACGCGAACAGCTGATAGATGACCACGACCCCCACGTTGGGCCATGAGATGCGATTCCATGTGCAACAGGGCACCAGCAGGGACACCCAATTGAAGGGATTCTGGGCCACCGGGTCTGGTCTGATGTAAGAGCTGGTTCAAAACTTGGATCGTGCTCGAGCCTCCAATCAGACTTTCCAAAGTTGCAAGGAGGTTGTGGGGTTGAAGATCGGATATCAAAGTTCGGTTGAGGCGCCGGGTCACTCGCGACTGCTGGTTTGCAGCCCGTTGGATGCCGGAAGTATCAAGAAGCAAAGGGTGTGTTGTTGCTTCTGGGGCGGAACCAGTGCCTGGGGGACGACCGAAGATGTCAGTTGCTTCGTCAATGACTGGAGAATGTATTTATCAGCGAGTTTAAGGTTGTGAGCGGGCTATAAGTTATACCTCGCCTGCCACCCGTCCAGATGAGGTGGGGGCCGTTTCTCCCACCTCCATCAACGTCTGCGAACGGGTTGCCGATACCGAATATTGAGGGGAACTGTCCAGGAGCGGTGTCCTGTGCTTCAAGCACACCTAGTTCTCTGATGTACGAGTGTCAGAATGCGCGAGGGTTCAGGATTATCAACGTACCCGTCTTGAGGAGAGGTCCATTCTTCATCTTCGTCCTCCTCCTCCTCTTCCCCGAGTATCACGGGAAGCCCTGTGCCCGCAGATTCAACACGGCAAAAAATTACAACGGGAATAAAAGGTACCTCCGATACCTTCTTCGTCGTCACCCTCATCCGTCTCTCCAGGAACTTGCTCGGCTCCCTGTGCAAGACTGAGTTTCCCGGATAGTAAATACACGTGGGGGGAACACACCTCTGGCCAGATGACCCCATCGTCTGCCTCTTCATCATCATCATCATCATCGCCATCGTCGTCCCCTTCGCCTTCTTCACCGTTCTCGACAAGGTCCGTCTCATCTTCTTCGTCCTGCCAAGCACCCTCTGATTCGCCCGTTTCATCGTCTTCCTCATTCATATTGCTGTCGTCATCAGTGCTAGAGGTGTCCTCACTTCCCGTATCCTCTCCAAAGTCCATCTCAGCGTCTTCGTCCTCGCCGATTTCATCGTCATCCATACTTTCATCAGGGCCAAAGTTCACGTCCTCCATTTCCTGGTGTAAGATTTAGTATTACGAATAGTTTCTCCAGTCGCATTAGCTTACTCCACCAAACCTGATCACCAATGCAGCGCCGTTAGTTGACTTCGTGCAGGATATCAACTGGCACGTACATTCCAAGGGATGAATTCCTATAAAGGTCCGGGGTCTCTTCGCGAGCCTCACCGCCTGGCACATCCTCGGCCTCCGAATTCACATCAGAATCAGCTACATCTTCGTCAGGCAGGTCCTTGGACTTTCCGGAGGCTCGGCTCATCTTGATCGCAACCTTGGTCCTGTTAAATGTGCATATCACAGGAACTCGCGGCGAACCAGAAACAGGGATAGCTTACAAGTACTCCATCGGCTTCAGGACAGACGTAATTACCGTGCGAATGTTTGGGTAGTTCAGGTCGATATCCCCCAAGGCTGTGGTCAGACTGGCAACGAAATTCTTCTCAAGCATGACCTTGGCGATGTGGGTAGGGATTTCGTCGGGGGTCTTTCGGATCCCGGGTCCGAATCTAACGGTCAGGAGCCGGTAACACAAATCGGTGATGGCCAATAGACGAGCGTAACGAGTTTCTATGCTTGCAGTGAGCGGGAGGTCCTTAACCGACCGACTGATCGCCTCAATCACAAACTTCCGGACAGAGACGAGATCTGTCGGTACATCCTTGAGATCGTGGCCGCCGGCGGGATCGACGCAAAGAGCGACCAGGACAGACATGGCCCAATTGCAGAGGATGATCCGTCGCCTTGCCTCGGGGGTCGGCTGAGAATCGAGGGTTCCGAAAGATACAAGGTCGGAGAGGAAGAAGTGCAACGCAGTGGTCCTAAACTTCGTGTCCTTTGAGGGTTGGGATCGCTTCTTCGGCGAATAAGAGAGGAAGGCGAGCTTGCAAGACTCGTACGAAAAGAGGAGCTCCGTCAAGACTTGCATTAGGAAGCAGGTATAAGTGTAGTTGTTCACCCCTTCGCCCTTGTTCGCCGAACTACTCTCAGCTGTCTCGACCGTTGCCGGGGATGTGTGAGCAGCTTGAAGCGCAGTTGCTAGAACATCTGTGGGACTCGGGGGAGAGTTGGAGAGGACCGCAATCAACTGATCGGAGCCCTGTTTGGCCATCCGCATCAACTCAGCGATGAGAAAGTGGACCACCGATTCCAAGGACTCCGAAAACTCTGTGTTTGCGACCAGTTGTTCATCGACCTGCATCTCACCGTCCTTAGGGGCCTCCTTGCTCCTCTGAACGGCCGACTTGACCTCTTGGCTGTCCTTCTTGACTGCAATGTTCTGGATGGAAGTTAGGGGATTGTAGAGGTGGGATACCTTGTTGGTAGCGTCGACGAAGATAGCGGGGTCACGAAGTGCCATTGCACTACAGCTACGAACAAAGGCCAACGGGTCCACAGGTCGGGTTCGGGGATGTGAGATGAAGCGTTTGATCTCGCGTTGCATGATGTGCTCAAGAGTGACCTTGTCCTCAATGATGTGTCGAAGGATGGTGGTGATGTATGAGTGAGGCCCGGCTAAGGTGAATGGATCCGCTTTTGTTCGCAAGCACTTAAGCAGGAGGTCGATTCCGCCACGCTTCACCAGGTCGGTGGTAAAGTTGTGATCTCTTGTGAGCACCACGAGCAAACGGAGGCAAGAGAGCTGCTCGTCTCTTGATATCGTGTCTAAAGAAAGCAAGCGGTAACAGAAGTCGAAAAGGATATTTCGGGCGTCAGCGAAGGGAGGTCCAGCGAGCAACTCCTCCTTAGGCACAGCATCCGGCTCCAAGTTTTCGTCGGACTTGGGGAGTGAGATCCTCCTTGGTTCTTCTCCAAGAATGAGCAAGGCTTCTGTGAGAAGAAGGTGGGCAGCAAGCCAACTAGGAGTGGTATAGCCTTCTTCTGCGCTGGATGGTCCAGAAAGGAGGAGAGCGAGGAGGGTGTCCATCAGCTTCTTTCCTTCAATTGCCGCCTTCCGGACGACCGCGGGCTGAACTTCCCCGAGAATCACAGCAAGAAGTCGACAACGAACAGCAAGGGGCTGCTCCTGTACGTCATAAGCGGCAGGGGAGAAGGAGGTAATGTCGTCAATAAGGAGGTTGATGGAACGCTCCTGAGTCCCTTCGCCGGAGACAGTGAATACGCTGTGAACGTCAAACATCAAGGAGGAGTGATCGTCGAGCAATCGCAGTGCCTGCTGGGGCATGCTGGCAGCGAACTCTTCACGAGCTGTGGTAAGTTCCTTTCGACGCGCTTCGGGTGTAACCGTAGGAGCGTCACTTGAGGTACTCGCTGCATCCTGGGTGGCACGTTCCCATGGTCCTGGCTCCGTGTCATCAGAATCTTGGTCTTCGTGAGAGTCTGTGTCGAGGTTCTGATCTGCCGGTTCTGGGTCACCCATCAACAGGAATGGCTGGGAGAGTAGAAGATCTGTGGCGGCAGCGACATTATTGTGGGCTCGCAACAACGCGCGTTCGACAGATGCTCGTAGGAAACCCATGTCGGTTAACTGACGGATGCGGTTCTCGTCGGGACCTTGTCTTGTAGGTGGTGCGTCTCCACTGCTAGAGGCCGATGGGGAAGGTTCTTCACCGTCGCCGTTCAACAGCTCCAGTACCGTTTGGACGACGGATTTACAAACGCTGAGGGGAGTAAGAACCAACCACGTGGAATTCCATAAATCGCGGAGGAGGGGGAAAGCGGCCAGTCGGAGAGTCACTAGGAGGTCATGAGGGTCGAAGTCATCGTTCCTACCTCGCTCCTTGATGTTGAGGAACGAGGTTTGACCGGCTTCGAACAAGGGCTTTGAGGAGATCAAGGGGTGGACCAAGTGGAGAGCGACCTTCAAGCCACCATACGCGTGAACCAATTCTTCCTTTTGGACCTCAGTGCGGTCCTCCTCTTTGATGGCGAGCGTCTTTTCAATGGAACTCATAAAGCTCCGACTGATATCGAAGATGGACTTGATTCCCCCGATGCGGTTAAGAGAAACAAGCAAGACGGTATGCAAGGTGTGCTGCGTGGTCCGTTCTATAATTTGGTTAGCAAAGTGTCCGGGTGAATCTCTTCATACCGACCATCGACGAGGAGGATACTCGCTAAACCCAACATCACCGTGTAGTAGGTGAACAGCGAAACGTTGTCGTCTACGTTGTCTATTAGTCCGAGCTTGTAGAATAGGAAGAAAGCCGAACGAACCGTAAACCTTCGGAGAGAGGTGTTTATCGACGACACCGGCGACAAGAGCAGAAGTGTCGAGAATCCTTTGCTTGGTACTTGCATCTGGAGTGCGACGCGTAAAGAAGAGCTTGACGATGGCTAAAACAAAATTTGAGACTCTGAGAAAGGCCAAGACGGAACACAGAAATCGTACATTGAAACAGCGGAGTCAAGGAACTCGGAATCTGGTTAAGAGCGTGACTGAGGGCCCTGATGTTTAATGATCTCGGCGAATCATTCTCCTTCCCTGCTTTGGACGGCGATGAGCTGCCTCCAACTGAGTTTGGCAATGTCCTCTCTATCGGGTTGGTGTCTGGTGTCGGATTCTCGGTCACGGAAATACCAAATGGTGATTGTACAAGAGGGTTGTCATCGGCTTGGCCATCTGGCGGCAATCTCAAAAACGAGGGCATCGACGGATCCGAATCCTTCACGCCCACGCCATTCTTGAACACGATGCTTTCCCAGACGCATGCACGATGCAAATTCCCGAGCCCTGTGATCACATCCGGGGTGCCCCGGCCGATTAGCGCCTGGAGGAGACTTGCTGAACCTCTGCTATGGGAATAACCCGCAGTGGAGTAGAGGTCGGAAAGCATTGTGACGCGAATGTTGAGGGCGACGATGCTCCTCCAACGCTGGTTAACTTCCTCCAGATTATCTGCAAAATCTGTTAGTTTGGTTCATCGCGTCCGCATACTGGCTTACCCGTGGTCTCCAACAGGGGCAAGAAAGTTGATGTAGATTCTCCAAACTTCCAAAATTCCTCTGTCTCAACCAGCGATTCCCTTACTAACTTCACGAGGAAAGCTAGGGTCTCGCTTGTTGCCGCTTCGACCATGGTGCGGATAACTTGCACGAGGGAGTCAGATGCAATGCTGTTCGCAAAGTCGTGTGGCAGACAAGGCAGCCCGGTCAGGCGACCGATACGTTCGAGACCATCCGTGTTGACGACGAAATCCTTGCAGTGTACCGGGTGTTGAAATAACCCTTCCAAAAACTGAGGCGGGTGAGAAAGTAGTTTTTGAAGCAACGAAAGAGAATGGTACCCTTCCAATGACATCAATGAATGACACAATCTGATTGTCATGACTCTCGGGGTTCTTTTGAGACGCGCCTTCCTTCTCCGGTTCTTCGCTCTGGGCGTTGGGATCCTCCGAAGATGCGACAGGGATCAAGGCCGGCGACTGATCGACGTCCATCGCAACACCAGCTTCATCTTGAGCTGGCGGCGGGGTTTCGGGATCGGGGATGAGTTGGTAAAAGTGCCGGATGTCTTCCGGAACAGTGAAAGCTTTGCCAAGATCCTCGATCTGTCCAAGGATCGATCTCACGCCCTCGAAGACGGCAACCTTCAGGAACGGATGATGTCGAATAAGCTCGTCGATGGATGTACCGATTAACACGGCGTTCTCCTTGTCTTGGAGAACTCGCAGATGCCGCTCGGAGGTAAAGATTGAGAGAAGGCCCGGAATGATACTCGGACGGGCGGCAAGTTGGTCTTGCCCGGTCTGGTTCAAGCAGAGTGCTCCGAGCGCATTTGGAATGGCTTGAATGACCTCAAATGATGGCTCTACCCCTGACTCCACAACCTTGTAAAATGCTTCGGGTAGCCCGATCTCTTGGATGATCGTCAGGGATGTGGGCTCATTGTGGACAAAAGTCGCCATGATGTTGATGGCTGAGGGAGACATACTATAAGCTGGCTTGAAATGGGCCAGGAACGTGTGAAATACCAAAAGGCAAGATGCTTGGACCGAACAAGCTTCGACACCCAATGATCTTCTTGACAGACTTGAGAAGTGAAGAGTCGATCAGACCACGAAGACCTTCGGAGGTCCCAGAAGTTTGCATCATGCGATGCATCGACCGGAGGATATGCTTAAGGACAGCCGCGCGCGCAACGGGCAATTTTCCTACACGAAATCAGAATCCCATCAGAAAAAAGGGTGAAACTTCCTGACCGTATGAAACAGGAATTTCGTGTGCGGGTTGGTCGCCGCCAAACTCCACAATATTCGAGTCAACCTCATGCTGGAGTAGTTTTAGTAAAACAGTCTTCTCGTTGCGTATGCACTCACCTCGATCCTATCCACTAGGGTCTCCACACCACGGTTATTGCAGAACAACTGGAACGCGTTGGTAAACCCGTACAAAACATTGTCAACCAACTGCATCGTCTTCGAGACCATCATTAGCCTCTGAGACAAGCGGTTGTCAATGATCTGAATCAGAAGTGGGATCAACCCGGCCGCAACGACCATGTTCCCACCAGCGGCATGAGATGCTAAGAAAGTTACAAGAGCCAACAACGCTTCGACAAAAGAGTGCGGAATGGTGGATTCTGGACTTGCAACATCGCTGACGGTCTTGCGGAGAAGAGACATCAGGGTTCCGTGATTAACCCCAGCGTTCACTGCCGCAAGAACCTCTTGGATTTTTCCTCGGTACCTAGCGGCGCCGTCAAGAGCCGCGATGGCTGCTGTTTGAATTGGGATGGGAATTCCACGATCTAATTGAAGAAGTTCGGCCAGGTGTGTCGTCAAATCTGGCTCTGGGAGGAAAAGGGTGGACAACGCTTGAGCCTCATTGTGCGTATGGCAGAAGATGGCAACCGCTAAGGTTCGCACAATGACCAGTTTTTCTCTATCACTGTCGTTCCCGTGACATAGAGCTTGGGCGACCCGAATTCTGCACATCAACTCGAATTTCGCATCGTCAGGGATGCTGTACGTTTCGATGGCGTCCGCCAAGATACTCATGACGGTCTTGCTCTGGAGGGTGTGTCTGTCGATGAATATGCTGACAGCTCCTGTCTGGGTTAGAGGCTGCGGTTGGGTTGGGATGGAGGTTGGCTTCCGGGGTGTGGCGTGGGGTGTAATGTGGGGGGTGACGTCTGCGGCGGGCTCTGTGGACTTCTCTTGTGACTTCTCTTCGGTACCCTCCTTTCGATAGAAGGTGAAGTGGACATCACGAGCATCCGGAGGAAGGGTGTCAATCTTTGGGCGACCTTTTTCGGTGACGAGGTCGACGAGGGTGACGCCAGCCTCGCGAATGTTGTTCCATCGACGAGTGAGGCATTGAAGACGATGGGTAGATATGTTCAGGGCCTGTGCAACGGCAGGTTGGGCAGAATATTGCTGGGAAGGCCGAAGGATGAGAGTCAAGGTCAACACCAAGACATCAAGATCTGAGGTCAACATAAGACTATTCAAACGCTACGAGGAAACGTCAACAACTAGAATGGACACCGAGCAAGCCACCGCGTACATCATACGAGTTGAATGTCTTTCTGTTTGTCGAGTTCTCCAGGAGCATCCGCTCGAATCGAAGGATTTCGCAGACGGTGCGTTTGGTCAAAGGTGTAAAATCGTTAACCTGAAGCTTGTCTACTTCATAGTCACGTATAACTTCTTCTAGGATAGCGTCGAACTTGTTCAACACCTTTATCCAGGCGTTCAAGTCGGATCGGGGCCACTTCCAGACGGAGATGTCGCCTAGGACGTGGACGAGGTCATCATTGGGAGTTGCCACTAGCTTCTCTATTAGCTCTACGACCTGTGGCAGCTGTGTTTCTCGTCAGATCCCTTGTCTGGACGGAAAAGTCGAGTATCTTACGGGTGGTAGAACCTTCTTTGATTTGTGCTGGATCTTCATTCTTCCACTGGCGAGTGGAAAAACTCGGACCTAGGCGTTGAAGTGGGATAGTGGCGACCAGAGACTGACGCGATGGGTGTCGATTGGTGGTCGCCGTGTGTGGTGAAAGGCGTTTGCGAGATCTGGACTGTCGTTTGTCGACGCGCAATGTTCCCACGGATTTGATCCACTGCTCCTCTGGTCTTTCCAATAATGCCGAAACGAAGGCCGCCAAGTGACGAGGAAGGTGAGGTCAGCGACAACGCGCACCAGAGCGCGTCTGAAGAGGAAGTGGTGAAGAAACCGAAGAAATCTACTGCAAAATCCGAGAAACCAAAGGCAAGTACGACCGTTTTAACGCGCGTGGCTCCTATCGACCAACATCGGTCCTCATGACCTTGTCCCCAGGCACAGCCTAGCAAGAAACAGAAGAAAGGGAAAGAAACTGCTGCAGCCGACGGAGAAGTCAAAACTAACGAAGAGGGGGACCAATACATTGACCTAGGGCGCAACCGACGAGCAACGGTTCGCGTCTTCAAAGGCACGTAATTGTGCCCGGACGCGGTTCGGCAAGGTAGAAGTGACACGGATCATCATCCAGGCATTCCGCTCATCGACATCCGCGAGTATTTCGACTCTGGGAAGGATCAGCTGAAACCAGGGAAAAAGGGCATCTCCCTGAAGCTCGAGGAGGTAAACAAATACTCTATTGTTCTTATTATAACGGTATTGACGATAGGCTCAGTGGCAAGCACTCAAACAAAATGCGGATGCTATCGACAGAATCTTGTCCAACGTTAAAACTAAAGATTAGCGGGATAAACCTCCACATATCGTACCTAGCACACCCCTCGGATGGTAAACTAGCTGCCGGAACTGCCCCGCCTGGATGATAACAGGGAGATTCGGTGTGAAGACATCGCATCCTCACTTTTATGCATGGCTTCCGCATACCTGATTTCTGTGAGCGGGAAGAACCGCATAGAGATCGAAATACTCACAGAAGCTTGTACCTCACGAGCTCAGTTTCCAGCTCCTCGTTTCTCGTCCTCGCCATCACCAGCTGGTTCTGAGATATCGTGAATGCTTGATGTCACAAAGTCACTTCGTCGGTGCTTACCAGAATTTCCCTGTGTTCTTCGTTCAATTGTTGCAGGCTTGCCTCCATGTTTTGCCTTCGTATCTTTTGTAAAGGAAATCTCCTCTCCCGGGCAAAGAAACTTACACTTGTGTAGAGAGGTTCCTGTTGCTATTCCGCAGTCCACCTACCTCCAAGGCGTGCGCTTCTTTAATGCGTACTGCTTCTCGATACTCAGCGGCGAAGGCGTCCAGCATAAGTGGTGTGACCCTCAGGTTTACAGCGTCTTGGACGAACGGGTTGACGTCATACGTGCCGTCCTCCCTCTAAAGCAAGTGGTCAAGCGTTAACGGTGCGGACAAAAAGTGACGTGCCAATCCTACCCTATATGTATCGAAGATCTTGCTGTTCAAGTATACAACCATCTCGTCGAACTTCATTGCGAGCAGTTTTTCTTCGTTCTTCTGAAGCATGACCAAGCTAAAGCCGAATAAGGCTTCGACGCCGGTTGCCAGGATGTTGTCGAATATCCGGAAGACCATATCATGTGGGAAACTAGAACGCGGGATGAGGGGGAGCCATGTAAACTAAGGAGGCCCCCGTACCGGTAACTGAACAGAGTGAGGAACCACTGTGACGAGAACATGCTCGATTTGACACCTTGTCGGAGGAAGTGGACATGCAGCACCGGGAGGTACTCTTCGATCAACCTCTCGAACTGAATGGGGGTCATCAATCTATGAACCCGGAAAACGAGGATCGGCTGTTACCTGGTACTGATACAAGGGTTAGAGCGGTGGCATTTCAAGTTGGTGCTTACTCACCAACCGTAGTTGCAGCCTAGGCATCTCGGGCAAGAAGTGCCCCCGGAGATCATAGGAATGCATTAGTCGGACGAGTAAGCAGAACGCTTCTTCATCAGGCATCTACTTCGATTGAGATAACACCCATATCACCGGGACCGTTTGCTTACATTCAAAAGAAGTATGGCCACGACAAACGGGAGCCCTTGACAGTATCCGACCTGCGGATCATATCTTTTTAAGCCGTCAAATGAAGGACGTACATTGACCACGGTTAGTCGCTCACAATGAGTACGCCTTGAGAACGTTGAACAGATTCTCTTGGCCAAGCCCTTCGGCCGCCGTGAAGAAGGTATGGTGGGGGAACGTTCTTCCGAGATCCCTCGTGATAGCCTTTTCGTGAGGGCTGGTCTCCTTGATCAACGTAAGGTATAACTTCTCCGTAGCAGAATCCTTCGAAGCTGCCATCATCTGCCATACCATCCCCCGCAATGCGTGTGGTATCCCATTCTCGATGGCTCTGGCAAGTTCCTCCGGTTTTTCTGTAGCGTACGCTTGGTAATCAGACATGACAGCCCCCCAGAACTCTACGAATCGCAGATTAACAATACACGTCGAGGGAGAGAAAACATGGACACACCCCAGTCAACACCCCTTGTGGCTGCATCTCTGTCGTCCTCGTTTGCGTGAAACTTTTCAAACTCGTCTTGCAGTTCGCGATGCCCGTCGAGACTGTGACGAAATTGTGTATCCTGTGCTTTCGCAAGTAAGAATGACGCAGTTGAGCTCCTTCGGTCCCCGGAGTCGAAGCGTGATGCTGCTGACGATCGTCTGCTACTTCCAATGTTCAAGGCAACGGTGGAGAACCTTGACTCGTCGATATCACCCAGGTCAATTTCGGTTGTTGAGTCCCGCACATGCTCATCCGTTTTTTCTTCCTCCACTGGCTGCGATGTCACAGTGGATGGAGTGAGTAAATCGCCCAGTGGAATCGCTGAGGATGTCGACGTCGATCCAGATCGCAACGTGGCATTCTTCAACGTAGGTGTAGGTGAAAACTCGTCATTGAGAGAGAGCGTCTCAAGAGGAGGTTCAGACTCGTCTCCTTCGTCCTTAAGTTTGTCCTTGGCCGGACCTGAGTCTAATGAGAAGGAAAAAGCGCGTCAACACTGGATAGACAGGATCTTAGATCTTATCCCCGGTAGGACGAACAGAGCTTGGTATCGTATCCCTCTGTACCAGGTACCTTGGCCAGCTCGGCAAAGGGTGTCGGGACTTGGACGTCCGTCATAAAGGGCAGCAGTGGGCGTGGAAACGTGTGAGGTTTGTGGTTGAGCGCAAAGACTTTCAGCCAGGCTGACCACACAATGCCAGATCGTTCGAAATGTATCCTTCTTCTCCGCCTTCGTCCAGTCTACCGTCCGTCGTTGGTTTTCGAGGCAACGCAGCACTCCAGCAAGACTCAACTTCACCGTCGAGCCGGCCACAGTCAACAGCTGTTCGCCACCGTCGCTTCGGGGGTGGAGTCCGATTCCGAATCGTGAGGTCACAATGTCTCTTCATCTCGGATGCCAACTCTCGTTTCGACACTCGACCTCCAGGCTCCAATTCCAACGCCATGGCCTTCTTCTTAAACGAACGTTTGCATCCTATTTCACTCCGAGTTCCCGGAAATTCCGACGGACGCCATGGATAGCCTCTGCCTTCTTGCTCTCAGGTGTCGGATTGGTCTCGTATGACCCTCCACAGCCGGTCGCACACACGCTACATGCGGCACGGAGATGTTCACGTGTTGCGGAAGCTGTCGTTCCTTCGGCCGTCGATTATAAACGGACACTTTGGAAAGACTACGATTCCGAAACCTCGCGACAGGCTGCATTGTCAGAATGCCATACACGAAGTGCAAAGAGGGTTTTGAGGGCTATGTTGGCCAACGGGGGTGAGTTCTAAACCTGCTGATTCTCACGCGTTTTTTCGTTGAGCAACCCACGAAAGGGATATACATCAAAATGGGGCAAACTATGGCTTCCCTGTAAGCTACCTTCGTCCCCTGCCACCCGTACCAAATCTTTACTTCGGCAGGGCCATGCTACCAAAGGAGTGGACCAACGTCATGCGCGTTCTGCAAGATCGGTGTAACCCAACCCCGTATAAAGACCTAGAACGGCTCTTTATTACCGACATGGGTCGAGATATCGGGGAAATTTTCGATGATTTCAACCCCGACCCAATCGGAGTAGCTAGTTTGGCACAAGTTCACGTTGGGAGATATAAGAAAACCGGTCAGCTTGTTGCAGTCAAGGTCAATTAATGTGCCCTTCCCACACATCTAATTCTCACCCCGTTGAATCTTCAGTTACAACATCCTCACCTTGCAGAGTTTTCTGAAATCGATATGGAGACAGTAGAAGTGGCCATGGGTTTGTCCGCCTCAGTACCGTGCTCGTGCAATGCTGACATCGTGCTCTCTAGGTTGGGTGAAACATTGGTTCCCAGAATTCGAGTTCACCTGGCTCGGCGAGGAGATGCGGGAAAACTTGCCAAAGGAAATGGATTTCGCACACGAAGCCAAGAACGCCGAAAGGGCTGTTGAAAATTTCCAGGGGGTCCGCACGTCGTTATACATTCCTGGGGTCCTCTTCTCCAGCAAGCGTGTACTGGTGATGGAATATATCCAGGGCGGACGAGTGGACGACTTGGAGTACCTCGACACGCACGCTATAGACCGGAACAAAGTTGCCATCGAACTGTCGAGCATCTTTTCGCGCATGGTGCATCTCAGTGGTTGGTTCCACGCAGATCCTCACCCAGGTAAGGGTATTCTCGTGCTGGTTTGACGTGTCGAGTAACCCTCTCTAGGAAACTTGCTGATCCGACCAGCATCCCGTTTATCACAATCCCCTCATAATTTTGAAATCGTTCTTCTTGATCATGGGCTTTACTTCGACTTGGATGACAAACTACGGATAAACTACAGCAAATTGATGCTTGCACTGATGTCCCCGAACTCTACTACCATAAAGGCGGAGCGGAGAAAGTACGCCGGACTTGTTGGTAACGTGGGCGATGACCTGTATCCCGTTTTTGAAGCCGCCCTCACGGGTAGGCTCTCCCACCCATCCCTTTGTACCTTTTATTCACATGAAATCAGGTCGCGCGATTATGGATGATATGCCCGAGGACCCCCCTGATTTGGGATTCAAGCGACGCGGCAGCCTTGTGGAGCTGTCGCCGCAAACCCCCGCTGAGATCGAGGCAATCAGGAATGCCGTTATCAACAAGGAAGGGCTGCTAGTTTCCGTCTTTGATGTATTGCGCCGTGTCCCTCGTCGAGTTCTTATGGTCCTCAAACTGAACGAGTTGACGAGGTACGCCTGGTAATTGCCCATAACTATAAAATGGGTATGCTAAACGATTGAAAGGCATTTGGATTTGACCCTTGCCACCACACATTCCCATGCCCGTGTCTTCCTTGTGACAGCCAAGTACTGCGCCCGCGCCGTGTGGCTCGACGAGAAGGACAAGATCGTCAGGCAGCTGAGCGAACAACACTACTTGTCACTTCGGGGATGGTGTGAACTGATGTCGTCGTGGTGGTGAGCGGACCGCCGTCTCTATGCATCCTCCTTCCTGAAACTCTTCTTTCAGGCGATTCAGGACTTTCTACTTGGAGCTGGGGATTGCGGAGCGCGTGATGGACTGGCACGCTGCAACGGTGAAAATGACTTCATGGTTGAGGGGGTTCTGGGTGTACGGAGGCTTCGTTGGGGCGCACAGAGCAGCTGCTGGATTGGCATAGTCTACTTTGATTACCGTCACTGAGAATTCCATTAGACCGGCGTTCGGTTACCGCCGCTCCGGCCACCAGCGCTCCGGCATAAGCAGATGATATCCACTTGATCAAAACTGTTGTATAGTCCGACGACGTCGACGAATCCCCCTGTCTTCGCCATGCGTGCCTTCGTGATCAATCAGCTCAACCACCCGTCCAAAATCGAGCTCACGAAGGATGCACCGGAACCCAAACTATTCCCTGACCAGGTTCTGGTGGAAATTTACAGCGCAGGGTTGAATTTCTTCGACGTGAGCGCGTGCTTCAGCTGCCCAACTTCGTTCTCTTGTGATCGACGGCGTTTCACTATTTCATTCCCCAGATTTTGCAGGCTCAGGGGAAATACCAGGTTCAACCGGAACTCCCCTTCATATTGGGCTCAGAGTTTGCCGGGATCGTCTCGCAGGACTCGCCCATCCCTCTGGGCTGTTCGTTCAAACCGGGAGACAGGGTGTTTGGATACGCTCAAGGCGCGTACGCGGACCAAGTCCTCGTTGACCCCAGGCAGCTTTTGCCCCTCCCGAAGAACCTGAGTTTCGACCAGGGCGCTGGTGCGCAATTCCCCGGATTCCTGTTTTTGTGAACTGAGCGATCGAATGTGGGGAACATCCTAGGAATCTTCATAACGTGGCCTACCAACTATGAGGGTCTTGTTGGGCGAGCTCGTCTCCAAAAAGGTACAAAAATGTACCGACTGAGTTGCTTTTACGAATTCTTAAACCCTGTTTGATTTAGGAGAATGGGTACTCGTCACTGCCGCGGCCGGCGGGATCGGCATGTCTGCGGTGCAGATTGCTAAGGGTGTGTACAAATGTCCCTCGTATCTCGACCAAGCCGCATCGCCGGGTTGATACTCACCGGTATACATACCAGCTTTGGGCGCCAAGGTGATCGCTGCTGCTGGCTCACAGGTCAAGCTCGATGCGGTTAAGAAATATGCCGGCGCCGACTATCTCATCGACTACACGAAGCCAGGGTGGCAGAAAGAGGTTCTTAGAATCACCGGCGGACATGGCGTAGACGTTGTTTACGACCCAGTGGGCCTCATCCAAGGTCTTTCCTTTATTGCTAGCTTCTGCGAAGACGGACGCTTACCGTTTCTCGCTGGTAGATTCACTTAAATGCATTGCTTGGAAGGGGAGGGCGGTTGTCGTGGGTTTCGCAGGTGGAAAAATTGAGAAGGTCCCTGTTCCTCAGAAGCAGTTGGTTTCATGCTTACCGTTCCGCAGCTTCCGTTGAACCTCGTCCTTCTCAAGAACATTGAAATTACTGGCATCCACTGGGGCGCGTATACTAGTGCGTATTCATCGTCCTTTAAGAACGGGAACCAGAGGATGCTTATGTCTCACTTAGTCAAGGAACCAGGACGAGTTCCATCCGTGTATAAAGCAATTATCAGGCAAGCCTGCGCGTCACTTCCGCACAGCTCCTAGCTCATACTCTGGTTCCAGCATCCTCCAATCTGGGAAGGTAATTCCAGTTACCTACCCCGAAGTATACCCACTAGAACGTCTCACCGATGGACTCGTGGCGTTGGAGAACAGGAAGACGTGGGGTAAGGCGGTCGTGCGAGTTAAAGACGAGCCCGCGCCTACTACCAAATTGTAGATACTCAATTAATATTACAAACCGTATAAAATGCATGGAGACTTCACTGTGACGCAGTGTGGCACAACGTGTGGTGTGGCGGTGATGACCCCGCGTCCTCTCCGTGAGTTCTATCGGTCAAATTTGGTTGGTTTCATTGGACAACACATGAAGACGAGCCCACTCTTTCAATGAATGGAGCAAGACCTGTGCACACGCTGGCGGTCAACCCACATGAGAATTGGCAAAGTAATTGAACACAAATGCCTACCCCAGCAGTCGACCTGCAAGGTGGCCGATCACAACGATTTCTCGCCGTTCACTTGCGCCCCCTCGAAGATCGTGATTGTTTTCCACCCGCCCGAGCCGCCTTCTCGAGTTTCCGTGCATGTTGTTTCTTCTTTTCCGCTAACCGAGCTGCTTTGGTCTCGTATTTAATTTTCTTTGCCGAGGTGGCTCCCTTTTTTGATGTCCCTGATGCGATGTTGGTGGTGGTAGATTTCGATTTCTTGGCGCGGTGTTCCGGATGACTCGCCTGATCCCGATTCGACGATGAGCCTAGGATGGGGTGCTCCGAGGGAGGCTCAGCGTGAATGAGAGCGTCCATGTCGAAATCTTCCACAACGGTCACGGTCGCCACTTGCTCTTCGTTCTCGTATTCTTCTTGGATCACGTCTTCTTCGGAATCCGACCCTTGCGCATCAGCCTCACCCACTGGCCTACCACCGTAAGCGGCCTCTACCTGTGCGGCATTATTGGCGGCTTGTTCCGCGAGCATTTGTCGATGCTGGCCAGGCGAGTTCAACTCCCTGCTTCATACTCCAATTTTTAAAACGAACGTGCCCACCTGCCTCCTCGCCTCGAGCCGTTCCTGTTTCTCTCTCTCTTGCCGCTTAGCTCTCTTTTCCTCTGTACGCTGTTGTTTTCTCTTTCGAAAACCAGTCAAGAATTCCCTATAAAGTTCACGCCTCGGAGCGTTATAATAAGCCACTGCCCCGCACTGACACGGTGAGGAATAGCATCGAATTACGCACTGCCGTGCCTCATCGTCAAAAACGACCTCCTGTAGTTCGTTTCTCTTGGCTATTCGCTTTTTCGCTGCGACGCCATGTGACCGAGTCAACACCGCGATGGTCGAAGAGCTCATCGTTGGGAGCAAGTGACACAGAAGAATCCGTTCAAAATGGTAGTTGGTGGGACCGGAGGCGAAGGAAGGTGATCGATGATCGGTGATCAGATGATCACATGCACTAGCAGCGGAGGACTCCCGATCACGAAGCAGACCTCGACCGCGCCGCTGACGAGGTGAGAAAGGGTTTGCGAGATGAACTATGGGCAAGGGCATGTGTCGCAGATGAGCACGTCTCGGAATTTAGCCTCCATAATATCTCATCCGGGGCCGACGCGCGCGTTGCGCGCTGCAGTGCGTTTCGCCGACGTATCGTAATAGCAAATCGCCGGCAGTGCTCTGTGCGACCCCCTCGCGTGCCTGCCTAAGCTCCGCGAAAAAAGGCGGGTCCGTGGGTAAACTAACCTTACGCTATGTCGCTAGCCCTACCTTCCCTTGATTCCGACTGGGGAATGATCTCTTTGCTAAGAAAATCGCTCGGCCATAGGTACGAGTTGCGGTTGGCAGTGACCACCCATGCCTGGTCAATCATGCAATAATCTACGAGGTTTATGCACATAGAATTACAGTGGGCGACTTGGTGAACCGTGATATCCGACAGTAACGATATGTAAAACTTGATACAACAAATCGAGGAAAATATGTTAGAAATCAGGTGTCAGATGTGAACAAGAACAAGATATGTGACGAGAGTGGCGAAAGGACGGCATAAATTACGAATAGATTGTGAATTGGTCAGAGTGGGGTCGTGATCTGGGGTTGGTCATGGGTCGGAGGGTATAGGAACTGAGGAGAGGACGTGGACGAGAATCCAGATGATGAAAATGAACAAAAACGAATGGCTGGTTGCAACGTGGAGGCGACACCGGTCTGTCGAAGCGACTTTCATCGGCCACAGACCACTGCCGTCCCCGTCACAGTGACAGAAGGGTCACCATCCAACACATCATCTTTGGGGATAACATCCTGAGATAGGCGCTTTCTGGACCCTTTCCCGCGTGCTCTAGGGTCTTCTTGGACTCCGGGGATCTCGCCATGCCTTGATAAGTGGTGCCAGTACAGCGTATCGCCCGCCTTGAGCTTCATGACGGGCGATGGAGATCGTGGAGGAGGTGTTGGTTGTTGGATATAAGGCGGTGATAGGGTTCTAGTCGGGTCCGGAGATCTGACGGGGCTGAACGATGGTATGGGCGGGGAGGAAGTGCGAATGCTCCATTCACCCGAGTTCCTTTCGTCCATGTCGACAGGAGGGGTCGGCAAATGTTCGGAGTATTGCCCACTTTGGTTGTAATGGTACTCGCCGGTGCGTGAGAGCCGGAGGGGTGGCCTGTTGATTGGAATCGATGATGGGTATGTGGGGCTCGGCATCATGCGCACAGCGGGGCAAAGAGGGGGTGGTGGTGGATTGTACAGGATCACGCCGGGTTCACCAGCTACGTAGTGCCGTTCCGACGCAGCGACCTCGAATGAGTGGAAAACAAAGCGGTGTCCATTTGTTGACCGATTGCTCGCCGACATCGAGGATGTGCATCGTTGACACTAGGGCAATGAAAACAGGATGATTCAGATCTTGGCGATTCGCGCGGAATCTGGCTTGCTTACGGGGATGACGATCATGTAACCGACAGTGTTTCCGCAACCATGACAGCAGAGTGTCTGAGTGAGGCATTCACATGTTCGCATGGACCCGGTTATGCTGGGAGGGGGAGGTGCAGGTGCGTCCGAGGTTGAAGAGAAGGCAGAACAATTTGTCGGGAGAGCATCGGTGGAATAGAGTGGGACATTCGGACGCAGCAACAAAACAGCCTGAGATATGCGAGGTTACAGCTACTCGAACGAGACAAACGTTAACCCCACCTTCATACCGCGGTTGGTGAAAAAAGTTTCACAGGACTTGCAATCGAGTATCCAGACTTTGTGAGACTGTGGGGCTGGAAGCTGCTGTGGTGGAACATAGACAGTGTGTGAGGGGTGGAATACCGGGTGTGCATGCCTCATGAAGGACTGATGGCGATGGTAGGGGTCTGGGGGCGGGTATGGTTCGTATGCCGCGGGGTCGTTTCGGGCGTAAAGCGAGTGCGAGGAGGCACCGAGCATGTCCATTCGCCAAAAGCCAGAGAGAGTGAAACCGAATCGCAAGTACCTCGTAGAAGGGTTAACTCGCAGATGGACGATGGTGCTTGGACCGAGAGGCAAGATATAATATATAAAGCTTTAAAGCAGTACCTGTCACGTCTGCGTTACGTAATGTCACATCAGACGCGGACCTCTGAAGATGCAGTCGATGTCAGACTTGGATAATTGCAAGCGGTTGATGGGAACAAGAGATGGAAGGCGATGGTGGTTTGTACCCCGAAGCTCGCCCCGTTCTCTTCGCGTGCAGAGAGGTGCGGCCGCGGAATGACTATTTCAGATCTACAGAAGCGAATCTAGCGACCACCTGGGGTTCCACTGCACTGGTAGCTTACCCATCCCGATCTCCGCCTTTCAGATCGCTTATCCGCTTCATGAGTTCCTCAACCCTTCCTTCCAGAGACTCAACGTTCCCCTTCACCACACCCCGATTGCCCTCTAGACTCGTCTCCACACTCTCGATCGCGGTGCTGAGCTCGGTCAACATACTCCTACTCGCTTTTTGCTCCTTCTCCAGGGCACACAGGGTCCCCTCCAATTCTGCAGCGGACGCGTGCAGGGCAGATAACGTTCGAAGGCGGTTTAGCAGGTGTGGTATGTGAGGCAATGAAGGCGCCAGCCGTGTCACCAGAGGTGCCAGCTGCTCTGCAAGCACCTGGGGTGTTGTCGAATGGCCGCCGGCTGCGGTGGAAACGGATGCCGCCGTCGATTGCCCGATAGACGTTTTACGCTGGGGGGTACTCAGTTGACCATGGGGTTGTGGTTGCTGTTGTTGTTGGTGTGCCCTCTCGAGATCAGATAAGAGTAATTTCAATCTTCGAGAAATCGCATCAATGTGCCGAGGTTGTGTGAGGATAGTCATCTGAGTGTTCAGCCGCGTGAGCAACGGCAGCAAAGGAGGCGGGAGTGGCGACAACTGAATGAAAGCATTAACACCACGAGATGTATGACAGGTTCGAGCAACCGACCTCATCCAAACTTGTGGTAGAAGAACCGATCGCAGACTCGAGTTCTCCCACGCGTTCGTCCAGCTCGGCAATGTCTTGAGGGTTAGCCTGACTTTCGGCCCTTTTCCCAACAGGCGTTGGGTCTGTCGGGTTGGAGCCGGGGAGGCCATGTCTCCCCCCATCTATCAATGCATTAACCAACTTTCCTCTGCCTGTATTGGCACCGTTGATCTTTTCTAGGCGCCCTCGGACATCGACAAGAGCACGTAAAAGCTCTCCCGGATCAACGCCGGAGTCCTGCTCATTGACCAATGGAGGGTTCGTTGGATCAGAGATATCCGCTTCCAGTGCGGAGAGTTCTGCCTGTAGAGTTCGGAGCCGATAAGATAAGGGTGGTGGTCCCCGCGCCGGTGATTCTGGAGGATCAGGTGAGGTTGGTGAAGGAGGGTATGCGTAACGTGTCCTCGCTCGATGTCGCTCTGTACCCAATTCGTCTCAGCAACGAATACCTGTAACAGGTGCACGCACTCACCGCTTCTTTTCTCCGCCCGTTTGAATTTTTTGCCCGCCTCCGCCGCGCTCATGAGACTGCTCGAATCAAAGTCCTCCTTATTCGTTGGTGGATCGGCGTTCTTGCCCCTGCGGGATGCGCCCGCCTGATCTTCATCCTCAGATTCTCCCTTCTATCAAATTGCACCAGGACGTAGTCAGCGGTCAACGATCATGGCCAGCCTGCACGTCGGACATACGGTTGTCTCGGTCGTCGGAAGCACGTCCTCGGTTTCATAGACGTCTGGGGCGGTGTCCTATCATGACTTCAGCCAAAAGGTGGAACGAGCGCGATGATAAATAAATCACGGACGATATACGGTAGATTTGCGTACTTGGCTACACTCATGGTCGAAAGCGTACTTGAGGTAAAGGTCGTTGCCGAAGAAGAATTGATCCACGACTCGGAAAGTCCCATGACGTCTCATCCAAAAACTCCATCCCGCGGTCGCGGCTCCCAGCTACTGGATTCTCCTCCACTGGGCCCTTTGACTCTTCTATGACACTTACCTTCCTGTCGTTTGCCGGGGGGTCTAAACCCCGGTGATTCTCATCACCCACCTCACTCGTAACTTGTGTCCAAAAGTCCAGACCTCTTTACGTGCAACCAATCGACTCCCACTCGCTTGCCATTGCACTGCTCACGTGTTCCGAGCTTTCTCACTGGGCTCTATGGAACCTGTCTTGTCGCATCCGGCTTTTACACACTTTGTACATACAGTTCGGTGTGTAATCGGGTTCATAACACGTCCTCCGCCATGACTGATGGTAAGGATAGGTACGGTGATGCCTCCTCACGGGAGATGATGTTCCATCCAGTACTTTATAGCCCGCTCTCTGACTCAAGTTCTCCATCTCTTCTCTTTGACCCTCTCCCGCGATGCTCGCTGTTGAGGAAAAACCGAGCCAGAAAGACTGGAGTACCGAGGCCGTTGTCCAAGTGATCGCCGCACCCACAATCGAAGATGGGGAAGATTTTCCAGACGGGGGTCTCAGGGCATGGCTAGTCGTCATTGGGTGCTTCGTCGTCAACGCGGTGACGGTCGGTTTCTGGTAGATCCTCCCGTTCTATTCTCCCAAACGGTCAACTCACCTCTTCCGCCTCTAGCTTTGTGAGTGTCGCTCTAACGTGGAGCGCGTCCTATCCCTGCCGGCATTCACAAGCCTTGGATCAGATCTGGGGCGTATTCCACGTTTACTACGCCGAAGGAATACTGGCTGGAACATCCCCCTCTACCCTGAGTCTTTTGGGGAGTATACCGGGAGGAGTGGGTTTCTAGATCTTGCTCATTATCCCACGAGAGACGCTGATGTTTGGCTACAGCTCATGACGGTCCTATCAGTTGTAACAGGAAAACTCGCAGATCGCTAGTAGGTCATCATCGTCAATCTTTCGTATGTATATCGCCGCTCATAGAAGGGTTACGTAGCCAATATAAACCAATGATCGGTATAGGCTGCGTTCTTTGGATCCTCACGATGCTGGGGATGGCCTTCAGCACAAAACTGTGGCACTTCATGCTAACGCAGGGTGTGATGCAGGGCATCGCTGGCGGTTTCATCTTTCCTACCTGCGCATGTGCTATACCCACTTGTGACTCAGCGCTACGACTGACATGCGCGATAGTCTGCATTCCCTTCCCAATGGTTCCGTAAGAAGCGTGCCTTCTCGACTGGCGTGGTCTTGTCGGGAAGCTCCTTTGGTCTGTCCAGGTCCTCTGTGTGTCATAATTCATACTCTTATACATGCCTAGGCGCCGCTGTAACTTCTGCCATTATGAGAGTGATGCTTTCGCATTTTGGTCTTCGAAGGACCATGCTGATAAAAACCGGGGTGGACGCGATCGCCCTAGGAGCTGCCTACCTCCTCATACAGGAACGACGAAAGCCTTCGACGACGATTATCTGGTACGACAAAAAGTTCTTGGCGGACCCTACCTTTTGGAGCATTACTATGTGCATGTGCCTGGCGAACTTCGGGTTTCCTGCGCCGTTTTTCTATTTGCCGACATTTGCCAAACAAAAGATACCAAATTTGACCGAGTTGGTGAGTGTCTAATACGGTGGCATCTTGGGCAACCGGGGGCTCACCATTTACGACAGCTTTCCGTCCTCTCTGTCACCATCCTTAACATATCGTCTGGAATCGGCCGTTGTTGCACCGGCTTCTTTGCTGATCGGATTGGGCCTACAAACACTACGTTTGCCGTCGTCTTGATCTCTGGTCTCGCACAATTGCTCGTCTGGAACTTTGTCAGTGATTACCCTGGGATCGTAAGCACCTTTGAAAAGTCATGAATCTTCCAAGCCTAACCTTCGTACAGATAGCGATGTCGGTATTGTACGGCTTCTTCGGGGTCTGCTTTTGGTCTTTAGCGACACCTGTCGGTTCGTCTATTCCCTTGACTCTAGTTAGCTTGTCACCGGAACAATAGCTCACTCCAACAGGCGCTTGGTTCTATGGTACGGAGAACCTTGCTGGGATGTCAGGTCTTTTATTCTTTTTTGCTGCCCCTGGTGAGTGAACCGCGTCAGGGACGCCACCCATGTTTGTTCAACGTCGATAGGGGAGATACTGGGACCTCCGATCACCGGAGCAATATACGATGCCACCAACAGTTGGCATTGCGTAATTGCGTTCTCGGGGACGGTGCAGGTTGTGGCAGCTATCACCTTATTGTATGGTGCGTTGACCCCCTTACGTTTTGCGGAACCACGCCTGATAATTGCACGATGCCTATTCAGCGAGGTTCAAGAGAGAACCGTCAGTGTTTAAGGTCTACTAGAAAGTCGTACCAAGATCTCGGGTGATTCACGATTGTGGAATCGCACAAACAGACCTGATGTATTGTGAGATAGAGCCCGCTGGGAATAAGGGTCACCGATGATAGATGGGATGTGGAACGATGTAGATAGGAGTTACAAGTACAATTTTGCTACAGACTAACAGGTTAGACAATCATCAATCACAATGTCTGAGAGCGCGCGGACGCCCATTAATGAGGCAAGGGTCCAAGAAAATGAAAGGATAAAGTCTACATGATGAACAGATGCATAGCCCTTGATGAAAGAAGTCCGCGCGGTTTGGGTGGGGTTACGCTTCATTGCAGTCGGCGCAGGAGGGGCCATAGCGGGTTGAGAGCCTGGTGGCATCAAGCCCAGGGGGGTGCGGCTTCCGCCTGCGATATCGAATGGCGTACCCGAGGGCAATGGCAAAGTAAACCAATAACACGGCACTGACGAGTGCCTTAGACATAAATACAGGGTCGTTGAGGGCGTTGAAATCGAATACGAAAGATCCAGCACCGAATTGCATAGCCCTCTGGCCATTTGGAGTGGGATCTGGGATGGATCGGTAGATATGTCCATGGCGAGTATCACGAACGCCGTTCAGGCCCATCCGTTGAATCTATTTGTTATCAGTGAGACCTTCCAAACCAAGACGTCGTCAGAGCGAGACACTCACGTTTTGATTGTCGGCATGGTTGAACCGTAGGTATCGCCCATGGGCGAGAGCCTCCGAAGTGACGATCTGAGTGACGAAGAAGAGGAAGAGGAGGAGGAGGGAGTACATGACGATCGACCTGCGATGGATACGACGGAAGGCAGAAAATCGAAAGGCCGTGAACGTCGTGGGCAGCGGAGAGCTCGCAGAAGAAAAGGAGGCTGCCAGTGGCCGCTCCCCCCCTTTTTATGGAGCACGAGGGTTGTCTGTTGTCAGCGAAACAAGAAAAAAAAACGAGGAGATGTGCGTGGGGTGACGCTGGCTCTCTGAGCGAGCTGGCTGTCTTCTCCGACGAGACCCTTTTTTCGCACGCGATCAAATTCGAAGTGCAAGGCATATATACTGGAATGAAGTACATCGGGTATTACGGTCAGAGCGGTTCTTAGGGGGAGGAGGGTAATGTCCACGGAATAGGTAAGGTGAAGATCTCTAGTAATATATTATTACACGAAAGTCCTTGGGATTATGCCTCACGGTGATCGATATACAGGGTATGATTGTAGTGATTTTCAGTAGGTTTGTCGTGGGCGTGATAGTTCGTGGGGTACCATGACTTCTTGTAGTACCGACGGACATACGAGAACGCGATGGAAGCGTAGACCGCCAGGATCACGCCGAGAAGGACCTCCAAGACAAAGATGGGGCGTTGTAAGCCACCGGGGGAAGGCGGACGGAGTCCAACGTGTCCTCGAATCTGCAACGATCGTTTAGGGTAAACACCAAGGGAGAGATTTTGCATGCTCACGCCTCCATCCTGAACCTGAACGGGATTGAGGTGGTGTGGGCGTGGTTGACACGCGACACCTTGCACCGTCGTGATTTTCCCAATCAAGCGGAAGAAAAGGATTACTGTGTCCATCCGTGAGGAGTGCGGGGAGGCAAGGTTTTGGGGCGTGCGAGACTCTTGACTTGGCCCTTTATGATATATGAAGCTAAGAGCGGCGTGAGTGCGAGAGGCTGCGCACCGATGCCGCGCTCTCGGACGCGTTTTGGTCACGGTACCTTCCAGACCGTTGTTTAAATATAACACACTTCCCCCGACGTGATCGTGTTTATTTCTGTCGACACCAGGGTCGCAACCTGTCAAAGTACCGAGACCTGGATCCTGCAGGAGGTTGCAGCAACGAAGAACGCAGACAAGGCAGCCCGTATCGACTTTTGGAGCGAATTGATCGACCTCCCGGCTGCGTTGAGTAAAAGCGCAACAATCCGAGAGCGGCCCATCAGTCGCGTGAATGAAGAGAGCCCATGAATGCATGATGGTCGAGTATCTTGTTGCGACTGTCTTTTGAATGATGGTGAATTCAAGGCGAAGGTTTCGTGGGAAATCAGCTGAATTGGCAAGGAAACGGACAAAATAAAAAAGCCTCTACGGAAAAACGCCCAAAAGTCAACCATCTGATTCTGTTTCCCAAGCTCCAGATGTTGCCGATTGACAACAGTGAGAAGAATGAGAAAGAGAAGAGAGAGATCCCCCGACGACGCAAGCCAGTAGTGC